>Ga0310345_10006687_pt1 | contig 10034 bp, 10 predicted proteins | sample HC15DNA20500_MG_FD_204667 | JGI IMG/M metagenome (GOLD analysis project Ga0310345, IMG submission 204667) | Marine microbial communities from station ALOHA, North Pacific Subtropical Gyre - HC15-DNA-20-500_MG | ecosystem: Environmental > Aquatic > Marine > Oceanic | place: Pacific Ocean: North... | reverse complement strand
AGATGCTGCAAAGTGAAGATTTGGATTTGGCTGTGATCTGCACTTGGGGGGCGTATCACGAACAGGTAGGCGTACAGTTGGCCAGCTCCGGACGAGTGAAAGCAATCCTGTGTGAAAAACCGTTCACTTCAACCGGTGCAGAGGCGAAACGAATGGTTGCCGCTGCCAAAGATAACGACGTGTTACTGGCCGAAGCTTTCAAGTTTCGGCATCATCCAATGCACCTGAAAGCACACGAATTGATTGATAGTGGTGCCATCGGTGAAGTGATGAATATCCGAAGTACCTTTTGTACCGGTGGTAGCGGTGGTGGGCCTGAGAAACGCCAACCCGAAAGTAATTGGCGTTTCAACAAAGCCCAAGGGGGTGGAAGTATTTACGATCTCGCTTGCTACAATATCCACCATGCACGCGCGGTTTATAAAGTCGATCCGATCCTCGTTTTTGCTAGTCCACAAGCCGGAATAGAGGTTGACGATGGGGCTTATATTCTTCTCGTGTTTCCCGATGAACAGACAGCACAAATCTCGGTTGGCTTCAACTCGTGGGGATCACAATATGCTGAAATTAACGGTACCGCTGGCGGTCTGAGGCTAGATAAAGTCTGGAATAATGAAGGACAATCTGTCAAGCTTGAATTGCGTACGCCTCAACAAAGCGAGGATTTCGACTTTGAACCCACCTTCCAATTTGCTCATCAACTCCAACATATGTGTGACTGTCTAGCAACGGGGAAGCCCCACCGAATTCCGCCCGAAAATAGCCTGAACCAGATGCGCGTGATCGATGCAGTCTACCAATCGATGTATAGCGGCAAAGCGGTTGAGCTGAATCTATCCTGATTGTTCAGGCCTGTCCTGTAATCTGTCTACTACTTCTAGATCTACCGGTGACAAAGCGGATGTTCAAACTAAACATCCGCTTTTTTGTTTGAATTAGATAAAGCCCTTGACAATGCTAAATATAATTTAGGGGCGACTAAATTATATTTTTAACAGCATGAAATTTAGGGGTTTTAGGAGCCGAATGAGTTCGCAAGCTGTCGAAGATTATCTGAAAGCAATTTATAAATTACAACTTCGAGATTCCATCGTGACAACTTCAGCCTTAGCCGAATACCTAAATGTTAGTCCGGCCTCTGCCTGGGAATGATTAAGAAGTTGGCCTTATCCAATTTGGTGAAACAAAATTGCATTAGAGGCTATTCGACACCATCGGCAGGTTGAGTTGTATTTAGCCGAGGCACTAAATGTACCTTGGGATAAAGTCCATGATGAAGCCGGAAAATGGGAACACGTTTTATCAGAAGACCTTGAAGATCGGATTGATGGAATATTGGGCTACCTAACAGCAGATCCTCATGGGGCACCGATACCCACCCGTGATGGAACGATCGATGATAGATCTGTTTTTTACCAGCGCTCTGAGTTGATAGTGGGAACCAGCGCTACTATCACCGAAGTTAGCGACGAGGATGCCGATCTGCTGCGCTATTTGGGGGAATTGAAACTCTATCCAAAAACCGAGATCGAAATGGTATCAATTTCACCTATTGACGGGCTAATGACAATTCGGCCCTATTTAAAGGTTCGTAATTTAGATAATCCTGTTATTGGCGAGAAAGTTTCCAATTGTATCTCTGTCACTATTCTACAGCAGGACAAGCCTGGAAAAGAAAGCTGAGTTGAAGAAAATTGCTGGCATGAAACTTTTTTTATCAATTTCGTTAATTTACTTTTCCAGCTGTACGGATCCGCAACCGCTTGTGCTATCAGCCCAAAATGCTGTAACATCAACAACTCCCATGTGATTGATGAAGGTAGACCGTTGCAGGTTGTCACCACCATCATAAATAAACATCAAGCAAAGGGAACCATTACTAAGAGAGTAGAATTGTAGTCGATAATCATCGTTCCGTGATTCTATTGGAGATTATTTTATGGATTGGACAACCTTTATTGTTGGAAATATTCTATTATTGCTATTTCTAGTTTTATTCTGGCCTGAATGTGGCCTTAAATGCTGGTATGATTAAACGACCCGCTGAAGAAGGGTTAGTGACCAGACCATGCTGACAGCCGTCGAGCTGGGTAACAAACTGCCAATCACCTGGGCAATCCTAAAAGCACACAATGTTAGGCCTGCTCTACCGGGCCAACTAGTAGGTTAGCCCGGTCAGGAGAAACGTAGATCTGTAGCTTTAGTTCTGACAATCAGGGAATCTAAGGAAACGCTTGGCATTCCCACCCATAATCTGAGTGTGCTCGTGTTCAGACAGCTCGGGTAATAGTTCGTCGATAATTCTGGCCATTTTCCCATACCCCGGATTATTGAAAATCCAGGGAAAATCGGTTGCCCACATCAAACTTTCCGCACCGTATATGCCAACTAAACTTCGGTGCCAACCAGCCAGATCTCGATACGGATATGCTTCCTTGCTAAAAGCGTATTGGCCTGACAAATGAATCATCACATTCTCATATCGAGCTAACCGATGTGTGGTATGGAAAGCCGGATTGTAGGATGGCGTTTCAACTTGTGGTCGACCATCTTGATCGACGGAAAATTTCCCCATTCCCGGGCAAATCCCCAGATGGTTGATGACCACACGAACCTGTGGAAATTCTTCCAGCAAATATGGAATCAGGTGTGCATCTATAGCACGAAGATACAGCCAAAGGACATAATCCTGCTCGGCTGCACGCTTCCAGATAGGAAAGGTGTCAAACCTACTTACATCAATCGGCGCAAAGGGGTCCCTAGGACCACCTAGTGAAGAAAGCCGGAATCCAATAATTGCCGAATTCTCCGCCAATCTATCCATGTGTGAGGCACAATCGGAGGTGTCCAGTGGGATTAGTCCAATCCCTAAAAAGCATTTCGGATAGGACTTCAGGCAGTACAACAAATAGGTGTGAGATGCGATATTGGCACCGCCAGTTTGCACCAATACCGCCTGATCAATCCGATTATTCTCCATCTCTGCCAATAATTTCTCGACCGACTCTTGTCGATCTTCCGGCATTAGCTGGCTTACCTCTCTCGGAAATTCGGTCGAAGCCTTGGTGAACACGTGACCGTGCGAATCAATTTTAGCTCTCATAGGCCTCCAAACCAAATAGCCTCCGCCGTTCTGGTGTCACACAGTAGTTGGCGATGGCAGCAAACCTGTCAGGGCTGACACGATTCGGTGTCGATTTCTCATAGATGAGGATGATCGACTTTCGGGCGACGTCGGTCTGTATATCCATACTGGTATGCCAACCGTAGGCGTTGAAAACAATAGCTGTACCGGCTTCACCTGGAAACGTTCTATGTCCCGGCATACTCTTTGCCCATTTGACTTTCGAGTACGGGCCACTATCTAGTTTGTGGCTCCCCGGCACAAAAGCGAATTCGCCAGATTCCGGCAAGACGTCGTGGACGTAGATCTGAACTTTAATATGCAATGGATTACTGAAAGGCACGTCTGAATGCCAACTACTATAGCTCAACGGCCACGGCGGAACAGTTCGCACTTGTGGTCCAAGTAGAATCAGTTGATCATCGGTGAAAGTCATTAACGCACCGTAGTAACTAGAGTGATCGATAAGATCAACGAATATTTCGCCTTTGGCAAAGGGATCCGGAATGTCGTAGAAAGTGGCGATAGCTTCTCCGGCTTCGACCCGGTTTAGCCAGTCTTCCTTACAGATAACTGACCAATGATCAAACGCATCTTGTAACCGTTTTAAATCATTCCCCTGAATCGCCTTCTCGAAAAACAGATATCCTTCATTATCCCACTGTTTTTGTTGTTCTGCAGTCGGTCTAACCATAATCTAACCTCGTATCAGTTGAAATGCCCCCAACTTGATTGGGTAACCCTTTCAGCATTCAAGCTCAAGATAAATTTATCACCGATCCGGTTTCGATACTGTCACTAATCGCTTTTAATACTCGTATATTTTGGTAAGCATCTTCCAGACTAGCTTCAGGTTGTCTTCCCTGCAGCAGCGATCTGGCCCAATGTTGCATCTCCTCGAGATAACCAGGACGGCCCACGCCATGGAATGCCGTATTGAGGTCCCATTCTTCCGTCGGTGTGTCAGCGTAGCCACCGCCCTGTCCCGACCATGTTGGAACTCGATATCGACGAAGTTTTCGAGTTTCGAACACCTGGATAGCCTGATTGTTTGTACCTTTAAGATATACCATCGCTTCCAGAACCGGGCCGATCCCCAACGTCATACTACCCACCGCCCCGTTGGCATAACGTAAATTGACACTGATTGAAACCGTTCCGGTGTTCATATCTGTGCCGTCAAAGGCAAATACATCTTCAACCAGCCCCATGAAAAATCTCATGCAGTCTGTCGGATGAATGACTTGATCTAACATGAAAGACCAGGCAAAAGGCGTATCAGAAGAGTGTATGCGTGGAGATGGTGCCAAATAGCGTGTATGGTATTGGCAAACACGACCAAAATCGTCTTCTTCCATTATTTTTTTTGCCATTTGGTGTGCAGGTGCGTGTCGCCACATGGTCCCAACCATCCCTGTTTTTCCGGTTCGAATCGATGCATCCGCCAAACTTTTCGCTCCTTCTACCGTTGTCGCCGGGGGTTTCTCAACGAAAATGTTATAGCCGCGTTCCAAACATTCGATCCCGATATCACGGTGCAATTTATCCTCGGGTCGACCAACCACAGCAATAGCATCCAGTTCCTCGTCATTGAGCATCTGATCGTAGTCGGTGTAGTGGCGCAAAGCGCCAAATTTTCGCGCGTTTGACTGTGCTCGTTCCGCCACCAAATCGCAGGTGGCGATAAAGTCGAACTCGGGTATCATCGGAATACATCGCTGTAGTTGTGATGACATTCCGCCGCAACCGATGAAGGCAATTCGAATCTGATCCATTTATTCTACAACCTAACCCATTCAGGATTTTATTTAAGTTTGTATGACTGATTTTATCACAAACTCCGTCGGCCAGTGCAAATAAATCTTTTGATCCAATAACGGTATATACCGTAGCAATATAGCCTTCACATTTCAGCGTGACATCAAGAAATTATGCGTTTTCACAACGGCTAGCCGGATCGAAATTCAAAGCCAAAAAAACGAATCAATCTCTCCTTTAACGATTCGGTTTCCGGGTCCAGTATTGACAGGAGCACTAGCGGTTGGGAATCTGGACCAGATCATCCTCTTTCATCTATTCCGGGTGGTAACAGCGAAATCCCCCCCGGCCGAGCGAATACCGGCATTTTAGGCAAGTCAGTTTCTGCCCCGAAGTAGATTCATCTGGAGAAGAAGATGTCGATTATATCTCGTCCATAGTATGAAAGTTAAATATGAACAATCTCTCCTTTTATTAGACTTCTAGTAAAAGTTTTGTAATTTGGCTGATGTGCGGTTATCTCCTCTAGTCGGGTAAAAAAACACGGTATGCTATGTCTCTACAGACTGGACCTGTTCACTCCGCTGATAATTTTCTGGAGAGAAATCACCACCCATCTCAGATATTCACTGATTGGTAATGGGTGATGTAAGTGATGACAATATATCAGCATGATCCTAGGTAGTGTAGTCAAAATGGTATAACAGCCTAAAAAAGATAAGGAGTAGATAAGAGGTAGATAAATGAGATTAGTTCCAGACAGGCACCATATATCCGACAAAGTATTTCAGTTATTAGAGCTATTATTACCTGGACCAAGGGGCCTATGGGCAGGAATAGCTAAGAATAATCGTCCATTTATAACTGGGCTCCTTTGCATATTCAGCACCGGGGCAGCCTGGCCTGATTTAGCTGAAAGGTATGGGGATGGAGCTATACCCCTCGTCGATTTATTAGGTGGAGAAATAAGAGTGGTTAATGATAGAGGCAAGTCAGATCAAAGTTGACCCACATGCGGTTACTGCGATAAAAGGGAATCAGAAGATGAGTCGGACCAAAGGGGGCTCAAGACAAAATTACATTTGGTCGTGGACCAGAAAGGGCAGCCGATCAGAGCGATTATTAGGGCCGGCACAACCGCAGATTGTTGTCAAGCTGAATCTCTGAGACCAGGAATTCAGGCTCAGTACTTACTGGCAGATCGGGGTTATGATAGCCAGGCTATTCTTCAAACATCCAATCAAGCTGAGATGCGGCTCGCTATCGCGCCAAAGAAAGATAGAAAATATCAGAGAAATGCCAACCAAGATTGAGGCCAAATGCAGCCTAGAGTCGAAAATGCTGTCTGGCATCTTAAATGGTGGCGTGGAATCGCCACAGGTTGTGGTAAAAATTCAGACTCTCTTTTAGCCGCCATTCAGATAGGGTATATATTTTTATGGGCTACTCGTGACTACACTATGTAGAAATAAAAATCGACATCTGCCGGTTATGCGCCAGCAGCAACATCGTCAAGAATGGTGCAAATTGCCGAGGGCAACGCCCGTATCACTGCAAAGCTGGTGGTACATCTCGGCTTTTAGAATCCAAGCGACAGGCAAAAAAGCCAAAATCAATCATCCTATAAGCCGATCGAGAACGGATGTGCCGACGTGGTTTAGCAACAGCGTTTGGTGTCCCAGAGTATTACGAGATGGATCAACGAGCATGTACCGGGACTGCCATCACTCAGAACCACTTTTCTCTCTACCCCATTGAATGATGTGCTAGAGTTCGATAAAGCTAGGAGCTTTGCCCTCAAAAGGCTAATAAAGGCTGGTGCTGTGGACAGGGATTTCTGGAAAGCGAGAAGTCTCACCTGAAGATACTCACATCTTGGTCGGCCAAGACAGTGACCAAGTGTCTTACATGGTGTGTTGGGATTGTACTTTACGAAAGGGCAAGCTTGCGGTCTGTTCGAAGAAAACTTTTGTTTTCAAAGGGCGAAGGTTTTCATCGTCTGATCACGGAGTAGTTTACCATTGACCACAACTTGACCAGAAAACATCAACTGCCACCATTCACTTTGTGACCATTATCTACTGATTATCATCGCCGGATGAAGGCTTTTCTTGGACAATGGATGAACAGGAAATTTCAAAGGCTTAAACTTCTTCTACCCTTATTTTAATCATCTTCTTGGTTCGGGTGTATTCATTAGGTTGAATAGTGTAGAAGTCAAGCTCCATGGGTAACCGATTCCCCCGGTTTAGTCCGACTATCCTAGTAGGTGGCCTGACCCACTGATAGATATCGTCCCGACGGTGTATGTCCCAACATCATAGATAGTGATGGTCACCACGGTATCTTCAGCCAACTCGAAGGGAATCTAGGTTTCAGGTTAAAGGGATTAGGATAGTTAGGTAGAAGTCTGGTTTGAATAGGCAATCTTTCAGATAGAATGGCCCTCAGAATATTCAGTGCCATCTCTTGACCGCATGTAACCGATTCGAATTGGATTCTTACCAGAAGTCATTTCATAAGTGCCTCATCGTTACGATGAGACCGGCCACATGAAAAAACGCGCGATACATGGTCAACTGTCGATCCCATCGCTTGGCAATGCTGCTAAAGCTGGTCTGCCAAACGATGGTACGCTCTATTTTCCATCGTTTTCGCTAGCCTCGTAGGGGGCGACCATCTTGTGTTTGGCTCTTCTTTCTATTTTTTGATGTGCTGCCATCAGCTCAACGTGTTGATCGGCCAATCGTTCACGTCAGGACTGACTGTCATCGGCTTTGTCAGCAATCAAAGGCTGTATCGACGCCTTTGGCTGGAGTGAAGCCAATGTGGCCTCGACCAAGGTCACTTCCGCCGGTGAGGCCGAACAACGGCAGCCTCCGAGAGGAATAGCCTGGTCGTTTGCCACCACCATCAGCTTCATACCCTGGCCGCCTTTGGTTCTTCCGGCTGCAGGCCCCTTTTTTGCTGCAGCGAAGCTACCGACGATAAAGGTTTCTTCCCCGTCGATCAACCTGCGCCACACCCGTAACCAGGTCCCGTCTTCTTCCCAACGACGTCATCGAGGCCAACAGGTTGACGAGCTAGGGGCTGTGTCCGGTAAATCTGGCCAACCGGCACCTGAGCATAAAAGCCAAAGAATGCCTTCAAACAGCTGACGATTGGAGCGCCAGGGAGGAACACGGCTCATCAATTCTGGCAGGAGAGGAGCGATGGTGTCCCATTGCTCCGGGCTTAATCCTTCCGATCGATGGCTCATAGCTAAACCTCCTATGAGCCATAAAATACATCGTATTGCTCAACCTGACCTGATGAAATGACTACTAATCAATAGCACTAGCGATATAATGTTTCCGTTCGGTGGAAAGTCGAATCTTTGCTGTCATCGAAGGAACTGTTACTATGGAACAAAGGGACGTTGTTAGCGGTGAACACGAGATCGGAATTGGTGGCCCGTAGCCTTCATCCATTCATTGCATCCCATTTTAGCCTAGGTTTAACCATCTATTGGTTTCGCTGCCCTCGATAGAGTTTTAGCTTTCCCCGGTCTGCAACCAATTGGTAACAGTCGTTCAGGGCTTGTGCTGTTCTCTGGTCAACTTTCCCCCAAACTAGCACATAGTTCACGTTCTTAGCATAGCCACAGAGATCGATGCTATCTTTACGCCAATGTACCGCTTGTACCCACTCTTTCTCTTCGATGGGTGGTTGAAAATTCTCCTTGAAATTGATCGGAAAATAATCGAACTGTACCTCGTAGTTGCCCAAATTGATTCCGCCATTTGCCAGACAGTAATAGCTAGAACCGTTGACAAAGATACCGATCCGTTTAGCCGACCCACTTGGATCAAAGAAAAACGGTAACAGTACCTTATTCTGCCCAATTTCTCCTCGCAATGTATTAAACTCTCGAATTTCACCGTTGAGCTTATGGCAGGAAACAGAGAAATTTAGTAGGTTGATGCAGAGCAAAAACAGCACCACAGCTCCGAAAATGCGTTCCAGCATCGGATGGTGAATTGGAACTAAAACAGCCAGTAATACTAGTGCTGATAAAATGGCGATGCGGTCATTTAACCAGCCACCAGGCCCAACCGAGTTAGGGTAAATTAGATATTGGACAAAGAGCGCAATAAACAAAAGACCAAAGGCTGTCGTTTGGTTTATCGCTCGGTTTTCTATCGGTGAGCCTTGAACAACCTGTTGCCACAAGCTATAAACAAGGTAAAGTACTACAATAGCGGTTACCGCTTTAGCGATTGTAGCTTGTCGATCGTCTAAAGCTACCAGAACCTGCAAGTTTAGGAAGTTACTGAATAGATCTCCAACCCGACCGAATCCGATCTTGAATTGGCCACCACTGAGCAAATCTGAAGTTGGTAAATAGATCAGCAACAACAAACTCGGGGGCAACAAGGAGGCTAAACTAACCAGTAGTTGTTTCGGTGTCCGAAACAGCGTCAGGAGGGATAATAGGCCAATTGCGCCGATGGCGAAAACGTAGGGTACCAGATGAGCAAAGTACGTTACTACAAAGAGCAGATTTAGGGTAATAATCTGACGTAGGTGAAGACCTCCTTTGTGTCGCCACCAGTAGCCGATCATCAAAAAAAATAGGGGAATACTGACGGCATAGTTATAGAAGCCCATCAAGAACAGATAGTTGTAGATGAAAAAGAAGGAAATCCATAAGGGAATGGTGGGTTTCTGGTCAGGATGGAGGCTGCGTAGAAAATAGGAGATGGCCAACGGGAAAAGAATGACGTAAATCGACAAAAACAGCTTTTCAGCCAAGAGTGGTGGCATAAATAACATCAAGGCTGCTAGGATAAAATGCGACAACCAGTTGGGGAACAGATTCCAGTTGATATCGTAGAAGGTTTGGAAGTCGTAGGCTGGATTCCAGTATTCGCGTAAAACGTGAGCGTTGTAGACGTGGCTAACCCCATCCTGAGTTGGAAAAAAGGGAAAGATCCAAATTGGAAGGAGATGCAAAGCGACCAAGCTAAAAAGAATTATCCTCCAACTTTCAGATCGCTTGAAATCGAGTTTCTGCCACATGAGATTAACGCTCTACAAAAATGCTTAACCGTGTCTATCTATCAACCATCCAGGTAAATTAGCTTTCGAACTGATCAGAATCAGCATTACA
>Ga0310345_10006685_pt1 | contig 10035 bp, 6 predicted proteins | sample HC15DNA20500_MG_FD_204667 | JGI IMG/M metagenome (GOLD analysis project Ga0310345, IMG submission 204667) | Marine microbial communities from station ALOHA, North Pacific Subtropical Gyre - HC15-DNA-20-500_MG | ecosystem: Environmental > Aquatic > Marine > Oceanic | place: Pacific Ocean: North... | reverse complement strand
CGTCCTTCACCTCGGCGGTGGGATCCAATCCCTTCTTGCTGCCGACCATCAGCCCCTTGCCGACGTGGTCGAACGACAGACGGATCGAGCCGCCCTCGATCTTCTGGCTCTTGTAGAGCGGGCCGGCGGGAACGATGTCCTTCTTGCCGTAGGTCTGGTGCAGCGCCCACTGGGCGAGCCTCCCGCCGACATCCTGCTTGTTCCTGGGGTGGATGTCATTGGCGGCGCCGATATCGGTGATCACCGCCATACCGGTGCCGGGGATATCGAGGGCCTTTGTCTGCGCCTCGCGAATCTTCGCCCAGCCGTCACCGCCTTCGGGGTTCTTGTTTTCATTGCGGAAGTTGGCCAACTGCACCCAGTAGAAGGCGAGCTTGTCGTTCTGGAAGACCTTGCGCCAGCCGTTCACCAGGGCGTGCTTCTTATGGTAGTAGCTCATGTGTTCGCCGCCGTTGGATTCGCCCTGGTACCAGATTCCTCCACGCATGGCCAGCGGCGCGAGCGGGTGAACCATCGAGTTGTAGATGGCCGAGGGATGACCGCCACCAACCTTGGTATCGGTCTTGTAGTTCTTTACCTGCTCAGCTTGCTTCGACAGCTCGGGAACCGACTCGAAACCGGCCAGCGTGGTCCAGGGCTCGATGCGAGTGCCGCCCCAATTGGAGCCGACCAACCCGACCGGAACGCCCAGCTCTTTCTGCAGCCTGCGGCCGAAGAAATAGCCCACCGCGCTGAATCCGGGTGAAGATTTCGGAGAGCACACCTGCCAGCTTCCGGGACGGGCGGCCTTGTCGTTGGGTACCGGGCTGACGGTATGGCCGGGTACGTTGAAGAGCCGGATGTTCGGGTGGTTCGCGGCAGCGATCTCTTCCTTGGGGTTCATGCTGCGGTTGAGACTCCACTCCATGTTCGACTGCCCGGAGCAGATCCAGACCTCGCCAACGAGGACGTTGTCGAGAGCGATCTTATTGTTGCCCGCGATAGTCAGGCTGGCCGCTTTTGCGCTGGCCGTGAGGGGATCGAGCTTCACCATCCACTTACCATCATCTCCCGCCTTGGCGCTCTTCGACTGCCCGGCGAAAGAAACAGTTACCTTCTCACCAGCCTCGGCCCAGCCCCAGACAGGAACGGGCAGGTCGCGCTGCAGAACCATGTTGCTGCCGAGAACGCGAGGCAGGGTTACGTCAGCCGATACGGAAGCGGGAACCGCCAGGATGATGAGGAAGGTCAGTGCATGAAGCTTCATCTGAGTTAAACCTATCGTTAAAACCAGGGTGAGGGGAAAGCGTGAGGTCGCTCACGCTACAAGCCGGCATCATACCAAAATTAACTCGCCGCCCAAAGGTATGCCTCCGACTTCGAGCCGCGATGATTTCGCATCCCATTCCTGCCCGGGAAAGAATAAACTGCTCTCTTGTATTGAAAGATCTTCAACTCTCCCCCGGGACCTGCTCAAAAAATGAAAACCAGCTATCCGTTCCTTCTCCTGGCCCTGTACCTGCAGGCTTTCACCCTGGAGGCGAGCGCGGCTGATTCCATCACCGTCGAGGGACTCATCACCCCGCGGGACGACACCGGGATGTACGTGCGCAATGCCGATGGTCAATTCGAGATCGAATGGACGAAAAGTACCCGGGTCGCGCTCGATGTGAACGCGCGCCTCCTGCGCGGCATCAAGGGCGGCGTCCTGAGCTACAGGATACACTCCTCTAACGAGATCATCGATTTCCCGCTGCCGAAGGGGCCGGTCACCGGCATTGTGGAAATTCGCCGTAAAAACCAGCTCGAAAAGGATCTCAAGGAAGCACGGGATGAGAAATGGATCTCCGAGAGGGGCTTATCCCTGCATTTTGGAAAAAAACTCCCCGGGCAGTTGCCTTCAGCCGACGTCCCTCGTTTTGTCGGACTCTGGGACCCCTCGACCAAACCGCGTACCCTCACCATCAAGGACGTGAAATACGAACTCTCCATGAAAAAAGGCGGACAGGCCAATGTCCTGCTATACAACGTGATCGGCACAGGCGACTGCAAACCCTTCATCTACCGTGCCCGGGTCAACGGCCGCAAAAAAGGCGATGTGATCATCGCGGATGAAATCCACCTCAAGCCCATCGGTGACCAGGCGGCAAAGGATGACCCGAAACTGCCGCGCTACCTCTTCATCGGGGACTCCATCTCCGGCAACTACGGCCGTGGCCTGCGCGAGGCGCTGGCGGGAAGATTTAACCTGCATCATCCGCCCACCAACTGCGGCCCCAGCGGCAAGGGCCGCGGCAACATCGTTGAATGGCTCGGCGGCTACCGGAAAAAGGGGCGGCACTGGGACGTGATCAGCTTCAACTTCGGCCATTGGGACGCGGGCAACGACAAGGCCAGCTACCAGGAGAACCTCGAGGCGGTGATCGCCGAGCTGAAGAAGTCCGGGGCGAAGCTGATCTGGGTGACCACCTGCCCGGTTCCGCGCGGTTTCCCACCCGCCGGAGCTCTCGACGAAAAGGGCAAGGCTCCCCGCCGCACCGGCGGGGTCATGCGGAAATATCTCAACCCCTGGGCACAGGAGGTGGTGAAGCGCCACCCCGAGATCAGCATCTGCGACCAATGGCAGTACGTGAAGGATAACGAGAAAACGATCTACAAGAGCTTCTGGGCCGGAAAGAATGTTCACTTCGGTGGAGAATCGGCCGACAAGCTGGGACAATTTCTCGCAGAGCACGTGCTGAAAGTAATGAAGGGCAGGTAATGAAAAATCATCCCCCCGCAACAAGAGTAAGGAGCCCTCAGATGATCAGATCCACCAGCTTATTCCTCGTCCTGCTGCTGGCGGCAGCCGGCGCAGCAAGAGCGGAAGACGCAAAGTCCGCTCCGTTCAAGCCCGCCTTCTTCGCCTTCCAGAACGGCGTGAACTTCGGCTCGCTGGAGAACGAGGCCAGGACCCTCAAGGAGCTCGGCTACGACGGCATCAACCAGGTCAAGCACGGCGGGGCGAAGCTCGCCGCGCGCATCGCCGCCTACGACAAGGTTGGCCTCAAGGTGCTGAGCATCTATCTCAACGTCAGGGATAAGCCGATCGCCGCTGCCGTGGTCAAGCCGTTTGAAAACCGTGGCGCGATGATCGAGCTGACTGTCAACAGGATGACCCCGACAACCGTCGAAGCCGTCCGCCAGACAGCCGAGATGGCCGCGAAGATGAAGATTCGCGTCGCGCTCTACCCCCACCACGGCAACGCGGTCGCCACGATGGGGCAGGCCATGGAGCTGATCAAAAAGGTGGACCATCCCAACCTCGGGGTCATGTTCAACCTCTGCCACTTCCTCATGGGCGAGAAGGCCGAGACCATGGAGGCCGTCCTCGAGAAGGCGGGCGACCGGCTCTTCGCCGTCAGCACCGCCGGAGCCGATCTCGACGGACGCAGCTGGCGCGCCCTGATCCAGCCTCTGCACAAGGGATCTTTCCCGCAGAAGCGTCTCTTCGCGGCGTTGAAGAAACTCAACTTCAAGGGCCCGGTAGGGCTTCAATGCTACGCCGTCCGGGGCGACAAGCGCACCAACCTGAAGAATTCGATGGCCGCCTGGAAGAAGACTCTCGATGAGCTGTAAGGCAGAGCCCGCACAGGAAGACCCATTCGTGACGACAATAGCAACCCGGCTGCTGCTCGTTGTCCTCAGCATGCTGGCCCTGGCGGCCTCCCGGGCAGATGCCGCCAGGCCGCCCAATGTCGTCTTCTTTCTCGCCGACGACCTCGGCTGGAGCGACACGACGCTCTATGGAAAAACCAGCTTCTACGAGACGCCGAACATCGAGCGCCTGGCGAAGGAGGGCGTTCGCTTCAGCCAGGCCTACGCCGCCTGCCACGTCTGCTCGCCCACCCGCGCCAGTATCATGAGCGGCAAGTACCCGGCGCGCCTCCACCTAACCGACTGGCTGTCGGGACGCCGCAACTTCAGCTTCCAGAAGCTTCTGAACGCTCAAATCCACCAGCGCCTTCCGCTCGGGGAGCTCACCCTCGCCGAGACGTTGAAGAAACACGGCTACGCCACCGGGCATTTCGGCAAGTGGCACCTCGGCGAAGACCCGGCGGGCCCGCTTCAGCAGGGCTTCGACGTGCAGGTCCCCAGGTGGAACAAGGGCTGGCCGAGAGCAGGCTATCACGCGCCATTCCGTCTGAACGGTCTCAAGGACTCAAAGGGCGACTACCTCACGGACCGGCTGAACGAGGAGGCGCTGGCCTTCATCGAGCGTAATAAGGACCGGCCATTCTTCCTCTACCTCTCCCATTTTTCCGTCCACGACCCGATCCAGGGCCGAGCCGACCTCGTCGAGAAATACCGCGGGAAGCTGGCTCAACGAAAGAAACCGGAAGGACCGGCCTTCATCCTGGAAGAAAACCCTGACAGGCCAAAACCCCTGTCCCGCGCCCAGCTCACCACCCTGATGGAGCAGCCCTCCCACAAGGACTACCGGGTCCTGCCCGGCCAGGCAGTCAAGATCAAGCAGCGCCAGGACAACATCCAGTTCGCCGCCATGGTCGAGGCTCTTGACGAGAGCCTCGGCCGGGTTCTCGACAAGCTCGATGCGCTAGGACTCGAGGAAAACACGATCGTGGTCTTCTTCTCGGACAACGGCGGTATGTCGGCCGCCAACTTCGGCAATCCGAAGCGGGTCGTGAACCCCAGGCGCCTCGATGCCGCCTACTCCACCTCCAACCTCCCCCTGCGCGGCGCCAAGGGGTGGCTGTACGAGGGAGGCATCCGCGTGCCCATGGTCATCAAGTGGCCCGGCAAGGGAAGGCACGGCACGGTCTGCGACGAACCTGTCATCAGCACCGACTTCTACCCATCGATCCTCGAGATGGCTGGACTGCCGGCCGAGGCGGACCAGCACGTGGATGGAACCAGCCTGGTACCGGCCCTGAAGGGGCAAACCCTCGAGCACGAGCCCATCTACTGGCACTTCCCGCACTACAGCAACCACGGCATGCAGAGCCCGGGCGGCGCCATTCGCTCAGGTGACTACAAGCTGCTGGAGTATTTTGAGAACAACACCGTGCAGCTGTTCAACCTCCAGAAGGATCCGGGTGAACAGAATGACCTGGCACGGACTGAACCGAAAAAGGCGGCTGAGCTGCTCGCCGAGCTGCGCAGCTGGCGGAAAAAGGTCTCAGCAAGAATGATGCCGCCGAACAAGGACTGGAAACCAGGAAGATGAAACGCCTCCTCGCTATTCTGTTTTCTGTCCTGCTGGCCTCCTCGCTGCCGGCAGCACAGCCCAATATCGTCTTCATCCTGGCAGACGACATGGGCTACGGCGACCTGGGCTGCTATGGACACCCTGAGGCGAAAACGCCGGTGATCGACCGTCTGGCGCGTGAGGGCGTACGCTTCACCCAGCATTACGCCAACGGGCCGGAGTGCAGCCCTACGCGTACGGCATTCCTGACCGGTCGCTACCAGCAGCGTGCCGGTGGATTGGAGTGCGCCATCGGCACCGGCAACGTCGGCCGCTACGACGATGCGATTCGGCTGGCGAAAGAGCGGCAGCTGGGCTTGCCCGCCAACCAGGCCGTCCTGCCCTCGGCGCTGAAGAAACCCGGCTATGCCTCTGGCGTCTTCGGCAAGTGGCATCTCGGCTACGAACCGCAGTTCAACCCGCTGGAGCACGGCTGGGATGATTTCTTCGGCTATATGGGCGGCAACGTTCACTACTTCAACCATAGAGAATTAAGCGACCTGCACGTGCTCTACCGTGGTCGGCTTCCAGTCTACGAGGAGGGCTACATGACCCACCTCATCACCGATTCTTCTCTCGCCTTCATCGAACGCAATAAGGACAGGCCGTTCTTCCTCTTCGTTTCGCACGAGACCCCCCACTTTCCGTTCCAGGGCCCGGGCGACGCAAAGAAGCTTGTCGATAAAACAAACTGGACCGAGCCTGATGCGAAGGCGTACGTGGCGATGCTCGAGGACCTCGATCGGGAGGTGGGCAGAGTGCTGGCAACCTTGAAGAAACACAAGCTTGAGAAAAACACCCTGGTGGTTTTCGTCTCAGACAACGGAGGCTTCGCCAGGGCCGCGAATATGGGCCCACTCAACGGAGCCAAGAGCACCACCCTCGAGGGAGGCATCCGCGTACCTCTCATCATGCGCTGGCCCGGCCACATTCAACCGGGCACCACCAGCCGCCAGGTCTGTGCCACCTTCGACCTGACCTTCTCCATTCTCAACCTCGCCGGCGCCGGGGTTCCCGCGAAACGGCTCGACGGTTTCGATCTCGTCAACCACATCACCGGAGGCAAGAAGGATTTCGAGCGCACACTCTTCTGGCGTGGAAAACGCGGTGAACGTACCTGGTCAGCCGTACGCTCCGGCGACCTGAAATACGTGCGTAAGGTCGAAGGCGAAACCAGCGAGTGGCTGTTCGACCTCGCCAGCGACATCGGAGAGAAAAACGACCTGAGCAAGTCGCGGCCCGGCGATGTCAAACGCCTGAAAAAACTGCTGGGCGACTGGGAAAAAGATGTTCGACCGTTACGCTAAGAGCATGGGTGGCAGAATCCTCGGAACCGTGAAACCCGGCCAGGCCATTCTTACGATCGCGCTGCTGTGGAGCTTCGCACTCAATGCGCAGGAGCCCGCGCAGGCCGTCATCGGCAAGCTGAACGAAAAAGAGGCGGCCGCAAAAAAGCTCCTTCTCGAAGGGATCAAGAACCCGGCAAAGATCGATGAGCGTCCCCCCAACGTGGTCTTCATCCTCGCCGACGACCTGGGCTACGCAGACACAGGCGCCTACGGTTCAAAGAGCATCCCCACCCCACACATCGATGCCCTGGCCCGAAGCGGCGTTCGCTTCACCGATGCCTACGTGACGGCCTCCTCCTGCAGCCCCTCGCGCGCCGGGCTGATGTCCGGCCGCTACCAGCAGCGTTTCGGCTTCGAGTTCAACACCTCGGGAGCGGCGATCACGCAGCGCCTCGGCCGGGGGCTGGACCCGGCGGCCGTAACCCTGGCCGATGTTCTTCAAAGAGGCGGCTACTCGACGGGAATGTCAGGCAAGTGGCATCTCGGGACCCGCGACCACTTCCACCCCCGCTCACGCGGCTTCGATGAATTCTTCGGTTTCCTCGCCGGGGCGCATTCTTATTTTCCATCAAAGAGAAAAGAGCCCGTGTATTCGAGCATCCTGCGCGACAGGAAGACCGTGAAGGAGCCCGCCTACCTGACCGATGCCATCGCCCGCGAGACCGTGCGGTTTATCGCCCGGCACAAGGACGAACCCTTCTTCGCCTATGTCGCCTTCAATGCCGTCCACACCCCCATCGAGGCCTCGAAAAAATACCTCGATCGTTTTCCCGGGGTGGGCAATGCCCGGCAGAAGGCCTACAACGCCATGACCAGCGCCCTCGATGACGCCGTGGGCGCGATCCTGGCCGCATTGAAGAAGCACAAGCTTGAAAACAACACCCTGGTGATCTTCCTCAACGACAACGGCGGCCCCGTCTACACCCGGGTCCAGAGCAATGGCCGGCTTCGGCTCGGCAAGCTCTTCCTCTTCGAGGGAGGTATCCGGGTGCCGATGATCCTCAGCTGGCCCGGCAAGCTGGAACCCGGAGGAGTCTATGGCAAGCCCGTCAGCTCACTCGATGTATTTCCGACCGTCTGCGCCGCCGCCGGCATCCAGCTGCCGCCTGAATTGAAGCTGGATGGAGCGGACCTGCTGCCCTACCTCACTGGGAAAAACGAATCTTCTCCCCACGAGGCGCTCTTCTGGAGCAACGGCCCCAACCGGGCCGTCCGGCTCGGCAAGTGGAAGCTGGTCAAGGCGGGCGAACACTCCTGGCTCTTCGACCTCGAGAAAGATCCTGGAGAAAAAACCAACCTCGCGAAGCAGAAACCCGGCATCCTCGAAAAACTCGAAAAAGCCCTGCTCCAGTGGCAAAAAGAGATGAAGCCCCCGGCCTGGCCCAGCAAACCGAACCGCCGCAAGGTGGAGATTGATGGAGTAGCGTGGGAAATGAACATATAGGGGTGAGCAGAAAACCCCGCGCACGTCCAGCCATGCAAATCTTGAAAACTAACCGGCTTCGTTCCCTAATGGATGCCCCAGAGGCAGATCTCCTCTGAATCCCGGGACCTGAAAGGAAGACCCATGCTTTACAGAATACGTCTACTGACCCCCTGCCTGCTGGTCATCAGCATTTTCGCGGTCATCGACCTGGCCAGGGCCGCCGACTACACTCCCGGCAAGCTTCACAACTACTCTCACGAAGACGGCACCGTCGCCAGGGGTGACTACCAGTATTCCGTTTTCGTCCCGAAAGATTACGATCCGAAGAGGGCCTATCCCCTGGTGTTTTATCTGCACGGTGGCGGCAATGGCCGCAATCATCCCAGCCAGGGGCACAGAAACATGCTCTCCGCCAGGCTCAAGGACAACAACCGCTCCACCGACGCGGGCTACAGCCGCAACATGCCTGATTCCAGGGGCTACATACTCGTCTCGCCGGTCAAGCCGATCGCCTACTGGAAGGCCAGCGTCTTCAAGCGCCTCGTCGCGCACGTCAAGAGCAAGGTGCACATCGACGCGAACCGGATCTACGTCACCGGCTTCAGCATGGGCGGGCAGGGCACCTGGTTCGTCGCCTGCGGAAACGATGGCTCCTACAGGATCGCCGCGATGATGCCGCTGGGCGCCTGGGGCTGCCATTATGTTCGGAACGGAAAAAACCGGAAGACCTGCAAGACGCTCAAGACCCCGACATGGGTCCTGCATTGCCCTCTCGATAACGTCTCGAAGATCTCGGAGCAGCTTCCCCTCTTTCAATCCCATGTCGATCTCGGAGGCTACGGCCGTTTCACCATGATCCCCGGCAGGGGACACAAGAGCCGACCGCCCAACGACAACGAGTTTCTCAGCCTGCGGATGAGCTGGATGCTCTCGCAGACCTACGGAACTCCCTTCAACTACATCCTCCAGGTCAACGATGGCAGGATCGTCAAGGTCGCAAGCGGCAAGCGGCCCTTCACCGCCGACTCGAGCCGCCACGGTTTCTACGAGCCCGGCACGGTCGTGAGCATCACCGCTCCGGAGTCAAAGGACGACAAGCCCTTCGCCAGGTGGGCCGCTACGAAAGGGAAATTCTCCGATGCGAAATCGAGATCGACCTCTTATAAAACAACCGGGGGAGATGGGGCCATCTCAGCCATCTACGGTACCGAGGGCTACAAGCTGACCGTCGTCGACGGCAAGGCGAAGCCGGCATCCCCGAAACCCGGACAGGTCGTCACCGTCATCGCCACCAGCAGAAAATTCTACTATTGGAAGACCAGCACTACCCTCGTTGACATCGCCATTCCCACCGACCGGTCGTTTCAATTCGCCATGCCCTCAGCGGATGTAACCCTGACAGCACAGCCCAAAGACTGAGAATGGAACCCGGCAGAGAATCCGATCAAAGCGATCCGGCCGCAGAAACACCTGGAGCCCCGCCACGGCGAAGGTCAAAGCTGAAAATCCTCCTGGCGATCATCACGGCCCTGGCCGGCCTCTGCATCCTGACCTATATAGTTGAAAACATTCGCGGGAAATGGGCCTGGGTGGCTTTTCGCGAGGAGTTGGAAGCCCGGGGGGAGAAGCTTGATTACCGCCAGTGGTTCCCCGCCCCGATCCCTTCGGAAAAAAACTTCGCTCACACGCCGCTTTTGAAACCCCTGTTCGAAACTGAATACGATGAAGATTTTGGAACTTTCACTCCCGCCGACCCCGAGAAACATAAACAGGCCGAGCGCCTGTTCGACGACCTGCGGGACCTTGAAGATACTCCCGACTTCAGCTGGCCCAGCGGCCAGCGCGTTGATCTCGCCGCCTTCCAGGAAAGTTTCCGCAAAGGAGCCTCCCCTCCAGAACCTGTCAAACTCGACATACGTTTAAAGGAGCTGCTGGAGACCCACGGTGTATCCACTGACGACAAGGACGAGCCCCCCCCCCGGGTCTGGCCACACCCTGCCAAACCCGGAAGACCTGCTAAGGATATCCTTCAG
>Ga0310345_10006684_pt1 | contig 10036 bp, 8 predicted proteins | sample HC15DNA20500_MG_FD_204667 | JGI IMG/M metagenome (GOLD analysis project Ga0310345, IMG submission 204667) | Marine microbial communities from station ALOHA, North Pacific Subtropical Gyre - HC15-DNA-20-500_MG | ecosystem: Environmental > Aquatic > Marine > Oceanic | place: Pacific Ocean: North... | reverse complement strand
CACTTGGCACATCGGGCGAGGGGACGCTGATCAGTCAGGCGGCGGATTTCCCCGCTGAATTTGCCCCGATTGCCTGTGCTGATGATGAACTTGCCGCCATTCTCTATACCTCTGGCACGACGGGCAAGCCAAAGGGCGCCATGATGACCCAGACCAATTTGTGGTCAAATGCCGCGACCCTGGAAAAGCTTTGGGGCTTTGGCCCGGACGACGTTCTGCTGCACGCGCTTCCGATTTTCCATACGCACGGGCTTTTCATTGCGTGTCATTGCGTGATGCTGTCGGGATCGAAAATGTTCTTCCTGCCGAAGTTTGATCGCGATCAGGTCATGGCGCTGCTTCCGCGCAGTACCGTCATGATGGGCGTGCCGACATTTTATGTCCGGCTGTTATCCGGTGACGATTTCAATGCCGATGTGACATCGGGAATGCGGCTGTTCATTTCCGGATCGGCACCCTTGTTGCCAGAAACATTTGTCGCCTTCCGGGAACGGACCGGCAAGGCGCTGCTGGAACGTTACGGCATGACTGAAATGGGAATGGCAACGTCCAACCCGTTAAATGGCGAGCGGATCGTGCATACGGTCGGCCCGGCCCTGCCAGATGTGGAAGTTCGGGTCTGTGACGAAAAGGGTAACGTGCTTGGAACCGACGAGATCGGTGTGCTGGAGGCACGAGGCCCAAACGTTTTTGCCGGATACTGGCAAATGCCGGAAAAGACGGCCGAGGAATTCCGCGAAGACGGGTTCTTCATTACCGGTGACATCGCGAAAATCGATGCCAAGGGATATGTCCATATCGTTGGTCGCGCCAAGGATCTTGTGATTTCCGGCGGGTTTAACGTTTACCCCAAAGAAATCGAAACGGTCATCGACAAGATGGATGGTGTTGTCGAAAGTGCCGTGATCGGTGTCGCGCATCCGGATTTCGGCGAAGCGGTTGTCGCCGTCATTGTGCGGGGCAGCGATAAATTGTCCGAAGACGATGTGGTGAATGCGATCAAGGGACAGCTTGCCAATTTCAAAGTGCCCAAGCGCGTTTTCTTCGTGTCCGAGCTTCCACGCAATGCGATGGGAAAAGTACAGAAGAATATCCTGCGCGAGGATTATAGCGCGCTATTTGCCAACTAGACACGGGGCGAGGGGACAGCTTGCCCTGTCAGCGCATTATCCCGAAAACAGGAAAAGCCCCGGCAATCAATGCCGGGGCTTTTCTTTTGGACGGCTACGGTCTGGCTTAGCGACCGAAAGCAACGCGATGTGCGACATCATCAATCATGTCACGGTTCAGGCCGATATCTGCCAGCTCACGTGCATCAAGTTTACGGAGCGCAGTCTGGGTCTGGTACTGAACACGAAGGGCGCGCAGGAAAGCAAAAATCTTGGTTACGATCATTTCATCACCTATTTCAAACCGGCCAATTTCAAATTGGCGCTGTCATTCAGATAACCGGCATGTGCTCACCGAAGATATTCCATCAAGGAATAGTTAACTGGTTTGACGTGTCGGTCTGCTTAATATGTACCGAATGATCATCTGCATTTCTTCGCATCAGCCAGTCGATACATCGTTTTTATTTCGTGAATGCAAACTACGCCCGGTTGATTGTGAAATCCAATGCGTTTTTTGCATGGCTGGCGACTGGAAAGCGCAGAAAGTCATGTTTTTGCAACGAAAAGGCTTAAATAACGTCATAATACAGATTTGCTTCGTTGTTTATTGCTATGTTTTCAGTGCATAGCTAATTAAATTACCAATCGCTTTCCAATTGAGGGCGGAACCGCTACAACAGCAATCGCGATTTTCATATGAACATATCCGGATTGACGTTTTCAGACCAATCCATGGATGGCTTTCTATCGGACAGGAGACACGGACAGATGAGTATCAACCGCCCGAAGCTCAGCTTTGAGCAGGCAATTGCAGCTTATCTGCAATATGCCCCGCGTTTGCCGCAGGTTGATCCGGCATCTGTTCCTGCGAAAACACAGTATGTTGGAAACCTTCTGGAAATCGCGGATCAATTTGATCTGATCGTGTTTGATGCTTTCGGTGTGCTCAATAGCGGGCCGCAAGCCATTCCCGGCGCGGTCGAAACGGTGGCCGCCCTTCAGAAATCGGGAAAGAAACTTGCCGTTGTCACCAATGATGCATCGAGTTCAGCCGAGGCAATCCTCGCACGGCATCGTGGGCGCGGGTTTGATTTCAACACGACAAACCTGATCAGCAGCCAGCAATTCGTCGCCCCGATGATGGAAACCTACAGGGATCTGTCCCATTGGGGGGCAATGGCACCGGTTCACTGGCCATTTGATATCCTGCCGGGCAGGGTGGAACCGCTTGGCGCGGATCGCGCACTTTATGATGCGGTTGACGGTTTTGTTCTTATTGATTCTGAAAACTGGTCCGATATCCAGCAGAATCATCTGGAAGAAAGCCTTGCGGCCAATCCGCGCCCCATTCTGGTCGGCAATCCCGATATCTGTGCGCCGATGGGGGCATTCCTGTCCGTTGAGTCCGGATATTTCGCCCATAAGGCAGCGGATCGTTGCAACGTGATACCGGATTGCGTTGGCAAACCCTATGGCCACGTGTTTGATGAAGTCCTGCGTCGTCACCCGGATATCAGCCGGGACCGTGTTCTGATGGTGGGTGATACGATCCATACCGATGTGCTGGGTGGACTGGCGGCAGGCATCAAGACACTTCTGGTGCATCAGGGCGGGTTCCTTGACGGCCAGGACGATATCGAAAGCCTGTTTGAAAAGTCGGGTTTACGTCCGCATTTCTGTGCGCGTGCGATTGGTCATGGCATTGACGTGTCAGGTGCCAAAAGCGAAGCCTGCTGCGCCTGATAATGGATAAAACGACCCGGTAAAAAAAGGCCCGCTGACAAGGCACTCCCGACCTGATCGTCATTCCCGCAACGGCAGGAATCCAGCCTCTTTCAACAGGGCATGGATTCCGGGGCTGCGCTGCGTCCGGAATGACGATTTTGATCAACCGACAAACCAATCCAGCCAACCCAACCCAACCCAACCCCGCTGCCCTTTGCATCGGCAAACGCCACCGACCGGAAGAACCGCACCCCTGACAAACGCCCGTCGCTCTCGGTTGCGCCAAAACGCACCTCACCCCACGGGCAACAGCATTTTCGCACGGCAGGCTCACCTCCCACCATCGATGACCGGCCTTTCGGCATCTTCGGACGCTCCTTCGGCCCACTGGCAATCGATCCCGCTACCCCTCGGCGTCGCCAAACGCTACCGACCGGGTAGGCTGGACAGAACTGGATTGCACCAGACCGACCACGCCCCAGTCCCTGCTGCCCCGAACAAACGCCGCGGGCTTTCGATGGACACCGCAAGCGCACCTCACCCCAAGGACGAAGGCGTTGTCGCAGGGCAGGCACAAATCCCGCCATTGATGACCAGCCTTTCGGCATCTCCGAATGATCCATCATGATCCATCGGCCCCATCGTCAAGCCAACCAATTCAGCCAGCCGATCCGATGCAGACGCAATTCGGGCCTGCTGATCCTCGGCATTGCCAGACTTCACCGACCGGTTGGGTAGCGGCGGGATGGGCTGACCTCAGCCCGGCTCTCGCTGCCCCGAACAAACACCCTTGCCCCAAGGGCACATCTCTCCCGTCATGATAAATCACAGTTTTTCGTAATTTCCGGTGGCCTCACGGCCCGAACGCACCGCCGCCGTAATGACTTTTCCATGCGCCAGTGATGCCCCTTTGGCGATACCGCCGTCGTCCTTTCAGACGATCAGATCGCTGCTCCATCATCATACCATTCCTGTCTTTGCCGCCTGAAACGCAAAAAACCCGCAAAAGCGAATCACGCTTTGCGGGTTTTGTCTCCGGACCCATTTGTCCTGTTGACTTTATCTTTATGCCACAAGCCAAAGAACAAATCAAGAGCTTTTTCCAGAAAAGCGGAAAAAAGTTCCCTTGTTAAATGGCCTCGGCAACGTCAATTGCACTGTATGTCAGGATTCCTGACGCGCCGGCACGTTTGAAACAGGACAGCGTTTCAATGGCGCAGCCAAGGTAATCAAGCCAGCCATTCTGGGCCGCAGCCCGCAGCATGGCGTATTCACCCGATACCTGATAGGCGAAAACAGGGACGCCAAATTCTTCACGCACCCGATACAGCACGTCGAGATATGGCAGGCCGGGTTTCACGATGACGGAGTCTGCGCCTTCTTCGAGATCATAGGCGACTTCGCGCATCGCTTCGCTGCTATTGGCGGGGTCAAGCTGGTATGTTTTCTTGTCCGCCTTGCCTAGGGCCGAAGCCGATCCGATTGCATCGCGGAACGGGCCATAGAAGGACGATGCGTACTTTGCCGCATAGGCCATGATCTGGACCTTTTTAAGCCCTTCGGATTCCAGAACATCACGAATGGCACCGATACGGCCATCCATCATGTCGGACGGGGCGACGACATCGCATCCGGCCTGTGCCTGAACCAGTGCCTGGCGCACAAGGGCCTCGGTCGTTTCGTCATTAAGGATTTCACCGTTAATCACGATCCCGTCCTGACCATCCGCATTGAATGGATCAAGGGCAACGTCGGTGATGACACCAAGATTGGGGCAGGCGTCTTTGATCGCCTTTGTCGCGCGGCAAACCACGTTGTCGGGATTATATGCTTCGCGCGCATCCTTGGTTTTGAGGCCGGCATCAATATACGGGAAAAGCGCAAGGGCCGGGATGCCAAGCTTTTCGGCATGTTTTGCCGTTTCAACAAGCACATCGACGCTTTGGCGTTCGACACCGGGCATTGACGGGATCGGTGTCCGTTCGTTTTTACCGTCAATCACAAATACCGGCAGGATCAGATCATGTGCCGTCAATCGGGTTTCCGCCACCATGCGACGCGACCAGTCGCTCATGCGGGTACGGCGAAGGCGTGTACGCGGGAAAGTGCCATAGGTGACTGTTTTGGCCATGATCTGTTCTCTTGTCAGTGGGGCGGCATTCTGAATTCAGAAATGAGGTGCCCAATTTATGGGACAGAATTGGCGGCGGATCAACTATTGCTGGCGCGATAAAGGCGTTTACGCATGGTCAGCATATAAACCGGTATGATCAAGGCCAGAAAACTTGCTGTCAGGACAAAAGCCGTAACCAGTCCAAGCTGTTGACCAATCGCCCCAATAACCGGTGGCCCGGCCATCAGGGCGGTGTAACCGGTTGCCGCAATGGTTGAAACGACCGCACCGCCGCTTCTGCCACTTGCCTCCGCCGCCGCAGAAATCAGAAGCGGCAGGATGACTGCCAACCCAATTCCGGCGATGGCACACCCGATCCAGGCAACGACGTAATGTGGCGCAAGTGCCAGAACAAAAAGGCCAAAAGACGCACATGCCGAACTGGATAGCAGGATTTGAGGGCGGCCAAATTTCGTAACCAGCCAGTCCCCCGACAGGCGGGTAATGGCCATGGTTGCTGAATAGCAGGCAAAACCCACGGCGGCCATCGTCGGACCGGAATTGAGTTCCGTATTCATCAGAACCGTCGCCCAGTCGGTAATCACGCCCTCGCCAAACTGGCCGATGAAGGCGCAGGCCCCAAATGGCAACAGGGTCAGAAACATCGCGCGCTGTTTGGCAGATGATCCTTCATGCGTTTGGGCGGGATGGGGAACGGCTGCATCTGGCAGCAATTGACGCTGAAGGATCAGATGCAAAATCAGAAATAGGGTCAGCATGACGGGAAGGTGCCATTCAACCGGCAAGGGCAGGGCAAACCATGCCGCCGTCGTTCCGGCACCGGCAAAGCCCCCGAGGCTCCAGAAACCGTGCAGGCCGGACATGACGCTGCGTTTCTTAGCCCGTTCAACATTCAGGCCATTGGCATTCATCGATATATCAAGGAACGCGCCAAAAAAGCCAAGTGCGAACATGGCAATCGCAATCGACATAAAGCTTGGCATGAAGACAGGAATGCCAACGGAAATGAAATAAGCCACCCCGGAATAGCGTGCGACGCGTTCGCTGCCGAATTTGTCCGAAAGCCGACCGGCAACTGGCATAACGGCAAGAACGCCAACTGCGGCGGCCAGCAAGATGGCGCCAAGGTCATCATGACCAAAGCCAAGGCGTTCCTGCACCAGCGGAATATGCGGGACCCAGCTTGAAAAGGCGGCACCATGCAAAAAGAAAATGGCACGGATCCGGTTGTGGGCAATCTGGTTGGAGATAGGCATTTGGGGCTCGGCCTCCGTCAGGCGAGGATCACATTGATCCCGCGTTCGGTATAGTTGTTCAGATATCCGCTCGACAGCTTCCTGCCCGTGACCAGATGTGAAATCGCATCAAGGTCACAGACCCTGAATGGCAAGCTGGTTTCGAGTTTGTCGGCAGTTGTGACGGCAATCGCTTCGGCAGACTGTGCCAGCATTGCCGCCTTGGTGGCGCGCTCTTCGGCGGTGCTGGTGGTCAAACCAAGTTCGGGATGAAGGGCGCAGGTGCCCAGCAGAACAAGATCGGCATTATAGTTGCGTATTTCATCAATGGCCGTCGGTCCGCAGATCGCCAGATCACGTTTCAGAACCATCCCGCCAATCATGATGATATTCGCATTCGGATGATTGGCCAGTTCAACAGCAATCAGGGGATTGACCGTGATCACGGTACCACAAAATGACGGTTTCAGATTCCGGGCGACTTCATAAATCGTCGTTCCACTATCAAAAAAGACCACACCATGATCTGGAACAAGGTCATGGGCGACCTTGCGCGCGATTTCGGATCGTTCCGGCTTTAAATCCTGTGCCCGGTCATGAAATCCTTCGCGGGCAGTACTTGGCAACGTAGCACCGCCATGAATACGCCTGAGACTTCCGGCATCTTCCATCTGGCGCAGGTCACGCCGAATGGTATCAAGGGATGCATGAAAAAGAGCAGACAGGTCATGAATATGAACTGTGCCCTGGCTGTGAAGGAGTTTTTCGATTTCACGCTGGCGCGAATTGACACTCGACATCTATTTGCCTGTTTTGCATGTTTTGCCGATAATGCGCGTTTACCTTTGATCGGAAAAATGGTCAATAAAAAACCGGCCCCGTGCAAACAGGACCGGTTCCAGATTCAACGATGTGATGGCTCAGGCTTTATCAAGTGCCTGTTTCAGATCGGCAAGAATGTCATCGATATGTTCGATACCTATCGACAGGCGGACATAACCGTCCGTCACGCCAGATGAAATACGATCCTGTTCGGAAAGCTGGCTGTGCGTGGTCGTGGCCGGATGAATGGCAAGCGATCTGGTGTCGCCGATATTGGCGACATGATAAAACAGGCCAAGGCTGTTGATGAATTTCTCGCCAGCTTCCTTGCCGCCCGCAAGCTCAAACCCCATAAGCGATCCATATCCGCCCTTAAGGTAAGTATCGGCACGGCGGCGGCTTTCACCATCCTGTTTTCCGGGATAGATCACCTTGGTGACCTTTGGATGTGCGGACAGGAAATCGGCGACCTTGGCGCTGTTTTCGCAATGGCGTTCCATACGCAACGGCAGTGTTTCCATACCCTGGATGGTCTGGAACGAGTTGAATGGTGAGGCGGCCGCACCAACATCACGCAGCAATGTGCAGCGCAGCTTGATCGCATAGGCAACCGGACCAATCGGTTTGACGGCCTGCGTCCAGACCGCACCGTGATAGCTGGGGTCCGGTTCGTTCAGCAACGGGAAGCGTTTTGCATGTTTTTCCCAGTCAAATCTGCCTGAATCGACGACAATCCCGCCGACAGACGTACCGTGGCCAGCGATAAATTTGGTGGTCGAATACATGACAATGGTCGCGCCATGATCGATGGGGCGGCACAGCACCGGCGCGGCGGTATTGTCCATGATCAACGGAACACCCAGCTCGTCACCAATATCGGCCACCTCGCGGATGGGGAAAACATGAAGTTTGGGATTTGGCAGGGTTTCGGCGTAATAGGCGCGCGTTTTATCATCCGTCAGGCGTCGGAAGTTTTCCGGGTCGGATGGATCGGCAAAGCGTACTTCGATTCCCATCTGTTTGAACGTATTGGCAAACAGGTTCCATGTACCGCCATACAAATCCGTCGAACTGACGATATTGTCGCCAGCCTGGGCGATGTTAAGCACGGAAAAAGTTGATGCCGCCTGACCGGAGCCGACGGCAACCGCCGCGGCACCGCCCTCAAGGGCTGTAATGCGCTGTTCCAGCACATCATTTGTCGGGTTCATCAGGCGGGTGTATATATTGCCGAGCTCCTTGAGGGCAAAGAGATCAGCCGCATGCTGTGTATCGCGGAACTGATAACTGGTCGTTTGATATAACGGTACCGCAACCGAGCCGGTGGCCGGGTCAGCACGATATCCAGCATGTAAAACGATGGTTTCCGGTTTGGATGATCCTGTCATGTCGTTTCCCCTGATTATAGGTTGTATTGATTTTGCGGAAGTAATGCATATTCGCGCCATGGCGACAAGAAGATGGATGAAAAATCCGCAAATGACGGAATAAAAAAGCCCGATCAGAATACATTCACATAATTCGGTACTATTATACCGAATGAATTGACAAAGGTCCGAATTCACGTTTACGTAAAGGGAAAATACCAAAACATTCAGAGGCGGCGATCCAATGGAATTCAACCTGTCTGAAGACCAACAGGCATTTGCACAGGCAGCCCGCGATTTCGCGCAAAACGAAATGGCACCCTATGCGGGCGAGTGGGATGCAAACCACATTTTCCCCGAAGAAACCCTTCGCAAGGCGGCCGAACTTGGCTTTGCCGCCATATATACGCGCGAAGATGTCGGGGGATCGGGCCTTGGCCGCCTGGATGCCGCGGTGATTTTCGAAGAACTGGCAAGCGCATGTCCGTCAACGGCTGCCTATATCTCGATCCACAACATGGCTTGCTGGATGATCGACCGTTTCGGGAATGAAGATCAGCGCCAGAAATATCTTCCGAAACTTGTCACCATGGAACATTTCGCCAGTTATTGCCTGACAGAACCGGGGGCAGGATCGGATGCAGGGGCACTTTGCACCCGTGCCGTTCGGGACGGCGATCACTATATCCTGAATGGCGAAAAGGCATTTATTTCGGGCGGATCGCACAGTGATGTTTATATCGTCATGGCGCGAACCGGTGATGACAGCCCGAAGGGCATTTCCACCTTTATCATCCCGAAGGATGCCGAAGGTCTCTCGTTTGGCAAGCTGGAAGAAAAAATGGGCTGGAACAGCCAGCCGACATCCGCCGTCATTTTCAGCAACTGCAAAGTTCCGGTCGAAAACCGGTTGGGCGACGAAGGCGAGGGCTTCAAATTCGCCATGATGGGGCTTGATGGCGGACGGCTTAATATCTCGGCCTGTTCTATTGGCGGCGCACGTGCCGCGATGGATCATGCGCGCGATCACATGAAAGTCCGCAAGCAGTTTGGCAAGACACTCGATCAGTTTCAGGCATTGCAGTTCAAATATGCCGACATGGTAACGGAGCTTGAGGCGGCACGGTTGATGTTGCACAAAGCAGCCTGGAAACTGGACAACAAGGCACCGGATGCAACACAGTTTTGCGCAATGGCGAAACGTTTCGGCACGGATATCGGGTTCAGGGTCTGTAATGAAGCGCTGCAGCTTCACGGTGGATATGGCTATATCCGCGAATATCCGATTGAGAGACTTCTGCGCGATCTTCGGGTTCACCAGATTCTGGAAGGCACCAACGAAATCATGCGCCTGATCATCTCACGTGCCGCGTTAAAGGATTGATTTATGAGCAGCGAAAACGCGACAAGTCCACCGCATGGCAATGAGGCATCCGTTGTTTTCTCGAAAGACGGGGCCATCGGTCATATCCTGTTAAACCGGCCCAAGGCATTGAATGCGCTTGACCTGCCGATGGTTGATGCGATCACAGCCAAACTTCGTGAGTGGGAAAACGATGAGACGGTTGTTGCAATCGTGATCGAAGGGGCAGGTGAAAAGGCCTTTTGTGCCGGTGGCGACATTCGCGGACTTTATGACGC
>Ga0310345_10006682_pt1 | contig 10036 bp, 7 predicted proteins | sample HC15DNA20500_MG_FD_204667 | JGI IMG/M metagenome (GOLD analysis project Ga0310345, IMG submission 204667) | Marine microbial communities from station ALOHA, North Pacific Subtropical Gyre - HC15-DNA-20-500_MG | ecosystem: Environmental > Aquatic > Marine > Oceanic | place: Pacific Ocean: North... | reverse complement strand
TATCTACCTGCCGATCGGCGCAGGGGCATCAGTGATGTTGGGCAGTTGGCATACGTCACTTGCACTTGAAGTTGGTAAAGCCTTGGTCCCGCCAAATATGTTTTCAAGCCGTAGCTATGCGTTTATTGCAGGCCCCGCTAAGCACGTCGGTCTAATGACCCAGTTCAAACTACCGCTCGATCCCACATGGGGACACGCGAGCCTTGGTCTCGGTATCACAGGTGACTGGAACAGTATCGATTTCGGGTCTGGATCCGGTGGACCGTCATTCATCTTTACGGGACGCTGGCGCAGTCCAGACATGCAGACGTGGTTCGATGTCGAAATGATTTACGGCAACGGAGAGGATGATTTCGGTGATTCAAAAGTCATCGACGGGATTGCCTACCCCCGTGGCGGCGGTTCTCAGTATTTGGCATTGAGTTCGCGGGACGCCTATCTCGATCGCTTCGTGGGTTATCTCACCGCGACGCATACTGTGACTTCGAGACTCATACTGTTGTTTGAATCGATCTATGGTTACCAAGAGGGCGGCGATCTTCGTCCATCGCCGTTCGCGATAACGCGCGATTCGGCTTTCTATGGGGCGAATGCCGGATTCCGCTTTCAACTTCTCGACCCTGTGTATGTCGGTGCGCGCTTCGAGTGGTTCACCGACGAAAAAGCCGCTAACGTACTGTGGAGCGGCGTCGGCGCGACCGGCGGCGACGTATATGCCTTGACCGCGAGTGTTGGTTGGGAGCCGAACCCACACGTGCTCATACGTCCCGAGTTGAAATATGACGTTTACGAAGGCGGTGAACACTTATTCGCCACCGGTACGAACGGTCTTGCTCAGCGCGACACGCAGTTACTTGCAGTACTCAACCTCGAGTTTCGATTTTGAATCAACCGCGTCTTCTTTGGCCACTCGGAGATCTCCGGTCGTCGACTCTGGAGCTTCGCGGCCGTAGAAGGCCGCCCGCGCAGCGAAACAGGCCTTGTCAATGCTTTGACAATCGGTTTCAACCAACATCGACTGAAACAGGGTTTCTGTCCTCTACGATCTTATTTCTCACGCTTCATAAGCTAAAAACTCGATCATCTGGTTCAGGATAACGAGTAGAGATCAAAACCAGTAGATACGCTCGCGACGATCAATATGGCGCGAGCAACTTTCTTTTGTGATCTTTCGAGAGAATCGTATCGGCTTTTGAACTTTTTATACGATCTGCTGTCTACAATTGGTAACGCTGCGTAAAAACGGTAACCGACGCCATTCGTCGTGGCTCAATGGACAATATTTATAAGGTGGCTTCGGCCAGAAGCTTGGTCGAACATAGTTTTTAATAGCCCAAATTAGAACCAGATACATTTCGATGAACTGGCCCCTTTAATACTTAAATATTACTGGGATCAAATAATTTATTTTCAATTGGAACAGGGTCCTTACCCCAACAATAAGCCTGTGATAGGTCAGATTGTTGAGGACAAGCTTAGTGGCTTTCAATTTACAAGGATCAACAATGGTTAAAATTCTCACTCTCTATGGATGGGATCGTTGGGTGTGCGAGCGCTGGTTCGTATTACCTATTGTGAACGCTGGTGTGCACCCTAATACAGTCACACTCTTTACCCTAATTGCTGCCGTTGCTGGGGCTTTGGTTATGCCTCAGTATCTTTGGTTAGGTGTTTTTCTTTTTTTCATTGGGCGTTTCTTTGATAACGCAGATGGTGGCGTTGCACGGGCATCAAATAAGGTCACTAAGTTTGGTGAGGGCTTCGACACATGGACTGGGGCTGTTTCACTAGGCGCTCTATTTTTCATGATGGGGAGCGGGGCATTGGCGTTTCTAGGTGTTTCTGGTGCAGTTCTATCCCGTGTCCTGTGCCTGTTTGTTGAGGATGAAAAGGCGTTTTTCAACCCCACATGGCTACGTAAGTTTCCTTTAGTTGTTGAGCTATTACGTAATGAGTTGGCTGGTATGCCCTACTTCCTACTCCCGCTGTTCGCGGCCTTTGGTTGTGTGGACGTATTCCTGTGGCTCACCGTATTGGGGAACTGGCTCACTATCATCGTCTTCACACCCATACTCCTAAAAGACAGGTGGTAAGGTTAAAAATTACGAACTGGGAACTTCTGCATCCGGGCACCTGTTCTACGACAAGCTAGAGCAAAGTTTACGCTCAACTATCGACTAAGTACCCAGTGTCCGCGGAACACGGGTCACGATTATTGACCCACGGCCGCCGTTGACCCACAAAGCCAAAATAGACAAGGTCGGACGTCCATCTTGGTTTGTAAATTTTGTCACAAACGTGCGCCTACCTAAAGTTAGGTTGTGTTCCCGCATCGCCTCTAGAACTGCCAATGCCGCGGCCGTGGCGTAGCAACTCGCCTGAGAAGACGTTCGTCTGTTGATCGTTTTCGATCGTAACCTCGCCGTTGATCAAGATATAACGGTAACCCTTCGCTCGTTGGACGCGGCGCCATTCACCACCTGGCAGATCGTGAACGACTTCGATATCCATAATTTCGAGGTTCTCATAATCGTAGACGATGATGTCCGCTGGCAAGCCAACTTTGATAGTGCCGCGGTCGTTACATCCGGCGAGTTGGGCCGGCAGCGCCGATAGGCGCCAATGCGCGTCTTCTAGGCTCAGCATTCCGTGTTCACGAACGATTTTGACCAAGGTTTCGGTAGGATATCTCCCAGCCGTGAGAAATTTCGTGTGTGCGCCGCCGTCAGATACACCAAAAAGGATGTAAGGATTGTCCACGATCTCCTTCAACAAATCCGTGCGGGTATTCGGCGGCATGGAGAAGAATTCGGTCTTGAGTTTATCTTCGACCACGATATCGAGCATCGCGTCCACGGGGTGCTTGCCCGTCTTCTGAGCAACGAGACCTACAGTATGATCGAGCCATCGCTGATTTTTTGGAGATACAGGCCTTGTTACAACGATATTTTCGAATGAGCCGACGACCAAATACGGAGGTTGTTCGCGCAGCGCCGATCGACGCCCGGGATCGGACAGTTTGGCTAACCGTTCTTCTTTCGTACCTATGGTGGCTTCCCGCCAAGCAGGGCATTCATCAAACAGATTCCAATCTTCAAAAGTAAAGGTATAACCAGCATCGGTCGTCAAGCCTTGGCCGTACACGCGGATACCCCGGGATCGGCAACGCTCGAGCCATTCGATCACTTTACGATGAATCTGCGGCATAGCGTCCGTCACCTGGACCACATTGAAAACCAATGGTCGACCGCTGACCTCGGCGAGCTGTGCTAGGTGGGCTTGATCGGCCTTTGGATCGCCGGTAACCATAGTCGTCTGCATGTGTCCGGCGTTGCGTTGCCGTAGAACTTTGGCGAATTCGAGGGCGGTTTCGTTGTGCATTACATCGGTCGGCATTGCGGTGCCGTCGTAGTCGAGCTGCGCGCCTGCGGGACCCGAAGGTGGTAACCGTTGTGCGGACCAGCCGCAGCCACCCGCGTCCATCGATTCGTTGAGGATACGGCACATTTCCGCGTGTTCCTCGCCGGTCGGCATACGGCCGGATTTCGCCTCGTCCAGACCCATCACCGAAACCATGATTGGGCTGATGGGGACATAGGGCACGATGTTCATTGCCTTGGGCGTGCGTTCGACGGAGTCGAGGAACTCCGGAAAGGTCTCCCAGTCCCAAGGCATGCCGGCCTTCATGGAGGCAAGTGGAATGGCTTCGACCCGTGTCATAGTTAACATGGCTCGTTCGCGGGCTTCAGGTGCGACCGGTGCGAAGCCAAAACCGCAGTTTCCGATGACGACGGTCGTGATCCCGTGCCAACCCGAAATCGTGCAATAAGGGTCCCAAAAAACCTGCGCGTCGTAATGCGTGTGCAGGTCGACAAAACCCGGCGCTACGACCATACCGTTGGCGTCAAGGACCTTATTCGCTCGGTGCGCTGTTATATGGCCAATCTCGGTGATAAACCCATCTTTAATCCCGACGTCACCGCGATAGCGCGGTGTCCGCGAACCATCGACCACCATGCCGTCTTTAATCAAGGTGTCGAATTCAGCCATCGGATTTTCATCCTCATGTTGCACGTGATTGAGACTGGCTAAATTATCGCATGTGATCGTCACCCATCAAACAACCACGGACCGTGCTGTCGCCGCCGACGGGCTCGCGTGAAAATTCTTTTCAAGGCGGCTATCCTTAAGCGGTCCTAATACGGACAAAGTGATAAGCCCCCAATTTCAGCGGCCTCGGAGGACAAGCGGATCGTGAGTAATTTTTCCTTCGTGAGGCCCCAAGAACTCAGGCCTGTTCAGGATCGCGAGCCCGTCGATGGTAATTGCGACGAATGCGGCGCTCAAGCGCTCAAGCGTTACCCAGTCCTGTCCGAGGGTGGCTGGTTCATGGTTGTGAAATGCCAAGAATGTTTGTATTCGCAAAGCCGCGAAAAATGGACGCGCTTAGGTTATGTGTCTCTAATCACCGATACCTTATGAAGCTAGATCAAGGAGTTGTGAATCATGATGGCTGTTGACGTCGGGGGTACCTTCACCGATGTCGTATCCGTGCAGGATGGGCAGATCCGAACCGCTAAAATCTCGACCGACGTGAGGCAGGTCGACAACAGTGTCTTGACTGGCGCCGGCGAACTCGGTGTGGCAGATGCGTTGGTCTTCAACCATGCTAGCACCTATGGATTGAATGCGATCATAACTAGATCCTTGCCGAAGATCGGATTCTTGACGACTGAAGGGCATCGTGATGTCCTCGATATCGGGCGAACCTGGCGACCGGTCGCCGCCTTAACCGACCCGAGTTGGAGGCGCAGTTTCGGCGATGCGGCGCGCCCTCTAGTACAGCGCTACCTACGGCGCGGGATAAAAGAGCGTATCAAGGCCAATGGAGATATCTTCAGTCCACTTGATGAAGATCACGCGCGCGTGCAACTTCGAGTGCTTAAACGCTGTCAGGTAGAGGGCATCGCGATCTGCTTGCTGAACGCCTATACCAGCAACGTCCACGAACTTAGGCTGCGCGAGCTTGTCCGCGAGGAGTTAGGCGAAATTCCTTGTTCGGTGTCGAGCGAAATTTCTCCGCTAGCAAAGGAATACGCACGGGCTTCGACTACAGTCGTGGACGTCTTTATGAAGCTCATATACGACGGATACACCCGACAGTTGCAACGAGGGCTGCGGGATTTAGGGTTCGAAGGTCAACTCAATTTTTCGGACTGCACCGCCAACCTGATGCCAGCCGACGAAGCTATGGAAGCCCCGTTTCGGATGGTTTTTTCGGGCCCGGCCGCGGGCACCGTGGGGAGCGCGCACTTTGGCAACGTCGTTGCTGAATCCAATCTACTGTGCGCAGATGTGGGCGGCACATCTTGCGATATCAGCCTTGTTACCAACGGCCAACCTTTCGTCAATACCACCTTCGAGCTCGAGCACGACCTCGTCGTTAATGCATTGTCCAACGATATCTCCAGCATCGGCGCAGGTGGGGGAAGCATCGTTGCCATCTCGGCTAGCGGCGATATCACGGTGGGTCCGGAAAGCGCAGGCGCGGATCCTGGTCCTGCCTGTTATGGACGCGGTGGTACTCAGCCGACGATGACCGATGTCTGTCTGCTCGCGGGCCTTCTGGATCCAGACGGTTTCGCCGGTGGAAGGATGAAGTTGGATATGGAGCTAGCGAAACGGGCCTTCGAAAGCCTCGATACACCGCTCCCGTTCGAAAGCCGCGTACGCTATGCCTACGACATCGGGCTCAACAATATCGCCGAAGGGATCTTTAATATCGCTATCAAACACGGTATCGACCCTCGCGACTACTCGTTAATGGCCTTCGGCGCTGCTGGGCCGCTGCTACTTCCCGCACTAGCGGACCTCATACACGTCAAAAGGGTGATCGTGCCACCACACCCAGGGCTCTTCTCTGCGCTGGGCCTGTTGAGCGCCGACCAAGCGTATTCGATCAGCCAGAGCGCCTACACTGTCCTTTCGACCGATACGGTCGACAATATCGCCACGATCTTTACCGTGATGGAGGAGAAATTACGGCGGCGTCTTGACGCCAACCAGGATATTGCTTTCGTGCGTTCCTTCGATGGCCAGTTGGTAGGTCAGACCTGGGAGACGCCGTTTGTGCCCGTTCCAAACGGCGAGATCACTGCCACAACGATAGAGAGCATGATTTCGAACTTCCACAGCGCCTATGAAACACGCAACGGCAATCGCTTCGATACGATCCCGGTTCAGGGCGTCACCTACCGACTGAGCGCGATCGTCAAGACCGATAAAGTGGCCTACGCCTTTTTACCGGAGAGGCGGCGGGGTGAGCCGAGCTTCCTACGTACCGGTGTGTTGAGGTTTGTTTCGGACACCGAAGAACACGTACAAATTTTTGCACGTGAAGACCTGCAGGCGTCAGACGAAATCATGGGGCCGGCGATCGTCCGTGAACCCTTATCGACCACGTACATTACGCGAAACCAAGTTGGTCGGGTCGGCCGATTTGGCGAGATCAATATCCAGCGTACGCATTAAGGACCGTCATGATGAGCACACCACTAAACAAAGACGCGGCGCTCGAGCCTCGATGCCCGACACGCTTGCGTGATTGGACCGAGGCACAATTCGAAGAGGCGTACGATTGCGACCGGTTTACAGCTATGGTGTTGTCCAATCGCTTGCGTTACACCGTTGATCATATGAGCACAGGCCTCATGTTCAGCGCGTTTTCACCCATTATCCGTGACTGGTACGATTTCGCGATTACCGTATCAGGACCCCCAGACATGGACTACCCTATGCCCGCGGTATCAAGTTCACTGCTGGTCTTCCTCGGCACTATGGAGGACGCGGTGCGAAATACCGTCGAGGAATATGGTGTCGACAACCTAAAACGAGGGGACGTCTTGTTGTGTAACGACCCCTACCGCGTCGGCACACACATCAACGATACTTGCTTCATCCGACCCGTTTTCTACGAAGATACACTGATCGCATTCGTCAACGTGCGTGCGCATCAACTTGATATGGGCGGCGTGACCCCGGGTGGTTTTAGCGGCACGAAAGCGAACGTCTATGAAAACGGGCTCGTGCTCGGACCTATGCTGCTGTTCGATAAAGACGAACCTGTCCGCTCCACTTTCAGCCTGGTTTTCGACAACACACGTTTCGCAGGTCTCTTGCAACCTGACTTCATGACAATGTCTGAGCAGCTCAAGCTCGGCGAAAAGCTGCTGGTGGAGAGCGTTGAGCGTTACGGTGAGGCGGCGTTTAGGGGTTCGATCCGGTACTGCTGCGACGTCTCGGCCGAAGCCATGAGCGATGCCATCGATCAGTTGCCGGATGGCGTCTATCACGCCGAAGAATCGATCGATGCCGATGGTGCAGGGGACGACGAACCGATCACCGTGTGTGCCAAGATCATCAAGCAGCGGGGGCGCCTTGAAGTCGATCTGAGCGGCTCGTCCCGGCAGGCCCGGACTTGTATCAATGCCGGGCCACTAGACGCGAAAACCGCCGTAGGCGCCGCGTTCAAGTTGTTGGTTGACCGACACACACCGTTCAGCTCGGGGGCCTATCGCCCCATTGATATTGTAGTGCCACCCGGCACGGTCATGTCGGCGCTGCCACCGGACGGCGCCATCATGTTGTACTGGGAGGTGTCGCAGACACTACTGACTGCCATTTTGCGCGAGATCGGTGAAGTGCTGGGCGACGCTGCCTTCGGCGGCGACTATGGTAGCGTTGCGGTCCACAACGCACATGGAGTGAACGAGGATGGCAGCCTGTGGCAGAACATCGGGTTGGTCGGCGGTGAACACGGGCCGTGGGGTGCGGATCGACATCACGATGGCGAGAGCTACACCGTCCCTTACATGATTAACGGTTTAGATCCACCGACAGAAGCGATGGAATTAGATTCACCTGTTCTTCTGCTACGCAAGGAATATGTTGTTGACAGTGGTGGCCCGGGCTACAACCGTGGCGGCGCAGGCGTACTGAAAGATGCTTACTGGGAAACTGGGGGAGAGCATTACAGCATTCCGATTCGTTTCAAGCACGGTACGGGAAACGGCGTCCGGGGAGGCATGACCGGCAAAGCTGGGGCGTGCTGGTTGTTCGATCCCGATGACGCAGCGCTCGACACCAAAGCGAAGATGGTGGCAGTCGACGGAAGCGTTTACGGAAACACGACGCCGATCGCAGGTGTTCTCGATCCCGAAACGAAAGCGTTGGACCCGAAGGGCGAGTATTTCTACTTCGCCCGGAATAAGGTATGGCGTACGCGATCGGGAGCATTATCCCGATACATCACGAATGGCGGCGGCGGTTGGGGTGACCCTAGAACTCGTGACCCTGACCGGGTCCTCGCGGACGTCCGTAATGGTTATGTAAGTATCCATCAGGCGCGCGTGAGTTACGGTGTAGTCATCTCAGGCGATCCCGATCTCGATCCAGAAGGCCTGGTAATCGACGAGATCAAAACCAAAGCTCTCCGAGGCTGACGCGCTCGTTACCAAGGAAGACACGGAGAATCTGTACTGAAAAACAGGGTCAGCGGCGACAAACAAAGAGACGGAAAGCAGCACTTTTCGCGTTTAGGTACTCTACTACCACAGAGCTCACGCCTAAAGATCAACTAAAGACCAGTGCCCGTGGACCATGATGTCGCATCGGGCGCGCGGACTAGCTTGTATAGCTAATATCGGGACTCCTAAAACCGTTTGCGGAGGGGACCCCTCGCGTTATATGTTCCGATAGGGAACCCACTGGAGAATTAATGATCCCACTTGGGTGAAAAGGGGAGATTGGCGCCAGCATCATGTCTTTTCTTTTTTTTTTCGGACTGTTTTGGTTTCCGTTTTTTTGAGAGACAATCGACTTGGGGACGTGCTGAATTTTGTCGAACGTAAAACAGGAGGGGGCTGATGCTGACGGGAATAAATCATCTTGCATTCATCACCTATGACATGACTAAGACTATCCGATTTTACCGCGACCTCCTGGGAATGGTACTTCATTCGGGTATAGGTCACGGCGGTTACCGGCATTATTTTTTTCGCTGCGGCAATACTCAAGTAGCATTTTTTGAATACGAGGGTGCTAGTCGGATGGAACGGAAATCTCACGGTTCACCGACTCGTCTGCCATTAGGGTTCGACCACGTAGCTTTCACCGTGGGATCAAGAGAAGAACTCTTTGCATACAAGGACAAGCTGGGAGCAGCGGGTTTTGAAGTTAGTGATGGGGTTGATCACGGCACTGTTTGGTCAATCTATTTCTTCGACCCCAATAATATTCCTCTTGAAATTTCGTGGGACGTTATGACGGTGACAAAGCCCCCCGCTATTGAGGATAACACTCCCTTGGCTATCGCAACTGAAGGTGCTGCACCACAGCCCGGTCATTGGCCAGTAGTTGAAAATCCAACACTGCGGTCGGAGATGACAGCACACGACGGCAATGGGCATGCGATGCGCCAACGCATCCTCAACGATAATCTCGGATACGAGAATAACGACTACTTGGCTATTAAGGAACGAGCTAACGCAGCTGAGTAAGCGGAGGGGACACCTCCCGAAGGTGAGAAAAATGAAAATAATACTCGTCGTCTTACTTTTGACCTTTCCCGTCAATGCTCCTGCTCGTAGCCTTGACGGGAAAGTTCTTTGGTGTGAGTCGATAGAGCCTGGGCCAAGGCCTAGTGCTTATGTCTTTAAGAAAGGGAAGGTCAGACTTTGGGAGCTTACGAAAAAAAAGTCGGGGCCGTGGAAAAGGAAGCGACGGTATACGGAGAAGTATAAACAGAGCGACTATTACATAAGTTGGGCGCTAGGTTGTTGCTCATACAACTACTTGGATAGGAAAACCTTAGAGTTGGGGGAACTCCCGGAGGAGATGGAGCAACAATGTTCATTATCCAATGAAAAAGAAGTCCATCAACGCCTTGATGCCCAAGCGGACGATTTGAACGAAGAGCGAGAGAAAGCAACGGGTGAGAACAAGATTTAGCTTGGTGGTTGGCCAAGTGAAAATGCGG
>Ga0310345_10006681_pt1 | contig 10038 bp, 7 predicted proteins | sample HC15DNA20500_MG_FD_204667 | JGI IMG/M metagenome (GOLD analysis project Ga0310345, IMG submission 204667) | Marine microbial communities from station ALOHA, North Pacific Subtropical Gyre - HC15-DNA-20-500_MG | ecosystem: Environmental > Aquatic > Marine > Oceanic | place: Pacific Ocean: North... | reverse complement strand
TCCTATCCGATAATGGCCCCGACCCCTCCTTCCAGGAAGAGGCGCCAATGAATAACGCCTGGATCGAGCAGACATTCGACAACAGGCTTGAGAATTATGGCCGCCGCGGATCCTATATTTCCTACGGTCTGGACTGGTCACTTGTTTCATCGGCCCCCTTCAGCCTCTTCAAGGGCACTGTGGGAGAAGGCGGGATCCGTGTGCCCGCGATCATACGTTTTCCTGATGGCCGCCATGCTGGCGACCTCTATCGCGACTACGCAACCGCACTCGACGTGCTGCCAACCATTCTGGAGGTGTCGGACGTGTCGGCGGACGCCCTGATCGTCGGCAAGGGTACCATCCCGCCGCAGGGGCGCTCGCTCATAAGTGCCCTAGAGCGCCCCGGGAAGGGTGCCAGCCTCTCTACGCCAGCCGCATGGCAATCGCTTGGCACGAGAGCGTTGCAAGACGGACGCTGGAAGGCGCGCTATATCCAGCCACCTCTCGGCAGCGGCCAATGGACCCTGCATGATCTTGAGACAGACCCCAACGAGGCGAACGACGTGTCATCAGAATATCCTGACCGTCTTCAAACGATGATCGATCAATGGACCGGCATCATGCAGGAGCGCGGTCTTGTCGAACCGCCTCCCCACTTCCTGTCGATGATCCTTCCATCCAAAAGATCAGACGCTGAAGAATCGAAGCCGGACTGAACCCTGAAATCATCCAGAACCGGGGCCGCTATTACGTCCGCGCAAAAGCAGTTGGGCGGCCGCCTGGAGCTGCCGCCCATACGAATTGTACTGTGACCGGAGGGGATTATCCCGCCGAAGCGCCAGCTCGGGTCGTGACACGGTGCGCGAGGGGATCCAGGCCGCGCTTTCGGCGTTCTTCCTGTTCTTCCTTGTGCGCATCCTTCATCATCTGACGGACCTTGAGCACCGCCCGGTCGGTACGCGCGAGCTGGTCCTTGTCCCAGCGTGCAATACGGCCTTGCGACATCTGCATTGGGGCATCACCGCCGACGAAGCAGGCCATGCCAGGCAGCTGATCTGACTGCAGGGCCTTTTTCAGCATGAAGGACATGGTCTTGGCCTTGCGCTTGGAGACGACCGAGGAATCGATCGCCCCGATAAGCCAGCCGGTAAAGGTGCCGATATCGTTAGGTACGAACCAGAAGAACAGGCCATGGACGCCGCCTTCCATGAATTCACGACCGTGGTGCACGAGATTTGGCATGAACCAGCGAATGTCGTCGATCGCTTTTGTGCCCCCGTGACCGCCTTCCTCGCGAAGCGATGCGTAGACGCCATTGCCCGGCAGCATCTCGAATTTCACGCCCCCGCCCATCTTCTGGTCACCGAAGAGATAGCAGGTCCGGTGAAGGCAGCCGACATGGGTCATGTCGACGGTATTGTCGAGCTGGTTGAGATAGCTGTAGGGCACTTCCATCCGGTTGCGCACAAGAACATCGTCAGCCAGGACTTCCCGGATATGCGCCATTGAGTCCAGAAGCGGTTTCGGCTCCTTGACCCCCATATAGACCCAGATGATACCGCCTTCCTCTGTGGCAGGGTAGGATACAGCCTTCACCTTCTTGCAGGCTGGGCTGTCAGGTCCATCCGCGAGGAATGCCACGCAGTCGCCGTGCTTGTTAAAGGTCATGCCGTGATAGCGGCAGGTAATCGTGCCCACATCCCAGACATTGACCTGACCGAGCGAGAGGAGCGGGCCACGGTGAGGGCACCGGTTCTCCAGCGCGCAGGGGCTACCATCCTTGTCGCGAAACAGGATGACATTATCGCCCAGAAGCTTGATCGCCTTGTGCTCATTGTGTTTGAGCTCATCGGAGAACAGTGCCGGATACCAGTATTCACGCAGACCAAAGAACGGGATTTCCTCCTGATACTCCTCGACATAGTCCCAGGGCACTTCGCGGATGGAATCCGGCTTGTCGGGCGTACCGTGAGGCTTCTTGTACCAATTGGCCATGAAGCTGCTCTCGGACGAAAGGACCTGCAGTCGCGGCTCGTCATACCTGTGCTTCAGGAAACCCAGTCCGGGAATGCTCCCAAAGATCGCGCGTGCCTTGCGACCAACCAGTTCAGCCGTTCCGCGCTTGAACTTGCCGCCATAGCTGGTGGTCGGTGCAACCGTCTGAAAACGTTCTTTCTCATCGATCAGCGTATGGGCGTTACCGTCAGGCATGAGGAATCCTCCACATTGTTCACGTGCCGCCTGGCACGAATTTGGTGAATTATCTCAATAGTGTAGCCTTCCGGATTAGAGGGCGCCCTGCCCGATCGTCTGGATTTCGCTCCAATCGTCCTGAATTACCTCCCCATTGGCAGACCACGATCTGGCTCAACGCTATTTGACGTTAGCACTGGAAACACGCCTGCAATTATATAGGACCCCTATTTATAATCGTCCCGAGACAGGAGGCGAGCGATGCGGCCTCCGACCGCGAGGCGACTGCCAGATCGCAGCGCTTCGCAAGTACGGATGCCAACCAGACGGACGCCCCGCCCGCGGCAACGGTCGAGGCGCCCTGATGTCAAACCCACCTCTCGAAGAGTATCGCATCGGTTATCCCGTTGCCATCGACGCACCGGGCGTGGATGGCGGGCCGCCGAAAACATTGACCGCCTATGGCATGCAGGGCACGCCGGCATTGGTCATGATGCTCGGAATTGAAGCACATATTCGCGTAGCGCGGCGCGCACATCGGCGGCTATATCAGAACTGCGAATTCAAGGGGTTCCTTGCCCGAAAGCAGCAGTCATGGAGTTCGCGCAACACGATTTCCTGAAACAATTGCCGTGCTCATCATCTGTCTGCCCCAGGGAGGAGGCGCGCGGCGCCGACCAGTTTTCAATCAACATCATATGCAACCCGGAAACCGATATGGCTCGCGGAGAAGTCAAGTTGCTGAATCTGTTTTGCTGCCGGCCGATAGCGTTGGCAGTAAGTGTCCGAGCACAGAAATGAACCGCCTTTCAGCAGCCCTCTATTCTGCTCGATGCTCGCATCTGCGACCCACTCCCAGACATTACCTGTCATGTCATGAAGTCCGTATCCATTGGCTGGGTAACAGCCGACTGGCGAACTGCGGTCAAATCCGTCAGCCTCTGAATTCTCGATGGGGAATACGCCCTGCCAGATATTCGCGCGGTAGGCACCCGCATCAGGAACGGTGTTACCCCATTCATAAGTTGCGCCGGACAAGCCACCGCGCGCGGCAAATTCCCATTCCACTTCGGTGGGAAGGCGACCTCCTGCCCAGTCAGCGAAGGCTTTGGCATCGGCATAGGCAATGTGAACGACAGGATGGTCCCAACGACCATCCAGCGATGAGCCTGGCCCTTCAGGATGGCGCCAGGATGCGCCTGGAATGAATTGCCACCAGTTCCGCATCAATTTCGAAGGCACCAGGAACACGGCCGATCCCGGAATCAGCAGCGCTTCTGGAATACCAGGATGAAGATCAGATGAGGGTTCGCGTTCGGCAACGGACTTGTAGTCCGTCGCTTCGACAAATTCGGCAAATCGCCGATTGCTGACTTCCGTCGCATCGATCTCGAACGGACCGACCGTCTTCATCTGGGCGGGTGCTTCCTCCGCGTAGCCCTCATTGCTGCCCATCAAGAATGTGCCGCCAGTGAGTTTTACGCGAGGCGATACAAGCTGAGACCTGCAAAGCTCCGATGAATGATCTGCAAGCGGCAGTTGGTGTTGCGCCTTTCCCGCCTGCGAAAACACAATGGCCATACCCGTCCACAACAAGAATGAATGGAGTTTGCCTGATGAGATGGTCTCGACCATGGTCATTTCACTCGCCGCCGATTTGCTGAGCGGATTCCGCTTCAATTAGCACAGAGTCTAGCAATTTGAGCGTGGATAAACAGGCCATTTTCAGAACTCCACGGCACACGGGGCGAACGCCCCTGCAAGTTATTTGATTTATGCTTCCAGCCCATGATCCGGCCCGCTACAAAAGTGAGGGGCGTCGGGTGGGTCTATTCGGGCCGGTGACCTCAGTCCCTCCGGCTTGTTGTCAGAAACTGGAAAGTCTAAAAAGGTCAAAACGAGTCGTATAACTCACATCAATATATATGTTGTGAGTCAGGCATGTGGGTGGGGACCGCGCGCTTGCGGCACAATCAACGAAAACGACAAGCGTCGAGCGGTTTTAGAGACACAAATGCCAGTCCTTGATGCGTTCTTCCGGAATCATCCGGAGCCAATGTGGGTGTATGACCTCGAAAGCCTGAGCTTCCTGGCGGTCAATCACGCTGCGATCACACATTACGGATACTCTGAAGCAGAGTTTCTTCGAATGACGATTGCCGATATCCGTCCAAAGGAAGATATCCGCAATCTCATGGAGAATATCGCAAAAGTCGCGGGCGGACGCGATGAGGCCGGCATCTGGCGTCATGTCAAGAAATCCGGCGAGTTGATTCATGTCCGGATCACATCATACGAGACGATTTATGAGGGCCGCAGGGCAGAGATTGTTTCCGCCACCGACGTGAGCGACCTCGTCCGGGCGAAGATGCGACTCCAGGATCAGGACGCAGCCCTTCGCACAGCTCAAAGCCTGCTTAAAGTGGGGCCCTGGAAAATTGACTGCGAAACCAGACGTATCAGCTGGCCAGACGATATAGAAAGCATAACCGGCATGCGGGCTGAAGACATCCCGCAGGATTTTGACGCGTTCATCCCCCTCCTGCATCCGGACGACAGAAGCCGGGAAGTTACCGCATTTGAGAATTTTCTAAACAGCGACAACGATCAATACGAATTCCAGTATCGCATCATCGGTCCGGACGGTGAGATTATCCATCTGCGGGGCAAGGGTCAGGTGGTGGAGACTGCGAATGGCCGTGCATTGACCGGTATCATCCAGAACGTCACTGAAATGGTTGAGCAATCATCGCAGATGTGGCTGCTCAGCGAATGCATGTCTCGTGTGAACGACATCATCCTGATCACGGAAGCTGGCCCCATAGACGATCCCGACGGCCCACGCATCGTTTTTGTGAACGAGGCCTTCGAGCGCAAAACCGGCTACTCAATCGAGGAAGCGATCGGCAAGACGCCCCGTTTTCTGCAAGGTGCTGAAACCCAGCGCACAGAGCTGGACAGGATTCGGAATGCCATTGCCGCGCGGCAGCCGGTCCAGGCGCAATTGATCAATTATACAAAGCAGGGATCGCCTCTCTGGCTCGAAGTTGACATTGTTCCGGTTGCGATCGGAGGGGGCGAGTTCACCCATTTTATCGCGATCGAGCGCGACATTACCGAGCGCAAGGGACTTGAAAACAGGCTTCGCGAATCCGAGCGCCTGGAATCTCTTGGCCAGCTAACCGGCGGGATCGCACACGATTTCAACAATCTGCTCACAGTCGTCCTTGGCAACAGTGAGTCGCTCTACAATCGCTTGCCTGACGGCCCGCTGCGGGAAATGGCATCCCTTTCTCTTGCCGCGTCCCGGAGAGGTTCAGACCTGGTCATGAGACTTCTCGCATTTGCGCGTCGGCAGGCGCTGGCACCTGCCCCCGCTAACCTTAATGAGTGGCTGGAGGATAACCTGACCCTCTTGCGGCATTCGCTTCCGGAGTCGATTTCGATCGATCTTGATCTGCACCCTGACATCGGCATCGCTGCGGTTGACCGCTCCCAGTTCGACACGGCGCTGTTGAACCTGTGCCTGAACGCAAAGGATGCGATGGCCAATGGTGGGCAGCTTCACATACAGACGAAGAATGTCGATGTTGACGACAGCTTCGCGGAAACCATGCCCGAGATCGAACCGGGCGCATATGTCATGGTCGCGGTCAGGGATAATGGCTCCGGAATGGCTCCCGAGGTAAGGGACAGGGCATTCGAGCCCTTTTTCACCACAAAGAATGCCGGCGTTGGCTCTGGCCTCGGCCTGAGCATGGTCTACGGTTTCGTCAGGCAGTCAGGCGGCGATGTCGCCATTCACTCAGATCCCGGACAAGGAACAACGGTAAGGCTCTTCTTTCCGCAAAGTGCAGACAGGACAGCCAAGGTCGTCAAGCCTGCCCGCCGTGAGCGTGCGGCTCTGCCCGAATTGAAGGTGCTGGTTGTCGAAGACAATGAATTCGTGATGGCTCATGTCAAACGTCTCATGAACGATCTGGGCATGAAGGTTGTCGCCGCGGCGAATGGACCGGAAGCTCTCGAGCGGCTGAGCAGACATCCGGACATTTCACTGCTTTTCACCGATGTTGTCCTGCCGGGGGGCATGGATGGCGTCCAGATATCCGAAGCTGTGCGTGCCGTGCGTCCTGAAGTCAGGACCATCTACACGACCGGCTATACTGAGAATGCCACCATACTCAGTGAGAAGGTCGACGACAAAATTCTCTTGCTTGGCAAACCATATCGCAAACAGGACCTGGTCGAGAAAATCTGGGCCGCGCTGGAACGTCGTCCCGCATGATGACCAAGCCCAGCACAAAGCCCCTAGGCGACCAATCTGTATCCTACACCACGAATGGTCCGAATTGCAGCCGCTCCGTCTTCGGTGTGCTCATTCAGCAAGCGTCTCAAGCGGCTCACATAGGTTTCCAGTGACTTGTCGCCGAATTGGGCCTCTCGTTGAAACACTTTCAGATACAAGTCTGTGCGAAGGACGGGTTCGCCATTCGCCAGAGCCAGTTCTTCCAGAAGGCTTGCTTCTGCGCCCGTCAGCTTGGTTGTATGGGTTTCCCCTTTGAGCAACTGGGCCTGCACGTGGAATTCGCAATTCCCGATCGCAATGACAGAAGGCTTTGGTGATGATCGCTTGCGATGCAGCAAGGCGGCCTTCAGCGTCCGCGCATGAAGTTCGCGAATGCCAACAGGCTTCATGATATAATCATCCGCACCGCTCATCAGCGTATCGGCCCTGAACTGGGTATCTCCCCAGGCGGACAGCATGATGACAGGCGTGTCGGTCCTTTTGCGCACCTCTGAAAGGATCGTCGTTCCGCTTGCATCGGGCAATTGCAGGTCGAGAATTATGCAATCGAAATCACCGGCGCGACCGGGCAACAGGGAACGTTTGGCCTCTTCGAACGATCTGGCCGTCACGATCTCGTCGTCTGGCTCAGGCCAGCCAAGCTGGACGGTCCGCAGCAGGCTCTCCTCATCATCAACCAATAAAATCTTCATTGCTCAGAACTGTTAGGGGATACTAGCCAACCAGCTTCAATTGGCTTCCCGCAATTGATTGGAGTGGCAGATTTGTTGCCAAAGAGCCGCTGCGAATATTGCACGCCAACCAGTTATCAAGATTCTCCAGGGCGAGCGGAGCACTAATCGCATAACCCTGAAAGTAGTGGCTGCCGAGCGCCTTGCATATCGCTGCCTGCTCTGCGTTTTCTATGCCTTCGACAACAATATCTGCCGCGAACACGCGCCCCAGGTGCACAATGGACAGGGCCGCCTGCATCGCGCGCTCATTGTTGGCGATGTCTGAGATGAGGGATCGATCGATCTTGATAACGTCCACTGGCAGATCGAGCAGTGCGCGCAAGTTTGAATATCCGGTCCCATAGTCATCAATTGCAACAATGACACCAAACTCCTTGAGTTTCAGGATCGCGTTCTGGGCCAGGTCGAAATTGTCGACCATGCTCTCTTCGGTAATTTCAACGCAAATTCTCGACGGAGAAATTCCTGATCTCTCGATGATATCGACAAAGCGACGGATGTACTCGTCCGCCTGCAACTCACCAGGCGACACGTTGAAGGACACGAATTTGATCTCGTCTCGCTCGACCAGATATCTTAATTCTGCGCACGCCTGCTCAACGATCATCAGATCGAGCTGTGGAAGCACACCAATCTCGTCAGCGATTGCAATAAATTCCACCGGCGAAATATTGCCGTAGACCTCATGATGCCACCGCGCCAACACTTCGACCCCAATGAAGTCCGGGTCACGCCCAGAAATCACGGGCTGGTAGCAAGTGGTCAGAAGCTTGCCTCTTATAGCCTTGCGCAAATCCCGTTCGAGCGAGTGGCGGCGCTCAATTTTGGTGGCGAGTGCCAAATCAAAAAACTGCACTCTGTTCTTTCCGTTCCTCTTCGCGGCAAGCAATGCCAAGTCCGCCTCTCTGAGATGCTCGTCGAGCGCGAACGGACCATTGGTAATGCGGGACACGCCGATTGAACCAGAAACCTTGATCTCCACGTCCCCAATGCGCACGGGCGACCATAACCCATCCACGATACGCCCAATAGTGTCCCACAAGTGTTGGGGGTCATGGCTTTCAGCGTCGATGAGAATCGCAAACTCGTCTCCACCAATTCGTGCGGCGCTGAAGACATGATCCGATGAAGAGAGACGTTTTCCCACGACGCGTAGAAGTTCGTCGCCCATCTCGTGCCCAAAATGATCATTCACCGATTTAAAATCATCCAGATCAATCGCAGCCAGATAAATGAACGCGCTTTCTGCGCGCTGAATCTGAAGCTTCTTCTGAAGCGCCCCCTTCAGGCCGGCCCTGTTGTTAAGGCCGGTTGTCGGGTCAGTCTCGGCGTGCTTTTGTGCAATTCGCAACTTCTGCTCCAGGCGCTCAATCGTCGCCTGCATGCGCAAATGTTTGCTAGAAATCCCATGTAGCAGCACCCGGCCATCATGGACGTCCGGAAAAAGTCCCGCCTCTCGCACCGGATCTTCGATCCTGTTCGAGATCAGGACAAATCCCATGGCATGCGAGCGTCCATCACTGGCGGTATATTTGACGAATTTTATGACGGAGGCGATTACACCCAGGAGCACATGATCCTCGATGCTGTCTTCACCTTGCAATATCTGGGGCAGAAGCTGGGTCCAGCGCGACTTCTCGTTGCATTTCAGCAAATCTGCATATTTCCGTCCGGTGACGCGGTGCAGCCCAAGTAAATCCAGAAATGGCTGGTTTGCCGTTGCGATCCGGCCATCTTCGCCAATGGTCACGCAAGGTATTGTGACTTCTGTCAGAAATTTGTTCAGCGACATGTCAATCCACCTTCCCCCGCACGTGTCTCATGCCATCCAGCAAGCGATTGGGGAGCTGAAACTCGTGCTCCAGAATGACGGACAGGATCGACGCAAAGTGGCCGAACATCCTGACATTGTTTGGCGTTAAAGAGCGTGGCTTGGTGTCGACGATGCAGAGGCTTCCAATCGCAAACCAGTTGTCGATGATGACAGGGGCACCTGCGTAAAAGCGGATAGACGGCGCCTGCGTGACCAGTGGATTATGCCGGAAGCGCTCATCCTCCGCAGCATTATCAATAATCATTGGCGTTCTGGCTTTTATCGTATGGTCGCAGAATGCGATATCCCGCGGCGTTTGCTTAAGGGAAACCCCAAACCTCGAATAGAGATGCTGGGTGTCCTCATCGAGGACGGAAAAGAAGCCCACCGGTGTACGAAAAAAACGAGCCGTACATTCGACAAGGTCGCTCACCTGGGGGCTCGCCTGCCGCCCCAGTATGTCGAGACCATGCAGTTTCTGCATCCGCTCTGCTTCGCTCGAAAGAGGAAGCTCAAATAGCTCTTCTGCCGTCTTGTTTATTTTCCAGTTCGGCATGAGACCGCGGCTCCGTTGTCGTTGGACGTGTTGCGCAAAGCTACATTCCCATTCGGCGTTGAATTTGGGGAGCCTCGGTCGGGGCAGACGTCTCGCGCTCCGCGCGAGCCACCAATTTCGATGTCACAAGAACACCTCGCTCAGTGTCCCGAGAATAGTTTTGGCTTTGATCGAACTGGTTCAGCGCCAAGGCCAAAGAGGCGCGAAGGGCTGAGATGCGAACCTGCTCTCGTTGCGATATTTCGGCTCCGCAAACGCGATGAAACGATTGCATCCGGCCACCTCCCCAGCCCTCTATTTTTTGGGCATGTTTAAAGACTGGACGGCTTTATGGGAGCTCAGAAGCATACATTCTGTTAGAACTAGGTCTAAAAAGGTAAATGCGCGTTTTCAGATGCGAACCGAGTTCCAGTCTTCGACACGTTGAGACTGACTACACAATCAAGTGGCCATT
>Ga0310345_10006680_pt1 | contig 10038 bp, 8 predicted proteins | sample HC15DNA20500_MG_FD_204667 | JGI IMG/M metagenome (GOLD analysis project Ga0310345, IMG submission 204667) | Marine microbial communities from station ALOHA, North Pacific Subtropical Gyre - HC15-DNA-20-500_MG | ecosystem: Environmental > Aquatic > Marine > Oceanic | place: Pacific Ocean: North... | reverse complement strand
ATGCGGCCCGTGTTCCTCTGGGTGCGCGACGCGGGCGTCCCCGCCGGCCTCGCGCTCGGGGCGTCGCTGTTCGCAGTGTGGGGGCTGCCGCCGCTCGTCGGCGCGCGCCTCATCGCGCGCCGGAAGGCCGGGTGGGACCGCCTCGACGCCGAGGCCGGCATGGCGGTGGGGTAGGGGGCCAGTGAACGGGCGGTGAGTTCGTCGGGGCGCACGGAGTCGTCACGGGGTCTGGCCCGTTGTTGGCAGACCTTCGGCCCGTTCCACCCGCCCCGCCACCGGGGCCCGCTTGTGCCCGACTTCGCTGCCGCCCTCGTCGCGGCCTTCCTCCCGCTCTTCGTCGCCATCAACATCCCCGGCATCCTCCCGCTCTACATCGGGATGACGGAGACGTTCACGGCCGACGACCGCCGCCAACTCCTCATCCGCGCGCTGCTGGCGGCCCTCGTCCTCGCGGTGCTCATGCTGTTCGCCGGGCAGGTCATCTTCGACACGCTCGGCATCACGCTCAACGACCTCCGCGTCGGCGGCGGCCTCATCCTGCTCGTGATCGCGGTCACGGACCTCGCCTTCGGCGACACGAAGGACCGCCGCGGCGGCAAGAAAAAGGACCGCGAGAAGCTCGCCGAGCACGAGGAGGGCGAGCCCGTCGACCTCCCGGTCGTCCCGCTGGGCATCCCGCTCATCATCGGGCCGGGCGCCATCACGACCATCCTCATCACGGACGGGGCCTACGGCTGGGTCGTGACGCTGGCCTCGATCGTGCTCAACATGGCCCTCGTGTTCGTCGCGTTCACGTTCGGGCCGGCGCTGCTCCGGCTGTTCGGGCGGGGCACGTCGAAGGCCGTCGCGAAGGTGGCGAGCCTGTTTCTCGCCGCCATCTCCGTGGCGATGATCCGGGCCGGTGTGCTCGGGATGATCGAGGCGGTCTAGGGCGTGAGGAAGGGGAGCAGGGGGTGCGGCGTAGGCCACCCATGCCCTCTTCCTCATCTCCTCTTCCCCCGCTCCGCACCACCGAGGCCCGCTGGTTCGTCCGCGGCGCGACCCCCACTGACGTGGCCGCGTGGTTCGACGCGCTCGGCCCGGCCGTCGAGGCCGAGTCGCGGGCGGACCGGTACCTCGCCCCGACGAGCGACGCGCTCGGCGTCAAGCTCCGCGAGGGGCGGATCGAGGCCAAGCGACTCGACGGCCCGGCCGGGCCGCTGGACGCCGGGCGCGCCGAGGCCCCGCTCGAGACGTGGACCAAGTGGTCGTTCGTCCTGGACGTCGACGCCGACGCCGCGCCCGGAGCCGGCTGGGTCGAGGTCGAGAAAACGCGGTGGCAGCGGGAGCTCGAGGTGGGCGAGGGAACGTGCCGGCTCGAACTGTCGGAGGTGACCGTCGACGGCGACGTGTGGTGGTCGGTGTGCCTCGAGGCCGAGGGGCCGAGCGCCGAGACTCGGCAGCAGGCGCTCGAGTCGGCCGCCGCGCGCTGGCTCGGCCGGCCCGACGCGCCGGCGCTCCCGGCCGATGCGGCGAGGGGCTACCCCGCCTGGCTCCGCTCGCTCGGCTGACCCCGCCTCGGTGGGCCGACGGAGACACCGAGGCGGACGGGGCTGGGCAACGTGAGCGACCTTGGGGCGTCGCCCCCCCGCCTGCCCGATGCGCGCCCTCGTCTTCCTCCTGTTCGCTGTGACCGCCGTCCACGCCCAGCCGCGGACGCCGGCGCTGATCCCCCTCCCGGCCGAGGTCGAGGTGCGTGGGGACGCGCCGTTCATGATGACCGGCACGACGCCGCTCGTGGTCGAGGCGGGCGCCGCCGAGGCGCGCCGCGTCGCCGGCGTGCTGGCGGCGCTCGTGGGCAACACGGTCGAGACCACGCCGCCGGTCGTGGAGGCCGCGCCCGGCGGCACGCCGGCCGTCCGCCTCCGCATCGACCCGGAGGCGAGGCACGGCGCCGAGGGCTACGCGCTCGACGTGTCGGCGGCGGGCGTCGACCTCGTGGCGAGCGCGCCGGCCGGGCTCTTCTACGGCGTCCAGACGCTCCGCCAGCTGCTCCCGGCGCGCGTCGAGTACGAGGCCGCGCTGCAGCCGACGTTCCCGATCCCGGCCGTCCGGATCGCCGACGCCCCGCGCTTCGCGTGGCGCGGGATGATGCTCGACGTGGCCCGCCACTTTTTCGGGGTCGAGGACGTCGAGCGCGTGGTCGACCTGATGGCGCTCCACAAGCTGAACCGGCTCCACCTCCACCTTTCCGACGACCAGGGATGGCGGATCGAAATCCCGTCGCGCCCCGCGCTCGCGCACGTCGGCGGGCGGACGGAGGTCGGCGGCGGGCCGGGCGGGTACTACACCGTCGAGGACGTCGCGCGGATCGTGCGGTACGCGGCGGACCGCTTTATCACGGTCGTTCCGGAGATCGACCTGCCGGGCCACACGAACGCGGCGCTCGTGGCGATCCCCGAGCTCAACTGCGACGGCCGCGCGCGGGCGCCGTACACTGGCACGAACGTCGGGTTCAGCACGGTCTGCGTCGAGAAGGAGGAGACGTGGGCGTTCGTCGAGGACATCGTTGCGTCGCTGGCCGAGCAGTTCCCGGGCGACGTGATCCACCTCGGCGGCGACGAGGTCGAAGAGCTGACGGCCGAGCAGTACGCCGCGTTCGTCACGCGCGCGCAGGCGATCGTGGAGGCGGCCGGCAAGCGGTACGCGGGCTGGGACGACGTGGCGCACGCCGGGCTGGGGCCCGGCGCCCTCGTCCAGGTCTGGCGCGCCCAGCGGGCTGACGTGGCCCGGCAGGTCGAGGCGGCCGTCGCCGACGGCGCCCAGGTCGTCCTCTCGCCGTCCGACCGGATCTACATCGACATGAAGTACGACGAGTCGACGGTCCTCGGGCTGACGTGGGCCGGCGTCAACGGCGTCCGCGACGCCTACGACTGGGACCCCGGGGCGCTCCTCGGCATTCCCGAGGCGGCCGTACTCGGCGTCGAGGCGCCGCTGTGGGCCGAGACCATCTCGACAATACGCGACGTCGAGTTCCTGGCGTTCCCCCGGCTGGCCGGCGTCGCCGAGATCGGGTGGACGCCGCAGGCCGCGCGCTCGTGGAGCGGCTACCGCGCCCGCCTCGGCGCGTTCGGCCTGCGGTGGACGGCGCTCGGCGTCAACCACTTCCGCTCGCCCGAGGTCGACTGGACGCTCGGCGGCGTCGAGTAGGCCCGCCTCGGCGCCGAGGCGGGGGGACCCCGGCATCGCGGACTGCACGACGAAAACGCTTGCGCCCGGCTCCGCGGACGGCGACCATCCAAGGGATCCCATCCCGATCCCCATGCGGTCCGTCCTCGTCGCTCTTCTCGCCCTCCTCGTCGCCGGCTCGGCGTCCGCCCAGTCTGAGACCTTCGAGCGGCTCGAGCGGACCGCCAACGGCGTCACGGTCAAGTACGGCCTCTACGTCCCGGACGACTACGACCCGGACGTGGAGTACCCGCTCGTGATGGCGCTCCACGGGGCCGGCGAGCGCGGCGACGACTACCGCAACCTGACCGTCGGCGACGCCTCCTCGAACGGGCTCACGACCTGGGCCACGCCGCAGGTCCAGGACGCACACCCCGCGTTCGTCCTCGCCCCGCAGGTCCCGTCGGGCCTCCGCTGGAGTGCCGAGGCCGACCCCGACCAGTCCGGCCTCACGCCGGTCCAGCTCACGACGCTGGAGATCCTCGACGCGGTCGAAGCCGCGTACTCCATCGACCCGGACCGGGTCTACGTCACGGGCCTGTCGATGGGCGGGCACGGGACGTGGGACTTCGTGTCTCGCCTCCCCGGCCGGTTCGCGGCGGCCGTCCCGATGAGCGGCGAGGGCTTCCCCTCGCAGGCCGACGGGCTGCTCCACCTCCCGATCTGGGCCTTTACCGGCGAGGCCGACGGCGTCGTGCCGGCCGGCGAGACGCGCCGCGTGATCCAGCGGCTCGAGGACCTCGGGCGCGACGTGATCTACACCCACTGCCGGCGGTCGCCCATCGGCGCGCGGGCCTTCGACTGCCCGGGCACCATCGGGAGCGACTCCCTCGCGGCGGCCATCGACGCCCACGCCGACCTGATCTACTGGAGCGAGCCGAGCGTCGGTCACGGGCCGTGGGGGCCGTGGTTCCGCAACGGGCTGATGCAGGACTGGCTGTTCTCGAAGGTCCGCCAGGACCCCGACGCCGTCGCGATCACCGCGCCCGCCTCGGGCGCGCGGTGGACCGGGACGCAGACCGTCACGTGGACCACGACGCGCTCGACGGAAGACACCGTCGAGGTCTGGCTCAACCGGACCGACGACCCCGCCGGCTGGCAGAAGCTCGGCGAGGCGCCCATCGCCGACGGCGCGTTCGAGGTCGACGCCTCGGCGTTGGCCGACGCCGCGCGGGCCCGCGTCCGCCTCTGGGTGCGGAACGAGGACGGGCGGATCGCGGCGCGCGAGACGAGCGCGCCGTTCGCCCTCGACAACCCCGGCGACGCGCCGCCCGAGCTGACGCTCCAGGCCGAGGACCTCCGCTTCGACCCGCGCCTCGGCGGCACCGGCTACACGCTCTCGTTCCTCGCCGCCGACGCCGACGGGGACGCGCTCACGGCCGAGGTCGCCTACAGCGTCGACGGCGGACAGACCTACGCGGTCATCGACACGCCCGACCTCGGCGCCGAGGCGGAGCAGGCCGTGGAGATCGACCTCGCGGCGCTGCCGAACGCGCGCACGGCCCGCTTCCGCGTCGCGCTCTCGGACGGCACCACGACGGTCTCGGAAGAAACGGTCTCGTTCCTCAAGCAGACCCCGCGGGCCGACCGCGTCCTGGCGCTCCAAGTCACGGGTGAGGGCGAGGGCACGGTCGAGACCCGCTTCGTGGACCTCGACGCGCTCACGGGCCACGAGTACCGCGTCGCGATCGACGTCGCCGAGGACGGGACGAAGACCTACAGCGTGGTCGACGTGGATGAGGACGAGACCGTCCTGGAGGGCGTCCCCCTCTCCGACGGCGTCGCCGAGAGCCCCGTGTTCGACGGGATCGCGCTCGTGGTCGAGGACCTCGAGGAGGGCCGCGCGAACCCGGAGGCGACCGGCTGGGTCGCGGGCGACACGGACCTCGGCGTGACCGTTTCGGGCGGGACGGCGCGCGTCGCGATCCTCACCGTCGACCTCCTCGCGACCGAGACCGACTACGAGATCACGGTCACCGACGAGGTGGTCGGCCAGTCGACGCAGATCTACACGTTCCAGCCGACCGACGTCCGCTTTACGGTCACCGGCGGCGACGGCCAGCTGCGCCAGGTCGCCTTCGACGACGCCGACGACGACGGCCAGCTCGGCGACGGCGACGTGCTCTACCTCCTCGAGCCCGACGCCGACGGCGAGCTGGAGCTGGCCTGGAAGCTCGAGTTCGACGGCGGAACGGAGGCGCCCGAGGCCGGCGACGTGTTCCGCCTCGTCCCGGTCCGCTCGCTGGGCGACGGCGACGTGTTCACGTTCGAGGCGGTCTACAGCACGGCCGTCGAGGCGCCGCCCGAGCCCGCGTCGCTGGAGGCGTTCCCGAACCCGTTCGGCGACCGGCTGACGGTCGCGTACCGGCTGGAGGCGCCGTCCGCCGTCCGCGTTGAGGTGTTCGACGCGCTCGGCCGCCGCGTGGCGCTCCTCGCCGACGGGCCCTCGGCCGCCGACGCGCAGGTCCGGTGGGACGCCGCCGGCGTCGCGTCTGGCGTCTACGTCGTCCGCCTCACGACCGAGGCGGACGGGGCCGCGCCCGCCTCGGTGCGCCGGTCGGTGGTGCGGGTCGGGCGGTAGGCCGTCCCATCCGGTAGGGGCGATCCGTCACGGCGCCCCTCCGCCGGCCTTTAGTCGACGTCCGGGTTCGTCGTGTACGTCCCGACGATCTCGGCCTGATCGAGCACGTGGCCCTCGATGGCGTCGAGCACGTCTGGGCCGCCCCAGTCGCCGTCCTCGCTCAGTCCGAGGGTGTCCGTGTCGAGCGCGTAGACGGTAAAGTGGTAGTGGTGGACTGCCTCGTCGTTCCACGGCGGGCAGGGGCCGTCGTAGCCGCCGTAGGTGCCCTCCATCGGCGAGCCCTTGAGGAAGTCGGTGAAGTTGTTCGTGCCCTCGATCCCGTGCGTGGTCCGGCCCGGCGCGCGGCCGTTCTTAACCACGCCGTCGGAGAGCGCGCCCTCGGCGATCTCGCGGACGTCGGCTGGGATGTCGACCAGGAGCCAGTGGAAAAAGTCGGTCCGCTCGGCGCTGGAGGGGATCGTCTTGCCCTCCGTGTTCGCGTCGGACGCGTCGGCCGGCACGTCGGGGTCGTGGACGACGACGGCGAACGACTCCGTGCCCTCGGGGACGCCGGACCACGCGAGATGCGGGTTCCGGTCGCCGCCGTGCGTGGTGTGGTCGCCGGAGTCGGGCGCGGCAGTGCAGAAGGCGAAGGCCGGCGCGATGCGGGCGCCGTTCTCGATCGAGGTGCTGGTGAGGAGCATGGCAGAGGGGGAGAGGGGAGAAACCCAACGCGCCCGCCCCGGCGCGGTGCCGGAACGGGCGCGGATCGGTCCGTCTCGGGACCTCCGCGGGGAGGCCGAGGCGGGCGGGGCCGACCTAGCGGGTCGGCGCGTCGGCCGGGTCGGAGGCGCGCTGGAAGCGGAGTGTGAGCTTGCCCTCGGGCTCCGACTTGATGTCCTCCGGTACGTCCTTCCCGGGCATCCCGTGGACGATCGTCGTCGCGCCGTCGACGAGCCAGAGCGCGCCGGTCACGTAGCTGGCCTCGTCGGAGGCGAGGAAGGCGTAGACGTTGGCGATCTCCTCGGTCGTCCCGCGGCGGCCGAGCGCGGTCGCGCCGGTCAGCGTCTCGACGGTGTCCTCGTCCATCGGGCCCGTCTCGACGTGCGTCCACGACGTGTCGACGGGGCCGGGGCAGACGCAGTTGGCGCGGACGCCGTACTTGCCTTGCTCGCCGGCGATCCCCTTCATGAAGGCGTGGTTCCAGGCCTTCGTCGGGCCGTACGGCGTGAACTGGGGCGTCCCGTTCCACCCGGCCTCGGAGCCGGCCGAGACCACGTTCCCGCGCGTCTTCTGGAGCTCCGGGATGGCGGCCCGCGTCATGAAGAACGTCGTGTCGATGTTGTTGTGGACGAACCGACGGTAGTCCTCGACCGGGTACTCGTCGATCTCGGCCAGCGTCGGGAGTACGCCCGCGTTGTTGACGAGCACGTCGAGCTTGCCGAACGCGTCGACGGCCGCCTTCACGGCGGCCTCCGCGTTCTCCTGCTCGCCGATGTCTTTGTCGAACGTCTCGACAGAGGTGCCCGGGTACTGGTCTTCGATGTCGGCCTTGACCTCGTCGAGCGGGTCGTCGGGGAGGCCCGCCAGGAGGAGGCCGGCGGCGCCCTCGTAGGCGAACTTGTGGGCGATGGCCTCGCCGATGCCGGCGCCGGCGCCGGTGATGATCGCGACCTTGCCGTCGAGCTTGCCGGGGCGCTGGACCCGGTCACTCTGGGTTCCGTTGGTGGATGCCATGGGGGAGGGGAGCGATGAGAAAGGACGCGTTGGATCGAGTGCTTTCCGGCGCCGTTCCAGCTTCACCCGCCCTCCGGCCGATCTCAAGCCTTCCCCGACCCGTGCCCGACCTGTCCGTCCGCGTCCTCCTGTTCGACGTGCTCCGCCGCGAGGTCGGAGTGTCTGAGCTGGACGCCGTGGTGCCAGCGGGCGCGACGGCCGGCGACCTCCTCGACCAACTCGCCGAGGCGCACGCGCCGGTCGCGAAGCACCGGCCGGTCGTCCGCCTCGCCGTCAACCGCCGCTACGCCCCGCCCGAGACGGCGCTCGCCGGCGGCGACGAGGTCGCGCTCATCACGCCCGTCAGCGGCGGCTGACCCGGCCCACCTCGGGGCCGAACTGGGGCCCTACGCATCCGCCGACGCCTCGGGGCCGAGGCCCCGCTCGATCAGGTGGATGAGCTCTTCCTCGCCCCGGGTCACGCGGCCGTCGGCGCGGGCCACAAGGCGGAGGTCGGCCAGGACCTGGGCGCGACCGGGGGGATCGAGCCGGCGGCGAACGCGGCCGAGGACCTCCTCGATGGCCTCACGGCGGGCGTCGACGAGGGCGGCCTCGCGGAGCGCGTGGTCGACGCCGGCGGGGTCCTCGCCGGGCGCCCACGCCTCGAGCGCGTCGCGCATGGCGTCGGCCTCGGAGGGGTCGAGGTCGCCGTCGGCGCCGAAGGCCAGGGCGCGGTACAGGACGGCGAGGTCGAGAAGAAGGGGGCCCATGGAAACGTCGGGGGGTGGCTAGCGGGCGACGGCGACGGCGCGGACCTCGCGGATGACCGTCACCTTGATCTGCCCAGGGTACTCCATCTCGCGCTCGATCCGGCGAGAAATGTCGCGGGCAAGCGTCTCGGCGACCGCGTCCGACACCCGCTCGGTGTCGACGACGACGCGGATCTCGCGACCCGCCTGGATCGCGTAGGCCTGGACGACGCCCTCGAAGTCCGACGCGATGCCCTCCAGGCCCTTGAGACGCTGGACGTAGCGCTCGAGGGCCTCGCGGCGGGCGCCCGGCCGCGCGCCCGAGGCGGCGTCGGCGGCCTGGACGATGGGCGCGATCGGCGTCGCCATCGGGACCTCGTCGTGGTGAGCGCCGACGGCATTCGCCACGTCCGGGTGCTCTTTGTACTGACGAGCCAACTCCATCCCGGCAATGGCGTGGGGCTGCTCGAGGTCGCCCTCGATCACCTTGCCGATGTCGTGGAGGAGGCCGGCACGGCGGGCCTTCCGGGCGTCGAGGCCGAGCTCGGCCGCCATCAGCCCGGCCAGTTTGGCCGTCTCGACCGAGTGCTGGAGGAGGTTCTGGCCGTAGCTCGCGCGGTACTTCATCCGCCCGACGAGCCGGACCAGTTCGGGGTGGAGCCCGTGGATCTGGAGGTCGAGCGCGGCCTGCTCGCCGGCCTCGACGATCTCGGCGTCGATCTCCTCGCGCGTCGCCTCGACGACCTCCTCGATCCGCGCCGGGTGGATCCGGCCGTCGTCGAGGAGCCGGACGAGCGCGAGCCGGGCCACCTCGCGGCGGACGGGGTCGAACCCGGACACGAGCACGGCGTCCGGCGTGTCGTCGACGATGACCTCGACGCCGGTCGCGGCCTCGAACGCGCGGATGTTGCGGCCCTCGCGGCCGATCACGCGGCCCTTCATGTCGTCGGACTTGAGCGGGACGGCCGAGACGGTGTGCTCGATGGTGGCCGTCGCGGCGAGCCGCTGGATGGCCTTGAGGATGACCTTCGTGGCCTCGCGCTGGGCGGTCCGTTTGGCCTCGTCACGGGCGTCTTTGACGGCGCCGGCGGCCTCGAGCTTGGCCTCGCGCGTGAGCTCGGCGACGAGCCGGTCGCGGGCCTCCTCGCGCGACAGGGTGGCCGTCTGCTCCAGCTTGGCGAGGTGCTCTTCCACGAGCTCGTCGAGGCGGGTCGTGGCCTCGTCGAGGTGGGCCTGGAGCTCGTCGACCTCGCGCTCGCGGCCGGCCAGCTCCTGCTGGCGGCGGCCGACGGACGTGGCGAGGCCCTGGACCTGGTCGCGGAGCGCGTCGGCCTCGGCGCGGCGGCGCTCGGCGGCGGCCGTGAGGGCGTCAAGCGCGTCGGCGGCCGTCTCGAGCGCGGTCTCGCGGGCGGCGAGCCGCTTGGCCTTTTTGTCGACGCGGGCGCGGGCGGCGTCGAGCTTGGCGCGCGACTTCTGGTGGCGCTCCTTGACCTCGGCCACGCGGGCGTCGAGGCGGGCGCGGCGGCGGCGGACCTCGTCGCGGGCGCTCGCCAACTCGGCCTGGGCCGCCTCGGCGCGCTCCTGGAAGTGCTCGACCTCGGCCTCGGCGCGGGCGGCCACGGCTTCGGCCTGCGCGGCGGCGGCCTCGAACTGGGCCGCGGCGACCCCCCCGCGCCCCACGCGCGCGCCGACGAACCCGACGGCTAGCGCCAGGACGACGCCGACGGCGGCGAGGGCGAGCGAGAGCGGGTCCATCGGCGGCAGGGACGGGAGGAGACGGTGCGACGCGAGCGCCCCGAGGCCGGA
>Ga0310345_10006679_pt1 | contig 10038 bp, 11 predicted proteins | sample HC15DNA20500_MG_FD_204667 | JGI IMG/M metagenome (GOLD analysis project Ga0310345, IMG submission 204667) | Marine microbial communities from station ALOHA, North Pacific Subtropical Gyre - HC15-DNA-20-500_MG | ecosystem: Environmental > Aquatic > Marine > Oceanic | place: Pacific Ocean: North... | reverse complement strand
GCGCCCCGTCGCTGGGGTCGCGGCGCGAGCGCGAAGCGCGACGCGCCGACGGAGTCGGGAGGGGGGCCCCATTGGCGCTTTGCCCAATGGGGGGAGGGTTTGCACCAGACCCTCCAAGAAACTCACCGCGAGCGGCACGCGTCGAGGATCTCGCGGGCCAGCTCGTCGTCGTGCACCGCGCGGGCGAGCGAGAGCGCGCCCACCCAGCCCGCGAGGTGACGGATCGCGCGGACGCGGGCCTCGGCCGGATCGCCGCCGAGCCGGGTGACGAAGACCGCGAGGAGCGAGCCGACCTCGCGCTCGAACGCCCGCCGGGTCTCGTCGTCCTCGCGCGCCACCTCGGCGGCGAGGGTCGGGATGGCGCACCCGCGCTCGGGCTGCTCGCGGTGGGCGAGGGTGAGGTAGCGCGCCGCCGCGCGGGCGAGCCAGGCGTCGCCGCGCAGGCCGTCGAGCCCGCGCTCGAAGAGGTTGGCGCGGGCCTCCGCGAAGGCGTCGCCGAGCGCGGTGCGCAGCAGCGCCGACTTGCTCTCGAAGTGCGCGTAGAAGCCGCCGCGGGTCAGGCCGGCGCCCTGCATGAGCGTGTCCACGCTGGTGCCGCGGTAACCCTGCTTGCGGAAGAGGCGGGAGGCCGCGCGCACGATCCGCGCGTGGGAGCGCTCCTTCTGCTGGCTCGGGTCGGACACCGCAGGACGAGCATAGCGCCCTACAGCGGCGGGGGCCCGAGGGAGCGGACGCAGCGACCCTCGCAGCACGCGGCGGTGGCGCCGTCGCACGCGGTGGGGCGGGGGCACGGCGCGTTGCTCAGCGCGAGGGCGCGGCGGGTGGTGAGCGTGCAGGCCTCGGGCGCGGCGCAGAGCACGCAGTCGGCGTCCCGGGCGCACGCGTGCTCGCTGAGCGAGGCGTAGGCGCCCGGGTGGCAGGCGCCGAGCTCGGCCGGCGCCGCGGGCGCGGGGGGCGTGGCGTAGCAGCCCATCATCAGCAGGCCGGCGAGGATCGGGGCGCGCATGCGCGGGGTCTACCACGGGCGGGGAATGACGCGGCCGCGCCACCCGTAGGAGAGGCGTGACCCGCCAAGCGTGGATCCGATTCGCCTGCGCCGCCTACCTCGCCGCGATCGTGGCCATCGTCGTGATCGCGGGGCTCGGCGGCACCCACGAGATGTTCGGGCTCGTCACCCGCCTGCCGCTCGGCGACAAGATCGGCCACTTCGTGCTCATCGGCGGCCTCGCGCTCGCCGCCGACCTCGGCTTCGGCTTCCGGAGCTGGCGGCGCGTCCCGGTCGGGCCCGCCCTGGTGGTGGTCCTCGCGCTCGGCGAGGAGGTCAGTCAGCTCTTCCTCGCCACCCGCAGCTTCGACCTCGGCGATCTCGCGGCCGACGCGCTCGGCGTCGCGACGTTCACCTGGCTCGGCCGGCGCGCGCGCGGCGGATGATCGGAAAGAAGCCCCCCGTTGGTGTACAAGGCTCTCCGTGAGCCCACGGAGCAAAGGGTACCTCGCGCAGCTCGTCTGCTACGTCGCCGCGCTCGCCGCGGCCGCGGTCACGATCTGGCTTCTGCCGCTCGAAACACTGCCGCTCGAAACACTGTGGGGCGCGCTGGCCGCGGACGTGGTCGCGACCTTCGTCGTCTTCGGCTTCAGCGTCGCGCTGTCGAACTCGTCGATGTACGACCCGTACTGGAGCGTGGCGCCCCCGGCGCTCTTCGCCTACTGGACGGCGACCGGCGAGCCCTCGACGCGGAGCTGGATCGCGGGCGCGATCGTGCTCGTGTGGGGCGCGCGGCTCACCTGGAACTTCTTGCGCGGCTTCTCGAGCCTGTCCCACGAGGACTGGCGCTACCGGGACCTGCAGGCCAAGCACGGCAAGCTGTACTGGCCGGTGAGCTTCATCGGCGTGCACTTCATGCCGACGCTCCTGACCTTCGCGGGCAGCGTCCCGCTCTGGGTGATGCTGCACCGCCCGTCGGCCCCGCTCGGCTGGCTCGACGGAGTGGCCGCGCTGGTGATGGCGATCGGCGTCGGCTACGAGGCGACCGCGGACGAGCAGCTGCGCGCGTACGTGCGGCGCGGACCTCCCGAGGGGGACTGGCTGAAGAGCGGGCTCTGGAAGCACACCCGCCACCCCAACTACTTCGGCGAGTGCACCTTCTGGCTCGGCCTCTTCCTCTTCGGCCTCGCGGCGGATCCGTCCGCGTGGTGGGCGGGCGCGGGCGTGCTCGCGATCGTGCTGCTGTTCTTCTTCATCAGCATCCCGATGATCGACGCGCGCATGCGCGCCCGCCGCCCCGGCTACGCGGCCTACGAGAAGCGCGTCTCCCGGCTGATGCCCTGGCGGGTGCGGTGATCAGGGCTTGCGGGCGATGATCTGGGTCACCGCCGCGCGGCCGGTGTGGTAGCGCCCCTCGACGACGTCGCGCTCGGTCTCGTGCGCCAGCTCGAAGTCGAGCCCCTCGAGCTCTCCCTTCACCTGCTCGACGTCGAAGAGCCAGTCCCGAGCGGGCGGCCCGCCGGTGCCGCGCCCGAGCTGCGACGGAGCGTAGGCCTCGAGCAGGAGCACGCCGCCGGGGCGGAGCGCCCGGACCACCGCGCCGTGGACCCGAGCCCGGACCTCGGGCGGCAGGTGCGCGCTGATCGAGACGACGCCGCTCCAGCGGGCCTCGCCGAGCTCCCAGGTGGCGAGGTCGGCCACCACCGTCGTGATCGAGACCCCGCGCTCGGCGGCGAGCTGCCGCGCCTTCGCGAGCCCCACCTCCGAGAGATCCACCGAGGTGACCGCGTGGCCTCGCTGCGCCAGGAAGACCCCGTTGCGCCCCTCGCCGTCCGAGAGGCAGAGCACCGGGCCGTCGGGCAGCGCGGAGGCATGCGCCTCCAGGAAGCCGTTCGGTTCCGTCCCGTAGGCGAACCCCTCCTGCGCGTATCGCTCGTCCCACATGCCCCCATCCTCGGGCCGGCGGGGCCGGACGTAAACCGGGGTTGACGACGAGGGGCGCCGCTTCACGATGAGGGGGTGTCCGGCCTCTCTCCGTTCGCGACCCGCGAGACCCCGCTCCGCGCCCACGTGGTCACGCAGGACCCGCGGGTCCGCTCCGGGCTCGAGCGGGTGCTGGTCGAGCAGGGCCTCCTCACCGGCGACGCCGCGGACGCGGACGTGGCGCTGGTGGATCTCGCGCCGGGCGCGAAGCTCCCCTCGCTGTCGGTGCCGATGGTGGTGCTGGTCGATCCCGGCGCGCGACCGACGGAGCTTCTCTCGGCGGGGGCCGCGGCGGTGCTCCCGCGGGGCTGCGCGCCCGACCGGCTGTGCGCGGCCATCCTCGGCGCCGGGCTCGGGCTCGTGGTGGTCGACGCGGAGATGGCGCGCGGCGCCCTGCCGGAGCCGCGGGCGCTCGGGGACGAGGGCGAGACGCTCACCGCGCGCGAGCGCGAGGTGTTGACCCTGGTGGCGTCGGGGCACTCCAACCGCCGCATCGCGAAGGCGCTCGGCATCAGCGAGCACACCGCGAAGTTCTTCGTCGGCCAGATCCTCGGCAAGCTCGGCGTCTCGACCCGCACCGAGGCGGTCGTGGTCGGCGCGCGCCGCGGCCTGATCTGGCTGTGAGCGCTACTGGATCTTGGGCTTGAGGCCCACGCGCCCGTTCTGGACGACGACCTCGAAGTCGATCTTGCGGTCGCCGTGCTTCTGCCGGAGCCGGTCCTTCATCTTCTTCACCGACTTCTCGAGCTTGTCGTAGCTCATGTTGTCGGTGCGCTCCTTGTTGCGACGCCGGGCCGAGATGTAGTCGGCGTAGAGCTTCTTCATCTCGCCGCCCGAGGGCGGAGGCGGCGGCGGCTTTCGCGGGGGCGGCGGCGGCGCCGGGCGCGCGGCGGACGGCGGGGGAGGCGGGCGCGGCGGGGAGGGGCGCGGCGGCGAAGGGCGGGCCGGCTGAGGGTCCCGCTTCGGCTTGCCGAACGTCGCGGTGACCGGCTTGCTGGCGAACGGGTTGACCGCGTTGGGCTGGGTGTCGTCGGCCGGCAGCGGCTCGCGCTCGGGCAGCGGCGCGACCTTGCTCGTGTCCGACCGGGCGAACGGCGAGAACGCGCTGAAGCCCCCCGACTTGGGCTCGGGCGGCGGCGCGGAGTTGCGCGCGTCGAGCGCGCTGAGCACCGACGCGATCTCGTCCTCGCCGAAGAGGTCGTCGGCGCTCATCGAGTCGGCGTCGAGGTCGAGCTCGAACTCCTTCACCTGGCGGTCGTCGGCGTCGGCGCCCCCGCCCCGGCGGCGGCGCGCGCGGCGCACGTCCCGCTCGTAGGTGCCCTCCTCGATGCGGCGGGCGATGCGCCCCCAGTACGTCTGGTAGGTGTTGTAGCTCGCCTGCAGCTGGTTGAGCTTGAACCGCGCCGCCGTGTTGCGCGGGCGCTCCTTGTGGAGCGTCTTGAAGAGCCGGTCGAGGTCCTTGCGCGGCACCAGGGGCTCGATCCGCTCGATGCCCTGGAAGTACTGCTCGTAGAGCGCCTTGAGGCGCTTGAGCTTCACCTCGGCGTCGTGGAGCAGAATGTCGAAGTGTTTGACTTCCATCGGAGCGGGGCGGGCCCTCGTTCAGGATAGCAAGGCGAGGTCAGAGCGGCGTGATCTCGAGGTTGTCGAACCAGAGATCGGCCTCCCAGTCGTTGAACGCGAAGTGATCGTGGCCGCGCCCGTAGAGCGGCTCGTCGTCGGTCATGCTGGCGAGCTCCTCGCCGTCGACCCACGCGGTGATGGTGTCTCCCACCCGCTCGATCTTCATGCGGTAGGTCCGGCCGGGCTCCACCGGGCGCCGCGGCCCGACCGCGCGGTCGTCGGCGTGCTCGTCCATGCGCGCGATGATGTTGAGGCTGTTGTTCCAGCCGCCGAAGATCACGACGTAACTGGTGGCGGTGTAGCTCTCGCTGGTGGCGCGGCTCGACCCGTCGCCGAAGACCTCCACCTTGATGTCCCCCTGCGGGCTCTCCGAGCGCACGTCGAACTCGATCCGCACGTCACGGGGCAGCCGACGGCGCAGCCACAGCGGTCGGTTGCGCGCGCCCTGGATGTTCAGCCAGCCGTCCTGGATCCGGTAGCGCCCGCCCGTGTTGTGCCAGACGTCCCCGAGGTCCTCGCGCTCGAAGTCGTCGCGGAAGCCCTCCGAAGGGATCATGGGGTCGCCCTGCGGCGTGCAGGCGCAGAGCATCGAAAGCACCGAGATCACGAGGAGAAGGCGTCTCACGGCCGGGCACTTTAGCACGGTCCTCGGGGTCAGCGGCGCCCGGCGGTGCTGATGGCGCGGGCCGCGCCGCTCATCGCCCCGCGCACCGCCCCGGTGAGGGCCTGGCGGGCGAGGCTGGCCTCCTGCTCGCGGCGGGCGCCCCGGCGCTGGGGCTGGCTGCCCTCGGCGGCGCCCTGCAGCATGCCGCGCAGGTTCCGCTCGGGCTCGTCCATCAGCATCAGCGAGACCTCGCACCGCACCGTGAGCTGCCGCCGCTGCCGCCGCCGCTCGACCCGGTTGAGGGAGCCCTCGAGCCGGAGCTTGGGCAGGCTGCGCCGGGAGATCTGGCGCTGGGCCTCCGCGTCGAGCTCGCCCTCGCGGAAGACGGCGACGCCGCGCAGCACCAGCAGGTTGCGGCTGACCTCCTGCTGGAGGACCTCGGCGAGCGAGTCGTCGCGGAAGCTCGAGCGGTTCTGCATGTCGCCCAGCACGACCACGTAGCGGATCCGGGGCCAGTAGATGTCGCGGGCCCGGGGGACCACCGCGATGGCCGGGTAGGCGTCGCCGCTCCGCCTCGGACCGACCCGCGCCGGGGCGGACGGCCCCGAGGGGCGCGAGCCGCGGGTGGCGACCTCGATGCGGCGGATGGCCTGCCGGGCCTCGTCGCGCACCACCCGCTCCTCGTCGCGCTCGAGCCGTCGCAGCGGGTCGAGCGCGGCCGCGTCGCCCAGCCGGCCCAGCGCGGTGGCCGCGGCGGCGCGCACCGCCGGGTTCTCGTCCCGCAGGGCGCGCACGAGGTGGCGGGTGACGCCGTGATCGTCGGTCGAGCCCAGGGCGAGGGCGGCCCGCACCCGGGCCCGGAAGTCGGGGCTCTGCCGGAGGACCCGCACCATCGTCGAGTGGTCGGACTGCGCCCACCCGACCGGCACGAAGGCGGCGGCGAGCGCGACGAGCGCGCCGAGGACGATGGCTCTCAGCCCGAGCTGACGGCGTCGGTACGACATCCGGTGACCTCTGACTGTACTCAGCCCCCCCGTGTTCACGTCAAACCGCCCCTGCTTCGAGCAACAATTCCGCGAGATTGCGATCGGGGACCCGCGAAGCTCCGTCACTGCGCGGGCTGGATCCGGCGCAGCCGCAGGCTCCCCGGCGGGGACTCGGCGTCGATCCGGACCTCGAAGCGCCCCTCCGGCACCCCCCGCTCCCGCAGCGCCGTCGTCAGTATTGCTTGCGATGCCTCCGCGGCGCGCCCGAGCACGATCTCCCAGCGCGCGCCCCAGCGGGCCACGAGGTGGCGGGCCAGCTGATCGACCGCGCCGCTCGACGCCGCGACCAGCGCGCCCTCGCGGTCGAAGCGCACGCGCCCGCGGAGGTCCGGAGGCGAGGCCTCGCCCTCCGGCCTGAACAGGGCACGGCCGCCGGGCTCGGGGCAGCCGTCTTCGTCGCGCCGGCCGTCGATGTCCTCCGCCTCGTCCGGGCAGAGATCGTCGCCGTCGAGCACGCCGTCGCGATCGTCGTCCGGATCCGGGCAGCCGTCCGCGTCGTCCACGCCGTCGCGATCCTCGGCCTCGCGCGGGCAGCCGTCGTCGGCGTCGCCCACTCCGTCTCCGTCGTCGTCGGCGTCGGGGCAGCCGTCCTCGTCCTCGAAGCCGTCGACGTCCTCGGCCTCGGTCCGGCACGCGTCGTCGGCGTCGGCGATCCCGTCGCCGTCGTCGTCGAGATCGGGGCAGCCGTCCTCGTCCTCGAAGCCGTCGGCGTCCTCCGGCTGGTCGGGGCAGGCGTCGTCGTCGTCGATCACTCCGTCGCCGTCCGCGTCGCGCACCGGGTCGGTGCAGCCGTCCTCGTCTTCGTCCCGATCGAAGTCGGCCGCCTCGCGCGGGCATCGATCGTCCTCGTCCGGGATGAGGTCGCCGTCGTCGTCGGGATCCGGGCAGCCGTCCTCGTCCTGGAAGCCGTCGACGTCCTCCGGCAGGCGCACGCACTCGTCCACCTCGTCCACCAGGCCGTCGCCGTCGAAGTCGTGGGTGCGCGGCGCGAACTCCACGCCGAAGAGGCCGCGGAAGCCGGGCGTGCCGACGCCGCCGGTCCAGCCCATGCCGACGGCCCAGGTGAAGGCGACGTCGCCCTCGGCCCAGCGCACGCCCGCGTCGCCTTCGACCGAGGTCGAGGCGTCGAGGAAGGGCTCGTCGTCGACCGCGGTGCTGACCCGGACCTCGAGGAGCGCGCTCAGGTTCTGCACCAGGATGGTCGGCGTCTGCAGGGCCACCCCGAGGAAGAGCTCGTTGGCGAACCGGACGCGGAGGACCTCGGGCTCGGCGAACCGGTGGCGGTAGCCGAGGATCCCACCGACCCCGAAGTCGAGGAAGTGGAAGTCGCCGAGCACCGCCGCCTCGAGCTGCGGCGCGCCCTCGCCGGCGTAGGAGCGCTCGAGGCCCCAGGGGAGGGTGGCGGCGACCTGGAGGGCGAGCCCGGCGCCCTCGTTTGGCGGGTGGCCGTCGACGTCGTTGCCCTCTCCCAGGATCCGGACCCGGGTGGCGACCCAGGCGTCGCGCATGGCGACCGCCTGGAGACCGGGGCCTCCGTCGACCGTCGGGTCGCCGTCCTGCCAGAGCACCACCGGCGCGTCGAGCACCACCGCCACCCGGTCCCAGAGGCCGAGCTGCGCGACCAGGTCGGCGCCGACCCGGTGACGGATCACGGGCAGGCGCGCGCCGTCGGCGACCCGGCGGAAGCTGAGCGGCTCCGAGGAATAGGTCAGCCAGAGGGCGGCGTTCCACGCCCACGGCCCCGGGGTCCGCGTGCCGGGCACGCCGAGGAACCCGTCCCGGTCCGGCGCGGGGCGGAAGCGCTCGATGTCGAGGGTGCGCTCCTGCGCGTGGAGCGGCGCCGCCCAGGCGAGGACGACGGCGGCGAGCAGCGCGGTCGAGGTGCGGGCCAGCATGGGGCGCCGGGAGCATACCAGCGCCGCGAACGAAAACGCGGGGTTGCGCACGAGCGGCCAGAAATGCATAGAAGATGTCGCCTCTTTTTCGATCGCGACTGGGAGTACTTTGGCCGTGCAGGAAGAGAGACTCGGAGCGAGCCAGGTGGATCAGGCCCAGACAACGGACAGCAGCGAGCCGCCTTCGGAGCTCGCCGACCTCGGGCCCCAGGACGCGGGCTATCTCGCGAACCTGAAGCACGACCTGCCGGCCTCGGTGGTCGTGTTCCTCGTCGCGCTCCCTCTCTGCCTCGGCATCGCCGTCGCGTCGGGCGCGCCTCCCCTCGCCGGCCTCATCACCGGCATCGTGGGCGGCATCGTGGTCGCGTGGGCCAGCGGCAGCCACCTCGCGGTGAGCGGCCCGGCGGCCGGCCTGACGGCGATCGTGCTCGCGGCGATCGACACGCTCGGCTACCAGGGCTTCCTGCTCGCGGTGGTCATCTCCGGCGCGATGCAGTTCGGCTTCGGCGTCCTGCGCGCGGGCGTCTTCGCCTACTACTTCCCGTCGAGCGTCATCAAGGGGATGCTGGCCGCGATCGGGATCATCCTGATCATGAAGCAGCTGCCGCACGCGGTCGGGCTGGACACGGCGAGCTTCGAGGGAGACCTCACGCTCCTCCGCGACGGCCAGATGGGCCCGATCGAGGCGCTGACCTTCTCCTTCACCCACATGCACTTCGGCGCCGCGCTGATCACGCTGATCGGCCTGGTCGTGCTCGTGGCCTGGGCGCAGATCGGCTTCCTGAAGAAGCTGAAGTGGCTCCCCGGCCCGCTCGTGGCGGTCGGCCTCGGCATCGGCCTCAACGCGCTCTTCGGCGGCGCGCTGCCCGACATGTTCCTCGCGGGCGAGCACCTCGTCTCGCTCCCGAGCGGCGGCTTCGACGCCCTCTTCGCGGAGATGTCGTTCCCCGACTTCAGCCGCATCGGCGAGACCGACGTCTGGGTCGTCGCGTTCACCCTGGCCGCGGTCGCGAGCATCGAGACGCTCCTCTGCATCGAGGCGATCGACAAGCTCGATCCCTACAAGCGCAGCACGCCGACCAACCGCGAGCTCTCCGCCCAGGGCATCGGCAACATCATCGCCGGCCTGATCGGCGGCCTCCCGATGACCGCGGTCATCGTGCGCGGCTCGGCCAACATCCACTCCGGCGCCCGCACCCGGGTCAGCGCCTTCGCGCACGGCATCCTGCTGCTGCTCGGCCTGCTGCTCCTCTCGGGCGTCCTGAACATGATCCCGCTCGCGGCCCTCGCGGCGGTGCTCCTGTTCGTCGGCTTCAAGCTCGCCAACCCGACGCTCTTCATGGCGATGTTCCGCCAGTCCGTGGAGCAGTGGGCGCCCTTCGTGATCACCGTGGTCGCCATCCTGTTCACCGACCTCCTCAAGGGCGTGGGCATCGGCATGCTGGTCGCGATGTTCTTCATCCTGCGCGCGAACCTGAAGACCCCGTACTTCATCCACCACCGCGAGGTGCATGAGCAGACGGGCCGCAACCACATCCGGATCGAGCTCAGCGAGAACGTCTCGTTCCTCAACAAGGCGAGCGTGAACCGCGTCCTGCACGAGCTCCCGACCGGCAGCTCCGTCGAGATCGACGCCCGCCACAGCCAGTACATCCACCCGGACGTGCTCGAGCTGATCCACGAGTTCCAGGCCACGGCGCACACCCGCAAGATCGAGGTCGACCTCATCGACGTCCCCGCTGCGCCGGGAGCGGTGGGCGCGCACTGAGTTTTCAGGGCAGGGGCGGGTCCGCCCCCGCCCCCCCGCTGCGGCGGCACAACGATGTTCGCTCCGGGCTGCGCCCTCCGCAAACATCGCTGCGCCTCCTCCGCGGGGCCCCCCCACCCACTCCGGGGCCTCGC
>Ga0310345_10006678_pt1 | contig 10040 bp, 8 predicted proteins | sample HC15DNA20500_MG_FD_204667 | JGI IMG/M metagenome (GOLD analysis project Ga0310345, IMG submission 204667) | Marine microbial communities from station ALOHA, North Pacific Subtropical Gyre - HC15-DNA-20-500_MG | ecosystem: Environmental > Aquatic > Marine > Oceanic | place: Pacific Ocean: North... | reverse complement strand
GGCCAACTATGTGGCTCTGCCGTTCGCCGGCTGGACGCGGAGCGGACGAAGGCGGCGAAAGCCGTCCGGATCAGGGGTCGAGTAACCTCCCCCGTCCGCACCCGGAAGTACGGTCCCCTCGCCCAAAATCGCCGCAATGGAGCGCCGCAAGGCGATGCGCTTTCGGACCTCACATCGCCTCGCACGCGATGCCGGAAGCGAGACGATACAAAGGTGCGCCTCGCGGCGCTCCATGCCCCTCATATTGAGGGCGCGAACGAGGCAGGCCTCGCGCGCGCTGTGAGGGGCGCAAAGCTCAACTCGCGCGATCAGGCGCGAGAGCGAATGCGTACGCCTTTCGTTGGCGCGAATGGGGCGAGCCCCACACGCGCATGCTGTTTGAAAATTGAATCCGTTACGCGACGCGCGACAGATGCACTCTCGGCGTCACCACCGACTGATTACGGCCGCGCGACTTGGCTTCGTACAGGGCCTTGTCGGCCGCTTCGATCAGGTGCGCCGGCTGCATAGCTTCATTCGGCACGACACTCGCCACACCGACACTGACGGTGGTGGCCCATTTGTCCGCGGACAGCATTTCCACACTGGTGCGGATGTTTTCACCGATCACAAGCGCCATATCGGCCGAAAGCCCCGGCAGCAGCACCGCGAATTCCTCGCCGCCGTAACGCGCGGCGCAATCTCTCGCACGCTCGACCGCGCCCGCTATGCTGGTTGCGATCCGCACCAATACCTGGTCGCCGGCCTGATGCCCGAACATATCGTTGTAGGTCTTGAAGTGGTCGGCGTCGATCATCAGAAGCGCGAGCGGCTCCTGACGGCGCCGCGCCCGCAGCCATTCCTGCTCGATGACCTGATCGAACCTGCGGCGGTTTCTGAGCCCGGTCAGCGCATCGGTGATGGCGAGTTCTGCGAGCTTGTCCTCGGCACGCCCGCGCCGCTTGATTTCCCGTGCCAGCATCATTGTCGCTCCGGCGACGAATGCGATCAGCGCCAGCATGATCACGCCGACCCGCAGCGCCTGGCTGCGCCAGATGGCGAAGATGTCAGTCCAGGATTTGCCGACGATAACGACCAGCGGATGACTGCTGTCGCGCCAAACATAGAGACGCTGGATCGGATCGATCGCGCCGGCCCCTTCAAATGTTCCGCTCTGCTCCTCGAGGACACGTTTGACACCGGGACTCTGGCTCAGGTCCCTGCCGATCACATCCAGATCGAACGGCGTCCTCATGATCACCACGCCATCCCGCCGGACAACGCTGATAACATCCTCCGCTGCAAGGCTGAGGCGCTCGAACAGGTCGTGGAAGTAGCTGAACCGCAACGAGCCCACAACCACGCCGAGAAAGGCGCCGTCCCTGCCTGTGATCCGGCGGCTGAGAACGATCGCGTAAGCACCGCGATGCAGACCTGGCCGGCTGATCAACAGACCGGCATTGGGGTTATCCCGGTGCACCGAGAAATAGTTTTCGTCGGAGCGATTTTCCGGCTTTGGATCGTCCGTCGCGGAATCGTGGAGGAGATTGCCCGCGGCGTCGAACACCTGGATCGCGCCAAAGTGCTTCGCGGTCGCGGCATGGTCGAACAGAATAAGGTTGAGCAACCGCTTGCTGACGCTGGCGAGTTCCGGCTCGATCATGTTGTTCGCGACATTGCGCAGCGACAGATCGTAAAGTTCGATGTTGCGGCTGATATCGGAATCGATCGTCGTGGCGAGGTTTTCCATGGATCGCAGCGCCAGCGCCTGCTCGCTGCGGCGCATGTCGAGCATCATGCTGCCGCAGACCGCCGAGAAGCCGACGATCGTCGCAATCGAGCACCACACCAGCAGCTTGGCCGAACTTCGCCCCGGCTGACCCATTGGTAATCGCAACCGCATCGCACCCTTTCCCTTGAGCGTGTCTGAATGCGCTCAATTCGTTGCGGCGGCCTTTAGATGATTGGTTTCATATTGTTCGGAGTTAACGAAATATTTCCGGATTGCGTCGGAATGGAGCAACCGGACAACGAAGCATATCCGCAGGCGAGTGCCGCTACCGCTGCACGCGGATGCCGAGCATCACCACGGTCGCGGCGGAGCTCGCGCCGATGGCCGAACTGTTCAACCAGTCGTGCCGCACCTGTCCCTTGATCTGGAACGTGCGCGACAGCTTGTAGACCAGATCGCCTTCCACGAAGTAGCGCCGGTCGAAGCGGGTGCCGTCGTAGTCCGACGTCCCGGTGCCGACCTTCGCCGTGCCGATCAGCCAGCGCCGGAATGCATGATCGACCTGGAGCGAGTAATCGCGGGAGATCACTCCGGAGACGCCGGGCAGCGTGGTCTCGTCGATCGAGGATGTCGCATCGAACCGCACCGTGGTCAGCCCGGTCGCAGTCCAGATCAGCGACGCGCTGGTGAGCAGGCCTTTCATGTCGGTGAGGCGCGGATCCTGATAGGTGCGCCGCGAATAGCCGATTGCGGCCTCGCCGGTCAGCAGCCGCGAAAACTCGAACGAGCTGCCGGCCTTCACGTAGCCACCGGTCGAATCGCGCTGATAGCCGGAACGATCGGACTTCACGTCGTGAAGACGCGTGTCGGCGGAGAACTCGCCGAACGGCTTGAGGCCCGGCATCAGATCGTAGCTGACGCGCCCAAGTCCGCCGAACTGGTTGAAGTTGCGGTCGTCGTTGGTGAAGGTCGAGCCGTCGGTGAGCTTCGACTGCTCATAGGTCGTTCGGTCCGTGAGGCCGGCGACCGAAACCGTCAGCCGGTTGAAATCGTGTTCGACACCTGCGGTGCCGCCGATATTCGTTGCAAGCGGATATTGCGCCAAACCCGCCTGGATGTTCGGCGAGCCGGGATTGTCGGTGAAGACCCGCATGCGCAGTTCGGTATTGATGCGGGTGTCGCGCGCCGCATCGACGCGGCCCGTGATCTTGCCGTTGAAGGTCGGCGCGTCGATGTTGGTCGGCACCGGCGACGGCCCGCTGGCGGTTGGCGGAAATGTCGCCTCGTAACCGGTGAACGAGCCGCGCAGATCCGCGATCAGCGAATGGCGCTCCCAGTCGGACGCGATCAGCAATTCGGGCGCGACCGTGTAGAACGCCGAGCCCTTCGGCGTGGTTATCCGGCCCGGATTGGTGTTGTAGCCGCCCCAAAGCTCGACCGCGGCCTTGGTGAGAAACGTGCCGGTGTGGAAGCCGACATTGGCGAACGGATCGTCGTCCACCTTCAGGCGGCGGCGTTGCGGCTGGCCTGGGAACGTGCCGGCGACCGATTGCGAAACCGGCGCAGCGATCTTTGCTTTCGGTGCGGCGGGCGGCGGATTGCCGGGACCGGCGATCTTCGGCTTCGGTGCGCCGGGATAAAGTTTCGGCTTCTTGCGTGTGCGGTTGAGCGAGTCGAATCCGACATCCGCCGCCCCTGAAGCAGGCGGGACACCGTAGGTCGGAATCGCTCCGATCCGCGACGGCGCCCTGGCACTGCGCTTCGACGTGTCGTCGTCGGCCCCGTTGTCCGCCGTCTTGCGAAGCAGCGACTTGTCCGCCGGCGCAAAACCGCCCTGCGCCGGGTTCATCATGTCAGGGGTCAGCGCCTGCGCGAGCGCCGTTGCAGGGTTCCACAGGATCAGCACGCAGCACACCGGCAGCACGCGCCATCCGGACGCGCGCCAGCGATGATCCCACAACCGGACAGGTTGCTGTGAGCCCTGCACTTTTCACTCTTCTCCCAGCCCCGAAAGCCACTTGGGACCGCGCCGGAAAACGAAACAACTTCAAGCAATTGGCGGCCGAAACGCCGCCGTCCGGCGTTGCTGAACGCCGTTAACAGAGTTAAAACAATTATGGTTAACGGAGCGTTGCGGGCGGCCTTGGCGCGTCGCCTCAGGCGCTTGAATGTGCTAGGAAATGTCCCGGATTGGCGCGCGCGTCGCGCTGCCGTCCCTCTTCAACCGGAACCACGCATGGCCACTTCAAAACCGCGGACGGCGACCCCTTCCGCGACTCGCGCGGCATCTGCCGCCATCGAGTCCGCGCTTCGCACCCTGGATGCCGAGGCGAGCGGCATCACCGCACTTGTGAACGCACTGCAGTCGGACCTCGGGGCGGCTTTCGATGCCGCCATCGCGCGCGTCCGCGATGCCAAGGGCCGCCTGATCGTGACGGGCCTCGGCAAATCCGGCCACATCGGCAAGAAGATGGCGGCGACCTTCGCCTCCACCGGCACGCCCTCATTCTTCGTCCACGCGGCGGAAGCCAGCCACGGCGATCTCGGCATGATCACGCCCGACGACGTCATCATGGCGCTGTCGTGGTCCGGCGAAACCGCCGAACTGAAGAACCTGATCAACTATTCGCGCCGCTTCCGGATCGGATTGATTGCGGTCACGTCGGAGGCGGACTCCACGCTGGGCGCCGCCGCCGACATCGTGCTGACCTTGCCGAAGGCGCGCGAGGCCTGCCCGCACAATCTCGCCCCGACCACGTCGTCGCTAATGCAGCTTGCGCTCGGCGACGCGCTTGCCGTGGCGCTGCTGGAAAGCCGAGGTTTCACCGCGCTCGATTTCAGCGCCCTGCATCCGTCCGGCAAGCTCGGCGCCATGCTGAAATTTGTGCGCGACCTAATGCACAAGGCCGAGGCGGTGCCGGTGAAGCCGCTCGGCACCAAGATGTCCGACGCGCTGGTGGAGATGACGTCCAAGGGCTTCGGCTGTGTCGGCATCGTCGATGCGCGCGGCGAGATCGCCGGCATCGTGACCGATGGCGATTTACGGCGTCACATGCGGCCCGACCTGATGACGGCAAGCGTCGACGAGGTGATGACGAAAAATCCAAAGACCATCAGCCCGGATCTGCTTGCCAGCGAGGCGCTGGAAATTCTCAACGCATCAAAGATCACCGCGTTGATCGTGACCGAGGGCAGGACGCCTGTCGGGATCGTGCATCTGCACGATATTCTGCGCGCAGGCGTAGCGTAACATCCCTTGCCATCATTGCGAGCGAAGCGAAGCAATCCATCTTATGGATAAAACTGGATTGCTTCGCCGCCATATTCCTCGCAATGACGGCAATTGAACCTAGGCTGCATCGACTTTCAGACTCGCCCCATCGGCGCTGACGATCTTCACACGGCTGCCGGAAGGTGCATCCGGGCCCGAAACGCGCCAGACCGTATCGTCGATCCTCACCGTGCCGACGCCGTCCACGATTGGCTTCTCGAGCGTGAAGACGCGGCCGATCAGGCCTTCCGCGCGCCTGTTGAGAAACGGCTTGTCGGTCGGCCGGGCATTTCGTACCGAGTAGTATCGCCACAGCGGCACCATCGCGATCGACAGCGCGGCAAACGCAATGACCTGCGCCTGCCACGACCACGCGATGCCAAATGACAGCAGCCCGACGATCAGCGCCGCAAGGCCGAGCCACAGCATGAACACGCCGGGCGCAAACGTCTCGATCGACATCAGCACCAGGCCGATGATGAGCCAGTTCCACGTCCCGAGTTTCGACAGGAGTTCCACCATATCGATCACGCTTTCGGATTGGTGTTCGGCACGGTGGGCGGACGGCGAACTCCTGCGGCAGCGGACGTCGCGCTCTCGCCAAAGGTCGCCTTTGCGATCTCTCCGATGCCCGCAAGCGACCCGAGCATGCCGGTCGCTTCGATCGGCAGCATGATGATCTTTTGGTTCGGCGACTCCGCAAGCTGGCCAAATGCTTTGATGTACTTGTCCGCGATGAAATAGTTGAGCGAAGCGACATCGCCGCTGGCGATGGCATTGCTGACCATCTCCGTCGCTTTCGCTTCGGCTTCCGCCGCGCGTTCGCGAGCCTCGGCATCACGGAATGCAGCCTCTCGGCGGCCTTCGGCCTGAAGAATCTGCGACTGCTTGGCGCCTTCTGCGCGCAGGATTTCAGACTGCCGCTGGCCCTCGGCCTGAAGAATGTCAGCGCGCTTGACGCGCTCGGCCTTCATTTGCCGGCCCATCGCCTCGACCAGATCGTGCGGCGGAACAATGTCCTTGATCTCGATGCGGTTGACCTTGACGCCCCACGGCGAAACGGCGGCATCGACCACGCGCAGCAGCCGCTCGTTGATTTCATCGCGGTGCGACAGCACCTGATCGAGATCCATCGAGCCCATCACTGAGCGGATATTGGTCATGGTCAGCGTCACGATGGCCTGATTGAGATTGGAGACTTCGTAGCTTGCCTTGGCGGCATCAAACACCTGGTAGAAGGTGACGCCATCCACCGTGACGGTGGCATTGTCCTTGGTGATGACCTCCTGCTGCGGGATCTCGATCACCTGCTCCATCATGTTCACCTTACGCCCGACGCGGTCGAAGTAGGGAATGATGATGTTGAGGCCCGGACCCAATGTGCGGGTGTATTTACCGAACCGTTCGATGGTCCAGTCGTAGCCCTGCGACACCGTTTTCACGCCGGCAAACAGCGTGAAGATCACCAGCAGAACGAACGCGATCGCAAAAATATCGAAACCGGACATTTAAAACTCCCTGCAAATAACCCACGAAGCGCAAGACCTGAGATGCGGGCAGCCTAGCACGGGCACGCGACAACCGCTCCGTCGCTTGGTCGATTTAAGCGGGGATGCGGTTCGAAAGAGAGGAAAAGTCGCGCCTTGAAACGGGCGGGCCGGGCGATTAAATCGCGGCCGCTCAGGTCCAGCCCTTTAAATCCAGCCTTGCAGCTCGCGCAGCACGACCTGGCGGATCACATCCATGCCCTCGTCGCTGTCGTTGAGACACGGAATGGCCGAGAATTCCTGACCACCCGCCTTGTGGAAGATCTCGGCATTTTCCATCACGATCTCTTCAAGCGTTTCAATGCAGTCGGCCGCGAAGCCCGGCGTTACAACGGCAATCCGCCGCACACCGTCCTTCGCAAGCTGTTCGACAGTCTGGGCGGTATAGGGCTGCAGCCATTTCTCATACCCGAACCGCGACTGGAAGGTGAGCATCAAACTCTTCTCGTCGAGACCCATGCGCGTGCGCAGCGCATTCACCGTCGCAACGCACTGCGCCTGATAGGGGTCGCCCTTGTCGATGTACGACTGCGGCATGCCGTGGAACGACGCCACGATGGTCTCAGGCTTGTAAGATAACGTCGCCAGATGACGCTCGATCGAGACCGCAAGGGCATCGATGTAACCCGGGTCGTCATAATACGGCGGCGTGAACCGCACCGTCGGCTGTGCACGCATGTCCTTGAGCGCGGCGGCAACCTTGTCCACCACCGTCGCCGAGGTCGACGCTGAATATTGCGGATAGAGCGGCATCACCAGAATCCGGTCACAGCCCTGCGCCATCAGCGCATCGATCCGCGACTTGATCGACGGATTGCCATAACGCATGCCCCAATCCACGACCACGTGCTTCTGATCAGCGATCGACGCGGCCAGCTTCTCGGCTTGCGCGCGCGTAATCGTCTTGAGCGGAGACTCGTTTTTCTCGGTGTTCCAGATCTTCAGATAATCCTTGGCCTTCTTGGCCGGACGAATCTGCAACACAATGCCGTTGAGAATGATTTGCCAGATCAATCCGTTGTTCTCGATCACGCGCGGATCGGACAGGAACTCGCGCAGATAAACGCGGACACCCTTCGCGTCGGCTGTGTCAGGCGTCCCGAGATTGACCAGCAGCACGCCGACGCGCGACCGCGCCGGTTGCGCGGCGGGCCGATGTGCATCGAGGGGAATGACGGCTGTCATGATTGGTCTGGCATCGCGCGTTGCAGAAATGTTGTCAAGGCGACCGGGATCAGAAACAGGTGACGCGTTCCGCGGCAATGTATCCCAGCAGCAGGCCGACGCCGAACAGCAGCACCAAGGCCGCGGCGCCAAACTCGATCCCGCGCAGCAGGATCGCGCCGCCGCCATCGCGGCCGGCAGCCATCCGGCCGGCGAGCCCCTTGGCCGATACCGCGATGATCGCGATGGCCGAGACGGTGATCGCGGTGCCGAGCCCCATCAGCAGCGTTGCCGCCACGCCGGCCCAGAACAGGCCCTGCGCCAGAGCGAACACCAGCACCAGAATTGCGCCGGAGCACGGCCGGATGCCAACCGTCAGGACCGCGCTCAATCCGCGCGACCAGCCGCCGGGACCGGCCAGCGCGCTCGGCTCCGGGCCATGGGAATGACCGCAGTGCTCATCGTGAACATGATCCGGATGATTGTGATCATGGTGGTGGGCATGTGCGTGATCGTGGGCAACTCGCTCATGCGTATCGTGGGAATGCCCATGATCGTGATGGGCATGATCGTGACCGTGCGCATGCGCCATCGCAGGAACGAGCGGCGACGGCGCACCGCGCCATGACCGCAGCGCGCGGAAAAATCCGCCGCCTTTGCTCCAGACCAGCCGCGCACCGAACGCCGCGATCAGACCGTAGCTGGCGATTTCGATGACACGTTCGGCCCCGCACATCTGACCGGCTGTCACATTCAAGACGGCTGCGCCGATGCCGACGATGGCAATCGCCATCAGCGCCTGCATCAGGGCGGAGGCGAAGGACAGCACGATGCCACGCCTGGCTGTCTCCTCGTTGGCGACGAGGTAGGACGAAATCACCGCCTTGCCGTGTCCCGGGCCGGCCGCGTGAAAGACACCGTAGGCGAAGGAAATGCCGAGCAGCGCCCACACCGCGCTGCCGTCGGTCTTGGCCGCACGAATGGTCTTCGACATCTGGAGATAGAATTCGGATTGCTTGGCGAGCAGCCATCCGATGATGCCGCCGACCTGCGGCTCGGCAACGGCTCCCTTCGGAGCGCCGAACGGGTTCTGCGCCCACGCCGCATGCAGCAGGACATCAACCAGACCCGCGAGAGCCAGCGTCACAACACCGGCCATCGCGATCCGCTTCAGCATGAGACGAGAGATATCCATCAGGGGCAATCCACCGCGATCTTGTTCGCGAACATCGCGCCATAGTTCGAATTATCGCCGTTGAGGAAGGTGTCCTCGTTGAGCTTCTGCGCCTGCGCGCTGCCGTCGGTCGGACGCTGGACCGTCAGCTTGCAGGTCGCCGGGGCGCCGACCAGCGTTACCGGGTCCTTTTCGTTCAACTGAAAATCGATGAAGTAGGACGGATCGAACACCTCCAGCGCGAGCGCGGAAGTCTTGACCGGCGCCTTGAACGGCAGCGTGAAGTGCAGCGTCAGCGCCGAGTCCTTGTATTCGAGATAGTAGTCGATCGGATCGTTGAATTTTTCCTTCTTCTGGCTGCCCGCGCCGCCTGCCTTGGCGAAGGTAAAGAAGGCGTATTCCTTCAGCGACTCGACATTGGTCTGTGCCAGCGGTTTCAGCTCGTCGCGGGTGTAAACGCCTTTGGTCTTGCTCTCGATGCCCTGCAAGGCATAGGTCGAGAACATGTCGTCGAAGGTCCATGCGTGACGTATGCCGGTGATCGATCCGTCCGGCGCGTAGATCACTTCGCTCTTGGCCACGATCCAGACATGCGGATGCGCCTGCGCCGCACCGGCGGTGACTGCCAGCATAGCCATAGCGAAGAAACACTGAATAAGACGACGCATCGTTATCCGGTCCTATGCGGCTTCAGGTTCGTTGAGCAGACCCCGGCGGCGCAGCAGCGCGTCGGGTTCAGGTTTGCGTCCGCGGAAGGCAATGTAGGCATCTTCCGGATCGCGTGATCCGCCCGACGAATAAATGTCGTCATGTAGCCGCTTCGCGACCGCCGGATCGAAGATGTCATGCGCTTCCTCGAACGCGCCGAACGCGTCCGCATCCATCACCTCGGACCACATGTAGCTGTAGTAGCCCGACGCATAGTGATCGCCGGAGAAGATATGACCGAACTGGGTCGGCCGGTGGCGCAGAGCGATTTCCGCCGGCATGCCGATTTTCTCAAGTTCCTGCTTCTCGAACGCGCGTACGTCGGTGATCGACGCGGCCGGTTGGGTGTGGAATTCGAGATCCATCAGGGCCGACGACACGAACTCCACCGTGGCAAAGCCCTGATTGAACTTGCGCGCGGCGATGAAGCGCTTGAGCAAATCCTCCGGCAACGGTTCGCCGGTC
>Ga0310345_10006677_pt1 | contig 10041 bp, 10 predicted proteins | sample HC15DNA20500_MG_FD_204667 | JGI IMG/M metagenome (GOLD analysis project Ga0310345, IMG submission 204667) | Marine microbial communities from station ALOHA, North Pacific Subtropical Gyre - HC15-DNA-20-500_MG | ecosystem: Environmental > Aquatic > Marine > Oceanic | place: Pacific Ocean: North... | reverse complement strand
CGACGGCGCTCGTCGAACCGGCCGAGGTGCTGCCCGAGTTCCTCCTCGAACTCCTCCCGGCGTCGCTGACCGAACCGTTCGACACGGGCGCCTATCGGGACGCAGCGGCCGCCGAAGGCCCGTTCCCGGTGGTCTTCTACAGCCACGGCTTCGGTGGCTACCGGTTGGTCGCCACGACCTACGCCACCCACCTGGCCTCCCACGGGTTTGTCGTGGCAGCCATCGACCACCTCGAGCGAGGCCTCGTTGCCCAGGTCAGCGGCCAACTCGTGGCCGCTCCGGGGCAGGAGGTCATCGACTTCAACCGGACGATCGACATCCTCGAGGCCCGAACCTCCGACGCAGACGACCTCCTTGCCGGAGTGGTCGACACCACGCTTGTCGCCGTAATCGGACATTCCGCCGGCGGCGGTGCCGCCAACCAGGCCGCTTCCGAACCGTGGATGGATGCCGCCGTGAGCATCGCATCGGGTGCCGGTGGCCTCGAGGCGACCGACACGCCATACCTGGTGTTGGCCGGCGAACGCGACGGCGTCGTCTCACCTGCCGGTAGCTACGGGCTCTACGAGGTGCTCACCGGGCCGCGGATCTACCTCGAGGTCGCAGCGGCTGGTCACAACAGTTTCACCGACGTCTGCCCGCTCCTCTACGAATCCGGTGAGGCGGCGGAACTCGAGGCCCTGATAGGCGCCGAACAGACCACCCGGGCCGCCGACGGCTGCACGAAGGAGTTCGTCGACCCCTCGGCGGTGCAGGACCTGGTGGAGCACGCGACCGTCGCCTTCCTCGTGCACCACTTCGGTATCGCCGACGTCGCCGATTCGCTCGGTGAAGACGTGCTCTCCGCGATCGGAGCAGCGGTCCCGAGTCGGTTCGAGTCCGACGGCTCCTAGGGGCGTACCGGCCCTAGAACAGCGACAGGTAGGTGTCGAGTTCCGCTGAGGTCACCTGGTCGGTGATGGTGCGGAATTCGTCGCGCTTGGTCCGGGCGAAGTAGTCGACGTAGTCGCCGTCCCGGCCGGTGCCGAGGGCGGCACGCAGCACGTCGTCGGACACCAACTTGTCGGCAGCGTGCAGCAGCGTCGGTGGCAGGGCTTCGATGCCCCGCGCGGCGAGCTCGTCGAGCGGCAGCGTGTAGAGGTTGTCCGTGTTGGGGTCACCCGGGTCGAGCCCACGTGACACGCCGTCGAGGCCGGCGCCCAGTAGGGCGGCGAACGACAGGTACGGGTTCGCCGCACCGTCGGGGACGCGCAACTCGAAGCGGCCACCCTCGGGCACCCGGACCATCTGGGTCCGGTTGTTGCCGCCGTAGGCGACGTAGGCGGGTGCCCAGGTGGCGCCGGAGTCCGGCGGACCGACGCCGATGCGCTTGTACGAGTTCACGGTCGGGCAGAGGATTGCCGTGAGGCCCTGGGCGTGGTCGAGCACGCCACCGAGGAACTGGTAGGCGAGCTCGCTCAGCCCGAGCCCGCGGGCGTCGTGGCCTGACTCGAACAGCGGCTCGTCGTCGTCGGCCGACCAGAGGCTGAGGTGCATGTGGAGCCCGTTGCCGGTCTTGTCGGCGAAGGGCTTCGGCATGAACGTGGCATACAGCCCCTGCCGGCGGGCCAGCGTGTGCATCATCAGGCGTAGCACGATGAGCCGGTCGGAGGTGGTGAGCGCATCGCTGTACTGGAAGTTCTGCTCGAACTGGCCGTTGGCGTCCTCGTGGTCGTTGGCGTAGTTGCCCCAGCCCATGGCGTCCATGTGGCGTGACACGGTCGTGAGGTGGTCGAGCATCGTCGTGAGTCCCCGGGCGTCGTAGCAGGGCAGCTTCGAGGTGTCGCGTTCGTCGGCCGGGCGGAAGGAGCCGTCGTCGTTGCGGTGCAGCATCGAATACTCGGCTTCGACGCCCGACTTGAGTACCAGGTTCTGCCCGGCCGCCCGGGCGACCGCCTGCTTGAGGATCACCCGGGGTGCGTAGGGCCACTCCTGGCCCTCGACCGTGGCGTCGCACTGCATTGCCGCCACGTTCGGCTGCCAGGGCAGCACCGTGTACGAGGCCGGGTCGGGGAGCGCCAGGATGTCCGGGTCGGCGGGCGTCTGGCTCATGGGTCCGGCGGCGAACCCGGCGAATCCTGCGCCGACTTCGAGCAGGTCGTCGATCGCCGAGACCGGCACCAACTTGGCGCACGGCTTGCCGTGCATCTCCACGAACATGGCGTAGATGAACTCGACGCCGTCGTCGGCGATGCGTGCCTTGATCTCTTCGGTCACGATGCGCTTCTCCTTCGTCGGGCAGCGGTGCCTACCTGCGAATCGTGGCACACGCGGTGGGCGTTCGTCACCGGTGGGCTCAGGTGCGTTCAGCGGCCATCAACGCGACGCCGAGTGCGCCGGCGTCGTCTCCCAACTCGGCCAGTCGGACCTCGATGGCCGGCCGGTGCTCGGCACCCGGTAGCTGGTCACCCAGATGGTGGTCGACGCCGGAGCGCAATGGCTCGCCGATGTCGGCGAGGCCACCACCGATGACGATGCGCTCGAGGTCGAGGACGAGTACCAGGCTGGCGACGCCACGGGCGACCTCCCTGCAGAAGCCGTCGAAGATCGAGGCGGCATCCGAATCGCCCTCGTCGAGCGCCTCAGCCACATGCTGGCCGGTGACCTCGTCGGCAGCGCCCGCCAGCACGAGGCCCCGCCCGAAGCGGCCCTCCCCGGCGGCCATTCGGCCCATGCGGCCCAGCGCCGATCCGGAGGCGAAGTACTCCCATGGTCCCCGGTGGCCTGTTATGTGTGCGGGGCCGTTGGCGTCGACGACCATGTGACCCGCTTCGCCGGCGAAGCCGTGTGCGCCTTCGACCAGCCGACCGTCCAGCACGAAGCCGGTCCCGATTCCGGTCCCGAGCGTGACGAGTCCGAAGTGGTCGCTGCCCCGCCCGGCGCCCAGGCGTGCCTCGCCAAGTGTGGCGGTCGTGGCGTCGTTGCCGACTGTCACCGGGACGCCGATCGCATCCTCGAGTTCGGGGCCGATCGGGAACCCGAGCAGGTCGGGCAGGTTCGGGGAGTAGCACAGCGTCCCGGCTCGGTCGGCCAGCCCGGCGATGCCGAGCCCGACGGCCTCGACCGTTTCCTCAACCCGCAACTCTTCGACCATTCCTGCGATGCAGCGGACCAGCGCCGGTCCGTCGCCGGCGCTCGACGATCGACGCCTCCCGAGCACCCCGCCCGTGGCGGGGTCGACCAGCAGCGCCCGGGCGTTGGTTCCCCCGACGTCGATGCCGACGATCACCGTCGGAACCCGGTCAGGTTGGCCAGGGCCTCGGCGTTGCGGTCGGCGTCAAGGTCGGGTCCGCTGGTGCGGGCTGCGCCGGCGATGATCCTTCGACGCATGGCCGCCGACATCGTGTCGATCGTGAGCACCACCAGAACCGTAATTCCGAGCACGGCCCCGACGGCCGGGAAGTTGCGGAAGATGAGCTGCGACACAAGCTCGGCGCCGACTCCGCCAGCGCCGATCATGCCGAGGACCGCCGAGGCGCGCACGTTGATCTCGAAGCGGAACAGCCAGAACGAGGCCACGATTGGCATGATCTGGGGGAGGACGCCCCAGCGCATTCCCGACACCCAGCGACCCCCCGTCGCCTCTACGGCCTCGAGCGGGCCGGTGTCGACTCCCTCGATCGCCTCGGTGGCCCACTTGCCGAGGGTGCCCACTGAGTGCAGGCCGATCGCGAGGGTGCCGGCCCACGGGCCCAGGCCCGTGATCGGAATGAAGATCACCGCGACGATGAGCTCGGGCACGGCTCGGATGGCGTTGAACAACTGGCGAACCGGGATCCGGATCCAGCGGGGAGCCACGTTGGTCGCAGCGAGGAACGCCAGTGGCAACGAGAGGACCGCTCCGATGATCGTTCCGACCCAGGCGATGTAGACCGATTCGAAAACCTTGCCGATGACGCCACGGTCGAGCGCCTCGTCCATGGCCGGTGGCCAGAGTCGCTTGAAGATGTCCCAGGCATCGCCGGGCGCCTCGAGGAAACGTTCGAGCGTGACATCGATACCGGTCACCGACCACGCGGCGCCGACGATGAGTGTGATGGCAATGAGGGCTCGTCGGCGCTTGACGCCGGTGGGTGGCGTCGGTCGGGACTCGGTCGGGGGAGATTGCGTCGCCGTCATGTCACACCAGTCGCTTCCGGAGCGCCACGCTGACCTGCTCGATGACGAACACCACCACGAAGACGATGATGAGCATGCCGAGGACACGGTCGAAGCGGAAGAACTGCCGCTGGGCCTCGAGGACCCGACCGACGCCGCCGGCGCCGACGAGCCCGAGGACGATCGATGCACGGATGTTGAGCTCGAACACGTAGAGGGCATACGCCACGTATTCGGGAAGAACCGTGGGGAGTACGCCGGTGCGAACTGCCGGTAGATACCGGGAGCCTGAGGCGCGGGCAGCCTCGAGGGGACGCGGGTCGGCGTTGTCGACCGTTTCGCTGAACAGCTTCACCATCACGGCCAGCGAGAAGACGCTCAGGGCCCAGGTGCCGGCGAAGGCGCCGATTCCGACAGCGGTGACGAGTAACTTGGCCCAGAACAGGTCGGGGACGGCCCGTACCACGTTCATCACGGACCGGCTCACCAGGTAGACGGGACGGTTGGGTGCGGTGAGGCGCGACATTGCGAACGAGATCGGCAGGGCCAGACCACACCCGATGATTGTCGCCAGGATGGCGATCTGGAACGTCTCGACGAGGGGATCGAGCACGTTCGAGCGGTCGAGGACCCAGTCCCACGGGATCGGCCAGAACTTCTCCCAGAGCGGGTTGCTCCACATCTCCCAGGAGGTGGAAGCGTCGAAGCCGACCTCGTTGGCCGCGAAGACGGTGAAGGCGAGGAGGCCAGCGGCAATGCCGAGCGTGCGCAGGCGGGGCCGGGGACGAACCGGCCGTGCCGTTCCGCCGTCACTCACGTCAGGTCGTCCTCGGTGCCTACCAGGTCGTCGTCGCTGATCGCCCGGCCGTAGATCTCCATGAAGGTGTCGTCGTCGACGTCGGCGATGTCGCCGTCGAAGACCAGCTCACCGTCGCGGAGTCCGACCAGGCGGTTGCCGAACTCTCGGGCCAGGTCGAGGTAGTGCAGGTTGACGATCGTCGTGATTCCGAGGTCCCGGTTGATGCGCCGGAGGTCGCCCATCACCTGCCGGCTGGTGACCGGATCAAGTGAGGCGACCGGCTCGTCGGCCAGCATCACCGACGGCTCCTGGACGAGGGCGCGAGCGATGCCGACCCGTTGCTGCTGGCCGCCCGAGAGGTTCGAGGCACGGACATAGGCCTTCTCGACGATGCCGACCCGCTCGAGGGCCTGCATGGCCCGCTCCCGGTCGTCGGCCGGCCAGAGGCCGAGGGTGGAACGCCAGGCGGGAACGCTGCCGAGCCGACCCATGAGGACGTTGTTCAACACCGAGGTGCGGTTCACCAGGTTGAAGGTCTGAAAGATCATTCCGATCTGTGACCGGAGGGCGCGCAGTTCGGTGGCCGAGGCGCCGACAACCTCGGCGCCGTCGACGGTGATGGATCCACCGGTAGCGGGAACGAGGCCGTTGAGGGCACGCAGCAGGGTCGACTTGCCGGCGCCGGACAATCCGACGATGACGACGAACTCGCCGTCCTCGATTGTCAGGTCCAACCCGCGCAGGGCCTGTACGCCGCCCCGGTAGGTGACCGAGACGTCGTCGAACCGGATCACATGGACAGGGTATATGGCAGGGGAGAAGGTGAGGTCGGGCAGACGCCACGAAGCCGGCGCCCCCGGAGGGACGCCGGCTTCGTGGAACTGGATCTGGTCAGCCTGGGGGTTCGGTGATGCCGAGCGCCTCGGCGGCGGCCCGGACGATGTCGAATTCCGAATCCTCAGCACCGCGGATGTCCGTCCAGCCGTAGATATTGTCGAACATCAACTCGCCCTCGTCCGTTGCGAGGTAGTTGGCGATCGCGTCGTAGATCGCGGTCCGGAGCGAACTCGGCAGCAGCGTGCTTGCGGCCACGATGTCGTTGGGGATCTCGCCGGTGATGTTGAAGACGATCACCTTGTCGCCCACGTCCGGGTTCGTCTTGCGGATCGAGCGGCGGGCGTCGTCGTACGAGATGCCAATGTCGGCGTCGCCGTTGTAGACGGCGATGACCGCTGCGTCGTGGCTACCCGTGTAGATGGTATTGATGTCGTTGTCGGGGTCGATGCCGGCGTTGATGAGCTGGAGGCGCGGGAACAAAGAGCCCGACGTGGAACTCTCCGAGGTGAATGCGACGGTCTTGCCGGCCACCTTGCTCAGGTCGGCCTGACAGGACATGCCGGCAGAGACGTCGCCGGCGTCGACGGACTCGCCGAGGGCCTTGCCGCTGTCACCGAAGTAGACGCCGACCTGGAGGGCGACGGCGTCGAGTGCGCTGACCTGGACGATGCCGTCGGCCGAGTTCTCTAGAGCGGTGCCCGACTCAGGGGCCGAGTCGCAGATGCTGGCGTCGTTGGTGAACCACTGGCCGTGGTAGGTGGCGGCGCCGTACCGGACGGCCATGATTATTGGCTCGATGTTGCCGAATTGGTCCTGGGCCAGTGTGTAGCCGAACGGTCCGAAGGCGCCGAGGTCGGCCTTGCCGGTACCCATGGCGGTGACGAGGCCGGTGTAGTCGGTGGTGACGAAGCCCTCGACCTCGATGCCGAGTGCGGCCTCGAGGACGTCCATGAACGGCTGGATGTCATCCTGGAGCTGCTCCTGTTCCTGACTCGGGACGAAGCCGAACGTGATCTTTCCGGGCCACGTGCCGTCGCCGGCAGTGGAGCCGCCGCTGTCGCTGCTACATGCGCTTGCAAGCAGTAGCAGGGCAAACAACGCGGCAATCGGTCGAATGAACTTCATGGGTTCGGCTCCTGAACCTCGTCCTAACTGACAGCGGGAACCTAGTCCACGAGCGCTCCACTTGGCTACTGGACATCGGGTGGATCCACTGGAGGGCGAAGCCCCTAGGGTGCGCGGCCATGGCGGCCACTGAGGATCGAAGCGGGTTGGGACGCCTTTCGGCGTTGGCCGGTGTCACCTGCTGGTCGATGGGCAACATCATGGTTTCCCGCTTCGACATGCCGGGCCTGTGGATCGGGTTCTGGCGGCTCACGATCGGGGCGGTGATCTACGGCCTGGTCCTCCACCTGGGCGGCCGCCGCATCAGCCTCGCCACCCTGCGCCTGGTGGCGCCGGCGGCGATCGTCATCGCCTGCGAGATCGGCATCTTCTTCACCGCCCTGCGCACCACCACGGTTGCCAACGCCACGATCATCGGTGCCCTCCAACCGATCATCCTCCTGGCCGTGGCGTCCCGCCGCTACCGGGAGTCGGTCACCGCCTGGCTGCTGGGAGCCACCCTGGTGGCCGTTGCCGGGATCGCGCTCGTGGTGCAGGGATCCTCGTCACAGTCGGAATGGAGCCTGCACGGCGACATCCTGGCCTTGGTCGCCATGTTCTTCTTCTCGGCCTACTTCGTGCTTGTGAAGGAGATCCGGCACAAGGTCGACACGTTCACACTCCAGACGGCCTCCATGGCGATCGGAGGCGTGGCGCTGTATCCGATGGCCGTCATCCAGGCAGGCACACTCGCGGTGCCGTTCCCGTCGTGGGGCCAGTGGGCCTGGCTGCTCGCCCTGCTGGCGGTTCCCGGCACCGGCCACTTCCTCATGAACTGGGCCCACCTGCACGTGTCGCTGAGCCTCACGGGCCTCCTCACGCTGGCCATTCCGGTGATCTCGGGTATCGGCGCCTGGATCGTCCTCGACGAGCGGGTCACCCCGGTACAGGGGCTCGGCATGGCCGTCGTGCTGGCGGTCCTGGTGGTCGTGATCGTCCGGGATGCACGCCTCGCCCGGACGTGATGCCTGGCCCTTCCCGCGTCTACGGTCGCGGGACAACATTCAATCCCTACACGGAGGCACACGAACCATGAGCGTCGACGGAACTTGGAACGTCACGATGCAGACCCCGATGGGGGCCCAGGCGGGCACCCTCACCTTCGCCACCGACGGTGGCACCCTCACCGGCGAGATGGGCGGCGCCCAGGGCAACCTCGCCCTCGAAGAGGGGACCTGCGACGGCAACGACCTGTCGTGGGTGGTCAACATGACCTCGCCCATGCCCATCAAGGTGGAGGCCACCGCCACGGTCGATGGCGACTCGATCAGCGGCGAGGCCAAGTTGGGCGCCTTCGGCACTGCCACCTTCGAGGGAAGCAGGGCCTGATGGATATCACCACGACAGACTCTCTGCCCGGTCGCCGGATCACGGCGCTGAAGGGCGTGGCGCTCGGCTCGACCGTCCGGTCGAAGAACGTTGGCAAGGACATCGGCGCCGGCCTCAAGTCACTGGTCGGTGGCGAGCTCAAGAGCTATTCGGACATGCTCATCGAGGCGCGGGCCCAAGCGTTTTCTCGCATGGAGGTGCACGCCGCCGAACTCGGCGCCGACTCGGTGGTCAATCTCCGGTTCATGACGTCGGCCGTTGCCGCCGGCGCCTCCGAGATCCTCGCCTACGGCACCGCTGTCACCACGGAGTCCGCCTGACCGACGGCGCGCCGCGTCGTGCTGGGCGACGGGTGAGCGGGGCTCAGCAGGCGATCGTGAGGGTCGTCGCCACGCCGGCGTGGTCGGCGGCCCACCAGAGGTCCTCGACCGGCTCGGACAATGGCCCGTCGGCCCAGTGTCGGGCGTCGTCCACAGCCACGCTGCAGCCGGAGCCGGGCCGGAACAGCACGAAGTCGATGCGCTCGTCCATGGCCTGGTCGGGGTCGTCGAGGCCGTCGAGGGGCGCCGGACCATCGACGCAGCAGGTGCAGCCGACCCCGGTCACGGGATCACACTCCGGGAGGCCGGCGGCGAGGTAGGCATCGGTGAAGCCGGCATCGGTGAGCGTGGTGATCCGGGAATCGTCGATCCGGGCATTGAGGTCCCCGACCACGACCTGCAGGACGGCGTCGTCGGCAAGGGGTCCGAGGGTCGCCAGCGTCTGGCGGGGGTGGCAGTCCCCGAAGTCGTCGGCCTCGGCGCAGGTGGTGGTGCATCCGAACATGCCCAACTCGCATTCGAGGTTGAAGCTGCTGCTGGCGTAGTGCGTGGCGAACACGTCGACCGGCCCGAGGTCGGTTGCCAGGCGGGCCCGGTGCGCCGACCAGATCGGGGTGCCGGCCAACTCGACGTAGGCGTCGTCCAGCACCGGGAGCGTCGTCAGGATCATCTCCTGGTCTGGGAGGTCGCGATTGTCGACGAGCAGTTCGTAGCCGCCGTCGCAGAGGTCGCCCAGCATCGCCGGCACCAGTTCCTGCTGGCGGGGGCTGACCTCCTGGAACGCCACGACATCGGGGCAGTCGAGGCCGTCCTCGAGTAGACCCCAGAGCAGGGCCATGCGGGCTGGGGCACGGCACTGGTCGGTTTCGGCCGCACAGTCGCTGGCCACCTCGAGCCCGTGCAGCAGGTTGATCGTCGCCACCTCGAAGGCGGTGGTCGGCGGTTCGGTGGTCGTGGTCGTGGTCGTGGTGGGAGCGACCGTGGTGGTCGTGGTCGTGGTCGTGGTCGTGGTGGGCGCGACCGTCGTGGTGGGCGCGACCGTCGTGGTGGTCGTGGTGGTCGTGGTGGTCGTGGTGGTCGTGGTGGTGGGCGCGACCGTCGTGGTGGTGGAGGTCGTGGACGGAAGCGAAGTGGGCGAGACCGATGACCCGCCGCCCGAGCAGGCACCCGACACCAGGGCTACCAGGATCAGCATCGAGCACCGCATGTCATCACGGTAGTGCCGGCCCCCGGCAGGAAGGACCCCGGCGAGGCACCGCACCATTCGGGCTTCGCCCCGGTTATGCACCGGGCCCGCACCCGTGTGCCCGTTAGCATCGGCGCAGCGGCCGGTCCCCGGGCGCGTCCCTTCGAGCCCCGCATTCCCCGACCCCCCCGGTATCCCCATGGACGTGCGCGACATCCTGATCGAGGCCGTGCGGGCCGCACTCGCTGGCCTCGGCGTCGAAGCGCCCG
>Ga0310345_10006676_pt1 | contig 10042 bp, 1 predicted proteins | sample HC15DNA20500_MG_FD_204667 | JGI IMG/M metagenome (GOLD analysis project Ga0310345, IMG submission 204667) | Marine microbial communities from station ALOHA, North Pacific Subtropical Gyre - HC15-DNA-20-500_MG | ecosystem: Environmental > Aquatic > Marine > Oceanic | place: Pacific Ocean: North... | reverse complement strand
CTTATTATTGGCCGCAAGCTTATTAAGTTTCATATTATCTTCGACCATTTCATACATCATGCCTTTTTGTTCGAAGTTTAACTTTCTACGTGAAAACTCAAAGTTTTGCTGGTCCTTAGAATATTTGACCAAACTATCTACCCATTTAGCATATAACTTATCTGGATTAGCAATACTTATCCTACTAAGAGTGGTACTTTTACCTGCAACCAAATTCTCAAAAACACCCATTACTTTCTTAGATACCCTTTTATAATGAGCACTAACACCATCTTCTGCTTTTATATGTCCAATCCTTCTCCCATCTCTAACAGTACGTAATAACCATTCTGCAGTTCTATCAGCATCAAATTCTGCAAAACCCTTCTTAGTATCTCTATAAGCAGGGTTTGTCTTTTTAGCCTCTTCATAGGCTTCAAGTAATCTATCTCTTAAGCCGGGTTTAAAATGAAGTTCTTCTAATTCATTAAGTTTAACTATATGCCCTATTTCATGGGCTACATAAATTTGAGCCATTTCTTCGCCCAACTGTTGGCTTGTGAATTTACCTTTCTTAAATGCCTTGCTAAGAGTTATTAACTCTTCTTTACTCAGAAATTTCAGTGCATATGGTTCCACCCGAACTGGGTAAGTATCTACTACAACTACCCATTTATCCTCTCTTATTTGATAACTTGCTGCTGGATGAAGTTTAAGAGAACCATCGTCTTTTTGTTTAAGTTTCCATAGTGCATCTAAAGCATATCTAGATTGAGTATCGTTATATAACAAACCAACCTCAAGATCCTCTCTTTTTATTTTTGAGTTATATTCTGGGTTTATATCATTATAAGTAAGAAAAGTTACATCGGCTTTTATACCAAACCAATTAAGGGAATCTAAAGTTTTAAGCATTGGTTTGGTCAAACTACCAAGATACTTTTTAAAATCCTCAGACATACTAGTAGTAGTCTTAGTCCTCTTTATCCCAGGTAATCTACCCTTCATCCAGTTTTTATCTATATATTTAAAATCAATCTCTGCATCTAAGCTATTATTTACAGCAATACCCCTGTTATATAATGAGGTCATATCAATACCCTCACCGAGCTTACTCCAACCAGCTATAATTGATGACATCTGCATCATGTCATATTCATCAGCTACTACTTCTTCTTCAGGGGTTCTCATACCCTCTATTTCTAAATTAGATACAGACAACCCAGCAGCCATATCCATAGGTTTTAAGTCCATAATATCCTGCTCTTGTACAGTATCGTAGATAGCATCATGGATATCTTGATAAATAGTTATCCTATCTTGATTTTCCTGCCCTGGTGTTGTGGGTCTTAATAAATGGTATTCAGATAATTTGTCCTCATTAGGAAATAACATTAAATCCCCATTATCATTATAGCCCCAGCCCAATAACCCAGATCTTTTGTTAAGATCAAGCATTTTTGTCTCTAAATCCTCTTGTCGCTCATTTATTCTTTGTGCATCTTCAGGGGTCAAAACTGTATCTTCTACCATTTCTCCTTCTTGTTGTGCTCGTGCTTCTTCTTCAAATCTTTCAATCTCCCATTGTTGGTCTGTTGTATAAACTCGTCCTGACACCCCATTTGAGTCATAAAACTCTACTTCCTCATAAATAATATCTTGAAGGGCCCCAGTCTCATTACTCTTGTCCTCAGTTATAAGTCCTTCACTAACTAACCTTGCTAATGCTAGGTCCTCTACTTTTTCTCCCCTCTGCCCAAATAGCTCTTCTTGTCTCCCTGTTCTCGTTCTAAATGGGTTTCTTTTAGTTTGAGGTAATCGGAATCCTGGAAGTGCAGCAAATTCTCCTTTTGACTCTTTGGTATCAAGGCCCCCCATTTGATCTATTATTGTTAACGCACTAGATGATGGATACCATTTAGATTTAGTTTTTGGCCTTTCTAAAGGCAGTGAAGGGTAACTAATCCTAGTCTCTTCTTGTTGCCACTCTTCTTCAAGAAGTTCCCTTATCTGTTCTGCCCTTTCTGTAGTTAAATCCCTAGGTCCAGCTATATTTATTGTCTTACCTTCTAAACCATGATTAACCATAAACTCATTTAATTCATACCAAGTAGGATTTACAATCAACGGTTTTCCTTCTTGTCTCGCTAACTTTATAGTTAAATTAGTACCAGGAGAGCCTTCTTGAGCCCCCTTCTCAAGCTTAGTGTTATATGTACCCTCTTTGTAATTAGTGAATACAATAGTCGCATCAGACTTTAGAATATTCTCATGCGTTCTAACTCTATACTTCTCAGCATTCGTATCAGTCTCTTTTGATTGTTCAGATTCAACTAACCCATAATTTTTAAGTGACTCTATATGCTGGGCCTTATCCTTAGCATTATTTAGATAACCTAATGGGGCAATACCTCCTGTTGGTATTTTCAATCCATCAGCAATTTCTAATCCAAGAAAATCAACGCCTTCTTGCCCCCCAGTTACAATTTTTCCTGGTCTCTTTATTCTAGAAAGTTCTTTACTAGACTTACTCTGACTATCCCAAAGCTTGTTTAAATTCTGCCCTATTTTAGAATTAATTAGTTTTTCATCTACTTCCTTAATAAGGAAATGAAGAAAAGTTCCTTCTGTAGCTGTTAACTCCGTACCTTCAAGGTTATACCTCATTGACTTTATAAATGAAGTTATTTGTCCCTTTAATCTTTGAGTTGTTCCTCTCTGATCAGAAGAATTCCTAATCAAATCACTTATAGTATATTCTGAGTATATCTTACCTTTAGACTCAATTAACTGCATAGGAGCAACATCTTGAAGGGGTATAGACACATCTAATTTATTTAATACTTTCCCACCAGCTTTTTGATTTGCCTTAAATCTAAATTCATAGCCATGTTGCCTTGCCTGATGCAGGATTGTCTGGAAGGCATTAAAAGCGTGAGCTAAATTACTATTATCCCATTCTTGATCTGCCTTTAATAAAGCCCTACCTAAATGTATAACACTCGATACATCAAAAGGCTTTGTAACTTTTCTATACTCAAGATCAAGTTCATCTGCATAAGCCTTTTTATTTTCCCTTTTTCTTTTATCCACCTTGTCATATTTTTTATTAACCCTAGCTAGAACCTCTTTTGCATCTTCAGGGGTTATTACTCCAAAAACTGCGGCTTTTTTTCTTTTTGGTGATGCTCTATTATTAGCATCTATAAAAACCCTATCTATAAAATCAGATACTGGTAATAAGCTCTCTTGTAGTGCTTTTTTACCTGTTTTAGATTCCCCTCTATATGGTATTAAAATAGATTCTGGTGAAGGAATATGTTCAATAACAAATCCTAAATCATCTTCTACCCACCCCTGTGCTACGGGTAAAGGAGAATCTTGTGTTAGCATTTCTAGAATATTAAAATACCCACCTGGGATACTCAATCCAGGAAAACTTAATTTATAAGCATCTACATCTTTAGGAATTTGTCGGAAATTAAATTTGTAAAATTTTTGTGCCCAGCCTGTTCCCTTTAGTACTTTATCAGTAAGAACATGTACAGGTACTGGAACAATCTTCCAATCTATACTGTTATTAATATCTATAAGCCTACTAAACTCATTAAGTATATCTAGACCCGGTTTTGCTTTAACATCTTTATCAAATAAGAGATTAAAATTAGCTTTCTCTTGAGGGGCAAGTTTATTTAATATTTCTCTTTTAACTGCTGTATAAGCTTTTTGGATTGCCCTATCATTCTTAACCTTGTCTAAATCATCTCTAAACCTTCTATAAGGCTCAGCATTCTCAAACATAGTTTTATTTTTACCTATGCGTATAACATTATCTTGTTCAGCTTCTTTTATTGTGAGCTCATAAGGATCTATACCATCAGCATTATTAGGATCAATAGATAATATTTCCTCTTCAGCAATTGTCTCTTCATCTTCAGTTTTTCTTTGCTCTTCTAATCTCCTTTTCTCTTGAGTTTCAACAGCTTCTAATGTGCTTTGTATTTGGCCCGTTTTCCCCTCTTGTTCTTCAGCTAATGTAAGTTGTATCTCCTGAGTAGCTCTAATTTTATCTAATGCTTTTTCAGTTATTTGTAAGCCACTTAATCCAGTAATATCTTCCCCTTCTAAAGTGGTTCTCATAATTTGTAATAGTCTTTCTTTAAGGGCCTCTCCTATTTTTCCCCATTCTTGTAATGGTAAAGATAACTTAGTAAGGTCTGTAACTTCCTTCCCACCCCATAGCTCATTATAAATACCCCTTAATACAAAGAAATCTGCATCTTCCCCTTTTTTAGCACTTCCCCAAAATCTTTGTAGTACTCTTACTACCTCTTCTCCTGTTTTAGCGAGGTCTATATTAGATAAAGAATTTGTTAATCTAGTTTTATTTGCAAGGTCAATATTACTGGACTTAAAAGCTTCTAATTTTTGGTCTTCATTTACATCCTGTATATCAAACCCATTTTCTACTTTGAACCCATCTTCTTCTTTATGGAGCTCTCTTTGTTTCTCTGCTGCCTTCTCTCTATCTTGTTGATTAGTAAGTTCCCTATGAACTACTGCACCCTCTTTGTTCTGCACCTCTATAACAATATCGTCTCCAGGTTGTTCTAATCTCAATTTACCCAAAGCCTTAGCTATTGAAGCTCTGGAACCATCAGTCCTCCTAAATTCATCAACTTTATTTTTTGCTGTACTAATTAACATCCCAACACCATCTATAGCGTGACTAAAGACTGTATTCTCCCCAATTATTTCCTGCATCTCTTTTGCAGTGGGTAAATTATCTAGCATTGCCGAACTGACAAAAAAGGAATCCTTACCAGACTTAGGATTAAAAATATTAGATAATTGAGCTTTAATATCCTTAAGAGATTCAAATATCCTATTAGGTTGAGATATATCAAAATTTGCGGCAGGAACAAGATCAAGCTCTGAAAGATTAGGCACCTTGGAAGATTTAATAGGTACTACTGCTTCTGTGCCCTTTACTTTTCTCTGTTTACCCTTTTTAAGGTCCTGTTCTAAAAAGGCTCTAGTTTTTCTATCCGCTGCCTCTTTTTGCTTTTGGGTAGTTCTTTTTCCTTGTGGGGTATCACTTGGTGTTTCTGGTCCCCCTTGAGTTGCCCCAAGCATATCCCTACTTTTCCTAAATACTGATTCCGCTGTTGATGACACTCCTCTACCACCGCCAGCAAAAAGACCACCACTTGTAACACCTTTAAAAGCCGCCTCCATAACATCCATTTTCATTTGGGCTGTAGTGTAATCATCATCAATAGCGAGTCTTTGTAACCCTGTCATAGTATCCTGAATAGTTTCAGCACCACCTTCGGCAACAGCACCTTGAGCAAGACCCATTCCAATATCAGCACCAATTTTTTGTAATTCTTTTTGAAGCCCCATATATGTAGCTGCTTCAGCTGCTGAGGCAGTTGCTATTTTACGTTTAATTATACGTAAAAGAGGTGTGATAACTGAAGTAGCCATAATAACTTCAGCCCCAACACCAACACCAGCATAAGGCACACCAACTCCCATACTTATAGCAGCTTCCCTACGACCAGTCATACCTTCCCTAGCAAAAGTCCCAAAAGTTATACCAGTTCCTTGAACATATTCCTGTGCATAAGCTCCTGCTAATCCACCTACAGCTCCTGGTCGCCTAATACCAGATAGCCCTGCTCTAGTAAACATCTCCCTTTTAGCTCCAGGCCTACCAAGAACTTTTTGCATTAACTTAAGACTACCTTCCGCTAATTGATCATCCCATACCTTCTGTTTAGAAAGTAACTTCTTACCCTTCTTCGTAAAAGACTGCCCTATAATTTTTCTCAAGGCCATTTTAGAACTTTGAGAAAATCCAAACTTGGCTGCTCCTCCAACAGCAAGACCACCCCACAATGGGGCAGTAGACCCAAGAGCAACAGCAAGAATAGAACCAATAACTGCAGAAGTTATACTAGCCAACATAGAAGGAGTAAATTGCCCTAAACCTAATACAGTTTGGTCTACTAAATCACTAAACTTTTCAGAACTATGTAAAGCATCCTCAAATGTAGGGACACCAATCATATATTCTGAAGCAATCTCTTCTAATAATTGTGCATGTTGTAAAGACTGATTAGCTTCCCACTCATCTCCTGTAAGGGTTTCCCAAGCAGCGTCAAAATAATTTATATTTGCCGCTAGATTATAGGCCCCAGAACTTACACCCCTGCTGAAAAGTTGCCCTTTAGTAGAAATAGTTTCTTGGGCACCTTGCCAATCAGTTAACTTAGGAGTGGTTTGGGGTAAACGGGCTTCAAATATATCTCTAATGGGAGTATCAGCAAATTCTGCAGTTCTAGTTGCTTGTGCTGCTGTTGTTGGGCCAACCATTTCCCCCACAGGCATTAAAGCTGCAATACCTTCCTGAAAAGCTCTAATTCTTTTAGGGGTTTGTTCAAACCACTTAGAATCTTCAGCCTCAGTTAATGCTTCGTCATACTTACCTTCTTTTAAAAGATTCCATGTTTTTGTGTGTTCTTTATTCCAATTAGTACCTAACTGAAAATTAACTGAGGCTAAACGCTCTAAAAATAAAGAGTCACTAACCCCTAGTTCAGTAGCTTGTGTTTGTGCTGCACTCCATGCTTTAGCTGAATCTTCCTTTAACCACTTATCACGGACTTCTTGAGGAACTTCATCCCCAACTTTGTAGGTTTCCAGTTCTCTTTTTGTTAATTTGTGTCCAACACCAGCAGTAGGATTACCCTTAGTATCTGTATAGACATCACTTCTATTACCTTCAACTTCTGCAGAGGATAAATAATTTAAAAAAGATTGAGGAGCGGCCACACTTATTGGCTCCTAGCTGCTATAGCTGCTTTTTTGCGCCTGAAATAATCTTCATACCATCCAAATTTTTGACCAAATAAACTCTGTAGACGATGTGCCATCAAATACTCTGTACCAAATCCTTGGCTCTTGTTTGGGTCTACAATAAGCTCACCATTTTTGTCTTTTTTTAGCTTGCCCTCACTATCTCTTTCATAAACCTCCCCAATTCCGCCTATTGTCACATATAACAACTTATCTGTATCAGGATCAAACACCCCATTCATTTGACCAATAATACCCCCAACATTCGCCATATCTTTTATCGAGTAACCAAATTTATTCTTCCACCATTTATCAAACTCGGTTATCCTTGCACCCTCGAGCGTCTCTCTAAGATTCCTCAATATGGCATGACCACCAAGCTCACCTAGAGCCATCTCTGATTGCCTAATAGAATTTTCTATCCGTATTGTTGTTTCTTCATCTCTTGTAATAAATGGGTCTCCTTCCCTTGCAATATTCTGCCTTTCCCAATGAGAAAATAGATCAAACAGATTAGCTGTAAAAGCATTTTGCACAACCTCATTAAAACCTCCATATCCTGTCTCAGGGTCATATAAAGCTTGAATAGTTCTAGTAGCTATATCTGATGTCTCCTTGTCCCAATCCGAAAACTCATTTAAAAAATATTGTTGCATCTTTACATTATGTTCTAACGTATCTTTGTTCGCAGCAATAGCATTCTTTAAATCAGCATCATACTGTGCTGGAGTTTTTCCTAATATAAGCATTTTGGTCATCGCATCTATCTCAGCTACACGCTGTAGCATCGTTGCATTAGGGTTACCTATTAATGACCAGTTATAAGCTAAGTCTTCAAATACTAGACGTTTCTCATTAAGAGAAGCCGTTTTTGACTTTATAACATCACTAGGTGTTATTAAATCATGTTTAGCCACTATCAACTTTGCATTTAACCCCTTAAGCTCATTCTCTAAAGCATTTTTATCTTCAGTTAATTTACCTCTCTTATTTGCTGCAGCTGCTATTGAATTATCCGTTGGGACTCCTTTATCCTCATTAGTTTTATCTTCACCAACTAATCTTTTCCTTGTAACTGTTCTTTCTCCACCTTTTACCGTTTGGGTTGTCTCATACTCTTCTACTTTCTTATTCTCGTAGTTCATCATCTGCTCATCAATATAGAGCTGATCTTTAGCCATCTGATCTTTATAACGCTGAATGCTAGGGCTACCAACTTTACCGTCCGATATCAATTTATCTATCTTGGCTTGTCCCTTGGCTATTCGTAGTGAAGCTCTCTTAACCCTTCTTACAGTACCTTTTGTTCCCCTAAGTCCTGTACCCCCTGGGCCGAGAATTTCAGGGAATGCCTCAGTTCTTGCCACAACATCAGCGTGCCTATGAGATTGTTCTCTTAAACTAGCTGGAGTTAAATCGTCTTTACTCCAATTATGGAGATAAGAAGAAACATCCCCATCTTCAGTAAATACTGCTCTTTGCTCATCAATACTATCTGGGTCCGTAACTACGTCCTCTGGGGGTTTTGCCCCTGCCATAAGTTTCTTTGCTATTTCACCTTTAAACTCTTTTTTCTTCTCTAATTCTTTAACTTCACCAAGAGGGTCTGTTTGTATAGATATTCCTGATTTTGTAATGAGTGTTTCAACTTTTTCCTTTAGAGCTTCTGTATGAGTTTCCTGTTGTTCCAAAAGGGCTCCCACTTTCGCTCTTATCTCTACAGGTGGTAAATCCTCTAGGTCCTGGGCCAGCTTATCTATTTCTTTAGTTATACTAGTTATATTCCCCTGTAACCTTTCTATTTCTGCCTCTTCCTCATCCCATTCCTCCCCAATAAGATTTTCTAGGTCCTTCATATCCACACCCAATGAACCAGCTATTGCTTTCCCTTGGTTCCAATAAAATTGTTCCTCTCCTCCTTTTGCAACCCATAAGTTCCTTATCATTACTTTGCCTAACCCTTGTATATCTTTCTCGGAGAATCTAGTAAAGGTTTGTTCATCCTCTACTCCTTCCTCACCTATTCCGGCTCCCGGTGCCCCATTTTTTATAACTCTATTACCATCTTCTAAAACCGTAGTCCCTCCAAAGTCACCTTTAGCATATTTACTTGGGTTTTTTCTTAAATCTCTTCTTACTTTCTTTGTGTATTTTAAAAACCCAGGAACCGTCTTCCCAAGGTCTTTAATAATAGTTTTATTCTTTGGGAGATTAACCGCTTTTTCATTAATTTTGTAACCAACAATAGGATCATCGGGATCCTCAACAATTATCCCATTAAGAATGGCTTTCACCCATACGCTACCCGCGAATTTTTTTCTTGCTTTTTGTTCTTGTTCAGTAGGTACACCACTGTTCCCTAATTTTGACAGCATTACCTGTCTTAAAGGAGACCTAGCTAAGCCACTGGCAAACCCACCATAATCAGTCGCCATTACAGTGCTCCATAATTAACCATCAAATAACCATGGCTACCAGTATGAACAGCTTCAGGTTTAATTTCCTGAATCTCCTGAGCTATAACTCCTGTAGTAGGATCATCAATACCAAGCTCCCTAGCTTCATCATTCCAGTTCCAAGTATAAATGTTATAACCTTTTGAAGATTTACCTAGATATTTAATAGCCTCTTTTAGCCTTATATCACTCCACATTGCTATTATTGCTGCAGAAGCCAATGACCCAGCTAACTGAGTATTTTGAGCTCTGGCTGCGGCTTTTGAAGCTTGGTATTCAGCCATTCTTGCTTGTGCATTTTGTGCTGCACTACCCATTCCCTCAATAGCCCCACCATATACCCCTTGGGCTATATTGGCTAAATTAGCCCTCAACCTGTTATTGGATTCTAGCTGAGCTATCCTGGCATTATTAGTAGTTCCAGCAACAGCTAATGACTCCCCTCTTTGACTGGCTCTACCCATTTCTGATCTTTGGGCGCCCGTAAGTTCTGTACCATACCTTTCTAAATTTCTTTGTCGTGTTCCCCTAGATATCTCAAACTGCTTTTTAGCTAATCCAGGAGCTTCATCTACTAATGAAGTGTCTTTTAATCTACCAATTGTTTCTTCTTCAAAGGTACTAAAATTTTTCATCCAATCAAGATACTCTCGCTTAGTTATACCAGCATAGGCTGTTTCAGGGTTTGATACATTAGGTATAAGATAATTCTCTGAATACCCAGGAGGTGCACCAGGGTTACC
>Ga0310345_10006675_pt1 | contig 10043 bp, 10 predicted proteins | sample HC15DNA20500_MG_FD_204667 | JGI IMG/M metagenome (GOLD analysis project Ga0310345, IMG submission 204667) | Marine microbial communities from station ALOHA, North Pacific Subtropical Gyre - HC15-DNA-20-500_MG | ecosystem: Environmental > Aquatic > Marine > Oceanic | place: Pacific Ocean: North... | reverse complement strand
TCCTCCACGCTGGACAAATATAACGCTACTTCCCACTTGTACTGGCGGTGCATATTGATCTGACCCGTAAGAACTATGACGAATAATTGACATGGAACTTGGAGTTAATCCTTTAGTGCTATCATTGGAAGATACAATAAATTCTCCGCTCTTCGTCAGTACCAATAGCCCTTGCGGAACAGATTTCAACCAGTGAATAGCATTAACCTGATTGTCAGATATCGTAAATGTTATTGCATCGTTATCAGCTATGGTTTCATCGCTACTGTAGGGTTGGAAATTATTGAAGTCGTTAACCGAAGAACTCCAAATCGTCTGGACTGCATTATGTCTTCCTGCAAACCAGAGTCGCCCTTCATGGAAGGCAGTTATCCACGGCCATCCCGTAGTGTCCGACCAAGCACCAAGACGCCAATCTGGCTTCTTTTCGGTATTGAAAAAATCTTCCTTAATATCAACGAATACTTTAGAGGGAGATACGAAACCTGTTATCTTGGCATAACCCCATCCACTTGCATGTTCAATTTGAACTAATCTTCCAACATCGGTGGATGAAAAGATATTTAAGTCAGTTTCAGTAGCACCTGCTTTAACTATTATAGTTCTTCCGTCTCCTGATTGATTGCTGGGCTGTAAGTTAATATCCGTCGTGTTCTCTCTTTCCCATGGCCCATCCTTGAAATCGAACAAGACTAATTCCCAGTTTGTTTCTCCATATCTACGTAATTCCCTCGGCTGATAATCTGGATGACACATGAAAAGAATGTCAGCAGATTGCGTCCACTTCACGTTATTTAATTCGTTCTCTTTGTAAGGTGAAACGACTTCAAAAATCCCGGTTACATCACCTCCTTCGACAAATGTCCCTGGGTCTGAAGCAACCGAATATTCGATTGTTGTAGGACGAGGAATCCTGTGGACTATATTTATGGTTGATTCAGCTCCCGAAGCGTGAGTTATTAACGGTTCAGATACTGTTGGAACTTTCGGGGTGCCAGTTATAGATTCAACTGTAAATGTGCCGTTATTGATTAGGTCCGCTGCTCCCGTAACAATTAGAATATCATTTACCTTAACGTGTTCAAAAGGATCAGAAGAAGCTGGCGTTATTGTACCGTCCGTATTGAATGTTATATTAGGACTACCGGCAGTAACTATCTCTTCATCCTTATCGATAGCATCTACTGTAACTGTTCCGTTGTAACCGGATGGACTGGCATTAGTAATAGTGACGTCTTGGACGGCAATATATTTATGGGGGATATAGGCTTTAATTAACTTATTCCGAAATGTACTATGAGCTGCTTTAACAAATGCAATGTGGGTATTCGTGCCGTCATAAGTTACATTTTCTATTTCATGCCATCTGGAATCTGTCGGATCTTTAACAAATGATCTTGCCGGAAAGAAGGCAGTGACATCACCTACTATTTTAGCTTTTATCTCAGTAGAGTCGGTATCATCAACAGTAGTTGATCCAGCGGTCGGGCCAATGAGATTGAGTTCAGCGGTAACAACTGTACTGGTCCAGCTTGCCGATGAGACGACCCCTATATTCTGGATCTGTTCGCCATCGGTATAGAATCGCATGTATTCGTCACCCATCTCAATGACATAGGATTGGGCAATGCTGTACTCAAAGTTAATTAGGCGAGTAGCCTTGGTTGAATCTTTTACTTTAGCAACGAACTTAGTCCCCGACCGCCTTCGAGCACCACCTTGCGGCTCTGGAATAAAGTTCTCCATATGCTGACAACTGGATTGATATCTCGGTATATCGGTACGACCGATCATGCGAGGAGTAAACTCGCCTGCATTAAACTGATTGATAACGTGTACGTGTTTCATATTGCTGTTGAAGAAATTGAACGATATACAGGAGTGCTACCCGAACGACTATTAAGCCATGTGCCTCCTGCTATCTGCTCAATCGGTGCCTGCTGAGAATCGGCGAACTGGGCGTCGGTCATAGCCAGAACGAATAACCGCCACATCCGGTCCTGCTTGGCATCAGAGCCTGTCAGAGGGATAGCTATCTCAGCTGATAGACGCTTGCTGATCGCGTCTTGAAGGCCCGGACTCATCAGATTTATATCGGTGATTCGCCTGATATAGATGATGTTCATATCAGAGCGGTCGGTCAGGATCTGGTTTCCCTCGATTCGATAATCCGTGTCCATGTCCTCTGAATGAGCGAAACGGATGAAATCCGCAGGCAAATCATAGGCATTGGCAAAGCCCCAGGAGGGGGCTGTGGCATTCACTGCCAGGGCTACCCTCGCCACCGCTTCATTCCAGCGGTGCATGGACAGGACTTCATCTCGTACAGATGGGTAAATCGCACTGGCAGCCCTAGCACGGGCATTGTCATCGGTCAGGGCGGTAATCGCAGGTTGACCGAGCCTGATTAGGGCTGTATTGACTAGATCTGTTTCGCTTGCCATGTCTTTTACCCCAAAGGTTTTGTGATTTTAGGCGATGTTTCCATTCCTTTCCTCGGTATTCTATCAAACAGTTCGATCGCCAGTTCTTCGGTTCTAACAAGGAAGTAGTGAAGGTCTTTGACATTCTCCTCTTTCCCTGCTATTCCGGCCCCGACCAGGCATCCGTGAATAGCCATCATAAGCTCCTTGGAACTAGCCCTTTTCGGCTTATTCCGGCCCCGACCTGATTCATGATGGGAAACGGACATGTCTTCAAGTCGAACACCCAGCTTAATTCCAAATCGCTTGGTCAAGTCACGCAATATTTTCTGCTGCCAAGTCATATATCAGATCAGCGAGCATAGCGCAAAGGCATAGCCACGCACGATATTGTGCGTGGCTATACCCTGGGAAATAAGTTAATCAATGGTGTACATGATTTGGAACCCGACAGTTCCCGAAGCAGAGGCAGTATTCTCGATTGTCAGGCAAATGTCGTACATGACGCCAGGATCCGCAGTCAGCGGGGTTGCCAGAACTTCATACAACCTTTTGCCAACAGACGCAATAGAGGTCGCATCGCCTGCCTCAAAACGTAGTTCCGTTCCGTTTACTAAAGCATCTACGCTAACGGCGGTGGCAAAAACCTCATCGTTGGTAGCAGTGGTTTCGCCTGCCGCATAGATACCACAATCTGCCGTTCCAGAACCACTTAGAGCATCACAATAGAGTTTAATACTCCAGACAACCGCATTGGAGGGAAGGCGGGCCAAGCGAATAATATCCCCATCAGCATCAATTTCAGTAGAGGCAACCTCGAACGCATCGCCCATAATCCGCATGCGACCGCCAGACTTGGAGACGTCATTTTTGACTGGTGGAGTAGCATCGATATTCGTGATTAAATTTGAGGATGTTTCAGCCATTACAATTTACCTTTCAGAAGCCGAAGCCGTTAGGTGGGGGTTTCACCTTCCGTATTGCTTCAAAGATTTCTATAACCCCATGAGGATTTACAAGTCCTCATCGCAGAGAATTTCAACTACCTTTTCTTCTTCAAGTCGAGTAGCACCAATAGTCATGGATACGTAGACATAAGTGCTAAATCGCTTGTCAGCTCGTGCCTCGATACGTGTAACTATGTCCCGGCCAACAGCCAGGGCAATACCTGAACGCTGATAAGCCAAGGCAGTACGGACATTATCACTATTGATAGCAAGTCGCTCTGTCCGGCGGAATGAGAATCCCAAGAATTGCTGTAGCTCACCAGAAACCAAAGCACGAACTACATTGAAATCAGCAGAAGTTACTTCAGTATTCCGAAGTAGTGCCTGAAGACACGAGGCTGATAGAGCCAGATGACGATCCTCGTCTGGAACCTCATTGGCATCCAAGATTCTCTTGGCCTCTCGCAGTTTAGCAACTGTCATGTTTGAGTCCCCGGACCCAGTTTCAACATAATCAACTGCGATCTTCTGACCTGCTGGAAGAACGGTGGCGGTCCCGCCAGCTACACCAGTATCAGCACTGCCAGAAGCAGCGGTTATGATCGTATCGTCGATAACCCGACCCATGGCGAACGCGGCGTTCTGGGCATAGGCGGATTGAGGATCGATCAGGGTGCGGATCTTATCGACATCATCGATTAGATCGCCCCAGTCATAGTCTGTCAGGGAGACACGACGCCTCTGATGGTCTGAATTGACCAACGGCGAGTCCGCGTGTCTAGAAGTTACTTGTACGGCTGCTGTAGAACCAAGCTGCTCATAGAAGGCATTTTTGCCTACTACGCTGGAATCGACAACAACAGATTCTCTAAGCCTTGATCCCTTTTGCTGGACCAAGAGTGCGATATTATTCTTATATTGCTCAACAAATGCATTGGTAATAGTTGTGGACATTGGTCAACCTTTCCGGGTGTGCGTATATCTAGCGACACAGTTCGGAAAGGTTGCCCACTTTGAAAGCTGGACCTTAGTCCTTCGCTTAACGCCCGATAGGCGGCAGGCCCCGAAGGGTTGTCTGCATCATCCTGTTATAGCTGACGTGACAGCTTGAGTCAAGCCTTTGGTCGGATCTGTCTCTGGATTAGCCTCTTGATATAGATCAGCCATCTCTCGTACAGCATCATTATGAGACGGATGACGATCATCCATATATGCTTTCTGGAACTCAGGGTCCAAATTTTTGGCCCTTATGGCCGCTTGGGCATCAGCCGGGCTCAACCTGTATCCGCCCTTGGCTCCGCCTTCGCCAATAATCTCATCTGAAGCCAGTGCTTGGCCAACCTTAGATGCCCATCGGACCAAGGCAGGGTGATTGCCAAGTCCGGTTGTATTGAGGATATCCTTCAATTCATCGTCGCCAAAGGCATGTATGGCCTGCCTGGCAAGATCGGCCTTCTGGTCAAAAGAGTTGCCAAGTTCTGTTTTCAGATCATTCATCCACTGCTCATGCTCTGTCTGACGGTCACTTGAAACCTTCTGATTCGCCTTGTCAGACTGATCGGAATACCACCGGAACAGGCCAGCAACCTGGTCTGAGTTAAGGCCAAGCCGATGTGCCTCAGTACGAAATTCGCTTAAGCTACCGCCTTCATTAAACAGGTCCTCGATATCCTTAGAGACCCCTTCAGAGGGCATTTGGTATTCATCTGGCGTATCTGGCCTGCCCAACATCTTGAAGAATTCGGCCTTTTCCTCATCTGAAGCGTTCTTGGTCGGCACGGCCACCCGTTTTTTACCGATCATGGCCTGTGCATTCACGAAGGACTTGGCCAATTCCGGGACACTGGTAATATCGACCAAGGATGCGGAGTCGCGAATCTCTTCGGGAATCTCGGATCGCCAGTCATCGGTCTCGGTCGTTAATGGTTCGGTAACGGCGGTAGTCTGATCTTCCATCTTCTATATCACTCCCAATAGAATCTAGTGACTTGTCCATCATATTCAGGATATGAAGGACCACGGTTCTTTGTCCTTCATTAAAGATTGAGGAATATGCATCTCCTGGAACAAATGTCCGCGATCCCATGTTATAAAGCAACATGAGGTGCCGCAGCACTCTTTGTCCAGCTTCAGATCCGAAGGTGATTCTGTAGTCTTCTCTGATTTGCTGTTCTGGTTCGGTGATTCCATTATCCTTTATCTGGAGGACCCTTCGCGTCTACGATATTTCCTGGATATCCTTAATCGCTGCCGCCCCCTGCCGTGCCGCTGTTGCGGTGGTTTGGGCTGTCTGAGCCTCCATTGCTGCTTGCTGCTGTTGAGCCCTTTGGTTACGAATTCCCTGGATTTCCTCTTCGGTTCTAATTGCTGACGGAGGAACATTAAGAACATTTCCGCCATGACGAACGATCTGATCCGGATCAAAGTTATCCAAGACCTGCGGATCGGCCTGAACGAACGGTGCGGTAAACGCGGTCCACCGTTCGACATTCTGCAATTCGGATGCCTTCTGGGATAGTGCTAGAGGACTCACATAATCGATTGCCATGACTTGATTGGACAATTCATCGGGCATTTCCGGGAACATATTCCTCTTGAACATGAGCCGAAAGAGCCTGGTAATAAGAGGACTGAGCAGTTCATTGACCAATCTCGCCAGAATGGGGCTCATAATCTGCATTTTCTGCTGTAATCGGGCATGAACTTCGACGGTAGTCATCCGATCCTGAAGCGGTAGAGCACCGATAACATCCAGGAAAAACCCCCGTTTTACTGCTTCTTGATAGGCTGCGATCATTGGAACACCGATATCCACCCGCCCTGGCGGTAGAGTTTCGATTCCAATCGGGCTATCCGAGCGGCGATAGATCAGGCTAGCCGGTGCGGTTCGGATAGGACCCTCGACGGAATTGGCAGGAATAATCAAAGGCGGGTCAACTGCCTTTTCTGCCGCCACGATCAGGGTTCGGCCCATGGCATTAAGCATCATAATGGTCGGGAGCATTTTCATGCTCGGGCTTCGACCATAGACCTCACCGGCCTTTACTGCCCATCTTGGAATAAGGTAGGGGAACTCATCGAAGCCGCCTTCGGTGATAATCAGCTTTTCCTCTACATCGATATTCAAGCTGGCGAAAGCCTTATTCTTGCCGTCCTGTTTCATAGGAGCACGATGTTCTCGTGGCATAACAACGTGCAGATAGGTTCGCTTATCATCCAGCTTTTTATTTAGTCGAATAGCTTCAGCAACTTTAGGTGGCGCTAATTCACCCCATACGTCACTTGCCTGCTGATTAGTAAGCTCAAACTCCCGGTAGACGGTATTGATTTCGTTATCGGCATTGGATTTGGCATAGATTTCAGTCAGTGGTCTACACCGAAATTTAAGCGGCGCGAATTGATCGGTAACAAAGACCATGGCCGACGTGCCGAAACTCACCAGGTCCAGATAGCACTCATGCATATTAGTGGCAAATCCGAATTTCGGATTCCCCATAATCGAGAACATGATATCTTCGACCTTATAGAACCACGTAGCGACTTCCGGAATATTATTGATATCCGAGTCGTCCGTTCGCAGGGCGAACCACTTCACTGCCGGATTAGTCAACATTCCATGCAAGGCACCGGCCAAAGTTTCCGCAGAGTCCGGCCCGGTATCGTCATAGATATGCTGCCTGAGTTTAGATCCCGAACTAGAAAAGCTAACGAATTCCCTATCCGGAATAACATAATCAGCGACATCCTGCCAATGCGATTCAAAGACTCTTCGGTTACCCTTGGCCTTTTCAAAATCATCAAAAATTGATTTAATTTTTTCAGCCATAAGTACCACCGCCTATTTTTGGTCCACCTAATAATGTTTTCCCAGGATCTGTACCTATTCCCTTTGAACTAGCTAGGTTGATTTTCCCTTGACCCAATACTCCACCAAGAAGAGTTTTATCAGGATCTAATGCTGCTGCCTGCTGTCTTCGTTTCTCTTTTTCCGCCTTTGCCTTAGCGACACGAGGGTCATCAGGCTTAGGTGGTTTTTGTGTCGCTGCATAAACGCCTGCCCCAGCTGATGCTATTGTCGCAACTAAAGCCATGGTTTCCATTATTTTTCTCCTAAGCCCATAGGTCCTACATCGCTAAGGATAGCGGGTTATAGTTCGTATCAGCTTTCATTTGTCTTGGCGCTAACATCTCTGTTGTACTGGTAGCATGACGGATCATCATGGTTCCATAGTGTGTTGCTGACATTAAATCATCCCGTTTAGGAACGATCTTGCCATCCTTACGATGATAGATTCGTTTTTCCTCGAACCAGTCACCTAAGTGACTAAACACCTTGAACCGTCCTGTTTTCATTCTGCTAAGTATTTGTGCCACGATAGCCTCCGCACCCTGACCTCCACCCGAACTATCGTCATAGCGAGCGGAAATATGCATCATATTCACGCCCAGCTTGATATATTGGTCTTTAAGTGCTTTGCCATCTGCCTTGCCACGTTGCAATCCATCGTGCGGCCAAGCGATTTTGATCCACCTTGGTCTAGCTCGGATAGCTGCCGCGTGAATTTCAGGTACGCCGGGTGATCGATAGCAGTCGTACAGATACAAAATGTCTGAATCTCGGTCATGGGCCATCCAAACAACTGCCGTTGGATGGTCCAAGCCGAAGTCGATAGCTGAGATTCTTGACCAATAGTCGGGTATTTCAAACGGATCACATGAGATCTGCTTGTCATCGACGGAATAGACCAGGCCCGATCCCACCATAGGCAGACCTTTCATGCGGGTATCACGTTCATGCTCCGAATAGGAGTTTGCCAGTTGATTCATCCGGTCTTCATCTAGGTGCGGTGCATCTTTCCAGGTGGCATTTTGCACGTAGATACCTAGACCGCCAGTCATGAAGTGATCGACCACATGGTCATAACCAAGGTGAGGGGTAAATGAAAGGATGACTATACCCTTCAAGGTAAGAATACGGGTCTGTGCTTCGGCGAAGATATCTTCTGGCGGCTCTTCATCGAGGTGAACCAGGTGAACCTGCCTTCCACGCCACTTGGCCACGCCCTGTTCATAGGTCATGAACTGGAGACTGGACCATGCACCGGAGGTATGTCTAACTCTCACTCGATCGATTACGCCTCCGATCCCGCACTGACGATAGGAGACGCTTTGCAGATCAATACACTGCTTAGGTATCCAGCCGGTGCCAAGATCAGTTTCACCTAGCAGGGCAGCTTGGGTAATATCACGCGAGTCCTGGTTCGTTACAGCACCCACGATCACCTTAATGGCACCGGAGAACTTCTTACCGTGCCACCATTTGGGGTACATTCCTGTCAGGTGTATGGCATCTTCGGCGGAACAGACGCGGGTCTTTCCTGATTGGTTAGCGGCCATCAGGCATCGTTCAGAATGGTCTTGCCCTACGTTATGGAACTTGACTTGCCACGGATACGGTCCACCGTGATCTTTCTCCATATCCTTATTGATCTTTGCGTACAACTCCAACTGCTTCTCGGAGAGCCTCTTCTCCCCTATTTCTATGATCTTAGCTAGTTGGGTTATATCCATGTAACTAGATTCTTACATCTGTATCTTGTGATTTGCCTACTTTTACGCCCTTGTTATAGCTTGCGATTTTCCCTTGATACGCCTTCATGGCGGCTACTGCACCGCCTATGGTCGTACCGAGGCCGATAAGAACGAAATTCCAGGGCGGGGGCAGGAACGGGGCGACTATATTGGCTGTTCCCTGGACGCTTTCGGATATCTTATCCGCCTTATAAATCTGCTCTGGGGTAATTTGGCAGCTAATAAGAAAGAGAATAGACAAAGCCAGCACGGTAAGAGCTATTCTAGATTTCACTGGTCATCTCCTTTATTAGTATTGCTAATTCTTTCGGCCACCTCAGATGCACGGGTTTCACTGATACCGTCCAGTGCCTGCTTAATCCAGCGTCTAGTATGAGGATTATTCTCGATCATGCGAGTAATCTGGTTCTGGGCTTCATCTGAGGAGACCGCCTCGGACGGATCATCCGTGATCTGCTCCTTCACACGACCGTCGATTCTGTCGAAAATCAGCATGATAGCTGAGAGCGAGACCCTCTTATCAGAGGAATCGGCCAGCTGATACAGTCTTCTTGCGAGAAGGAATGAATTGGAAACCTGGATCGTATTACCATCATCGTCAATCGAATGAGTGATCTGCTCCAGAATCTTGCGAAGCTCAGGCGTGATAATAGGGACAGGACGTCCCTTGAACATTCCCATCATCCCGGTCGTGTTATTAGCGCTCTTATGCATTACGGAGCCTCCCGCTGGATTATTGCCGGTCTCCCACTACGATGACCGCCCGCCGAACGCATGAACCTGTTCACAGTCCTCCGACAACTCCAACGACTAGCATACGCCTCAGAACTTGCAAGGATGAACCCTGACCTCACAATCCTCCATCTCCATCCGTCCTTCCCCTTGAACATCTCTACGTAAAACGGATGTCTCATACCCTCTATTGTAGCCCATTATCGCGTCCTGATGCAATAGTAATCTGTAAGCCCCATGATAACAACATATTACGTCATGACTACATAGCGCTAATTTAAGTATGTTAGGGGAATGTAAGTATGGTTATGTAAGGGCTGGATTATTTTGAGGGGACCTAGAAATTTTC
>Ga0310345_10006672_pt1 | contig 10044 bp, 8 predicted proteins | sample HC15DNA20500_MG_FD_204667 | JGI IMG/M metagenome (GOLD analysis project Ga0310345, IMG submission 204667) | Marine microbial communities from station ALOHA, North Pacific Subtropical Gyre - HC15-DNA-20-500_MG | ecosystem: Environmental > Aquatic > Marine > Oceanic | place: Pacific Ocean: North... | reverse complement strand
TCTAGACGCTTAAGTTTGATGGGATAGGATGATGAAGCACGGTGACCACACGACAAGACGCGAAGCCATACTGACCCAGACATCTCGTGAGGGTGCAGCTGTCCGGGCGGTATACCGCTGGAACACGGGTGAGATTTCGCAGATCTCGGTACCTGCAAATTTCAGATTCGATCCTGCGGTCGCGGTTCGTCCCAAGGTCTACCCTCAGTCTGGCGTTGCCTCGCAGACAAAAGTGGATTAATCATAATACGTAATCGCCATGCGAGTAGGTATTATGTATATTCGACGCACGTTCTGCACGTCAATCTTCGGTCTGCTCTCTGTCAGCCTCCCTGTTTCCATAGCTGCGCCTGCCGGGGGCTACCCGATCGACTGCGCGATATTGCTCTGCCTTGCGGGTGGGTTTCCTGTATCCGCCGAATGCTCAGGGGCACATGCCGAGATGCTTCGGCGGATTACGCCGTGGCCGATCGAGCCGCCTGTTCAGTTCTGGCGTTGCCCGATGGGCGGGGCTTTGTTGCACAAATCAGTTTGGGGATTCACTGCATGAATCCAGCATGATAGCTGGAAGGCATGAGCAGTTGGGCCCCTACGAAGTACAAGACCACGAACTGGTCGGCTTACAATGATGCGTTGAAGCGACGTGGTTCGCTGATGATCTGGTTTGATCCGGAGATGGAATGGCGACCGCCTCCGACCGGCAGGCGTGGCCGCCAGCCAAGCTTCAGTGACGCCGCCATCCAGACCTGCCTGACGATGAAGGTTCTGTTTGGTATGCCGCTGAGGCAGACGACCGGGTTTGTGCAGAGCCTCCTGCAGCTTGTCGGGCTGGACTGGGCGGTGCCGGACTTCAGCACATTGTGCCGACGCCAGCGCACGCTGAACGTGGCCATCCCCTACCGCGGTGGAAAGGGTCCGCTGAACTTGCTCATTGACAGCACGGGGATCAAGGCCGAGGGCGAAGGGGAATGGAATGCCCGCAAGCACGGCGGCCCGAAGCGCCGCATCTGGCGCAAGATACACATCGGGATTGACGAAGAAACGCTGGAGGTTCGTGCGGTCGAGGTGACCGGCAATCATATCGGCGATGCGCCCATGCTGCCTGATCTGCTCGACCAGATCCCGCCCGACCAGACGATCGGCAGCGTCACCGCAGACGGCGCCTACGACACCCGCAAGTGCCACGAGTCGATCGCTGCCCGAAACGCCGCCGCTGTCATCCCGCCACGCAAAAACGCCAAACCCTGGAAGCCGACGAGCCCCGGTGCCGTGGCACGCAACGAAGCTCTGCGAGCCTCGAAGTACCTGGGACGTGCAATCTGGCGACGGTGGAGCGGTTACCACCGCCGGAGCCGCGTCGAATCCAAGATGAACTGCATCAAGCAGATCGGCCAGTCTCTCATGGCCCGCGACTTCGATCGCCAGGTCGCCGAACTGCAGGTCCGCATCGCCGTGCTGAACGGTTACACAGCCCTCGGCATACCTGTCACAGAGGCTGTGGGATAAATCCGTCCGGGGAAAGGGGAACTGCGGTCAGGCCCCGATTTGCGCAACAAGGCCCTGGAGAGTACTTCATGGGGCATCCCTCTCGACTGGTCTTGGTTGATCCATATATGACCGATATATCGGTCGCATGTCAATCATCGTGCGTATAGGCTGAGCAACGGGACCGGAAGGATCGGGTCAGGCGGGAATGAACAAGACAGAGCAAGCGGTTGGCCTGCTGCAGGCGATGATCGAACAGGGCGAGCTTGCGCCTGGGTCGATGGTTTCCGAACGCACCATCGTCGAGATGCTGGGCCTTGGGCGCACGCCGATTCGCGAAGCGATCCAGCGCCTTGCGCCGAGCTACATGATCCGGATCCATGCCAGCCGCGGGATCGAGATCCCGGCCATCACCGTCGAGGATCAGATCAGCAGGCTGGAGGTGCGCCGCGCGGTCGAGGTGCTGGCGGTCGAGCTTGCCTGCAAGCGCGCAAGCCAGGCGCAGAAACAGGCGATGCGTGATCTGGCATCGCGGCTGGAAGGCCAGTTCACGTTGAAGGAATACATCGACACGATCCGGCAAACGCATTCCCTGATTGTTGACGCCGCCGCAAACCCTTATCTGGGAACCCTGATGCTGCCGTTGCAGGGCCTGTCGCGCCGCTTCTGGATCGTCCACGCCCGCCACGAATTGGACGACATCGGGCACGGCAAAGACCTGCACCGGAAGATCCTGCTGGCTATCGCCAATAGCGACGCTTCAGGCGCCGCTTTGGCATCGCGCGCCTTGAACGACTATCTTGTCGAATTCGCCCTCGCCGTAATCTCGCGCCAAGCGCGGCGGTGACTTGCTGGAACAGGATCAAGCGCCACGGATTCACTTGCGTCTTTCCCGGTAATCCCTGACGTCACGGGTTCATGCCCCCTTGGCATTGGTCTTGTTCTCTGCTGCCCATCCCGGATCCGGCAATGATGGGTGATCGCGTTGTGGCAAGCATGAACGGCCGCATCAACGAAGCCAGACTGCGGTTCCGGGGGCACGGTCGGCAGCTCAGGGCCTCTTGCTTCAATCCCCGCCCGCCCGCCGACCGACGATCTGCAGTCCTGCAATATCCCTCTCGTTGTCCATTACCGCCGGGCAGTCGCTGCTGCCCGCTCAGGCCGGCTTGACCGCAGGCGCTGCGGTCTGGCGCCCAAGCGTCCGGTAGACAGTCGGCCTTGAGACCCCGAACAGCTCGCCGCCGCCAAGGTCCGCAGCGTCTACAGGGCCGAAGGCCGAAGATCGATCCGGTGGAGGTGCGAAGGCTGCATGAAGAGGAACGGCTCAGCCCCACCGCCATCGCTCGGCGGTTGGGGATTGCACGCTCTTCGGTCTACCGCTTCCTGCCTAGGGTCGAGCAGGTAGATGATCTGTGAACGGGCTCGAATGGCTAAGCCTGAACAGCAGTTATTTGCTTCACGGCAATGATTATAATCGTTTGTCCGAAGTCGTTCGACTTAGGCAGCCCTCAAGACTCCAGCCCTCAGACTTTTTCGGTGAGTTCCGGCAGGACGGTGAAGATGTCTCCGACCAGTCCGTAGTCGGCGACCTGGAAGATGGGGGCTTCCTCGTCCTTGTTGATGGCGACGATGACCTTGCTGTCCTTCATCCCCGCAAGGTGCTGGATCGCGCCCGAGATGCCGGCTGCGATGTAAAGCTCGGGGGCGACCACCTTGCCGGTCTGGCCCACCTGCCAGTCGTTCGGGGCATAGCCGGAATCGACCGCGGCCCGGCTGGCGCCCACGGCAGCGCCCAGCTTGTCGGCCAGCTTCTCGATCAGCACGAAGTTCTCCTTGGAGCCGATCGCGCGGCCGCCCGACACGACCCGCTTGGCCGAGGTCAGTTCGGGGCGGTCCGAGGCCGCCACGCGGTCCTCGACCCAGGCCGACAGCCCCGGATCGGCGGCGGCCGAGACGGGCTCGACCGGGGCCGGGGCGCCCTCGCCGGCGGCGTCGAAGCTGGCAATGCGGACCGTCAGCACCTTGATCGGGTCCGAGGACTTCACCGTCTGGATCGCGGCCGAGGTGTAGACCCCGCGCTCGAATGTGTCGGCGTCCACCACGCGGCTGACCTCGGGGATCACCATCACGTCCAGAAGGGCTGCCGTGCGCGGCAGGATGTTGCGCGCATCCGTCGTCCCCGGCGCGGCGATGTGGCTGAACTGCGGGGCCAACTGCACCAGCAGCGCCGCCATCGGCTCGGCCAGGCGGTGGCTGTAGGCAGCATCCTCGGCCACCAGCACCTTTGCCACGCCCGCGATCTTCGCGGCCTCGGCGGCGGCCGCCTGCGCGCCCGCGCCCGCGACCAGCACCGTCAGGTCGCCCAGGGGCTTCACCGCCGTCACGGCCTTGGCCGTCGCATCCCGGTTCAGCCCGTTCTCGGCCATCTCGGCCAGCAGCAGCACCGCCATCAGATCACCCCCGCGGCTTTGAGTTTCGACACCAGCTCGTCGACCGAGGCCACCTTGACCCCCGCCTTGCGCCCCTCGGGCTCGGCCGTCTTCACGACGGTCAGACGCGGGCTCACGTCCACGCCGTAGTCACCCGCCGTCTTCTCGACGAGCTCCTTCTTCTTGGCCTTCATGATGTTGGGCAGGCTCGCGTAGCGCGGCTCGTTCAGGCGCAGGTCGGCGGTCACGATCGCGGGCAGCGTGACCTCGATCACCTGCAGCCCGCCGTCGATCTCGCGCGTCACGCTGGCCTTGTCGCCGGCGACCTCGATCGCGCCGGCCTGCGTCGCCTGCGCCCAGCCCAGAAGCGCGGCCAGCATCTGGCCGGTGGCGTTCATGTCGTTGTCGATCGCCTGCTTGCCCATCAAGACCAGCCCCGGCTGCTCCTCGGCCACGATGGCCTTGAGGATCTTGGCCACGGCCAGGGGTTCGATGTCCTGGTGCACGTCGTCGGCCGCCACCACGAGGATGCCGCGGTCGGCCCCCATCGCCAGCGCCGTGCGGATCGTCTCGGCCGCCTGCTTCACGCCCACCGAGACCACCACGATCTCGGTGGCGACACCCTTTTCCTTCAGCCGGATCGCTTCCTCGACCGCGATCTCGTCAAAAGGGTTCATCGACATCTTCACGTTCGACAGGTCCACCCCCGACCCGTCCGCACGCACCCGCGCCTTCACGTTGTAGTCAATCACGCGCTTGACCGGCACAAGAAGCTTCATGGCTGCATCTCCTCAGAAGAACGCCTGCAGGCCGGTCTGGGCACGGCCGAGGATCAGGGCGTGGACGTCGTGGGTGCCTTCGTAGGTATTGACGGTTTCCAAGTTCACCATATGGCGCATCACCGGGTATTCGTCCGAGATGCCGTTGCCGCCGTGCATGTCGCGGGCCACGCGGGCGATCTCCAGCGCCTTGCCGCAGTTGTTGCGCTTGATCAGGGAGATCATCTCGGGCTGCATCTTCCCGGCCTCGAACAGCCGCCCCACGCGCAGGGCGGCGTTCAGCCCCAGCGTGATCTCGGTCATCATGTTGGCGAGCTTCAGCTGGTGGAGCTGCGTCTGCGCGAGCGGTTTGCCGAACTGCTTGCGGTCCAGCCCATACTGGCGTGCGGCGTGCCAGCAGGCCTCGGCCGCGCCCATCGCGCCCCAGGCGATGCCGTAGCGCGCCCGGTTGAGGCAGCCGAAGGGACCGCCCAGGCCCTCGGCGTTCGGCAAAAGCGCGTCCTCGCCCACCTCGACCTCGTCCATGACGATCTCGCCGGTGACGCTCGCCCGCAAGGACAGCTTGCCCTCGATCTTCGGCGCCGAGAGGCCCTTCATGCCTTTTTCCAGCACGAAGCCACGGATCTTGCCGCCATGCGCGTCGGACTTGGCCCAGACGACGAAGACATCCGCGATGGGGCTGTTGGTGATCCACATCTTGGACCCGTTCAGCCGGTAGCCGCCGGGGGTCTTTTTCGCGGTGGTCTTCATGCCGCCGGGGTCCGAGCCCGCATCCGGCTCGGTCAGGCCGAAGCAGCCCACCCATTCGCCCGAACAGAGCTTCGGCAGGTACTTGCGCCGCTGCTCCTCGGACCCATAGGCGTTGATCGGGTGCATGACCAGGGACGCCTGCACCGACATCATGGATCGGTAGCCCGAATCCACCCGTTCGACCTCGCGCGCGACAAGGCCGTAGCTCACATAGCCCGCACCGGTGCCCCCGAACTCCTCGGGGATGGTGACGCCCAGCAGGCCCAGTTCTCCCATCTCGGTGAAGATGGCACGGTCGGTCTGCTCGGTCCGGAAGGCCTCGCGCACGCGGGGAGCGAGGTGGCCTTGGGCATAGCTCCGCGCGGTGTCGCGGATCATGCGCTCTTCCTCGGTCAGTTCGTCTTCCAGCAGGAAGGGGTCTTCCCAGCGGAAGCTGCCGATGCGGTCCATCTTCATGGTGGTTTCTCCTATCTCCATCAGGCGAGTTCAATAAGCATTACGGTGGTCATGCCAGGCCTATCTTGGGGTCGCGAGGCACCGGCCTTCTTACATGTTGGGATAGTTCGGCCCGTCGCCGCCCTGCGGCGTGGTCCAGACGATGTTCTGCGACGGGTCCTTGATGTCGCAGGTCTTGCAGTGGACGCAGTTCTGGAAGTTGATCACGAAGCGCGCACCTTCGGGCACCGACTTGTCCTCGACCACCTCGTAGACGCCGGCCGGGCAATAGCGCTGCGCCGGCTCGGCGTATTCCGGCAGGTTCACCCGGATCGGGACCGTGGGGTCCTTCAGCTTCAGGTGGCAGGGTTGGCTTTCCTCGTGGTTGGTGAAGGAAAAGGCCACGTTGGTCAGCCGGTCGAACGACAGCTTGCCGTCGGGCTTCGGGTAGTCGATCGGGCGATAGTTCTTCGCGGGCCGGGTCGCGGCGGCGTCGGTCTTGCCGTGCTTCCAGGTGCGCAGGATGTTGCGGTTGAAGAGGCTGGCGACCCACATGTCCATGCCGCCCAGCATCAGGCTGCCCACCATGCCGGTGCGCGACCAGGCGGGCTTGACGTTGCGGACGCGCTTGAGGTCATGGGCGATGGGGCCCGTGCGGACATCCTGTTCGTACTCGACCAGCTCGTCGCCCTCGCGTCCCGCCGCGATGGCCGCCGCGGCCGCGTTCGCCGCCGCGATCCCCGACAGCATGGCGTTGTGGTTGCCCTTGATGCGGGGAACGTTGACCATTCCCGCCGAGCAGCCCAGCAGCAGCGCGCCCGGCACCGTCATCTTCGGCAGCGACTGCCAGCCGCCTTCGGAAATCGCGCGGGCGCCATAGGCCACGCGCTTGCCGCCTTCCAGCAGCTCGGCCACCATCGGGTGGTGCTTGAAGCGCTGGAACTCGGCGTAGGGATAAAGATACGGGTTCTCGTAGTTCAGGTGGACCACGAAGCCGATGAAGACCTGGTTGTTCTCGGCGTGGTAGATGAAGGACCCGCCGCCCGCGTTCTTGCCCAGCGGCCAGCCCATGGTGTGGACGACCGTGCCCGGCTTGTGCTTGGCCGGGTCGATCTCCCAGATCTCCTTCATGCCGATGCCGAACTTCTGCGGCTCGTGTCCGGCGGACAGGTCGTATGTCTCGATCAGCTGCTTGGCTAAAGACCCGCGTACGCCCTCGGCGATCATGACGTACTTGCCGCGCAGTTCCATGCCCGGCTCATAGGACGGGCCAGGGGTGCCGTCGGGGTTCTTGCCCATCTCGCCCGCGACGACGCCGGCCACGCGGTCGCCGTCCATCACCAGCTCGGAGGCCGCCATGCCGGGGAAGATTTCCACGCCCAGTCCTTCGGCCTGCTCGGCCAGCCAGCGGCAGACGTTGCCCATGCTGACGATGTAGTTGCCGTGGTTCGACATCAGCCGCGGCATCGGCCAGTTCGGGATGCGCGCCGAGCCCGCCGGCCCCAGCACCACGAAGCTGTCCGAGGTGACGGCCGTCTTCACCGGCGCGCCCTTGTCCTTCCAGTCGGGGATCAGGGCATTCAGGCCCACCGGGTCCAGCACCGCGCCCGACAGGATATGGGCCCCGACCTCGGAGCCCTTTTCCAGCACCACCACGTTCAGGTCCGGGTCGATCTGCTTCAGGCGGATCGCCGCCGACAGGCCCGCAGGCCCCGCCCCGACGATCACCACGTCGAATTCCATCGATTCGCGTTCGATCGTGCTCATCCTTCCTCCTTGGTGTCGAGCGCATCGCGGAACGTCTCGATCAGCTTCTGCTTGAGGATCTTGCCGTTGGGCGAGGTCGGCAACGCCGTTGTCACGATGATGCGCGAGGGCCGCTTGTAGGGCGAGAGACGCTCGGCCACGTGCTCGCGCAGGTCGGCTTCGCTGACCACGGCGGGATCGTCGGCCTGGCAGAAGGCCAAGACCTCCTCGTTGCCGCCCTCGACCTTGCGGCCGATCACGGCGGTCTGGACCACGCGGGGATGGTCGTTCAGCGCGGCCTCGACCTCGGGCGGATAAACGTTGAAGCCACCCCGGATGATCAGCTCGCGCGAGCGGCCGGCGATGTGCAGATTGCCGTCGCTGTCGATGCGGCCCAGATCGCCGGTGCACAGGAAGCCCTCGGCATCGAAGGCCGCGGCGGTGGCTTCGGGGTTGCGGAAATAGCCGGGCATGACATGCGGGCCGCGGGTCTGGATCTCGCCCACGCCATCGGCGCCGACATTGCGCAGGCGCAACTCGACGCCGGGCAGGGCCGGGCCGACGCTGACATCGGGCACGCCGGGCGGGTTGGTGGTCAGGGTGACGCCTGCCGTCGTCTCGGTCAGGCCATAGCCGTTCTGCAGGGCCACGCCGTAAAACGCCTCGGCCCGCCGCTTCCAGTCGGGGTCCAGCGGCGCTGCGCCCGAAGACACATAGCGCAGCCGCCCCGGCGGCAGGCGGCCTCTGCCGCTTTTGCTGACCTCGTCCATGATCAGCGCGTGCATCTGCGGGACCGCCGGCAGGACGCTGACGCCGGATTGCAGGGCCTCGACCACGGCCGGGGCCGAGAAGCGCGGGAACAGCCACAGCTCGGCACCCGCGACGGTGCTGGCGATCATCATCGAGGTCAGGCCGAAGACATGGGTCATCGGCAGCACGCCCAGGATCAGGTCGTCCGAGGTGATCTCGCGCATCCGGGCCGAGGTCTGGCCGCCAAACAGCAGGTTGCCGTGGCTGAGCATGACGCCCTTGGGCGTCCCGGTCGAGCCGGTCGTGTACAGGATCACCGCCGTCTGCGCGGCGCCTTCGGCCACCGGCTCGGGCGTGGCGGACGCGTGCGGGCCGGAGATCGACAGCTTGCCCAAAGGCGTGTCCCATGCGTCAGCACCCGCGATCTCGGCATGGGTGCCGGCCTGCGGCGAGACATGGCTGAGATAGACGGTCAGGCGCGGGTCGGCATGTTCCGCGATCCGGTGCAGCTCGTGTTCGGTCATACGGGCGTTGACCGGCACCGCGACCGCATCAAGGCGCGAGGTCGCCATCAACAGACCGACCAGCGCCGCACAGTTTTCCGCCAGGATCAGCAGGCGGTCGCCCGGCCGGAGGTCCCGCGCTTTCAGTTCGGCGGATAGCACATCCACGGCGGCGGATAGTTCACCATAGGTGAAGGTTCTGCCGTCGTGATCGCGCAGCGCAGGCGCATCCGGGCGGGTGCTGCGTTGGGTGTCGAGCGGATCGTGTATGCGGGTCATGGTCATCGGCGGGTTTCCTTCTTCTCGGCGCCAGAACTGCCGCGACCGAAATCCGGCACAGCGCGGCTCAGGCGAGCTTTCAGGCCCGCAGCGGCCTCAGGGGCGGCCAAGGCGTCGGCCATAGCTTCGGCCTCGCGGTCTAGCTGAGCGTCGAAATCACCGTCGCGGGCCGAGGCCAGAAGCCGCTTTATCGTGCCCTGGGCTGCGGCGGGACCTTGCGCGAACCGCGCGGCCAAATCGGCGGCGCGGGCCAGCGCTTTTCCGGGCGGCACGAGGTCTGTCACCACGCCCATCCCGGCGAGGGTAGTGGCGGAGACCGGATCGCCTGTCAGGCACATGCGGGCGGCAAAGCCCGCCGGCACCCTGCGCGCCAGCGAGGCGGTCAACCCGCCATCGGGCACCAGCCCGACGCGGACATAGGCGGCGGCAAAGCTGGCATCCTCGGCCGCGACCAGCAGGTCGCAGGCCAGCGCAATCGACAGCCCCGCCCCGGCCGCCCCGCCTTCGACGGCAGCGATGACGGGACGCGGGCAGGCGCGGATGGCGCGGATGGTGTCGTGCAGATCCTCGATCCGCGCGCGCCGTTCGTGCCGGGGCATGGCCGCGCGGGTGGCCAGCGCGTTCAGGTCGCCGCCGGCGCAGAAATAGCCGTCGGCCCCGGTCAGCACCACGGCGCCCAGACGGTCCTGCGCCGCAGCCTGCGCCAGCGCCTCGCGCAGGCGGGCATACATGGCGGGGGCCAGCGCGTTGCGGCGGCCGGGGTTCGACAGCGTCACCCGCAGGTGATCGCCGCAATCCTCGATCAGGGCGTCGGCCTGCGGGGCGGTCATGGGCTGTCCTTCGGGCGGCTTGGGGTGGCGGCGGGAACGCGCTTGAAGATCCCGCTGG
>Ga0310345_10006671_pt1 | contig 10046 bp, 12 predicted proteins | sample HC15DNA20500_MG_FD_204667 | JGI IMG/M metagenome (GOLD analysis project Ga0310345, IMG submission 204667) | Marine microbial communities from station ALOHA, North Pacific Subtropical Gyre - HC15-DNA-20-500_MG | ecosystem: Environmental > Aquatic > Marine > Oceanic | place: Pacific Ocean: North... | reverse complement strand
ATGTCGAAGCCGACCACAACAAGATGACCGCGAAGTTCGTCCGCGTCCCGGCTCTCGCCGATGTGCCCTTCGCAGTCCAGATGGAACCGAACCTCGTCATCGAGTACTACTCGCGCTGATCGGGTCCGCTTCTACGATTTCTGGAGAAAGGCCGCCTTGTGCGGCCTTTTTCTTTTGGTGCGAACGGATTAAGGGAAAGCCATGATGACCATGCACCAGCCAGTCGAGACGGGCGGCGAAGAAGCCAGCCTGCATCCGCTTTTTCGCGATGCTCCTTCCAGCGTGGAATTCAACAAGCTGCGCAAGCGGCTGTTGCGGCTCACGCGGCAGGCGATTGAGGATTATGGCATGGTGCGGCCTGGCGACCGCTGGCTGGTAGCGCTTTCGGGCGGCAAGGATTCCTACGGACTTCTGACGATCCTGCTCGACCTGAAATGGCGCGGGCTTTTGCCGGTGGAGCTTCTGGCCTGCAATCTCGATCAGGGGCAGCCGAATTTCCCAAAGCACATCCTGCCGGAATATCTCCAGTCGCTCGGCGTGCCGCACCGGATCGAATATCAGGACACCTATTCCATCGTCACCGACAAGATCCCGGAAAACCGCACCTATTGCTCGCTCTGCTCGCGCCTGCGCCGCGGGCATCTCTACCGCATCGCGCGGGAAGAGGGCTGTTCGTCACTGGTGCTTGGCCATCATCGCGACGACATTCTCGAAACCTTCTTCATGAATCTCTTTCATGGTGGAAGGCTCGCGGCCATGCCGCCGAAACTTCTCAATGACGAGGATGACGTGAACGTGCTGCGGCCATTGAGTTTCTGCGCGGAAAGCGATCTGGCGCGCTTTGCCGATGCCATGAAGTTTCCCATCATTCCATGCGACCTGTGCGGCAGCCAGGACGGGCTTCAGCGCAATGCGATGAAGGAAATGCTCTCGGACATCGAGAAACGCATGCCTGGCCGCAAGGACACGATGATCCGGGCGCTCGCCAATGTGCGCCCTTCCCATTTGCTGGACCGCGGCCTCTTCGACTTTGCAAGTCTGATGCCCGAAATGGCTGTCAATCCGGCTACACAGCCGGATTGACCACCTGGAAGAGCTTTCCGCGCTCGGCAATCAGCACGAAAATCAGACCCACCGTCGAGACGATGAAATAGCCGCCGGCCAGTGGCGTCAGGGTGCCGTCGAAGGCCTGTCCGATCATCGCGCCAAGAAGCGCGCCGCCCAGCGTCGTGGTAAAGCCCTGCACCGCGGCAGCCGTTCCTGCCACATGACCAAGCGGCTCCATGGCGATGGAGTTGAAGTTCGGTCCAATCCAGCCAAACATGAACATGGAAGCTGAAAAAAGCAGGAAGAACAGCGGGAAGGGCACGGGTCCCGCGAGCGAAATCACGAACCACAGCGCATTGATCGCGATGAAGGACACGAGCGCGGTATGCGAGAGGCGGCGCATGCCAAAGCGTCCAACGAAGCGAGAATTCGTGAAGGATGACAGCGCCATCAGGCCTGCACCCACCGCAAACAGGATCGGAAACAGGTCACCCATCCCATAGATGTCGACATAGATCTGTTGCGCGGAATTGATGAAACCGAACAGCGCGCCGAAGATAGCAGTCGTGGCAAGCGTGTAGAACAGCGCGACACGGCTGGTGACGACATAACGAAAGCCTTGCAACACAGTCGAAAAGACCAGCGGCCGCCGGTCCGCCTCGTCGAGTGTCTCCGGCAGGCGCAGATAGGCCCAGACCGCTATGGCAAAGGCAAGTCCGGCCATCAGCATGAAGATTTCGGGCCAGGCGCCAAACATCATGACGAGTTGGCCGAGGCTGGGGGCGATGACGGGAATCGCCATGAAGACCATCATCACCATGGAAAGAACTTCAGCCATCTGGCGACCGCCAAACACGTCTCGTATTGCGGAAACGGCAATGACGCGCGTTGCTGCAGCCCCAAGGCCCTGGATCATGCGAAGCCCCAGAAGGACGGTGAAACTCGGCGCGAAAATGGCCGCAGAGGCGGCAAGAATATACAGAGCAAGCCCGAACAGAAGCGGCCCGCGGCGACCGAAGCGATCGGTGAGGGGGCCATAGATCAACTGCCCGCCGCCAAAGCCTATCAGATAGGCAGAAATAACGAACTGTCGGTCATTCTCTGCAACCACGTCGAGCGCGGCGCCGATCTGCTGCAGAGCCGGCAACATGATGTCGATGGCAAGCGCGTTGAGCGCCATGAGGGCGGCTGCAAGCGTGATGAATTCCGCGCGCCCGATACGCATCTTTGTCTGCATATCAGGGTGGATGGATGGCTGTGCCATGGAATAGGTGCTCCAAAGACCTGGAAGCGTCGCATGTCCCTTGGGAGGGGAGGCCATGCAGGCGCAATGGAAAAATGTGAAAGACATGCGTCGAGAAGAAAAATCATGATCCCGACGAAAACGGCGCGGCCATAGGGCCACGCCGAAGCAATATATAAGTACTCCGAACCAAATTTAAAGCGACTTGGTTCGACTGAACTGTAGAAGCCCCGCCAATCAGGCCGCGTTCTGGACGCTGATGCCCTTCTCGGCGAGGAAGTCCTTCAGCTCGCTTGCCTGGAACATTTCGCGGATAATGTCGCAACCCCCGACGAACTCGCCTTTTACATAGAGCTGAGGGATGGTCGGCCAGTTGGAAAATTCCTTGATGCCCTGGCGCAGTTCGTCCGACGTCAGCACATTCACGCCGTGATAGTCGACGCCGAGATAATCGAGAATCTGCACGACCTGCCCGGAGAAACCGCACTGCGGAAAATCCGGCGTACCCTTCATGAAGAGTACGACGTCGTTAGACTTGATCTCATTTGCGATGAATTCGCTGATACCGCTCATCGTCTGTCCTTTCTCGTCCGGGTTAAAGGCCCGGCAGTGGATGGTCTGTCTGTTCAGACCCTATCTATTGTAGTCGGCGCATTGGTGCAACGCGCAGCAGCCAAAAGCCCGCATCTCACGCAGGGACGCTGGTCTGGAGCGCCAGAGCATGCAGCGCACCACCCATATTGCCCTTCAGCGCATCATAGACCATCTGGTGTTGCTGCACGCGCGACTTGCCGCGGAAGGACTCCGAAACGACCTCTGCAGCATAGTGATCACCGTCACCGGCAAGATCGCGGATGGTCACCTTTGCATCCGGTATGCCTTCCTTGATCAGACGCTCGATTTCGGCAGCTTGCATTGCCATGGGTGACTCTACTCCTGAAATAATTGCTTCCTCAGATATGGCGGCTCGGCAAGCCAAGGTCAATCGAGCCTCGCCAATCCTTGCTGCAGGCCACAGTTTTGCAGAGGGGGGCTGCGGCAATCTCGATTGAGAGAGGTTCACATTCTGTCGCATCTGGACGCGCCGCCGCTGGGGCGGTGATGTTGAGGAATACAAGATGACACAGAAGATAGATGCAAACGGCCTGCGTGCCGTCATCGACAACTACGTTAATGCGATGAACCGCGGAGACATTGACCGGCTGCGCACTCTGTTCGCAGAAGATTGCGAGATCCAGGGTGTGACGGGCAAGGGGGCATTCGACTTCGCCTCCCGCATCTGGCAGCAGCTACACGATGCGCTGAACATGCATCTGGAAGTCGAGGACTGCGTCGTGGAAGGAGAGCGCGCTGCGGTTCGCTTCCGCGAGACGGGTCGCTGGACCGCACCATTCCTCGACTTCAGCCACCCCACCGGCAAGAGATACGAGTTGCTGGCGATGGAGTGGTTCGAGATCACAGACGGGAAGATATCCAGGCGCTGGGGCGTGCGTGATGCCGCTGCGCAGGCTCGTCAGCTGGCTTTTCCCGTAGCTGCAGGCCCAAAACCCTCTGAGGAGGAAGCTGCCTGAAGGGGCGGCGACTGATCGTCGGGAAGGTGGTGGCGCATCTCCTTGAAATACCGGGTTGCCGCCTTCCTGAAACCATCGATGTGGGAGACATGCCGATTGCGCGCGTGGCTTAACATCCAGATCGGAGCCGCGGTGTCGCACTCCACCAGCGGAAGTCTGACCAGATGATCATCCCTGCTGGCAAGCCAGACCGGAAGAGGTCCGACAGCCAACCCTTTTCGTATGATCGCCAACAGGCCTTCCAGACTGTCGCAGCGATAGGCTGGAGGGGAGGAGCCAAGCAGAGCACGCAGACGCTTCAGCGGTACAATCGAGGCAACCTCACCGGCACCCTCGACCACCGGCATGTCGGCCAGCGCGCTTGCCTCCGTGGGCACCCCGCATATGCCGATGAGATCCCTGGATGCGTAGAGACCCCATTGGCTGGTGCCCAGGCGAACGCGCAACACCTCGGGACTTGGCGGCAAGGTTCCCACTCTGATCGCGATGTCTGCTTCACCGTGGACGAGGTCCGTGGCTGCTCCACGCGTGTCTATCTCAAGCGTTACCTCCGGATGCGCCGTGCGATAGCGCGCGGCCAGTTCCGGCAGCAGATGAACGGCAAGCAATGAGGTCGTGGAAATGCGCAAATGTTTCCTGCTCGAACGCGCATGAGCCTGTGCACGACTGCCAAGGGCATCCGCCAGCGCTTCCATCTGTTCGGCGACCGGCAGAACTTCGCTTCCAAGCGGGGTGACGCGAAATCCCTCGGGCATGCGCTCGAAAAGCCTTCCGCCCAACGCATGCTCGAGCACATCGATCCGGCGAGAAACTGTCGTCTGGCTGACGCCGAGATTGCGTGCGGCAGCGGCGGTTGAACCGTGTCGCACCGCCGCAAGAAAATATTTTAGGTCGTTCCAGTCATACATGGCACCCTCCGCCTGATTTTAGCCGGAGGGTTGGCCAACAGGGAACAGGCTTGTCAGGCGTCGCCCATGAATTCGGGAAACCACGCCTCATGTGCATTTTTAAGACGCTCGACCGAAATGGCTTCGGCACTGCCCAGCGTCAGGCTGTCGCCACCAGTCTTGCCGATAACAATGGCTGAAACACCCGCAGATTTGGCCTCTTCGATGACGGTATCAACCTTGTCAGCCTTTACCGTCAGCACATAGCGACCCTGATCTTCACCATAGAAGGCTTCGACCGCGCTGCCAGCCGGTTTGTCCACCTGGGCGCCAATGCCGGACGCCATTGCCATTTCGGCGAGTGCGAGCGCAAGCCCGCCGTCGGAGCAGTCGTGGACTGCGGTCACGTCGCCCGAGCGGATCAGCTTGCGCACGAGGTCGCCATTGCGCTTTTCGGCCTCCAGATCGACATGGGGCGGCGCACCTTCCGCACGGCCCAGAATGTCGCGCAGATAGATGCTCTGGCCGAGATGCGAACCCCAGTTCTCCGGCGCGCCAAGGAGCAGGATGGTGTCGCCTTCGCCCGCAAAGGCGATGCGTCCCATGCGCTGCCAGTCGGGAATAAGCCCTACGCCGCCTATGGTCGGGGTCGGCAGAATGGCTTCACCAAGCGTCTCGTTATAGAGCGAGACATTGCCGGACACGATCGGGAAGGAAAGCGCGCGGCAGGCCTCGCCAACGCCTTGGATGGCACGAACGAGCTGCCCCATGATTTCAGGGCGTTCCGGATTGCCGAAATTCAGATTGTCAGTTGCTGCCAGCGGCTCCGCGCCAGTGGCCGAAATATTCCGCCAGCACTCCGCCACCGCCTGTTTGCCGCCCTCGAAGGGATCAGCTTCGCAATAGCGCGGCGTCACGTCGGAGGAGAAGGCCAGCGCCTTGGTCTCATGGCCTTCCACGCGCACGACACCTGCATCACCACCTGGAATCTGCAGCGAATTACCCTGGATCAGCGTGTCATACTGTTCCCAGACCCAGCGCCGGGACGATAGATCAGGCGAGCCAACCAGCTTCATCAGCGCGTCAGCGACATCTGCTTCAGGAACTTCGCCAAGTGGCGCAGGTGACGCCGGTACTACCCACGGGCGGTCATATTCCGGTGCCTCGTCACCCAGTTCCTTGATCGGCAGATTGGCAACTTCCTCGCCCTGATGCATCACGCGGAAGCGCAGGTCATCGGTGGTCTTGCCAACCACAGCGAAGTCGAGGCCCCATTTGCGGAAGATCGCCTCGGCCTGATCACGCTTTTCGGGCCGCAGAACCATGAGCATGCGCTCCTGGCTTTCAGACAGCATCATCTCATAGGCGCTCATACGCTCCTCGCGCACCGGCACCTGATCGAGATCAAGCTCGATACCCAAATCGCCCTTCGCACCCATTTCGACCGCAGAACAGGTCAGACCTGCAGCACCCATGTCCTGAATGGCGATGACAGCACCCGTCTCCATCAGCTCAAGGCATGCTTCAAGCAGACACTTCTCGGTGAAAGGATCGCCCACCTGAACGGTCGGGCGCTTTTCGTCGATATCCGCGTCGAACTCGGCGGACGCCATGGTCGCGCCGCCCACACCATCGCGGCCCGTCTTGGCGCCGAGATAGACCACCGGCAGGCCCACACCTTCGGCCTTGGAATAGAAGATCGCGTCGGTGCGCGCGAGACCGGCTGCAAACGCATTTACGAGACAGTTGCCATTGTAGCGCTTGTCGAAATTCACTTCGCCGCCAACGGTCGGCACACCGAAGGAGTTGCCGTAGCCGCCAACGCCAGCCACCACGCCCGAAACGATGTGGCGCGTTTTGGGATGATCGGGCTCGCCAAAGCGCAGCGCGTTCATCGCCGCGATCGGACGTGCGCCCATGGTGAAAACGTCACGCAGAATGCCGCCAACACCGGTCGCAGCACCCTGATAGGGCTCGATATAGGAGGGATGGTTGTGGCTCTCCATCTTGAAGACCACGCATTGACCATCGCCGATATCCACAATGCCGGCATTCTCGCCCGGCCCCTGGATGACCTTCTCACCGTCCGTCGGCAGCGTGCGCAACCACTTCTTCGAGCTCTTGTAGGAGCAATGCTCGTTCCACATGGCCGAGAAGATGCCAAGCTCGGTAAAACTCGGTTCCCGTCCGATCAGGTCGAGAATGCGCTGATACTCGTCGGGCTTGAGCCCATGCGCGGCGATCAGCTCGTCAGTGATGGGAACGGAATTTGGTATGGACATGATCTCAGGACTCTACGGGCTTCAGGCATTGACAACGGCGCGGCTGCGCCGGCGTCCAACGAAATAATCATAGGCGAGGAAGACAATCCCAACCGCGATGAAGAGAAGGGCGATTGCTCCAATGGCAATGAGCACACGCGGAAGGCCGATGACCGCCATATCAAGGAAGGGGTAGGGCACTTCTCCAGCGATAGGCGCGCGTGCAAGCGCATAGGCGGAGTACCCGATAGGCCAGACCAGCCACCAGAAAAGATGACGCCAGCCAAGGCTTCCTTCCGCCATCATCAGCCACCACACCACATAAAGAGCTGGCGTCACATAGTGCAGGAGCATGTCGCAGACATAGAACAACCCTTCCGGCAGCCAGAGATCGGCAAGCAGGACATGATAGACGATGCCCACCACCGCAATCGCCACGCCAATGCCGGCACGCCAGGAAGGTCTTTGCATGACCACGGGTCGTCCGGTGAGGGCGCTCACATGCACAAGGACAACGAGTATATTGGTCAGGATCGTGAAGAAGGAGAAGAAATAGACGATCGAGCCGACAAGGCTGCGGCCCGCCTCCAGTGAGGCAGGAACGGTTATCGAAAATTGGAGCACCAGCGCGACAATGCCGATCACCGCGCCCCCAATGTTCAGCAATCGTGTCATGGCACCCTCAGGCCTTGCAGTCTTTCGCACCAGCGGACCAGCGCATGATATCTGCATTGATCTGCGCACCGGCACCCGTAGTTGCGAGCGGACCATAGGTTTCGATTTTCACCGGACTGCCCGCTGCTTCGATGACGAGTTGTGGCAGACCCTGCATGCTCTTTCTTGAAAGGACAAGCAGGCGCGGGCGCCCCACGCGTGTGTCGAGCTCCGGCATCAGCCGCAACTCGGCGAAATCGCGTCCACCGGATTTGATCCAGCAGCGCTGGCCGTTCTCGTTGATGAGCTGAAGCGTCTTGACCGGGTCATTGGCCTCAACCGTCAGCGCCAGCGGCCCGCCGACAGGTTCGCTGTTGCAGCCGGGCAGGAGTGCGGCGGTGATCGCAAGAAGCGCCACCGCAAGCAAGGGCTGGTGGCGGGCAGGCTTCACGCGGCGCGCTCCAGAACACCTGCAAAGATGCCTCTCCCGTCATCCCCGCCATGGGCAGTTTCGATCAGGTTCTCCGGATGCGGCATGAGACCGAGCACATTGCCTGCGTCATTGATGATGCCCGCAATGTCGTTGATGGAGCCGTTCGGATTGGTGTCCTCGGCATAACGGAAGACAACCTGACCTTCCCCCTCGATGCGCTTCAGCGTTTCGCCATCCGCCTGGAAATTGCCGTCATGATGGGCAACCGGGCAGCGAATGATCTGGCCCTGGGAATAGGTAGAGGTGAAAGCGGTGGAGGCGTTTGCCACCTCAAGCTTCACTTCGCGGCAGACAAATTTCAGCGACGCATTGCGCATCAGCGCACCGGGCAAAAGCCCTGCCTCAAGCAGGATCTGGAAACCGTTGCAGACGCCGATCACCTTCACACCCCTGGCTGCCTTTTCCGCAACCGCGCGCATGACCGGCATGCGTGCTGCAATCGCACCACAACGCAGATAGTCGCCATAGGAAAAGCCGCCGGGAATGGCGATCAGATCGACATCGGGGATTTCCGTCTCGGTCTGCCAGACCACCGTCGGTGCCTTGCCGGAAATCTTCGTCAGCGCCGCGATCATGTCGCGGTCGCGGTTGAGGCCGGGGAGTTGAATGATGGCTGATTTCATGGCGACGGTTCGTATGGCTCCTGAGGGCGTTCTGCCAGTTCTCGCAGTTCGAGGCGACGCTCGATCTTGTCGAGCCGACCATCCTGGCGCGAAAGCATTCCGTATATGTTCGACGTGTCCTGGTTGATGGAGATGAGCTGGCCGCGGATGGAGATCAGCTCCCGTCTCACCTCATTCTGCCCGTCCCCCAGATTGCGGATTTCCTGCTGAACCTGCTTCAGAACTTCATAAACAAGCTCGGTGCTTACATCCGCCATCTGAGTATCCTTCCACAACCTCAGGTTATGTCGATACTATAGTCTTCGATCACAGTATTCGCTAGAAGCTTCTCGCACATGGCTTTCAGCTCGCTCTCGGCTGCAGCCTTGTCGGAAGTGGCCAGTTCGACGTCGAAAACCTTGCCCTGGCGCACGCTGTTTACGCCATCAAAGCCGAGCCCCCCAAGGGCTGACTGGATGGCTTTCCCCTGCGGGTCCAGCACGCCGTTCTTGAGGGTGACAGTTACGCGGGCTTTCATCTGAACGGCGCTCTCTTCGTATTAGTGGCGGGTTTCGTCGTCGGGCTTCGAGGATACGAGCACGGGGCCGGAGGGCTTCGCGGGCTCGTTCTCGTTCATGATGCCGAGGCGGCGGGCAACTTCCTGATAGGCTTCGACCAGACCGCCGAGATCGCGGCGGAAGACATCCTTGTCGAGCTTGTCCTTGGAAGCGACATCCCACAGGCGGCAGGAGTCGGGCGAGATTTCGTCGGCCACGACGATGCGCATCGTGTCACCTTCAAACAGGCGGCCGCATTCGATCTTGAAATCGACAAGCTGGATGCCGACCCCGAGGAACAGGCCGGAGAGGAAGTCGTTGACGCGGATGGCAAGCGCCATCATGTCATCGATCTCCTGGGGGCTAGCCCAGCCGAATGCCGTGATGTGCTCTTCGGAGACCATCGGGTCGTCCAGCGCATCGGCCTTGTAGTAGAATTCGATGATGGAGCGGGGCAGGACGGTGCCTTCCTCGATTCCTAGCCGCTTGGCAAGCGATCCGGCTGCCACATTGCGCACGACGATCTCGAGCGGAATGATCTCCACTTCCTTGATCAGCTGCTCGCGCATATTGAGGCGGCGGATGAAATGGGTCGGGATGCCGATGCGGTTCAGATGCTCGAAAATATACTCCGAGATCCGATTGTTGAGTACACCCTTGCCGTCGACGATCTCGTGTTTCTTCTTGTTGAAGGCAGTCGCGTCGTCTTTGAAAAACTGGATGAGCGTACC
>Ga0310345_10006670_pt1 | contig 10047 bp, 3 predicted proteins | sample HC15DNA20500_MG_FD_204667 | JGI IMG/M metagenome (GOLD analysis project Ga0310345, IMG submission 204667) | Marine microbial communities from station ALOHA, North Pacific Subtropical Gyre - HC15-DNA-20-500_MG | ecosystem: Environmental > Aquatic > Marine > Oceanic | place: Pacific Ocean: North... | reverse complement strand
CCGACCCCGACCGATCCCCCGCCCGTCGACTCCGAGCCGACGGAGCCGACCCCGTTCGACCCCGAGCCCGTGGACCCCGAGCCGACGGAGCCGACTCCGGTCGATCCCGAGCCCGTGGACCTAGAGCCGACGGACCCGACCCCGGTCGATCCCGAGCCCGTGGACCCTGAGCCGACGCACCCCACCCCGGTCGATCCCGAGCCCGTGGACCCCGAGCCGACGGACCCGACTCCGGTCGACCCCGAGCCGACGGACCCCGAGCCGACGGACCCGACCCCGGTCGATCCCGAGCCCGTGGACCCTGAGCCGTCGGAGCCGACCCCGGTCGATCCCGAGCCCGTGGACCCCGAGCCGACGGAGCCGACTCCGGCCGATCCCGATCCCGTGGACCCTGAGCCGACTGAGCCGACTCCGGTTGATCCCGAGCCCGTGGACCCTGAGCCGACGGAGCCGACGCCGACCGACCCCGAGCCCGTGGACCCTGAGCCGACGGACCCGACCCCGGCCGACCCCGAACCCGTGGACCCCGAGCCGACCGAACCCGGTCCGCCTGAGCCGGCGCCGGTCTCCCCGCCCGTGGCCGCCGCCGTTGCGGTCGGGGCGGCGGAGGGGGCGTCGCCGGTCGTCGTCGCGCGGCTGTCGGCGGACCAGGGCGAGGCGGCCTATCGCCTCGTCGACGCCTCCGGCGCGCCGCTGGAGGATCCGCGGTTCGAGATCCGCGGCGACGAGATCGTGGCCGTCGACCCCTCCGCGCTCGACTTCGAGGCCGGGGCGCCGACGCTCCATGTCCGGGCCGAGAGCGCGACCGGCGCCGGCGCGGCGACCGCCGTGACCCTGCTTGTCGAGGACGTGGCCGAGACCATCCGGCTCGGCGACGGCGGCGCGCGCTTCGCCGACCTCGGCGTGGCCGAGACCTCGATCCTCGGCGGCGCCGGGGCGGACGAGATCGCGCTGCACGCCGACGGCGGCGCCGCGGCCGGGGGCGCGGGCGACGACCGCCTGCTGGGGGGGGCCGGCGACGACCTGCTGCTGGGCGACGCGGGCGCCGATACGCTGGACGGCGGCGAGGGCGCCGACGTCCTTCTTGGCGGCGACGACGCGGACGCCCTCTTCGGGGGCGCGGGCGAGGACACGCTGACCGGCGGGCGGGGCGACGACTCGCTCTCGGGCGGGGAGGGCTTCGACACCGCGATCTTCTCCGGCGCGCTGGCGGACTACGCGGTGATCGAGACGGCGCCGGGCGAATTCCTGATCCGCGACCGGGTCGGCGAGGACGGGACCGACGCGGTCGCGACCGTCGAGCGCTTCGTCTTCGCCGATGGCGCGTTGAGCGCCGCGGACCTCTCGACCGAGGCCGCCCGGCAGGCCAACCGGGCCCCGGGCGCGGTCTCGATCCTCGCCGGCGGCGAGGTGAACGAGGCGGCGCCGGCGGGCACGCTCGCGGCCCGGCTCGCGGCCGCCGACGCCGACGGCGAGACGCCCAGCTACCGGCTGGTCGACGCCTCCGGCGCCCCGATCGAGGATCCGGATTTCGAGATCGTGGGCGACGAGCTGCGCCTGCGCCCCGGCGCCTCGCTGGACTGGGAGCGCGAGACGCAGCGCGTCCTCCACGTGCAGGCCCTGGACGCCTGGAGCTTCGGCCCGGTCTCCCGGCTGACGCTGGCGGTGACCGACGCGGCCGAGGTCATCCGGCTGGGCGACGACGGCGAGCGCTTCACCGACCTGGGCGTGGCCGAGACCTCGATCCTCGGCGGCCTCGGGGCTGACGAGATCACGCTCCACCCCGACGGCGGCGCCGCCGCGGGCGGGGCCGGCGACGACACGCTGACCGGCGGGGCCGGCGACGACCTGCTGGAGGGCGACGCGGGCGCCGACACGCTGCGGGGCGGGGCCGGCGCGGACCGGCTCGACGGCGGCGAGGGCGACGACCGGCTGGAGGGCGGCGCCGGCGCCGACGCGCTGCAGGGCGGCGCAGGCAACGACCTCGCCTACGGCGGCGACGACGCCGACGCGAACGACGGCGGGGCAGGGGCCGACCGGCTGCACGGGGGCGGCGGCGCCGACCTCCTGCGCGGGGGCGAGGGCGACGACACGCTGTGGGGCGACGACGGCGACGACCGGCTGTTCGGCGGCCTAGGCGCCGACGTGATCTACGGCGGCGCCGGCGACGACCTCATCGCCGCCGCCGACGGGACGGAGGAGAGCGGCGGGGCCGACGTCCTCCACGGCGAAGCCGGCAACGACGTGATCCTCGCCGGGGCCGAGGCCGACCTCCTCTACGGCGGGTCCGGCGACGACACGCTCTTCGGCGGCGAGGGGGCCGACCTGCTCGACGGCGGCGACGGCGCCGACGCGATGTTCGGCGGCGAGGGCGACGACCGTCTGGAGGGCGGCGCCGACGCCGACCTCATCGACGGCGGCGCCGGCGACGACCGGATCGGCGGCGGCTCGGGAGACGACGCGATCCGCGGCGGGTCCGGACCGGACCAGATCTGGGGCGGCTCGGGCCAGGATTCCATCGACGGCGGCGACGGCGACGACACCGTCTGGGGCGCCGACGGCGACGACCTGGTGCGGGGCGGCGAGGGCGCCGACCTGATCAACGGCGGCGACGGCGCCGACGTGATCCACGGCGAGGCCGGGGCCGACTGGCTGGAGGGCAACGCCGGCGCCGACCTGCTCTACGGCGGCGAGGGCGCCGACCGGCTGGGCGGCGGTTCGGAGGCCGACACGATCTACGGCGGGCTCGACGCCGACGCGATCTGGGGCGGGACCGGCGACGACCTGCTCGACGGCGGCGCCGGCGACGACGTGCTGCGCGGCGAGGACGGCGCCGACCGCCTGTTCGGCGGGGACGGGGCCGACCTGCTGGTCGGGGGCGCGGGCGACGACGCGCTCTACGGCGGCGAGGGCGCCGACCGGCTGGAGGGATGGGAAGACGACGACCGGATCGACGGCGGGGCCGGCGACGACCGGCTGACCGGCCGCAGCGGGAACGATGTGCTCGAGGGGGGCGAGGGCTTCGACACCGCCGTCTTCCTCGGCGCCTTCGCCGACTACGCGGTGGTCGAGACCGCGCCGGGCGTCTTCTCCCTCGTCGACCGGGTGGGGGCGGACGGGACCGACACGGTCTCGGGGGTCGAGGCCTTCGCCTTCACCGATGGGACCCGGACCCTGGCCCAGCTCTCGGCCGAGGCCGCGCGCCAGGCCAACCGGGCGCCCGGCGCGGTCACGGTCGTCTCGGGCGGGACGATCGAGGAGGGGGCGGCCGCCGGGACCGTGGCGGCGCGCCTCTCGGCGACGGATCCCGACGGCGACGCGCTGAGCTACCGCCTGGTCGACGCCTCCGGCGCGCCGGTGACCGACGCGGTCTTCGAGGTCATGGGCGACGAGCTGCGCCTGCGCGCCGGCGCCGTGCTCGACTTCGAGACGGCGCCGGAGCGGACCCTCCACGTGCAGGCCCTCGACGGCGCCGCCGCGGGTCCGGTCACGGCGCTGAGCATCGCGACCGCAGACCGGGCCGAGGTCGTCCAACTGGGCGACGGCGGCGCGCGCTTCGTGGACCTCGGGGTGGCCGAGACCTCGATCCTCGGCGGCGACGGGGCGGATACGATCACGCTCCACGCAGGCGGCGGCGCCGCCGCGGGCGGGGCCGGCGACGACACGCTGACCGGCGGGGCCGGGGACGACCTGCTGATCGGCGGGGCCGGCGTCGACCGGCTGCAGGGCGGCGCGGGGGACGACGTGATCTTCGGCGGCGGCGACGGCGACACGGCGGTCTTCGCGGGCGTGTTCTCGGATTTCGAGATCGCCTACGACCCCGCCGCCGACCGCTTCGTCGTCGTCGACCGCAACGCCGCCGACGGGCTGGACGAGGGGCGCGACCTGGTCTCGGGCGTCAACGTGTTCAGCTTCGCAGGGGTCGAGCGGTCGGCCGCCTCGCTGAGACCGGCGATGATCGAGGGCACGTCCGGGGACGACAACCTCGCCGGGACCGGCGCCGCCGACCTGATGGCGGGACGCGGCGGGAACGACCAGGTCAACGGCAACGAGGGGGACGACACGCTCTACGGCGGCGACGGGAACGACGTGCTCGCCGGGGGCGGGGGCGCGGACCGGCTGTTCGGCGACGCGGGCGACGACACGCTCTACGCCAATGCCGGCGACGACCGGCTCGACGGCGGCGCCGGCGCGGACCGGCTGTGGGGCGAGGCCGGCGACGACGTGCTGACCGGGGGCGAGGGCTGGGACGCGGACGTGATGCACGGCCAGGACGGCGCCGACGCTTTCGACGTCTGGGCCCTGCAGGGCGACGACACGGTCTATGGCGGCGGCGGCGGCTGGACCGACGTGCTGCGCGTGCATGAGGGCGGGGGCGCCGCCGCCGTCGGCGCCGCCTCCATCGCCGGCGACGGCTGGACCCTGACGCTCGATGCGGGTCACGCCGTCGTCGCCTCCGGCGACGGCCAGGCGACGTTCTCGGGCGAGGCGGCGGGCGTGATCAGCTTCGACAAGGGCGGCTCGGTCGTCTTCCAGGGGATCGAGCACCTGACCTGGTGAGCAGCCCCGCCCGGCGCCCGGCGGATGGCTGGCATTGTCTGCAATCGTCGTAAGGGATCGGGGGCCGTTTAACCGATCGTTTCGGGCTCGGGCGTAGGGCTGGGCGGCCAAGGGGCCGTCCAGGGGGAGACCATGATCGGTTCGGAGATTCGCGCGCTGCGGTTCGATCCGCCGGTGCTGGCGGCCTCGTTCGCCTGCAACCTGCTGGCGCTCGCCACGCCGCTGCTGATCCTGCACGTCTTCGACCGGGTGATCCCCAACGCCGCCGGCGCCACGCTGGCGACCTTCGCGGCCGCCGCGGTGGTGGTGGCGCTCGCCGACTATGCGCTGCGCCTCGCCCGCGGCCACCTGGTCGCCGTCGCCGGCTTCCGCTTCGAGGTCGAGACCCACCGCCGCGCGCTGGCGCGTGTGCTGCATCCCGGCGCGGACCTCGCGCTCGCCGGGGCCGACGATCTGGCCGACCGCTTCGCCTCCATCGGCCGGGTGCGCCGCCACTACGGCGGCGAGGCGGCGATGGCCCTGCTGGACCTGCCTTTCGTGCTGCTGTTCCTGACCGCGCTGGCGCTGATCTCGCCGGCGCTGGGCGGGGTGGCGGCGGCGCTGGCGGTCGGCTCGGCGGCGATCGTCTGGCTGCACCGGGGGCCGATCATCGCGCTGGGCCACGCCCGGCTCGACCGCGACCGCCGCCGCCACGCCTTCCTGGCCGAGACGCTGGAGGGGTTCGAGGCGATCCGCGGCATGGGGGCCGAGCCCGCGGTGCAGCGCCGGTACGAGCGGATGATGTCCGCCTCGGTCCCCCTGACCCGCGACCTGGTCGCGCGGATCGGCGGCGCCCAGGGCCTGACCGCGAGCCTCGCGCTGGCCGCGCCGGCGGTGCTGGCGGCGGTCGGCGCGGCGCTGGCGATCGAGGGGCGGATGACCGTCGGCGGCCTCGCCGCCGGGGTGCTGCTGACCGCCCGCGTGATCCAGCCGGTCCTGCGGCTGGAGGCGCTGGCGGCGGGCGAGCGCGACGTGCGCCCGGCGCTCGCCGACGTGCTGGGCCTGCTGGGCGCGCCGCGCCGCTCCCCGGGCCTCGCGCCCGCCCCCGCGATCGAGACGGTGGAGCTGCGCGGCGTCCGCTGGACCCCGCCCGGCGCGGCCGAGCCGGTGCTGCGCGGCGTCGACCTGAGCCTCCGCCGCGGCGACTGCGTCGCCATCGAGGGGGCCGACGGCGCAGGCCGCACCACCCTCCTCTCCCTGATCGCGGGTTTCCTGACGCCCGAGGCCGGCGAGATCCGCATCGACGGCGCGCCTCTGGCCCATATCGATCCCGGGGAGCTGAGCCGGCGGATCCGCATCCTCAGCCCCGACCACACCCTGCTGCACGGGACCCTGCTCGAGAACCTGACCGCCTTCCGCCCCGCCGAGACGCAGGAGACGGCGCTGGCGCTGGCCCGCGACCTCGGCATCGACCGCTTCATCGCCCAGCACCCCGACGGGCTGGGCCTGAAGCTCTCCGCCCGCGGCGGCGGGGCCCTGCCCAAGAGCGTGCAGGACGCGGTCCTGATCGTCTCCGCGCTCGCCGACCGGCCCGACGTGATCCTGTTCGACGAGGCGAACGTGGGCCTCGACCACCGCGCCGACGCGGCGCTGCGCGCCCTGCTGGCGCGGCTGAAGCCGGAGACGATCCTGGTGCTGGTCACCTATCGCCCCTCGCTGCAGGCGCTGGCCGACCGGCGCTATCGGCTGGAGGGCGGCGTGCTGGTCCCGGTCCCCGCCGGGCGCACGGAGCTCGCGCCCGCATGAGCCGCCTGACCACGCCCATCGCGCTCGAGGCCGCTCCGCCGCCGCCTGCGCTGGCGGCCGCGCCCGCGCCCGAGGCGCCCGAAGAGGCCGCGCGCCCCTACGACTACGACGACCTGCTCGAGGGGCTCGCCTCGGGCCGCTACGGCGGCGCCCCCGCCCGCGGGGCCGCCGCGCCGGCCCTGGTCGAGGCGCTGCGCCGCATCGGCTGGCCGGTGGACCCGCGCGCCCTCAACGACGCCATGCCCCACATGGCCGAGCGCTTCGGCATCGCCGAGCTGCGCGCCACCCTGCTGCGCCTGGGCCTGCGCACCCGCGCGGTCGAGCAGCCCGGCCGGGCGCTGGGCGCGCTGCCGCCGGGGGCGGTGACGCTCGACGCGCGCGGGCGGCCCTGCTTCGTCGAGCTCGACCCAAGCGGCCGCCCCCTCCTGCGCGAGCCCGGGGCCCCCGCCGCGGTCCCGGCCCGCCCCCGGCGCAGCTACCGCGCCTTCGTGATCGAGACCGAGAGCGCCCCCGCCCTCGCCGTCGCCGCGGCCGAGCGGGAGGGGCGGGGCATGGCCGCGCGCCTGCTGCAACGTTTCGCGCCCGAGATCCGGCTGCTGGCCTGGCTGTCGCTCCTCTCGGGGGCGCTGGTGCTGCTGGCCTCGAAGTCGGTGGCGCTGATCTTCGACGCGGTGCTGCCGGCGCAGGCGCTGGACACGCTGGCGGGGATCGCGGTGGGCCTCGTGGGGCTGATCGTCTTCGACCAGGCGCTGCGGCGGCTGAAGGCGCGCCTGCTGGCGCGGGTCGCCGCGCGGCTGGAATACGTGCTGTCGGTGGAGCTCTTCGCCAAGCTCCTCGGCCTGCCGATGGAGATGATCGCCCCCTCGCCGGTCAGCGACCAGGTCTCGCGCCTGAAGCAGTTCGAGAGCCTGCGGGACCTCGTCTCCGGTCCCCTCGCCGCGGTGACGTTGGAGCTGCCGCTGAGCCTGATCCTGCTGGGGGTGGTCTTCGTCCTGTCCCCGGCGGCGGGGGCGGTGGCGCTGGCCTCGGTCGCGCTGCACGCGGCCCTGGGCCTGCGGGCGATGCCGGGGATCCGGGCCGCCTCCGCCCGGCTCGCCGCCGCCCGCGGCGCCCATTCCCGCCTCTTCGCCGAGACGCTGGCCGAGGCGGGGCAGGTGGTCCGCCGCCGCCTCGGCCCGGCGCTGGCCCGCCGCCTCGCGCCTGCGTTCGAGCGGCAGGCCGAGGCGCAGTTCGCCCTCGACCGCGCCTTCCGCCGCCTGCAGGCGGCGGCGGCCTCGCTGGGGGCGCTGACGCTGTCGGGGATCGTGTTCATGGGCGCCTGGCAGGTGATCCAGGGGGCGCTGTCGCCGGGGGCTCTGATCGCCTGCACGCTGCTCGGCTCGCGGCTGCTGGCGCCGGTGCAGCAGGGGCTGCTGCTGGCGGTGCGGCTGCCCGACACGCTGCGGGTGCTCCGCCAGATCGACGCGATGATGGCGCTGCGCGGCGTCGACGCGGCCGCGGGCGAGGGCGGGCCGGCCGCGCCCGTCTCCCGCGCCGCCGCGCGCGCCGCGCCCGAGGCGCTGCGCATCGACGCCGCCATCCTGCGCTATCCCGGGGCCGGGGCGCCGGCCCTGCGCGGCGTCTCGGCGGTGATCGAGCCGGGCACGATGGTCTGCCTGACCGGGCCGTCGGGGGCGGGCAAGACCTCGCTGCTGCGCGCGGTCGCGGGGCTGTGGCGGCTGCAGTCGGGCTCGGTCTATCTCGGCGCCCTGAACCTCGCCCAGCTCGACCCCGCCCGGCGCAGCGCGCTGGTCGGCCATGTCGGCCACGCGCCGGTGGTCCTGCACGGCTCCGTCGCCCAGAACCTGCGCCTCGGCGCCCCCGGCGCCGCCGAGGCCGCGCTGTGGGAGGCGGCGGAGGAGATCGGCCTCGCCGAGGCCGTGCGCGCCCTCCCGCAGGGGATGGAGACCCGCCTGACCCATGAGCTCCAGGCCCGCCTGACCCCGGCCTTCCGCACCAAGCTCGCCCTCGCCCAGGCCCTGCTGCGCGACCCGCCGACCCTGCTGCTGGACGAGCCGGAGAGCGCGCTCTCCCCCCAGGACGAGGCCCGGCTGCTCGCCGCCGTCGCCCGGCGCCGGGGGCGGACCACCTGCCTCCTCGTGACCCATCGCCCGAGCCTGATGCGGCGCGCGGACCAGGTGCTGGCGCTGCAGGCCGGCCAGCTGCGCTTCGCCGGCCCCCCCGCCCAGCTCTCTTCCGAGGCCCCCCGATGACCCTCGCCGCCCGGTTCGATCCCGCCCCCCTCGACGCCAGCCCCTACCTGGGCGAGCGGCGCGACAGCCGCATCGCCCGCGGCGTGATCCACGCCCTGGTCCTGGCGCTGGCGGGCTTCGCGCTGTGGGCCTGGCTTACGCCGGTGCACCGGGTCGTCGCCGGCGCCGGCGCGGTGGAGCCCGACGGGCTCGCCCAGCGGATCGAGCATCGCGACGGCGGCCGCGTCGCCGCGATCCTGGTGGCGGAGGGCGACGCGGTCGCGGCCGGCCAGCCGCTGCTGCGCTTCGACGACGGCGACCTCCTGGCCGAGCGGCGCAAGCTCGACGCCCGCCTCGCCCGGCTCGACGCCGAGATCGCGCGGGGGGAGCGGCTGCTCGCGATCGACCTCTCCGGGCCCGCCGCCCTGCCGGAGGAGCTGCGCCAGGCCATCGACCCGACGCTCGCCGCCGAGATCGCCTACCGCCGCGCCCAGATCGCCGCCCTGCGCAGCGACGCCGCCATGGCGCGGGCCGAGCAGGGCTCGATCGCCGCGCGCCGGGCGAAGGCCGCGGCCGAGCTCGCGATCCTGCGCGCCCAGGACGTGCGCCTCTCCGACGCCGGCCGCCGCGGGGTGATCCCGCTGCGCGAGGTGGAGGGCATCCAGCGCGAGATCCTGGCGGCGGAATCGCAGCTGCGCGAGCTCGACGGCGCCGACGCGGTGCAGGAGGCCGCCCTCGCCCGCGCCGCCGCCGCCGAGGCCGAGATCGTCTCCGGCTACCGCCGCGAGGCGGCGCTGGCGCTCGAGACCCGTCGGGAGGAACGCGCCCAGGCGGTCGAGAGCCTCGGCCAGGTCGCCGACCGTCTCGCCCGCACCGAGCTCGCGGCCCCCGTCGCCGGCGTGGTCCAGGGCCTGGTCCTGCAGGGCCCGGGCGAGATCGCCCCCGCCGGCGAGCCGCTGATGGAGATCGTGCCCACCGGCCAGGGCGTCTTCGCCGAGATCGAGATCCCCGCCGAGCGCATCGGCGGGGTCGCGCCCGGCCAGGCCGCGCGGGTGAAGATCCTCGCCCACGACTTCACCCGCTTCGGCGACATGGACGCGACGGTGGAGCGCGTCTCCCCCTCCAGCTTCGTGCGCGATGACGGGACCCGCGTGTTCCGCGTGCAGCTCGCCCTGACCGGCCGCGAGCTCCACGCCGTCGACGGCGGCCCGGCCGAGACCCGGATCGTCGGCCCCGGCATGACGGTGGCCGCCGACATCCTCTCCGACCGCCGCTCGATCCTGAGCTACCTCCTCAAGCCCCTGCGCCTGACCGCCGACCGCGCCCTGACCGAGCCCTGAGCCCCCGCCGCCCCCACGCCCGGACCTCGCCGGGAGCGCCTGTTCTCCGGAGCCGTCCGTCGCTGATGCCGATCAGAGCGACTCGCCCGCCCCGGTCAAGGATCGCGAAGCGACCGCGCTCTGCGCGGCTC
>Ga0310345_10006668_pt1 | contig 10049 bp, 8 predicted proteins | sample HC15DNA20500_MG_FD_204667 | JGI IMG/M metagenome (GOLD analysis project Ga0310345, IMG submission 204667) | Marine microbial communities from station ALOHA, North Pacific Subtropical Gyre - HC15-DNA-20-500_MG | ecosystem: Environmental > Aquatic > Marine > Oceanic | place: Pacific Ocean: North... | reverse complement strand
AAGACTCTAAGTAATAATTCTGTATCATGTATAGAAAATGTAACATTTGGTTCATCTGGTAAATTTACTTGAAAACTCTTTGGATTCTTTGCAACCTTAGTCATTAACTAGAATATCCTAAGTATAGATCTGTACCATCATATCTTAGAACACTAGCCGTTGCAGTTCCTGGTAATGAAGCTGAACTAAACTCTATTGTTCCAACTCCTATGTCTGCATCGCCAGACACTAAATTTGTTTCGAAATAACTTGTAAAATCTGGCAGTGCTACCTGTTTCATCGTACCCCCATCATTAAGAACAAGCCTATCAGCATGCGCCAAAGTAGTAGATGTAGCAGACGTGTCCCCATCTACAATATTTAATTCAGCAGTAGTAGATGTTACACCATCAAGTAAATTTAATTCTATAGCGGATGAAGTAACATCAGATCCGCCCTGTAGTAAAAGAGAGCCTGATCCAGCCCCCACTCTTGTAGTGCTTAATTTTAAGGCACTTTCAGTACCATCACCATCTCTAACAGTTGTAGATGTAGTAGTAACTCCAGTATCAAGATGAAGTAACTGCGCATATGTATCTATTATTCGCTGGCCTGTTAATGTTATAGACATCTATAATCCCCACATAATTCTTAATTCATTCCATTTTCTCAGATCACTGAAATAAATAGGAATAGCTTCTAGTATAGCCCATCTATCTAATGTTACCGCAGGATCAGTTATACTCCAAGTTGATGAAACTCCTATTGGTTGAGCAACCCAAGTACTTGTAGTAGCAACTGTAGCAGAAGTAACAGTAGAACTAGCAGCTACACCTTCAACCGTCCAAGTGCTTTCTGCCTCTACTGTATTAGTATTCCAGTGATAAGCGATTATATCACCTCACTGCATACGGTGAAGGAGGAATCATCATCCTACCGCTACTAATTCTTTTGTTCTGGTATCTTTGTACTCTACGTTTGAATTCATTCATGTGATACTGCATCTTCTCATAATCTTTATCGTTCTCAGCAAACTTAGACTTAACAAAATCAACGATTGCCATTGCAAGTTGATACTCAACATTTAGTGTATCACTTTCCTTTGTAGCCGATGTCTGAGCAACATCATCTTTGTCAATAACTCCTGGAGAACGCAAATACCTGATCTTAATTCCTGGACTACCATCGGCAGCCGCAGTGATTGCTGTATCTGGACTAATAAACTTGTTATTAACAGTCTTATCTTCAACAACTATTGCAAGATTTCTTCCAAATATATAATATCCGTATTTACGCATTATGCATTATCCTTATCATCAGTACTTACATTGAGTACTCTTTGTATTTCTACATATGTACTTTCATCAGTATCATATATAAGGACTCCCTTTAAAACTTCAAAGTCGTCAGGGAATCCATAAAATCTTTGATTAAGAACCATATCTAAAGTACCGACTACCATGTTATCTTCAATCATTGTCTGTATTTCCTTTAACCCGTCATTTATGTACGCCATAGCATAACCCGAATTGGTAGTCGGCACCCTTTCCATTACTTCTTTTACAGTCATTTTACGCTCCTACGTTATTAATGCATACTCTACTGCTATATTATCAGTACCACTAGATGATTTAACTATAATATTAGCCGCAGGTACATTAGGCAATGTAACAGCACCATTCGGTGGTATTGTACATACTACTTGTGAACCAAGAGTGACAACTAAATTGCCAGCAGATGTATCTCCTAAAGCTCCAGAATCATATTTTTTACCAGTATGTTTGATAAATACAAAATCGTATCCAGCACTTCCTAGAGTTGAATTACTACCACCAGAGACTTCAGCTTCGTCATAAGCTACTGTACCGCCAGAATATCCGACTGTAGTATGTCCAGCAGAACAAACTACATCAGCGCTTCCACCTAATGATTTACCTATATCTGTATTAACTACGTCATGCGCACCACTCTGGTTTAATACACTATCAATTGTTGTTATGGGAGTCATACTGACACCATAATTAATTTTGCCAGAATCTGCCATATTTTATTCTCCTTGTTGTTGAGGTTGATAAGATGCAAATGATTTTTCATATTCACCCATACAATACTGTAACTGAGCTTGCATCCACTGATATTCAGCCTGTGCCTTTTGCATCTGCGTTGTAAAATCTTGTACTAAAGCCTGTACCTCTTGCCCATAAGCATTTAGCTTAGACTGAGTTTCTTGAGTATAGACACTTAGTAATGATTGAGTTTCTGTTGAATAAAGATTGAGTTCTGACTGTATTTCAGCAGTATAGCCACCAATTGCAGCCTGATACTTGTTCACGTCAGCACTAATTTTTGTTGATTCTTTTTGTAACTCAGCACTAAATGCGGCTACCTGAGACTGAGCTAAACTTGATTTCTTAGATATATCTGCTTGATATTCTTGAAGTATAGAACCTACTTTAGCTTGGTACACACCCAACTCTTGTTGGAACTCCAATTGCCATTTAGCAAATTTAACCTGCATTTCATTGCTTGTCCAAAGAACGACTGCTTCATTAAGATCAGCTTGGTATTTACTTAATTCAGCTTGATACCTTTGCATTTTATTAGCGTATTCCTGAACCTGTTTTTGTAATTCTTGTGCTTTATTCTGTAGATCAACATTGGTACTTAAGGACATCTTTTGAATAAGAGCCTGAGTATTTGATTGAAACTCAGCAGTATCACGTTGGTTCTCAGCTTGATATTCTGTATTGGCTTGGTTAAATGAATTCAACGAAGCCTGAAGATTAGCTGAAAATTCTTGTATTTGACCATTTATTACTGCCATTCTAGCTCCAACCATTTCAGGATCTTCACCTTTAGTGGCATCAGCAACCCATTCATCAGCATCTGACCAATCTGGAGCAGTCATAGTAGGCTGTACATATATTGGAGGAGTTCCTTCTAAATTCATTGTCTGAGATTGATATTCAGCCTGTAATTCTGCATCGCCAATAACAAAAGCTGGAGCATCAGGCGGAGATGGCGGAGCATTAACAGAAGTAAGACTAAGGTCTGTAATTCCAGGGTCGGGTACAGGAGTGAAAACAGGTAAACTGACATCATCTGGCATAACCACTGCTGTCAGTTCACTTACGAGGGAGAGGTTCACTATAGGTGCCACTGGAACGCTAACTAGTGTTGGTGCATCGGGTAAGGTCGGTAACGCCAACACAGGAACACTAGGCAGTGACAGATTTGGAGGTAAGCCCTGATACCCGACCATTCTTTCTTCTAAAACTTTACATGCCGCAAACAATACTGGCATTCTATAAAACTCTGTAGGAAAATTTGCAATAGATGATGGATTAGTAGACCAATTTGTAACAGCGCCATAAACTACTAAGTCTACTGCGGCCTGAGCAGAAGCAGTTGGAGTTGGAACAACGGTAATAGAACCATTGCGAACATAATATACAGGAAACTCTTCAGTTGCCCTTCGTAAACTTGTAGCGTCTGCCGCATTAAACCTATCCGCAGATTCAATCGCAGTAGCTACTCTCCATCCAGTACTATCAAGTGAATATCTCACTACCTGTAATACTCTGTGTGAACCTCTTATATCAATACTGGCGCCACTAGAACTGTATGGATCAGAAGAAAATAAATGTAATAACTCAGGTTGTAAAGCCGCTAAACGGCCAATAACATCTTTTATACCGTCATCGAACCATTGTTCCGCTTCAGTTCCTGCTGTAGCACCAGCTAGTGCTTCTACTTGATCTTTAAATATAAATGCCATAATTCATCCTAATGTTAGGGGGGCGCTATAAAAGCCACCCCCCAATTAACACTCTTACGCTGTTACGTCTTTCCAGACCGCATGAGCTTCAGGCATCACAACGTCTAGACCAGCCTCAGTTTGAATGAGGTCGATCCTTCTGTCAACACCAGTATTCTCTAACGATTGAACGCCAACATAGATCGCAGTATCACGATTCACGCCATTACCAACAAGAGGTCGGTATTTAACGTGTTTCATGTTTACAGCAACAATACCAGCGGCTTTTTGACCACCGTCTAGATGGATATTCCTAGTAAGATTCATATCTCCGTAAGGAGTACTAATCTTAGTCATATCCAAACCAAACTTCACGCTTTTGCCAGTAATTGAAAAATCAAGGCGATATTGACCACCTGTTTGAACATTACTTTTAACATAACCAGCTAATTTATGAAACCAGTTATATACGGCAGTACTACACATGAAAAGCGTAGCCCCAGCATTATTGTAACGAGGATCCATCCAGGAACTCATATTCTCCAAGAAATCATCAGAGGTAGTACCACTACCATTTGTTGCTAGATCAATCTCGAATAAGTTTCCATTAGACGTTACGTAATCAACAATACCCTGAGTATAACGGGTAGTTCCATCAATATGCTTACTGCCAAATAGCAGAGCCTGTTCGATGTCCCATTTATGCTCAATGAGTTTGTTTTTCCATACTCTCGCCCATTCGTCTGGGACGATTTTCAGTGAAGTTGCACGTGCAGTATTAGTCATCTGCATACTCGTCTTAAAGATCTGAGTATATCCGTATCTATCCAGATAAGGTGTATCTTTATAGGTACTTGGAAAACTCGAACCTTCAGCGAATGCAGAACCAACTACATAGCATTTCATAGCTTCAGTTACGCTAGCGGCTGCTGAAATAAATGCAGAACCACTATCATTTTTGAAACTCCAATTGCCAGAAGCTGGAGCTGGTGCGCCACGTACAACCTTAAGACCTAGCTTCACTTCTTCTGAAGCGTCTACAGGTGCGGCATGGATTCTAGCAACAATATAATTGTCACCATCGCCAGCGTTAGTTATAGGTATTTTAATTAACTGATCTTGTAAAAAGAAGATCGGTTTTGTACCCGCTGAACCAGCTGCTACACCAGTTTGCCCTAAGACATTCTGTTCGTTACCAGCAGATTTGTAATCTGCTACCATTGCTACAGCTAAATAAGCATTAGCTGCGATTGCACCAGAACCAATGTCTGGTGCGTTTGTTGCATATGTCAAGCCGCTTACGGCAGCAGAGCCATTCCAAGTTACATATCCTGAAACATAAGAATAACGCTTATGCCACATGCTTCGTTCTTCCAGCGATTTAAACTCTGGATCATCCGTTGGTTTTCTCGAAACTTTGTTAAGAAATCGAAAAAAGGGGGTTTGGTCTATAGCAAGTTCACTTACGGCACCACCGAAGTTATATCGTCGCCTAAGATCACCTATCCCCGCTCCTCCTGAACCAGGAGCAGAACCAGCAGTTGATGGAGCTTGTTCGTGGGTACTTAGAAAAAGAGGACTATCAGCCATCTTTGTCTCCTTCCATTTTGGAAGGAATTGTTACTACTCTGAATCGAAACTAAATAAGGAATCTACTCCTTGATCTAATCCTTTCAGTGCATCAAGTACCTGCCTGTTTGGGTCAGTAGTCTCTTGTGATACACTATTGACCGAACTAGTACTTTTTGGTATTTCCCTGACATTCTTCATCTGATTAAGCATATCATCCTTAGTAGCTTTAGCCACATTCGAAGCAACTTGTCCTCTATTCTTTAGATAGTAAATATCTTCAAGATTAATTCTGTGATCATCCGCCCACACCATCATATCATTAAACTCGTCATCAGCCATTCCAGAATCCTTCTTGAATTGCTGAGCCTCAGCTGCACGCCTTTCAGCGTCTGCATCAGCGGCTCTGGTTTGGTTTTCAGTTTGGAGCTGTTGGTTGACTCTACTGTCAACGATATTACCGATAGTATGATTAAACATCTTTCCAGAATCACTTTGAGGGTTTGCTACGGCATCATCCATATCAAACTCAAAATCATCAGGTAAATTTAACGCTTCCTTCACGTTTTCTGTTTTTCCACCATTTTGTAGGTAGTCTTTTACAACACCTACCAATCCTGAATCATCTTTCATAGTATCCAGGATAGGGATAAAAGGTTCTACTTCATCAAGTTTGGACTTCATTTTCTGAGCCTCACGAGATGAGTCTTTGTACCTTTTCTCCCAATCAGTCGTTTCTATCGTGGAGTCAGACTCCTGAGTCTGAGTTACCGCTTCTGACTGCTCATCAGGGGTGGCGACTTCTATTCCTTCGTCTTGGTCAATGATCATTGAATTAACATCATTATCCAGTGCAGAAAAGAAATCGTCACTGGAGCCAAAAACCGCTTTTTGTGCATCATTTTCAGGCACAATTGCGCTTTCCGTCTCTGGGTTTGCCAGTTGTTCTTCTTTTGCCATATTTCCCCTTATTGTTTTCCATTCATAGACTTTTTAATCGCACCGAGTTCGACACCAGCCTTTTCTTTAGCTAACTTTGCGTCTTGCTCCATTTTAGAAGCTGAGAGGGCCATCCTACTTTGAGTTTGGGTTGCTCCCTTACGAATTTCTGCTTCTACAGTACGAACTTTGTCTTTAATGCCAGCTTGTACAAGCTGTCTTTCAAGTGTTTCGACAGTACCTTCTTTGTCTTTAACTGCTTCTTCTAACTGATTTATTTGTTGAGTTAATTGAGCATATAGACTCTTACGTTGTATAATCTTCTCTTTATTGCGTATATCAGTTTCTGCTAATACTGCAACGTCATCTACAACACCGAGTTTCATTAACTCTTTCAGTTCAGCCAAGTAGGCCCATCTATTTAAGGGAAGCGTGCTTCCCGAAACAATTCTTACATCAAATCTTGCGGCAGAGTAGTCTTTCCACTTACCAACCGCTTGTCCCAAATCATTATATATCGGTATATTAATCTCGAATGTTCTTTCTTCTTGTATTGCCGAAGGCTGAACAATCCTGAAAACCTTATTAGCTTTATATACTGCTTGAGAATAATCTTTTATTACTTCACCCAATTGTTTTAATGCTGGATCTATAGAACTCTTCAACCACTGCTTTACTCTTCTGGTTCCATATTCATCAAGGGCAAGCATACCACGATATGTATCATGTTGACTTCCTGTATCTCCTTGCATAGAAGAATAAATGCCAGCAAGATATTCCATATCTCCCTTACCTTCTTGCACTATAGAAAAGAAAGCACTAGATAATTGAGCTGGTAAAACTTCTTTAGGATTATCGTATCCTGAATTAACAGGTAATAATGCCCCAGGAGCTGTAGCGTTCTTCTCCCAATAATCAGTATCAATACTTCCTTCATAGTACATCCATCTCAAAGATGAACCAAGAGATGCATTATGAACCATCAGTTGATGGGCTTTATTTAATTCTCTTTGTTTACCAACAAGCGGAGAAACTGCGCTCATTGGAAATGGTGTTCCTGTCCATTTATAGGTAATAGGAACTATTGGGTAATGAGTGAGAGGTAAATGAGTTTCATAAAGAGTTACATCTCCAGATACGCAGGTTAATTTGATCCCCTCTTTATAAAATTTCACTGCATCAGTAATGGTATCTGCAAATTCCTTTTCTTCGATCAGTATCTTATATTCTTTTTCACTGACAATTTTATTCTGAATAATTGTAGCTTTCTTCTGCGCTTCAGCCATCAATTGCTGTTCAGCAGCTTGCAGTTGTTCCTGATTTAACTTTTGTTGTTTCTCAAGTTCTAATTCTCTACGTTCAGGTATTACCTCTCCACTATTAACTCCTTCAGTTAATTTAACATCAAGCTCCTGAAGTGCAACTTCCATTTCTTTTGCCATTTCAGAAAGTTTAGTTTGAACTTCTTGCTGAATTTTCTCCATTTCTTGAGGAGATGGTAATATCTGATAAAATACATTATAATATGGTCTGCGTTCCCTTTCATAAGCCTCAAAATATTCAACCATATCATCTGGAATTTTTTTCTTACCAAATGATTCTGTTATATCTTGAAATTGAAAATCGTCACCTTTTATTTCAGATTCAGAATAATCAAAGTCTGTAAGATGTGAACTAGCAGAACGCTTTATCTTTGCCTCATGCTCAGGACTGATATTTATCAACTGAGTCTTGGTCATTAATTTTCTTACTACAACATGAGAAGCATCTCTAAATAATGGATCTCTTGATTTTGGGTCTATATATACATCAAATGGATCTGGTTGTTGGATAGTGACTTCACCCATCCCCCTATCCATGTTAGAATCAACAGTAACCATTAAGTAACCAACGCTCTTTGTGATAGCGTCATTTACAGCGTTACCAAATAAAGTACTTCCGCTAGATAAATTCCATATGTAATCAGACATATCTGCGAATACAGCCGCAACATCTGAATCGCTGCCTTCTACACCAACCGCTTGCCACCTCGGATTAGAAGCAGTGGCGTAGAAGTTCAGCATTTCCACTACAGGAATAATTCTATTAATTGTAAATGTAGGCATCCCTTGGTCTTCAAGGGTTGTCTTTTCAGTTTGAGTTAACTGATTGTCGAGATAAAAATCATATCCCTTTTGGTTGACCTTCTGCCATTCCTGCCTAGTCGAGCTATTAATAGCATCGAACATCTCCCTTATTCGCAATGCACGCTTATCTTGTCTTTTGGCCATTAAGCCACCACCCAACTTTTAGGTTTACTTACATGACGTTCAAATCCATCCTTTGTAGAAGTAATACCGTGTGGCGGGTGTGCAAATTTGCACGCATACGCAAGCGCATCTATTGTATCATCATGCGCCATACGTGGCCCGAATGTAACGATTTCATGTTGTAAATCAAAATGGGATTCTCGTATCTTAATTGATCCTATTACTAGCCTTTGTGCCAGTACTCCTTGTATTCTATCCCTTTTACTCATTCTTGTTCCAGGTTTTTCTTCTTTAAACTTAACTGAAAAGTCATTTCTTCTACGCATTTCACTAATTAATGACTGAAATACAGGTCTTGACATAGTTGTATCTTCAATTACACATAGTTGAGGATGATATGTATGAGCATAGTCAAACATATGATCTACGATACCTTTCTTCCTTTCACCTAGTATAGCTAATACAGGCAATCCCCTTTCCCTTATGTAATCAAGAACGTAAATAGTATTGTCCATATCCACTGCTATTACTATTATAACGGAGAAGTCAGCCTCTCTACGCATAGAATCTGTAGCTGGGTCAACTCCAACAAATACATTTACTGGCTGGGCATCGCCATCTTCAGTAATTACATAACTAATATTTGATTCTTCATCGTGAGTAAAATGACCCTTCCAGTACTTAATATGTTTCATATTAAAGATAGAGTCTTCAGCAGATTGGACTTCCATCATATACTCTTGGTAAAATTTCGCTGGTTGACCAGAATCCCTATAGAACTTCTTTTTCTCTTCCATCTTCTTCTTGCCGAACCATGAAGGCCATAAGGTGTTACCTTTTTTATCCAATGCCTTATGCATCACTACATCCCAAGAGAATTCTTCATTGTCATGTTTTGCTTTCTCAGAACTCATAATAAGATTATTAATAAAACTATCGTAGTGAACAGGTGTACCATTAATACGAAGCCTACCAGTATGAGGCTCAAGAGCAGGATATACGACCGCAGTGATAAGGTTTGCATTTTTCGATCTAGCTTCAGGCGTAATAGTATTATTCTCATCTTCAAAGTCATCAAGAACAATGAGATCGTACCTCTTATGGAGTTTTGCGCCACCCCTTATACCTGATATATTTGATTTACAAAGAAGTTTGCAGCCATTACTTAATTCAATATCCTCTTCTGTCCACTTCTTTCCTTTAAGATCACCAAAGAAGTATCGTATCTTATCATTGTATTCGAGGTGGGTTTTAACGTAATCCATATTTCCCGTTGCGAGTTTCGCTGTAGCTGATACCCATCCATAAAAGTAAGGTTCCTTATCGGAGAAACAAAAGTTGTGTAATATGTCACACTTTGTAAGTACTGTCTTTCCGTGACCCCGTGGGAGTATGATTGCGACTTGCTTGTTTTCGAGATCCGATATCCTATCTGCAACTTCGTAGTGGAAGGGGGGTGTTTCAGACCGAGTAAAATCGTCAGGAAGAAACAGCTTACCAAAAGCAATAATATCATGACGAGCCAGTTCAAGAGCTTCTTCCGCTTTAGATACATC
>Ga0310345_10006667_pt1 | contig 10050 bp, 6 predicted proteins | sample HC15DNA20500_MG_FD_204667 | JGI IMG/M metagenome (GOLD analysis project Ga0310345, IMG submission 204667) | Marine microbial communities from station ALOHA, North Pacific Subtropical Gyre - HC15-DNA-20-500_MG | ecosystem: Environmental > Aquatic > Marine > Oceanic | place: Pacific Ocean: North... | reverse complement strand
TGGGCATCCAGGGAGACGAACCGATCCGCGACACCGCCGTGTTTCATTCATACGAAGGAATTTTTGCCATCCGGCAGGGTCCGTGGAAGCTAATCAAAGGTCGAGGCTCCGGTGGATTTAGCGAACCCCGCCACATCGAACCTGGGCCTGGTAAAGCAGTCGGACAACTCTATAACCTCACCGAAGACCCCGGAGAGACAGTAAATTTGTATCAACAGCGCCCCACAATCGTCGGTCGACTGGACGCACTACTGGAACTTTACAAGGAACAAGGGTTCAGTCGCCCCATGGAATAATGGCGGACCGGGACCAAGACGCCATCTTTTCGATTGTCACACTTTCTCGTCAGGACCGAACATCTCGTACCCGCTTCCAGAGCTTCTTGTCTAGAGACACAAGAAACTGATAGGCAAGTCGTTCAAACTCAGCCGGGACGACCTTTGCCGGGAGTTTCGCTCCGTGGACCGCTCTTGGCGTGAAAAACACAAGCGCAGAATTTTTTTCATAGGGAACCGTCTTGGCGAGTTCACACCTGATCCCGGCACGCTCCGGGTAGAAGATGCCGATTCGCTTTACAGGAAGCTGGTCTGCCTTCACTTTGAACAGCATCGTTCCGTACTCTTCGTGGGCATCTTGGTCAGGCCGCGGAAGATACACCAATGTCGTTAGCATCGCGTGCCGCGGATCAAGATGGGGGGCAATTGCATATCCCGGACGTCTCAGCAACAAGCGCCCTTCCGTACAGTGGTAGCGGAGTGCCTGGGCTTCACCGTTTTCCATACCGAAAGCAGAACGACAAAAATCGTTGATTGTGTGCTGAAATTTTTCCACCAGTAAGGGAATCAGGAGCTCCGGCACCATAACCTCGTGAACAAAGCCCCAGACCATCTCGACTTGCCGCGGTCCAGGATCGCGGCCGATGAACCAGTTCTGACGTTGGGTGCCAGCCTCCCTCCAGAACGCCTGTGGGGGAATGGCGTCAAGGAGGAGACCGTAAAAGTCACGGGGGAGGACTTCTCTAATAACCAGATAAGGAAAAGGTTCGTTTTCCAGGCGCGCGGCCTCGACCGCAGAGCGGAGATGTGATTTGAGCACGCTTAATTTCGGCAATAACCGGGGGGGCTGTACAGTGTGCGCCTGCACGCAGTCTTCGTGCCTCGCGAGCGCGAGCACTCGTGCCAACCGCACCGCCTCTCTCGCCTCTCTGCCCATTTCCTCCTGGGCATCCCTGAGCTCACCCAAATCCCGTGTCAAGGCCCGTTGGCGCGCTCTGGCGTCCTTGAGAGCCTCGATGAGGCGCCGTTGTCGTGAGTTTTGTTTCTGCTGTCTCAGGCCCGCTTGAAGTTTCTTTTGGCTTTTTTCAAGCCTGTTCACATCGGCTTGAACCCTTTCTCGCAGTCCAGCCTTCCACAGGAGGCTCCCGAGAACCCGTTTTATGTGTTGCCTCATATAAAAATCTCGAAATCAACGGCGGAAAATGCACCTTAAGTTATCCCATTTTAGGCCCGCTTCACACCGCGCGGTAGGACGGCAGAACAATGTCTTCGACCTCCGGCACGGGAACCACAGTCCCAATGGGTCGCAGACTACGATGGACGAGGCACGGTCGGCTACCAAAAGATCTACAGTCGAGGGAAAAGGTGCCTGTTTAGTGTAAACACCAGCGGCCCTGATAGATAATTCGCTTCTATCGCGCACCTCACTCTCAAACGAGAGCAACAGCTCGATGAACAGTCATCTTCTTGTCTGGTCTCTCACCGCTGCACTTGGCGGCTTTCTCTTTGGCTTCGACACCGTTGTTATCTCCGGTGCGGAACAAGCGATCCAGACCATCTGGAATTTGAGTCCTTGGATTCACGGGCTCGCTATGGGTATGGCTCTCTGGGGAACAGTTCTCGGTTCGTTGATCGGCGGCTGGCCCACCGATCACTTTGGCCGGAAACCGACACTAGTAGGGATCGGGTTTCTCTACTTTGTCTCCGCTCTTTGGTCCGGGCTGGCCCCGGATGTCCTCTCCTTCATGATCGCCCGTTTCATCGGTGGTGTCGGTGTCGGTATCTCGACAGTGGCAGCCCCTCTTTTCATTTCCGAGATCGCGCCAGCCCGGCATCGTGGACGGCTTGCCGGTATGTTCCAATTCAACATCGTGTTCGGCATCCTAATTGCTTTCGTCTCGAACGCGCTTCTCGTCAATCTGGGGGATAACGCTTGGCGTTGGATGCTCGGTGTGGAAGCCGTACCTGCACTGGTCTACAGTTTGATGTGTTTCGGACTCCCGGAAAGCCCGCGGTGGCTGATCGGCCGACGGGGGGATTGTCTACGTGGTTCCCGAGTCCTCCAATCCATCCACCCCGAGGCATCGAGAACCGAGATCGCATCGATGGTGGACAAAATCGCGGCAGTCTCTCAAAGCCCGGCGAGCAGCGGCCGCTTTTGGAGTTCTCACTTGAAGACGCCGATCTTCCTAGCTTTCTTCATTGCCTTTTTTAATCAGCTCTCTGGCATCAATGCAGTACTGTATTTCTCACCCCGGATCTTTGAATTGACCGGCTTGAAAGACACAGCCGCGCTACTGCAATCGGTTGGGGTCGGCCTGACCAACCTCATCTTTACCTTCGTCGGGCTCTGGCTAATAGACCGCCTTGGACGTAAGACACTTCTCTATCTTGGTTCCGTTGGTTATATCATTTCCCTGAGCCTATGTGCGTGGGCGTTTTTTACCGAAACCTTCGCCATCGTTCCGGCGTGCATTTTCGCTTTCATCGCAGCACATGCGGTGGGTCAGGGCGCGGTGATCTGGGTCTTTATCTCCGAAATCTTCCCGAATCGTCACCGGGCACAAGGCCAATCGCTGGGCAGCTTCACCCACTGGACCTTCGCGGCATTATTAACAACTTTTTTCCCGTCGATGGTGACGATTCTTGCCCCCGGTTACATCTTCTCTTTCTTCTCCTTCATGATGGTTCTCCAGCTCGTCTGGGTGAAAACCGTAGTACCCGAAACCGGGGAACGCCAGCTGGAGCAGATAGAACACGACCTTGCGAGGTCATGAGGCAACATACGGTGCTTGTTTTCCTAATAGCATGAAACGTCGGCTAGGCGTGGTACTGATCCAAGTTGGTCCAACCCTTTGGCACACCTTTTCCTACCTCCTGGAATGTCTACGGTGGCGTTGAAAAATCACGGGGCTGACAACAATCGTGCCCTACTACCTCACGCGGAGTGTACGTAGCTGTGCTCGATCATTCGCAGTCAAGGGAAGCCAACCTTGCGGTCCGTCCCTGACGATTACAGACGAGCAAGGTCCACACATGAGAGTGGCCTGGTCTCGGTTGTGTTTAAGCCCGAGCGTGTGACCTAACTCGTGGGCGATAACGTTCCTCAAGATCGTACTATCGCTAGGACGACGCGGTTCCGCTGCGCGAACCGCGACCAGGTAACTAGGCGAACCGGCTAACGGCCAGGCAAACGGCAACAATGGTTGGCGTGAAAGTAAGACGACTATGTCTGCTTCGAGGCCAGTCAACTCCCCGGGCGGCTCCGGCCCAGCCGCGCCCCGCGGCAGCCGACCACCCCGTTGCGACACTTCACGGGCAAAATTTTCCACCGCACGACCATCCGGAGTGATCAGAGCCACCTCTCGAAGCCGGACTCCCGATTCGAGATCCGACAACGTCTGGTTCCAGAACGCAACCGCGTCACGCGTATGCACGACTCGTTCATCGTCGGCCTCCGGAGCAATAATGGCGACCCGGCGTTCCACAACTTGCTGCCCGGATCCAGGGACTGAAGGTAGCAGCAAAGTAGCAACCAGAACCGTTTGAGCGGTCCGTGTGTTCTTCATCGTGAAAAGAAATCGGCGACGACTCCAGGTCCTCTAGCAATTCCAGAAAGTTACTCAATAGCGAAAAAGATATCGCAGTTTCATGAAAATTGCCCGGTTAGTGCGGCGCAGCTCTTCGGTGAAAAAAAGCCGCTCGTCGATGCCGTCTCCATCTCTGTCTCCGACCAGTCGATCCGCCTGTCGATAGTGGTCATCGTAGCCGAAGTAAAACACGGTCCCGGCATTGATCCGGTACGTGAAGAGAACGTTAAGGTCTAGTTCTTTGTCGAAGGTGTTGTATTCGCTGATATTCCGCACCAGCAACCGGTCAGAGATCGTCAGGACGCTTTGCGCTCGGTAGATCTTGACATCGAATACCTCGGCTGCGCCACTGCGCTGATCGATTAACCTGCTGGTGTTAACGCCGACCTGAGAGCTAAGCCTGGCGAACGGCCGCACGGTGACGTTCAACCGAGTGCGGCTACCGGTACCAAGAAACGGGTTGTCGATATCGAAGAAGATTTGATCCCCTTTACTGTAACTCGCATTAACCGACAACGCCCGGTTCGTACTCGCACCCCCGCTGACTGAGTATTCCGTCTTGAAAAAGTTGATTCCACCAAACCGTTCCATATCTCGATTCACGTCGGCACCAAAGCGGATGTTCTTCGCGAAGCTAAGACTCGTTCCGACACGTGCCCTTTCATCTTCGAGCACGTCGTCGAAATTCCAGTTTCGACTGTAACTGACTCGTGGCCCCCAATTGTTGACCCAGCTTTCCGGCCACCAGCGGTACGAAACGTTACCCGTGACCAACCGCTGGTTAACCCGGCGAACGAAGCCGACATCGGTATCGAAGTCCGGTGAAATTTCAAATGCTGCGGCAAACCAACTGAGATTGCGGCCATTGTCCCTGATACTGACATCGTAAACGTGACCTTCTCTCTCGATGCCATCCAAACTTCGATGCCTAGTACCGATCATGCGAAAATTAGTAGAACGTGATCGGGACAACCGAAAGCTCCCATCGACACCACCCAGCATGCTGCTACTGTCAAGAAATTCGCGGTCTGTGAAAATGGCACCGAGATGGGATTCTGAATAGACATCGTATTTCACGCGCCCGATGAAATTCTGAGCAGTCTCGCCGAACCGTATGTCAGTTCGCTCATCAACGTTTCCGGGTGCCTCGTCCTCAGCAGTGAGGACACCGACCGCCAACCGACCGACCTTACCCGTCAGTTTAGCGCCCCATACCGGATCGACAATGGTCCGCGTGTGTACAAATGTCACCGGGCCTGGAAACTGGAAGATCTCGGCGCCTTCAACGAAGAACGGCCGAAGCTCACTGAAAAAAAGAGGAAAACGTTGGTTTACCTCGACCTGTGGCCGGTCCGATTCAATCTGGGAGAAATCAGGGTTAAGGGTGAAATCTGCCGTTAAGTTCGACGTGAGACCGTACTTGATATTCAACCCAGCCTCTGGGTCGGTGTCCCGATTAACGAAACCGCCCGTCGCTTGATCGAATGACCCGAACTGTATGGCGGTAAAGGTCGGAAGAAACTCGAGGTTCCTGCTGGTAGAAAAGTTCGTCATCCCCTCCATCAGGCCCATCTGTCTATGAAATCCAGACACATCACGTGACATCGGTGCCCAGACGTCATTTTCCTGATTCTTGCCTTTGATCTCCCGAACGATCTGAAAGCCCCACTGATGTGGCACACCCGCTGGCCGGCTGGGATAGCGAATACTTTTAAGGGGAATCGCCATCTCGGCAATGTATCCGTCGTGCACGATCTCTGTGGCGCTATAGAACAAGGCGTCCCACGACCGGTCCGCAGGTGGGATAGGAGACCTGCCGAATCCCCTCCGACTCGTGTTTACGATGCCATCACCTTGCACGTTGAAAGCATTCAGGTCGAAGTCGTACGCTCGTTGCTGGTCAAGAAAGGTATCAATGTAGATCGTGATTAAGTCGTCTTGAAACGCTCGGTCACGGTCCACTCGGTTCGCCCGCATGATGTTAGGATCCGAATAGTGAAGATAGAAACCGAGGTAGATGTTGTCGTTGTCGTAGGCGAGGTAGACCTCTGTCTCCTCAGTTGCAGGCTCTCCCTCAAGGGGTGATTCTTGCGTAAACTCAGTAATTTTTGCGGCGTTCTGCCACCCGATATCGTCGAGGCGCCCATCGATAGTCGGTGGGGTGTCAATTCTTGGTGGGCGAACCGTCGGGCGTCCCGGCAAGAGCCCGAGGGCTGACATGTTCTTGTTGTCAACCACCGTAGCCTCAGCGGTAATCGCTTCAGAATCCTGAGGTCCGGTCGTTTCGACAGCCCTACCACCAAATGGGCCCTTCTCAGCTCCCGCCAGGCCAGGCCAGACGGCTACCGCCATCCAAACTACGATTGCACCTAACGAGACATGCGCACGCACGCTGCATCCAACAACCGCTACGAGTGACGTTCGGTTCATCGTTGACCCAGTTCAATTGGCCCTAGGTCTCACCACCCAGAGGGACGGCACCACGATTGATGACTTAAGCATCGGAAAAAGACAACGAGCAATCCCCAGAGCATGCCACGTTACACTCATCAAACTTCCCGACCCCCACAGCGGTAGCCAAAAAGACCAACGTCTCCTCGTACTCCGAGCGTCGGTTCGCACCACCGGCTCCGGCGACACCGAACCCGTTGCCGCGCTTGAACAGTGGTCGAATCCGGCCGGGGCCGACATCGTTCCCAGTTGATCAACTAGACACGAACGGAAGTGCTTACCCCAACGGGTAATGAATCGTTGAACTATTTCGGTCCCTCTGTTTCAGCAGCGGCCATTTCTTTCGTTCGTTCGCCTAGAAGGATGTTGGTCATGGCATAGTTCCCTTCATGGCAAGCGTATTCATAGATCACGTAGTCCTCGAGCCTTGGCATCGTGCGTAGCGCTGTCCAAGGTCGCGTATAGACGGTCGGATCTTCAACGGTGAACTCGTAACTGATTTGATCGCCACTGGCCCGTGTGAAACGTTCAACAGCACGAGTGCTCCTAGATGACGGGAATCGGTGGGTTGTCGCGTCACTGAAGTTCGTTGTTTCGACCACCAAGGTGTCCCCTTCCCAGCGCCCCCGCGAGTCGCCGTTCCATTGGCGAATCCCGTCGTCAAGTCGCGAACGTCTATCTAATGGAATGATTCGCACGTCGTGGATGTTCTCGACGCGGATCGCGACGTATTCGGGCGTTTGGAGAATCTGATATGTATTGTTGTAGCCCGTGGAGATCGGGGGTACGCCATGGTAAGTAATACATCGATCCCAGTTGCTGCGATCCAGCCAGGAATCTGCTGGATGCATGAGCCGATAATCCCGTTGGGCCGCTGCTTCCTCCTCCGTTTTTTGTCTCACGGGGAGTCTTCCGTTCGGAGGATCAACGATGAGCGAAGTCCGCAAATCTGGGCTGACCGTCCCACGATCAAACCAGAGCGCATTGTAGGACCCGACGTCGCCGGGTCGGGCCGGTTGATCAAGCGTTACCGACAAGTTCCGCGCGGCCGCTTCTTCTGGCGTATAAAATTCCCTCTCCGCCAAGGTCTCAGGTCGCTGTAACGGAGTAAGAGACGCATAGGACCAAGTGCCCTGCAGGTCCGGATCGCCCCACGGCGTGCGGGGAGGCATGTCCACGCCAGCGGTCTGGCTCTGACTCGCCGCCGGAGCCGACACGAACACTACAATGGCGATGCCTACCACGGATGCGAGGACAAATCGTTTAGACATTTCACACCTTCCTTTATGTCACTAAGCGAGCTAATGACCTATCTCCAACCCGCCAAGCCATGCTGTCCGCTCAGGCAGCCGCTGTGTCTTACGACATCTGCGCCGGCAACAATTGGGGCAATCCCAAGAGTCCGACTATAACACTCGACGGGCTCGTCTTGATCGGGGTAAGCAGGACGAGGCCTAAGGCCAACCAAGTAACTGATTCAGCGGCCTAACGGCCAACGAGTCAACGAGCCGCCGGAGGCTCCATTCCACTAACGGCGTACTGCTTTGGATCCACGTGGACTACCAATGGCCGGAGCATCGAAGGTGGACTCGTGGCCGCGCCAATTTGGACCGGGGAGCCAACGAAGTGTAAGTAAACCGTCAACCGGTGCTGTGTAACTCTGATCGCCGGGACTGCATGAAACGAGGCCTGCCCCATCCCGTCAACTTCCATGCGGTAGGTCCCAGGTGCGTCGGCGAAATGGTCCAGGCCAAAGGCAACAGCCTCCCTCCCCCCCTGCAAATGTCCCCATTCCACTGCTACAGCCTGAGTAGTCCCGCTGGTTTCGTAGAGTTGCTCCCGCCCCTTCGGACCCGCTTCAACGCGCCATTCTGTCGCGCCCTGGATTCCAACGTTGTTCGTCAGGATGACCGAACCCTCGTCGTTTCGTAGTACTCCGTACGTCCAACGTGGCGTACCGAAGTCCCACACCCACGGCCGTCGTCTTGACCCACGACTTGCTGTTCGGCATTTCAACAGTCACTACAAACGGTGTTTCTATTCCGCCTCGGAGCATAATCCGGCCTGAGTACCGGAACTCCACATAGAGGGGACCACTCCGGATGGTCTCGGACGTCACGCTGATATTCCCTCCCAACTCGTAGATCGTTCCACTAGTGTCCTCCACGGTAAATCCGTTGAGGCCAGACCCGATCACCTGTCCCCGATAGCCAACCGAGCGGAACAGCGGACTGCCAGTCTTGGTGAAATGCACGCGGCCAACCTGCACCACCCCAGACTCATCGACTAGTATCAGTGGACGCTCCGGCTTGGCGCCGGCACCTACTCCTGGCCCGTACTCGAGGCGGTATGTCCGTGTCTCTAGCGGACCAATGCTGGCATTGAAACTTAGAGCCAACCATTGAACCGACGTATCGGGCCAATTGGAACTAGAAAAAAATTGGCCGGGAATTTCTTCGTCACCGAGCAATAGTCGGACCTCGTCAGGTCGGGCTAGTGCTCCTTGTGGGAACGGCACCCGCACATTAACGGGGTAACGGGTACGCCGGATTCCAGCAGTCTCCTCAATGAGGAGATCGAGCCTTTGAAACGTCTGTATCTCGGCCGACAGTGGGACGAACAGAAGCAGTATCACGAGTCCGACGCCAACCACGATTACGAAAGTGAATGTCTTCATTTCAACCCATCTTCGACAGTCTTTCGATCCGATACCCACCTTTCGTCCTATCACTCAAAAAAATCAAAGTGAAGATGCCAAACAGGATCGCCGGTAGGATCGCCCACACCGGCAGCACGACCCTCGCACCGTAGGTGTCGTTTATCCAACCCATGGTCGGCCCGGACATAGCGGTCGAGATGCTGCCTGAAGCGCCAACGATGGCTAGCAACAGCGCCCCACCCGCGGGGAACCTTTCCGAAGTAATGCCAAGTATCGTCGGCCACCAGAAAGCGGTACCAACTGCCAGAAAAGTCGCGGCCAGAAACCACATCGGCGCTGTGGTGGTCTGCCCGAAAAGGTACAGACCAACCGCCGCCAAGGGCGCTGTAACAACGATGAGCAGCGTTGGCGAGATCCGATGTGGGACATGGCCCAAAAGTTGACGCATCAGATACATGATGCCGTTCATCCACACCAGGAGAATAATCCCGGCCTGGGTGCCGCTCTCAAACACTTCATTAAATATGTTGGCAACCCATTGCCCGGGACCCAACTCAGTCGCGGCAGTCAGCCACATGCAGAACCATACTAGGAGAAACAGAGGGCGCCGCACTTCGGCAAGCATACCGGCGAGTGAGACACCAGCGGCGGTACTTTCGGTAAGAGGGAAGGTTTCTCGCCAGAACATGGTTGTGTAGACGACGGACGGCACGAGTAGTAACACCATCTTTGCCTGCCAGCCAAGACCAACCTGGGTGAAACCGTACGCCAGAAGTCCACCGACGACAATCCCCCCAGGAAACCAAGCGTGAAGGGCAACGAGTTTTGTCGTCTTTCGCTCTGAGAAGAGAGTTGCGACCAGCGGGTTAACAAACGCCTCGACTAGCCCATTGGCGACACCGATAATCAAGGTGGCACCGAAGAGCACCGCGAAGCTTGGTGCCACAATCGTGAGTAGCGTCCCACCGATGTGACCGACAGCCGCCAGTCGCGCCAGGGTGCGCATTCCCAACACGTCACAGAGTGGACCGCCGAATAGGATAGAGATGCCAAACCCCCAGAACGCCGCCCCGGC
>Ga0310345_10006666_pt1 | contig 10050 bp, 8 predicted proteins | sample HC15DNA20500_MG_FD_204667 | JGI IMG/M metagenome (GOLD analysis project Ga0310345, IMG submission 204667) | Marine microbial communities from station ALOHA, North Pacific Subtropical Gyre - HC15-DNA-20-500_MG | ecosystem: Environmental > Aquatic > Marine > Oceanic | place: Pacific Ocean: North... | reverse complement strand
TTGCATCTTCTATTATACTTCTGACACGTTTCACTTTATCGATAGAAGCTGGAATGAATGATTGGCCTCCGTATCCTGGCACTACACTCATGACCAATATTAAATCCACTGACTGCAAAAATGGCAATATCTCTTGTTCATCAGTGGCTGGATTAACAGCTACACCTACTTTACAACCATGCGACTTAATTTGATTAATGCCTTTTGCAAGGTCCGTTAATGCTTCCACATGCAAAGTAATAGAATCTGCTCCAGCATCTATCAAAGGCTCAATTAAATTTTGTGGATTATTGGCCATCAAATGAATATCAAAATGTAATCGACTGTATTCTCGCAGAGAAGCAATAACTGGAGGGCCAAACGTTAAATTTGGGACAAACTGGCCATCCATCACGTCTAAGTGAATCCAATCTGCGCCTGCTTCTGTCACATTTGTAATTTCAGATCCGAGGTTACTAAAATCAGCAGAAAGCATAGAGGGAGCAATTTTTATCTTTTGAGTAATCTCGTTTTACCTCTTTGTTTTAATCAGCGACTCGTTGAGGATTGGATTTTATTAATCCTGGAGACGAGTTCTGAACCATACAACTCAACAGCTTGATCAAGCTGTTGAGTTATGCGCAATTTATTGTACTCTATGGCATCATTAACTCTAGCTTGAGCAGTACCTCCGAAAACATCTCTGGCCTCAATAGATGAATCGACAGTGATTGAAAATATATCTTCATCAAAGAGTTCCGAGAATTTTTTTAAGTCAGCTAATTTAACATTTTTCAAATCAACGTTCTCAGATAAAGCTCTCTCTGAAATTGACGAAATAACTTGATGTGCTTTCCTAAACGGCAATCCTTTTGATACCAAATAATCAGCATAGTCGGTCGCCAATAAAGCACCTTTATCAGCAGCACTCTGCATTGCAGTTTCGTTTATTTCCATATTGGAAACCATACCTGCGCACGCATCCAAACATCCAATTAGCGTGTCAACAGTATCGAAAACAGCTTCTTTATCCTCTTGTAAATCACGATTATAAGTTAATGGCAAACCTTTCATTGTAGTGAGCAGTGAAATTAAATTCCCATATACTCGCCCAGTCCTGCCTCTAGTTAACTCAGCGTAATCTGGATTGCGCTTCTGGGGCATCATGCTGCTCCCAGTAGTATATTCATCTGACATCTTAATAAAAGCAAATTCATCAGATGACCACAAGATTAATTCTTCACATAACCTAGATAAATGCATCATTGCTATAGAAGATGCCGACAGTAAATCAAGAAGGAAATCTCTGTCAGATACCGCATCCATACTATTTCTAGATATCCGATTAAAGCCAAGTTGTTTTGCTACTAATTCTCTATCCAAAGGATATGGCGAGCCAGCCATTGCTCCGCTTCCTAGGGGCATTACATCTGAAGAATGCAACGCCTGCCAAAATCGCTCTGCGTCCCGATTCAACATTTCAACATATGCTAATAGATGATGAGAAAGTAAAACAGGCTGCCCTCTCTGTAAATGAGTGTAACCTGGCATAGCTATCTTACCTTTGGTTTCAGCTATATTAATTAAAGCATCTATTAGACTATAAACTTCGCCTAAAATCTCCGTCGTATAATCTTTAACAAATAAACGCATATCGAGTGCAACCTGGTCATTCCTAGATCTAGCTGTATGAATTTGTCCAGCAACGTCACCAATAATCTCTGTAAGGCGCTTTTCTATGTTCATGTGGACGTCTTCAAAATCTGCATGCCATGGAAATTGGTCACTTTCAATTTCTTTGCGGATTAAGTCGAGACCTTTCTTTATTTCGTTGGCATCCGATTCATTGATGATTCCAACCTTAGACAACATATGTACATGGGCTAGTGAACCTCTAATGTCATAATCATATAATCGTTTATCGTAACTAATTGAAACTGTAAAGTTGGATTTACCCTTTTTCATCATTAGGTTAGACTCCATCCGGCTTGCAAGGTACTAAAAACCTTCGTCTTAAGCTTAATATTTTCTCATCATGTTGATTAATGCCAACCGTTTCCATGTATACAATTCCACGTTTTTTATCACTTGTTAGAGTACACTCCAGAATCTCGCTCTGAGAATATATGGTATCTCCAATAAAAACCGGACCTAAATGTTTTACTGACTCGTATTCCAAATTTGCAACAGCTTTACCTGACGTATCAGAAACACTCATGCCTACTATTAAACTCATTACTAATGGACCGCACACCAATATTTTCCCGTGTTGGTGACTGAGCATATAGTTTTCATCGATATGCAATGGACTTGTGTTCATGGTAATAAGAGAAAATAGATGGTTATCAGACTCAGTAATAGTTTTCCCAGGCCAGTGTTTATAAACACTACCAATAGAAAAATCGTCGAAATACCCGCCAAACTTGTCTTTGCTGTCGTAGATTGTTTTCCCCATAATTAATTCAGTTATCAAGACGAATCATAGCTTATATTTATCTAATAGTCGCTTGGCTATTAATAGACTAAGTATCTCATTTGTACCTTCCCCTATTATCATTAAAGGTGCATCTCTATAATACCTTTCGATGGGAAGATCTTTTATATATCCATAGCCCCCATGTATGCGCATCGATTCCATTGCAACGAAAGCACACATCTCACTGGCAAACAATTTTGCCATTCCAGACTGTAAATCTACCCGCTTACCGTGATCTTTATCTTTAGCCGCGTCATATGTAAGTAAACGTGCTGCCTGAATCTTAGTAGCCATATCCGCAAGCTTTAATTGGATGGCCTGATGGGATGATATTGGCTTACCAAAAGTTTCACGGGTTTGACTGTATTTTATTGCAGCCTCAAAAGCTGCTTGAGCCACACCAATAGCTCTTGCCGCAACATTAATTCTGCCAGTTTCTAGCGCAGATAATACTTGAGAAAAACCCTTGCCTTCAATTTCACCAACTAATTCGGTTTCAGAAACTTTAGCCCTTTGAAATATAAGTTCACATGTACTAACACCTTTGTATCCCAATTTATCAAGTTTCTTGCCAACAGAAAATCCAGGAGTCTCTTTACTGACAATAAAACAACTCATACCTTTATAAGGTGGGATAGAATTTTCATCAGTCTTAGCTAATACAGCAAAGGCGTGACCATGATCTCCATTGGTAATAAACATTTTGGAGCCAGTGATTTCGTAATATTGGCCATTTTTGATAGCTTTGGTTTGGATGGCTTGTATATCACTACCGCCACTTGGTTCTGTTAACCCTAAACCACCTCTAATCTCACCTGATGCCATCTTAGGCAACCATCTGTCTTTCTGATTTGACGTACCAAAATTTGAAATAATGGAAGCCATAACATGATGAGTGCCTATCGGTCCGGTCAAACTCATCCAACCCTTGGAAAGCTCCTCAAATATCATCGCAAACGTAATGTGATCTAAGTCCATTCCTCCGTATTCTTTGGGAATTGTAATTCCAAATAAGCCAAAATCTGCCATCTGGTCAATTAAATCTTCTGGGTAAATATCTTTGGCTTCGAGGTCTTTAACGACTGGCAAAACATCGCGGAGAACAAAATCACTGACAAGGGAGATTATTTGCGCTTGCGTCTCTTTATTTACCTCAGGCAAATTTATCTCCCGGTGGAATTATATTGGCTGTTACCAAAATTCTTGGCAGACAGCCCATATATCTTTAATAATCCTTCAGCATCTGAGTGATCATAATTTCCGATTGCTTCCATTGAAGAATCATCGGTGTAAAGCGAATGAGGCATTTCAGATGAACCTGTAGCCGCAGATTCAAACAAAACGTTCCCTTTATATAAGCGTACTTTTATTGTCCCATTAACTAATCGCATTATTGGATCAAGAGAAGATAACGCTGAAGTTGTAGCTAAATCTAACCAATATCCCTGATAAAGCTGCCTGCTTACTACAGCAGAAACTTGATCATAGAATTCCCTGGCTCGTCTATCCAAAATGAACTGTAATAGATATTCTAACGACTGACCCAAGACTTCTATGCCTGGTGCCTCGTAGATACCTCGGGATTTAATACCTACAAATCTGTTTTCTACTGCATGCGTATTAATTCCAATTCCATTTCGCCCACCAATTTTGTTACACTCAACAAACATTTCCGTCAAATTTAAAAGCTTAGAATCAATTTTGATTGGTACACCTTGAGCCCATTCAATAGTTACTGTTTCAGGCGTGATTGGCGCATCCTGAGGAATAACTCCCATTACAGGTGTCACAAAATCTGACGGGATAGAAACATCCTCTAAATCTCCTGCCTCATGAGATAGGCCTACAAAGTTGGCATCTGTCGAATACCTGGATTCAGATCTGGTTTTTATTGGCAAATCGTTTGATTCACAATAATCAATCATACTTTGCCTACCAGGAAAACTCTCAAGAAATTCAGGATCTCTCCAAGGAGCATAAACCGAAACAGACGGATCAAGCATGTTTGCTGCCAGTTCAAACCTAACTTGATCATTTCCTCTGCCGGTAGCACCATGGAAAAAAACCTTTATTTTACTTTCAGCCATAGCGTTGAGAATTGTTGAAACAATAACTGGCCTAGCGATACCAGTTGTATTCCAATATCCTCCCTCATATCTAGCCTGGCTTTGTAAAAGTTTTAAAGCTGACTGTGCCAAAATATCTTTAGCGTCCAAAATATCAACTTTATAAGCCCCACAGCCTTTCATTCGATCTGCTATTGAGTTGATGTCCTCTTCATCGGGTTGACCTATATCAACTGTGAATGCATGTACTTTAATGCCTTTTTGAGCAAGCCAATGGGTAATAGTGCAGCTATCTAAGCCACCAGATAGAGCACCAGCAAAAACCGAAGATCCAGATTTTTGTAAATCTTTCCAATTCAATGTATTACACCTTCGCAATATCCAAAGCTTTGTCGAACTTTTCTATAGCCTCATCTACTTCTTCTTTAGTGACCGTCAATGGAGGCATCCAGCGTACTATATTGGTCGCAGTAACATTTAACAGCAATCCATTATCGTTACAGGCAGATAATAACTTACCTGCTATATCAGCTGAAAACTCAACACCAATTAAACACCCAATGCCTCGCACATCAGATATGATCTCATGTTTCAATCTGAGGTTTTCTAATCGGTCTTTCATATACTTACCAACATTCCTGGAATTTCCCGGCACATCTTCTTCAATAATGAATCTTGTTGAAGCTTCAGAAGCAGCACACGTTAAAGCATTGCCTCCAAATGTAGATCCATGGTCACCAGGTTCGAGTACGTTCGCTCTTTGATTACATAGAAATGCACCTATTGGAACCCCGCCTCCCAAGCCTTTAGCAAGAGTTAATACATCTGGCTCCACATCAAATAATTCATATCCAAACAATGCTCCAAGCCTACCTAATCCTGTTGATACTTCATCAAATATTAAAAGCAAGTTGTTTTCATCGCACCATTTCCTTACGTTCGACAGATAGTCAGCCGAGGGGATATTAACGCCACCTTCGCTTTGGACGGGCTCGAGCATCACAGCAACGGTATTTTCATTAGTTGCATTCTTTATCTGAGTAATGTCATCGAAATCTACGTGTGTAAAACCTGTAGGAATCGGAGCCCATGCTTCTTGATATTTTGGCTGAGCGGTTGCTGCCACCATATTCATAGTCCGCCCATGAAATGATTTGTACGCCGTGATAATTTGTCCAGGGCCGTTTTTATTTATTTTCCCCCATTTGCGGATTAGCTTTATAGCACCTTCGTTCGCTTCGGCTCCACTATTGCAGAAAAATACTTTATCCATACAACTGTTTTCTACTAATAGTTCCGCTAATTCCAGCTGCGGTATAGTAAAAAACTGATTAGACGTTTGTAAAAGTTGGCTGGCTTGCGTCTGTATAGCTGCAGTAATTACAGGGTTCGAATGGCCAATATTGTTTACTGCCCATCCAGCGGTGAAATCTAGATAATCCTTACCTTCATCATCCCAAACCCGAGTGCCTTCGCCCTTCACAATTACAATGGATTGGCGATTAACCACTTTCATGTAATATTTAGCCTCTTTGGATCTCCAATCAGCCATTTTATTCTCCTATAAAATCAAACTTAACTGCCAAGTATATGATGAACTTAGTTAAAAATGTAACTTTCAAAGAAAATTTTAATTTTCTGATTTAACCAACTCTGGTTCCATTATTAAAGGAATTTCCAGTCTCTTTGTCAAAACATTCAAGAAGAATATGTGGCTTACGACCATCAACAATAAAGGTTTCCTTTACTGCTTCGAGCGCCTTAATGCAAGATTCTAATTTCGGAACCATTCCACCGGCTACAATGTTTGATTCAACTAATCCTTTAGCTTGTTTTTGAGTAAGTCTTTGTATAACCCTTCTCGATGAATCAAGAACTCCAGGAACATCAGTTAACATGATTAACCTGTCGGCTTTAAGGGCTGCTGCCACCTCACCAGCTGCAATGTCGGCGTTAATATTCAATAGTTGAATAGGATCGTCTCCACGGCCCTGCTTTATCGCGACTGGCGCTAAGACAGGTATACTTCCTCCATCTAATATATCTAAAAGAGCGCTAACATCAACTTTTTTAATAGTACCTACAAACCCTAATTCTGGATTTTCAGCATCGGCTTTTAATATTCCTCCGTCAACTCCAGAAAGACCAATGGCTTTCCCACCGCGTAATACAATTTCCCCTACAAGGTTCTTGTTAACTACCCCAGTTAAAACTCCCACAACGACATCCAGTGTATTCTGATCAGTTACGCGTAGACCTCTTATAAATTTCGGTCGTATTCCCTGCTTTTTTAGCCATTCACTGACGACCTTACCTCCGCCATGAACAACAACGGGCTGGAAACCTTGTTTTTGTAACTTAACAAGGTCAGCAACTGTCGTATCATCGGATCCAAATGTGCTACCGCCAATCTTAACTACTACTAGTGAACGGCTTGAGTTGTTTATTCGCTGCGAATTGTTCGGTGCTGCTTGTTTGTTTTTACCAGGCATATCAGTATTAGCATCTAAATTAGATGAATGTAAATTTACGGAATCCTCTTGATACTGCATAATCTAAATCTCAACTAGCGTATATTTCACGTACTATATGCTGAATTAAACACCACATATTCTTCTGTTAAATCACAACCCCAAGCAGTAGCTGAGGCATCACCCACATTGAGCGATATACCAAATTTAACTTCTGGCGCATTCATTGCACTGACTACAGCATCCTTAAAAAATGAAATGGTTTGACCTTCATGAACTATCTGTATTTCATTAATATATATATCTATTTTTGACTCTTTAATTTTTATCCCACTTTTACCTATGGCCATCATTAATCTGCCCCAGTTTGGGTCTCCACCATGAAGCATGGTTTTAACAAGCATTGAACTGGATATTTCTCTAGCAGCTTTCGCGGCATCTTCAACTGATACTGCCCCTTCCACAGCTACCTCCATTACCCTTTGAGCGCCTTCGGCATCCCTTACTATTTCCTTTGCCAATTCAACACATACATAAGTGAGTCCCTCTTTGAAGGTATTTGAATCTGGTGAATTTTCATCAATTTCATCAGCACCAGATTTTCCATTAGATAAAGCTAAAACCGTATCATTTGTACTTTGATCATTATCAATATCAATCATATTAAACGATTGTCCTACCGATTCACTTAATGATTTTTGCAAAAATGCTTTTCCTACTGACGCATCGGTAGTTATAAAAGCAAGCATAGTAGCCATGTTGGGATGTATCATGCCTGCGCCCTTTGCAGCTCCACCGATAGTTACTTTTTTACCACCCACATCGAAGGAAATCGCTAATTCTTTACTGCGTGTATCAGTTGTCATAATTGCTTTAGCAAAATCATGACCTCCATCTGCAGTAGCTTTTACATTACCTATATTCTGCCGGATTAGCGCCATGGGTAACTCCACTCCAATGACACCTGTACTGCACACCAACATGTCTTGCGGATTAACACTCAAATGGCCAGCAGCTAATGCAGCCATTTCTTTGGCATCTTCATAACCTTGTGAACCTACACAACAATTAGCACTGCCACTATTTGCAATAACACCAATGGCAGTATCATTCACTGCTCTTTCTTTGCTTAAGACTACTGATGGGGATGGCACATTATTCGTTGTAAATGTTGCAGCAATAGAGGCTTGGGTCTCTGAAATAAGAACTCCCAAGTCCAATACTTCATCACCCGGAGCTTTTAATCCAGCATATGTGCCTCCTGCCAAAAACCCTAACGGAGACGTCACATTACCATCTTGAATTAACTCAATCATTGTTTTAATTTCATGCCTCAGATTTGTTATTTACCAGTCTAATACCACACGTATGACAATTTGAAGTATAGCATAAACGTGATTGTAATCGGATTTAAAAATGGAGCTTATTTTACGTTTAAGGTGTTTGACAATCTTCCGGAATTAAATTTTTTGATTTAAGTTCATTCCAGAGTTGATTAGGGATTTTTAAATCGATCATTTGTGCATTATCTATAGCTTCTGTAGCTTTTCTGGCACCTGGAACCGTTGAGGCTACCACATCTGAAGCAGTTCCAAACTGCAAAGCTACGGCCTTCAGTGGCACTTGATAATTATCACAAACTGATTTGATTGATTGCGCATGTTTGAGAACTTCCGGGGACACATTTTCATAAAAGAACTTAGATTCCTTAGTTAATTCGTCTTTCAATCCTGCGGCTAATATACCGCTGTTATACGGGCCAGCGAGAGACAGACTTACATTACGTGCTCTGCATAAAGGCATAAGCTCATTCAAAGCCGTGTTATCAAGTAAGGTATATCTCCCAGCCAACATAAATATGTCAAATTCCGCTTCAGTTTTTAGAAAATCTACCAAAGGTTGTACAAAATCAATTCCAATCCCAATGGCATCCACTAGACCTTCACTTTTTAACTGTTTTACTGCCGGATAAGCACTATTCAAAACTTCATCATAATGTTCAGGCAACATGTGAATATACAAAATGTTCACTTTGTCTAATCCCATCCTTTGCAGGCTACCTTCAAAAGATTTTCTGACGCCATCATAACTAAAATCCCAATAGGTATCATAAGGAGCGGCATTCAGAAAGAATCCAGGAAACTCTGATCTGGACTCACTGTCGTCTTGTGACAACTTTCTTAAGCCCCTACCAACCTTAGTAGAGATTACATAGTTGTCTCGAGGAATATCCTGTAAAGTCTCTTTAAGATATATTTCAGCCTGCCCAAACCCATATAGCGGTGCTGTATCAATATAATTACAGCCAGAATTAATAGCAGCTTTTATTGATTCGGTTGCCATGTCTTGAGTTACGATCGAATATAATCCTCCATGAGGCGCAGTGCCTACTCCTAATTCAGACACCTTTAGTTTTGTGTTACCAACTAAGTTTAATTTCATCTAAAATCCAAATCCTGACGGGTTTATAGTATGCCAATTAGTTGCAGATTGGTATTGTTTGCCTAAGGCAATTATTGTGCTCTCATGGAATTGTTTGCCAATTATTTGCAAACTTACCGGAAGTCTACTCGATGAAAATCCACAAGGAAGAGATATAGTGGGGTTGCCTGAGAAATTAAACGGAGCAGTAAATTTACCAATCCGGTCAGAATATTCACCCCAATCTGCATCCGAAATATCATTAGGGTTTCTTAACTTATGATCGTCGTTACCGTTATCGGTAATGGCTGTAAGAGCTGGAGGTATAGTCACCATCGTCGGACACATAATGACATCAACGTCATCAAATAGTTTATTGAAGTCCTGGCGGAAATTATTCCCATAGTTTATACACTGCTCGAAAACAGCTGGGTCTACATCTGCAGCACCTTCTAACTGATCACCAAAAGGTCCATATAGAGATCTATTTCTCGGGAAAAACTCTGCGTGGTCTTTTAAAGCATCTACCAATGTAACTGTCACCCATGTATCATCGCCTCCCACTAAGGTGGGAACTTTAACCTCAATTAATTTAGCTCCTAATTCTTCAAACACATTAATAGCTTGGAAAACTAAA
>Ga0310345_10006665_pt1 | contig 10050 bp, 11 predicted proteins | sample HC15DNA20500_MG_FD_204667 | JGI IMG/M metagenome (GOLD analysis project Ga0310345, IMG submission 204667) | Marine microbial communities from station ALOHA, North Pacific Subtropical Gyre - HC15-DNA-20-500_MG | ecosystem: Environmental > Aquatic > Marine > Oceanic | place: Pacific Ocean: North... | reverse complement strand
AGGGTGAGACCAATCAGCGCAATCGTTGGCGCGATGCCTTACGTGTCGGCGCCGTGTTCGGCTTCTTCGAGGCGATCACGCCGGCGATTGGCTGGGCGATCGGCCTGGCGCTGAGCACTTGGATCGCGGCAGTCGATCATTGGATAGCCTTCTTCCTGCTTTTCGGCGTCGGCGGGCATATGATCCATGCAGCGACGAAAAGCGACGTGGACGCGGGTCAGCGCGCTCAGACCGGCGTGTGGCGACTGGTCGTTACCGCGCTCGCCACCAGCATCGATGCAACGGCGGTGGGTGTCAGTCTCGCGGTCATGCAGGTCAATATCCTGACCGCGTGCCTCATCATTGGCGGGATCACCACGGTCGTCGCCACGATCGGCGTCATGCTCGGCAAGCACGCGGGACGGTATATCGGCCGCTATGCAGAGATGCTGGGCGGGCTGACGCTCATCCTCATCGGCGGCACGATCCTCTACCAGCACCTCACCGCCTGACCTCAAACCAGCGCGCCGCTTGCTCGCTTGGCGGGGAAGCGGCGCGCGATTTCGCAGCTAGTCCGCGATAAAGCTGCCGCGTCCTCCCCGGAACGCGCCGACGACATTGCCACGATCCCAATGGCCGGACAGGATGCCGCGCCGGGGGATGCTTCCGACCGGCTTGCGGCGCGCGGCGAGTAGCCGCGCGCGGCGTGTATCGCGATCGATGGGCAAGCCCGTCATGATGTCGATGGCGGTGCGCAGCGGGGTCATGCGGGCCGCCACTGCTCGACCAGCGCCGCCATCGCGTCGCGGTAGCCCCAAGCATCGGGATAGACGGACGGCTCGGCCGCCAGATGCGCCATGACGATGAGCATGTCTTCCGAGATGCCGGGATCGCAATTGCAGAGGTGAAGGACCGGAAAATGGCCCCATGCACTGCCGTCCCACCATGCCAACAGGAAGTCGGCCGCACGCGAGGCTTGGCCGGTATCGGACCCGGCGACGACGATCAGGCGGGCAATGGCCTCGCCAACGTCCTCGAAGCTGACAGCCCGGATTGCGGGGCGGCGTTGGGGTGGGCTCATGACTATTCGCTTCTGCTCCTTCAAGCGTGGAAGGGGGCGGGGACCAACAGCGCATCATCGATCGGCTCGACGTCGCGCAGCTCCACCATCACGATCTTCTCTACCCGCTCGGCGCCGGTCGGATCGAGATAAACATAGGTGTGGCCTGCAAACACCGGGCTGCACAAGCGCCAGATCACGCCTTTCCGACCGATGCGGCGTTCCGCGCGCCCGTCATAGGATGCGAAAGCGCCCGCAATCCGGACCCGCTGCGCGATCCGCAGCCAATTGGCTGCGCCGTCGATGACGACGGCCAGTTCCTCCGGCGAAAGAGCCGGTCGGCCGATGCCGAACGTCGCTTGGGGATCGCGCGCGATCCGGGACAGCTTCTCCTCGACCGGTTCCGGTTTCCAGTCGCTGACTGGCCCGGGGGCGGCCTTGTACATATGCGTTACCGGCTTCCCGCCGAACAGGTCGGGTTGTACGCCGACAAGGCGGCGGTGGAACATCGCCTTGTGATAGTCGCGCCGCCATTGCGCTTCGGGGGTCAGCGGCTTCGCATTTGGGCCATCGCGCATGATCGCGACCAGCTCGTTAAACTCCTCCTCGCTCACCGTGGCGACGCTCGGGTCAAAGACAATGCGCGCCGCCACGCCCCGGCCCCCGTCGGGGCCGGGATCGTCGGCGGCGGTCACGCCGCCGCCTCCAGTTCGGGCGCTGTCTCGACCGCCATGCGGCTCAACAGCCAGTCGGACGCGTCCTGCGCGAGCCGTGCGGCGGTGAAGATGCACTTCTTGTCGTTGCGGAGCGCTTGAAGCCAGTTCGCCAGATAGGCGGCGTGGTCCTCGCGATCGTGGAGCTTGATGCCGATGGTGGCGCTGACGAACGCGGCCCCAAGCTCGGCGACCAGTTCCTCGCGAGCATAGTCCTCGCGCTTCGTGGAAATGAGGGAGGGGCGGGCAAGGCGGTCAACGTGCCCCGTCGCATGGCAAAGCTCGTGCGCTAGGGTCGAATAATAGTCGTCGCTGGTGTGGAAGTCGGCAAACTGCGGCATGACGACATGATCGCCGCTCGGCTGATAATAGGGCTGGGAACCGAAGTGCTTGAGGGTGACGGGCACGCGGGCAAAGAGCGTGTCCAGTTCGGCGTCGCGCTGGTCGGGATTGGTCGCGGTGATGACGGGCAAGGGGGCAGGATATTTCGCCTCGATGCCGTCGATCTGCTCGGCATTGAAGACGGTGTAGCGCTTGAGGAACGCCACCTGACGCTTGCCATCCTCGCCTCGCTCTGCGCCCTCCTGTGCCTTGCTGTCGGCGTTCACCTCGATCTTGTTGGCATAGACGACGGTTGAGCCCTTCTCGCCCTTGCGGACGCAGCCGCCGAGCGCGAGCGCCTGCTTGAAGGTCAGCCAATGCGGGGAAGCATAGCCCTTCGTCATGGCGGCAACCCAAAGGGTCAGGACGTTGATGCCGCGATAGGGAACCCCCGTCGAGCGCAGCGGGATGGTGGGTGCGGTGCTGCCGTTCCACGATTTCGACCAAGGCCGGGTGCCCGCCTCGATCATGGCGATCATCTGATCGGTGATTTCCTGATAGATGTCGGCCCGGTTGTCGGTGATCCGTCCCATGATTGTCTTCCTTTCCTCTGAGGCTGAAAGCCGGTCGCAACAGCAACCGGCTCTGCCTTTCCGGCGAGGAACGGGATGGGGAGGGAGGGCGAGAATCTACCGCTGGCGCGGGCGAGCCGCCCTAGCGTGGCCGACGCCCTGCAGGGCGTCGAGTGCCACGCTTGGCGGATTACACGGGCGGTCGATTGTCGTTCGGGAACGAAAGGGCAGCCGCCCTTGGTGTTCCCCGGCGCTGGATGGCCTCCGGGGGAGGGCAGCGGCGCGAACGGGCTTACGCCGCGCCCTAGGCGCTTCGATCAGGTGTGCCACGTGGCACACCTTTCACGCGAGGATCGTCACCCAATAGGGCCGAGACGGCGGTACGGCGGCTTGGTCGGCGCAGAGAGCGAAAGGAGCGGTGCTTGCAGGGTCGCACCCGGCTTCACGCTGATCCTAGACGTTAGCGTTCTGTAGCAACCCTGTTGAATAGAGCGCCATCTATAAGCTGGATCTCTGCCGTTTTGAGGGGCCGCACACCCTCTTTGGTGAGAACCCATGTCATGTCGTTGGATTGCCCCAGCGTGATACCTGACACCTGCTTTCCTTCGAGATGGTAAATCCACACCTCCCCTCGGGTGATGTTACCTATGCGGTCTTTCGCTCGGATCGTACCTGCAACATGGCCAGCGGCGACCACAATGAGGATGACAATGGTCCCGCACCCCACCCGAGCCATAAACAATGTCAGAGGATCAAAAAACGGCGGCCTATGCGATGCAGCCCTGGCGCGGTCGAAGAGCTTGCCGGCAATCAAAGTAAGCGCCGTCACGATCAGCAGCGGCAGGATCGCTGTAAGCCACGCGCCGGTTGTGGTGATAATGGCACCGAGGCCCTCCACCGCAACTGCAATGTTCGAACCGCCAAGATTGGTCGGATCGATGGCAAAACGGCCGAAATAGGCCTGTCTGTAGGTCCACCCGGCAAAATAGATGGCCGCTAATATGGTGGCGATCACGAAGGCGGAGTCAAACGCCTTGGTGACGAGTTCACGCGGTGAGGAAGATGTTCCAGGGCCTGCGGGCATTTGTCCTCCTTACGGGAATGGCTTTGCGAAGCGGCGTATAGATCCCACGTACACGGGTGGCTGGATCGTCGAGCTGACGAACGCGGCCCCAGCTCGGGAACCAGTTCCTTGCTGGCGTAGCTGTGCCACGTGGCACACCCCTCTTCATCGCTGGAACGATGCGTCCGACCCGGCCGAGTGATATGCCGGCGGATTGACCCGCCGGAGTCAGGCCGGCGTGTCGTCGTTGCCCGGTGCAGGCTGTGCGAGACCTGTATCGACGACGGCGGGTAGGGCTTCCACCGTTTCGACCTCGGTAGCGGCCGTTTGCAGGCGGATCGAGCTTCGCACCGATGCCGCGTCGAGCCGGTCCTGAAAGTAGGTCTGCGACCAAGCCATGTCAGCCCATTCGTCGGGGCGCGCCTGATAGGCGCCGACGCGGCCGACCAGACCACATAGCCAGTCGGCGCACTGGCATGTCTGGTAGCGTTCGCTCTCGACTTGGAAGGGCGGCTCGATGATGCGACGCCGGGGGGAGGGGCCACCATACATGGCTTGGCTCGCGCGAGTCAGGATGGCGTCGCGATCCTGATGCTCGTCCATGACGATGACCATATCGGCGTCGTTCTGATCGGCATATTGGTTGAGGCGCTTCATCGCCTCGCCCAGGACCGTGAGGTAAAGCGCCTGCGCCTTAAACTCCGCGACGGGGCGGTTCTTCTCGAGGCCAACGTAGAAGACATGCCCGCCGCTTGCGCGGATCTTGTTGAGGATGCGATTGGCCGCCGTGCGAACCTGCCGGTATTTCTCGACGTTCATGCTGGTGAAGAGGGCCGAGCCCTTCTTCTCCCATGTCGCGGGATGCTGGCCGCTTTGCCCGATCTCCCAAGCCAGCATGTTGCATTTGAGCTGGTAGAACCAGGTCGAGAATTGCCGCACGGATGAGTAGGGGAGGATCATGCCCCCGAGCCCGAAAACGGGACTGTCATTGTAGGCGGGATCGTCGCGCGCGACATACGGGCCGATGTGGCCAAACTCGTCGAGATAAGCGAAATACAGCATGCAGGTCCCCAGAATCGCGAAAGCCCACGCTAAGCGTGGGCCTCGGAATTGGGGCAGCCCGTGAGCCGCGTCCGTCAACAGATATGAGCGATGAGCCTGGTGTTGTCAAGAACGGACGCTGATTACTCCCCTGAGCGAAAGGCGTCCTCAATGATGGGCAGGTATCGCTCCACCTGCTCCTTGTCGCTCTCCTGCTCATCGGCGGGAAGATCGGCATAGTCGGTCGCAATCTGCTTTTCCCAGCGTTCGACAAGATCGGCGGGGATCAGCAACGAGCCGTCCTCCTGTTTGGTCGCCTTGCCGTGCATGTAGCGCTGCCAATGCGACCAGCGCTCATGTTCGATCGCGGCGAGGCGTTCGACCAAGGTCTTACGGGCGTCAGCGGCGAGAGGCTTTGCCATGTTAGATCAGCCCGCTTTCCACCAGACTTCGATAATGCTCGCCCAATACAGTCAGCTCGCAGGCTTTGCTGCCCATCGCTGCGTGCCACATATGCGGTGCATCGACGGGGCGCACGAGGTTGACCCTCACATACCGTTGGAGCACCGCGAATATCGCGGTTTTCTCCGGGTCCGGCGGTGGAATGGAGGGGTCGTTCTTCTGCTCCTCCGACCGCTCGGGCTCAAATGCCGGATCGAGAGGGAATTGGTAAGTGGCGGTCGGAAAATGCTTCGCCAGCGCCTGAAGATCGGTCAGCGCGATCGGGGGTGCCGCCTTGCGCAGCGACACGAAGGTTTTGACATTCGTCTTGAACACCGGGCGCTGCTTCCACGGCCCAAGCGACTGGTCGATATGAGCATAGACGCTGCCCGGCGTGACGTCGCCCAGCAGGTTGGCGGCGGCGCCGCCGAGCGCGTCGACGAACAGGCTGGTGAACACGCCGGCACCGCCCCCTTCGACCTCCATCGCATATTGCTCGGCGGTGGACGCTGTGAGGATGGTCATGCCGTCGCGGATTTCCGCAGCGGGATGGGTGGGACGTTCCCCGGCAGCGCCACTATGGCAGCTATCGAGGATGATGATCTTGTTCTTCGCCCCGGAATTGGCAGCGAGCGTCATGATGTCTGAAAGCGGCAGGCCATCGTCGCCGCTGCGGCTGTCGCTGGTGCAGAGGTAGCCGCCGGTGTCCTCGATGAAGCCATGCCCGGCGAAGTAGAACAGGGCGATGTCCGCGTCGTCGGCATAGAGTTCGCGGACAGCCGCCTTCAGCTCCTCGCGATCGACCAGATCGCCGGGACCGGTGCCGGTCAGGAGCTTAGGTGTAGCGAAGTTGACGGTGCCGTCGGCGTGGCGCTCGAGCATGGCCTTCACCGAGTGCGCGTCGTTCACGCACCCGCTGAGGTTCCCGATTTTCTCGTAATGGTCGATACCGACGATCAGGGCCTTGCGCACCGTCGCCTCCGGCTCAGAGTGAATCGATGAAGTTGGTGATGTTGGCGTCGCTCCAGGCAACGGTGCTGACGCCCGCGATCGAGGCGCGATCATCCTTATAGGCGTAGATGCCTTGGATCGGCTTGCCCTCTTCCTGGGCGCACTGGATTTCCCACTTCTGGCCCGTCGAGGCTGCCGAGTTCTTGCTGACCAGAACGATCACACCATGCGAGCGCTTGATCCGCGTGCGGACACGATCCTTCCAGTCTTTGTCGTATGGCTCCTTCACCGACATATCGATAAACTCGAATGGCTGCCGCGGATGGAGCGACTGCCCTTTGAGGAAGTCACGCTGCCGTTCATCCTCGATGGCGAACGCGATGAAGAGCACTTTCTTATCAGCCATTTCCAACATCCTCCATTATGGTTCTATTTCGATAATGAATCAGCGAACGCCCGACGACTTTAAGCATGAGCTGCAAGCTCTGGATACCGCCCATGCTCAAAACGAAGCTGCACGCGACAGCTTTGTTGCACTTGCACACACGGCGCTATTTGCCGCTTCTGTGTCATTTGTAGGAAGCGCGGTTCCGCTTGCCAAGGCGGTGTGGCCGTATGCCTTGGTTGCCGGATGGGCGATCGATGTTTTGGGGCTTCTTGCCCTGACGGTGAGCTTCGCGACGGCGCGTAAGGCGGTCGATGCGCGGCGAGCTGCCCTCTACGACGATATCCCGCCGGTAGCGGCTTGGTCCGAACGTCTCAACGGGTTCGCGCTATGGTCATTTCCCGCCGCTCTTCTATGTTTGTTCTCTTTTGTCACAGCGAACGTGGTCAGTATCAATGAGCGAGAAGCCAGCCCCTCCGCCAGCACCGCCGCCATCCCGATCGGGCGGATCGAGGGGGATAGCGCCGCCGCCACGCGCGCCGTTGCCGCCGGGGGGCGTGTCGCAGCCTCAAACGGGCGTTGTTCCGGCGCCACGGGCTCCGGTCGCCCCACCACCGCCGCCGCCGCCTCCGGCGCCTGCCAAGAAGTAGGTTGCGGCGCACCGCGCAGATAGGTGTGCCACGTGGCACACCTCATCGTCGTGTAAGGCGATCCAGTTCGGCGTGGGTTCGGGCGGTGCGCGCTGCGCCACGATTGGCCGATAGGGCGCATAGCGCGGCAAAGGCGACGAGGCCGCATCCGATCAGCGTGAAGGTGCGCGCGTCCCCGTCATCGCCCGACAGGAAGACGGCGTCACCTCAAGCTTTGTTCGCCAGACAACGATTTCTCGGACATAAGCGGAACATGGGCTACGCTACACGCTTCAACCGCGCCATTGGCTCGTTGAGTGGGTGGAATTCACCTGCTGGAAGTCGCCTGGCCTGCTCCCAGAGGTAATCGCCGGTCAGACTGATGTGCGCCCAGCCCATCGGAGAAAGGTGCGCAAGCAGTGCCGCATCGAACGTCGTGCCGACAGCGTTGAGGTGCTGGGCGGCCCGGTCGAGATAGACCGTGTTCCAGTAGGAAATCGCCGCAATCAGCAGGTTCAGCCCAGATGCGCGAAATTCCTGATTTTCCAGCGAGCGATCGGTGAACCGACCCTGCCGGTTGGTATAGATGGCGGCGGCAAGCGTGTGCCTCGCCTCGCCTTTGTTGAGACCGGCCTGACAGGCACGTCGCAGTTCCGGTTGTTCAAGCCAATCGAGCGTGAACAAAGTGCGCTCGATACGGCCCAGTTCAGCCAATGCAAAATCCAGCCTGTTCTGGCGTTTGTAGGCGGCAAGTTTTCGCAAGATTACTGACGGCGCCACCGTGCCATCCTTGATTGAGGCGACAATCCTGACGATGTCATCCCAATCGGCCTCGATCGCTGCCGTTTTGATGGTGCGGCCCATCAGATTTTCGATGCCCTTGTATGTCGATGGCGCAGCGATCGAACCCAGCTTGCGGTCGCCAATATCGCGCAGCCGTGGCGCGAAGCGGAACCCGAGTAGGTGGCAGAGTGCGAAAACATGATCGGTGGCGCCGCCGGTATCGGTATAGTGCTCATGCAACGGAAGGTTGCCGGCGCCCAGGACAAGCCCGTCGAGCACGTAAGGCGCTTCACCTGCCGTCGCGGACATGATCCGTGATCCGAATGATGCGAAGTGATCGGAAAGGTGAGAATAGATTTTCACGCCAGGTTCGGCGCCATATTTGGCATTGACGTCCGCCGCCCCTGAACGGCTCCGCCCCGACCGGAAGAACTGGCCATCGGACGACGAACTGGTGCCAGCGCCCCAATGCCGCGCGAAGGGTAATTCGTGATGGGCTGAGATGATCATGGCCAGCGCGGCCTGATAGTTCTCGGGTGAAAGATACCAGTTGTGGGTCCATGCGAGTTGGGCATAGCTGACGCCTTCGCTGGCATTGGCCATCCGCTCCAGCCCGAGGTTGGTGCCATCAGCCAGAATTGCGGCGAGTACCGTGCTGGGGTTGTCGTGCTCCTTGCCTGAGCGCAGGTCACGGAATGCGTTCAAAAAACCAGTGCGTTCGGCGACTTCAAGCAGCAGCTCGGTGATGCGCACGCGGGGAAGCAGGGTATCGAGCTTGCGATCGAGGGCTTCAGCTTCCGGTGGGGTGACAGGCGGCATTTGCTGAAGCTTGAGCCGGTCTCGTTCGAGCGACACTCCCTCAAGCTTGTTTGTTTTCAACTGCTTGGCAAATCGGCGCAGCCGCCAGTCAAGATTTCGTGCCCGGTCAGCGAGGTAGGATGCAGCATTTGAATCGAACGGAAGCACATCCGCCACTTTGGCGGCGTCGCGCCGACCCAGCAAATAGGCATCGAAGCGCTGATAGTTGCGGGTTCCCTCGATCCATACATCACCGGCGCGCAAACGATCACGCAAGGTTGCCATGATCGCAATTTCATAACGTCGGCGGTCGATACGGCCGCTTTCGGTGATGAGACGCTTCCACTGCCGATTGGGGAATGGCAGTGGAACGCCATCGGGAAGGTCGCGCGACTTTCGTGTGTTCGCATCGCGAATGACATCGATGGCTTTGATCAGTGCCGTCCCTGTTCCAGACGCCTTGAAGGTGAAGGCGTCCAGAAATGCCGGGCTGAAACGCCGTAGCGTGGCGTAACGCTCGGTTGCCGTTACCAGTGCGTCCTCGCCGGCAAGATCAGCAAGGGCATCTACTTGGGCCTTTGCCGCAACAAGCCGGTGCCAGCCCACCGCTTCGTCAATCAATTCGAGCGGATCGCCGCCATTCTGGACAGCCTCATCAAGTGCTGTAATCGTGGCGCCAAACAGCCGCATGAGTTGCCCCACCGACTGAATACTATCTTGGTAGCGACGCTCGCGCCCACGCCGCGCGCGCGTGAACATGCCGCCGATAAGTCGGTCAAACATTTGGATCGCGGCATCGGCAAGTCTGGCCTCAAGGTCGATCACTGCGGCCGTCAACGTCGCCCGCCTGCGATTGACGCTGTAATCCGAAAGCAGGAATGCCGGTGCCACGCCGCCCTCGCGGACAAATTGGGCAAAGCGGAATTCCGGAATGGCGCCCCCAACTACCGGGTGGATACCTATGCCGCGAACATAGCGCAGGCGCTCAAGCAAGCCATTGATATTGGCCGCAGTCGGGGCTTCTTCGAAATTACGCAACCACGCCAGCGGTGTCATGCCGAAATCCGGGTTGTTGATTACGAGTTCGTCTAGCCGTGTCAGTTCAGCAGAGCTGAGGCCTTCGACGATTGCGGCTGCGGCAGCTTTGCGTGCGCGTGCCCGGCCAGCAAGACCGGCGCGTTCCAGTGTGTCGCCTGACGGAAGAATGAACCGCTCACCCTTCAGGCCAACCATGAGGGCGCGAACAATCGGTTCACCTCTGTCTGTATACTCGGCGGCTTGCGCGGCAAGATTCAGGGCAAGTGCCAGGTCGCC
>Ga0310345_10006663_pt1 | contig 10053 bp, 8 predicted proteins | sample HC15DNA20500_MG_FD_204667 | JGI IMG/M metagenome (GOLD analysis project Ga0310345, IMG submission 204667) | Marine microbial communities from station ALOHA, North Pacific Subtropical Gyre - HC15-DNA-20-500_MG | ecosystem: Environmental > Aquatic > Marine > Oceanic | place: Pacific Ocean: North... | reverse complement strand
CGGCTGGCCGCTCCGGCAACGCCTTTAAGGATGCCTGAATCAACACTAAAACCAGGTTCGAGATGTGATTAGCCACATGTTATCCTGTAGATCAAGGTAACTAAAAGCTCCCCGTCTCAGACGGGGAGCTTTTCTAGCTGGATTGAATCACCCGTAGGGCCTGTTAAAACTTGAATGTGTCTAACAGTTCCTCCAGGGGTCTGGAGCTATTTTTCTCCCACATCTGCTCCACTTGCTGATCCAGAGAAAGCCTGGTTTCGTCGGAATAAACGACTCCCACCGGGACTCCGCCCTGTTGCAGCAGACCGTAGGCTGCAGATTTATCGCTGGCATCGTGGTCTTCTGGGACGGACCACAACGCCGGCTCGATGCCCTTCTTTACGTTCCCTTTCAACTGATCGAAGGTGTCATTATAAGTGGTGCAGGGAGACTGGACGTGGACGATAGAAAATCCGGAATGCTCCATCCCTTGGGTGATTAGGTTAGCCAGCGGCCTGGGTTGGGCGGAAAATCCCGAGGCGATGAATGAGACACCGAGCGTTAGGTACAACTCGAGTGGATTGATGCCGGATTCGATCTTGCCAAATGGAGTGGAACTAGTGATCTCGCCCAGCGGGGTCGTAGGTGAACTCTGTCCCTTGGTGAGACCGTAGACCCCATTGTCCATTATTACCGCGCATATGTTGAGGTTCCGGGCGGCCTGGGGGCCGATGTGCTCTCCGCCGATGCTCAGGAAGTCGCCGTCGCCGGCCACCACCATCACGTTCAGATCCGGGCGGGCCATCTTGGTGCCGAAGGCTATTGGTAGGGAACGGCCGTGAATCCCATGGAAACCGTAGGGCTGGCCACCCTCTATGAGATGAACCAGATTTCCCGAACAACCGATTCCCGCTACGACCACGTTGTTTTCTATAGGCAGCCCGGTCTCTTCTAGCCGGTCTATCATAGCGTACTCGATGGCCCGCCGAACGCCGAAATCACCACAGCCGGGGCACCATTTGAAATCATATTCTGGATTTTTCTTGCTCACGCCTTAACCGTCTCCTTCTGTGAAGAGTCGGTCATTTCCGTCACACGCTCCACCAGGTCTCGGACTTTGAAGGGGAGCCCGGTGTATTGGGTTATGGCCTCTGCCTTAACCCCATGGGAGCGCAGAATGGAGGCGAACTGCCCTTGGTAGTTCAACTCCGGGACGATGACCAACTCTTTTTGTTTGAGCTCTTCCAGTAATCTGGGTGGTAATGGATTGAGGAACATGGTGTAATACCAACCCACGGGCACTCCATGTTCCTTCAGTTGGTTATAGGCTTCTAACGCGGGACCTTTGGAGCCACCCCAGGGCATGAACGCGATGGATTCCTCGGCCCTGTCTCTCTCGTAATCGTCTTCTTCCAATAACTTTATTTTGCTGAACCGACGTTCTGTCATCTGTACGTGACGGGCCGGCAAGTGGGTGGTGTCCCCGAAGTCATCGTGTTCGCTGCCGTTGGCCATGTAGGCTCCCGGGTTGCCGGGAACGGGCATGGGCGATAGTTCATCCCCGGCATAACGACGGTATCCATTATTGCCGGTATAAATCTTACGTCCGTCGATTTTAACCTTGGAAAGATCGGGACGAGGGATATTTTGAACCCGTTCCGCTAGAGACATCTCAGTCATCAGAACTACCGGGCCCTGGTAACGTTCAGCCCATTCGATGGCTTTGATGGCGCCGAAGAAGCATTCTTCCACAGTTCCCACGGCTATGATCGGCATCTTCACATCACCATGGGCTGGGTACATGCAGGCCATCAGGTCCGATTGTTCGGTTTTGGTGGGTAAACCCGTGGCCGGTCCGCCGCGTTGAACGTTTACCACAACTAGAGGGATCTCTGCGATCCAGCCAAGCCCCAAGCCCTCGCTCATCAGGGAGAAGCCGGGGCCGGCGGTGGCAGTCATGGCCTTTTTACCGGCGAAGCCCGCCCCCAGTAAAGTGGTGATCGATTCGATTTCCGAACTCACCTGGTATGCGAACTTGCCAGGACCGACCAGGTTCCTTTCCATGAATAGCAGGATTGTGGTGGCTGGCGATATAGGGTATCCGGCGTAGATTTCCAGGCCCGCTGCCAACGAGCCTAAAGACACTGCTTCGTTCCCTTTTAGCATCACCTGCTGCCAATCCGGGCGGGTTGGAGGGGCTAGGTCTCCTAACGACAGGCCACTGGCAGCGATGTGTTCCCGTCCGGAGGTGAGTGCTGCGATATTAGAAGAAATGATCTGGTCGTCGCCAGCCCTGCCGCGGGTGAATCGCTGCGTTACGAATTCTTCCAAGAATTCTTGGGGCATATGAACTAAGTGGGCCAAGGCCCCGATGATGACCATGTTAGCTGCGCGGTTGTTCCCCGTCGCTTTGGCCAAGTCTTCTACCGGAAGACCGAATCCCCGTGAATCCCCTTCAAGCTGAAATTCATTGGAGTTGAAGATTACCACCCCTTCGGGGCGAACATCTTCGTGGTGGGTATCGTAGGCCTCCTGGTTAAAGGCGACTAGGACATCCACATCATCGCCAGGGCTCAGAACCTCGTTTACCGAGATTCTCGCCTGGGTCCAAGTAGGACCACCCAAGATTTGAGAAGGGAAGGTGGCGAAAGTCAACGCGTGATACCCAGCCTGAGTCGAAGTCTGGGCTAGGCCTTCCGCGGAGGTGACGACTCCCTGGCCACCTTCCCCGGCGAATCGCACGACAAAGTCACGCATTTGCATGTTGATATACTCTCGGTCCCGTTAATAGAATCAGGTATCTTTCTTGACGCGGAATTTTGCAGCGGGGGCCAAAAGAACGAACGAAGGAGAATCAGCAGTGGAATCCGATGGAATGACGGCCGGAGCCGGCGGAGGGAATGTCACGGTGATCGTCATTCTAGTTTAAAAGGAGTAATCCTATCGGGAAGTGGTAGCCTCGGTGGGATGTTGAAACGGACACATTTGACCCAGCTTTACAGAAATACTGCCAGCCTCGTAATCGTGGCTGGCTAGTTAGTGAACTATAACATCGCCCTTAATTGTTGTCAATGGAAATGGGAGGTCGTCGTTGTTTGGCGCTCCCAGCGTATGCTAGAATCGCCCGCATGATGAAAGCGGCAGAAGGCAGCGAAGCCCACTCGATGGTGTGCCAAGCTGTGGACCGGGAGTGACGAGTCTTTCACGTGCCTGGACGGTATTGTCTCGCAAGGCACCCATCTCCCAACCGTAATGGTCCAGGACAAGGACAAGCTCATTTCCAGCCGCTCTGATATCTTATCAACAGAGTCGAACCCCGCGATTGCGACGAGTCAGGGCGAGTTGCCGTGTTTTTAAGAATCGCAAGACTTAATGGACCTATCGAACCATATCGATGCTGAGTCATAGCACATATACCTTCTCGTTAAGAGATCCTCAATTGCCGGTTGCATAAGTGAGCATAATATTGACCTTGTTGGAACTGAAGGGCATGGTAAAACAAGTAAAATGTACGTATTACGTACGTTCACAGGAGGCAGCTCTAGGATATGGTATCTAAATCCCCGGCGGGAAAAACAACCGCGAGTACCACCCGGAAAAAAACTACTAAAAAGGCCACCAAGGCTAAATCCCCCAAAGGTCAGACTACGGCAAAGGGCAAAGTAACGGCTTTAAAGGCGGCTGGCAAAAGTCTAGTCATCGTTGAGTCGCCGGCCAAAGCTCGTACCGTGGGCCAGATTTTGGGCAACAAATACGTGGTCGCCGCCTCCCAAGGGCATGTACGTGACTTGCCGTAGGGCCAGCTAGGTGTAGATGTGGACCAGGAATTTGAACCCTCATACGTGGTTATGAAGGACAAACAAAAGCTGCTGAACACCCTGAAAAAAGCTGGGGATGAGGCGAAGGAGATTTACCTAGCCACCGATCCGGATCGTGAAGGCGAAGCTATTTCTTGGCACCTGCAAACGGCTGCGAAATGGCAAGACCGGTCCGACCCACCTAAACGGGTGGTCTTCCACGAAATCACTAAACAGGCGGTAGAAGAAGCGTTCCAGCATCCACGGGATATAGACATGCAACTGGTCAACGCCCAGCAAGCCCGGCGAATTCTGGACAGGCTGGTTGGATATCAGGTAAGCCCGCTCCTGTGGAGGCGGGTACAACGTGGCACGTCTGCGGGTCGTGTGCAATCGGCAGCCCTCCGCATGGTGGTCGAACGAGAAGAGGAAATCCAAGCCTTCGTGCCGGTAGAGTCATGGACGGTGGAAGCCCAACTTCATCGGGACACCGACCTTGAAGACAACAAACATCTGTTTAACGGCGTTTTGCATTCCTTAAAAGGGGACAGACGCCGCATGACCATAGACAACGAGCAGATAGCCAAGGATTATCAAGACCAATTGAAAGACGCGGCATACACCGTGGCCGATGTCCGTAAACGCGAAGTGCGACAGAGACCAGCGGCGCCGTACACCACTAGTACCATGCAGCAAGAGGCGGGCCGCAAACTGAGGTTCACTGCCCAACGAACCATGACCGTTGCCCAGCAACTCTACGAAGGTTTGGCGGTGGGAGAAGGTGACCAAGTAGGGTTAATCACGTATATGCGTACTGACTCTCCCCGTGCCTCGGACCAGGCGATTGCGGAGGCGAGGGAGTACGTGAGTTCGAGATACGGGAAGGATTACGTTTCGGAAAATGTTAGGGTGTATTCGACGCGGGCAAAGAATGCCCAAGAGGCCCATGAAGCGATTCGACCCACCTCCATCGCAAGGACGCCGGAGTCACTTAACAGCTATCTCAACAAGGAACAATTGGACCTTTACAACCTTATCTGGGCCAGGATGCTGGCCAGTCAGATGGCCGATGCGCGGTCTGAATCCACCACTGTCGATATAGACGCTGCCTGCAAAGGGTCAAATAACGTCTATATGTTCCGCTCCACCGGATCGGTTCTTGTTTTCCCCGGCTTCCGCACACTGTACCTGGAAAGTCGCGATGACGAAGACGAACCCGAAGGTCGCCAGGCCCTTCCGGCTTTGGCTACTGGGAATGGTTTGAGTTGCGAGAAACTGGAAGGTGTACAGCACTTCACCCAGCCGCCACCCAAATACACCGAGGCGACGTTGATCAAGGGCATGGAGGAAAGAGGTATCGGGCGGCCCAGCACCTATGCGCCTACTATCAGCACTTTGGTCGATCGGCATTACGTGGACAAGGAACGCAACCGATTGACCCCCACCGTGTTGGGGACAACCGTCAGCAAGCTGTTGACCGAGTACTTCACGGAAATCATGGATCTAGATTTCACAGCGAAGATGGAAGAGGAACTGGACGATGTCTCCCGCGGAGGCCGGGAATGGGTTCCCATGCTCGGAGAGTTTTACAATCCCTTTCAAAAAGCCCTTGAAACCGCCCAAGAGACCATGCCCAAGGTCAACATGGATGAGGAAACCGACGAGGTTTGTGAAACCTGCGGTATGCCCATGGTGATCAAGACTGGCCGGTTTGGTCGCTTCCTGGCTTGCACGGGTTTTCCTGACTGCCGCACCACCCGCCGGATCGTAAACAAGATTGGCGTGGCGTGTCCTAAGTGTGGCGGTGATCTCCTTGAACGTAAGTCAAGGGGGCGCGGACGTCCGTTTTTCGGCTGTTCTAAGTACCCTGAGTGTGATTTCATCTCTAATCGCAAACCGGTCCCCACACCTTGTCCCGAGTGCTCGGGACTCATGGTCGAATCGGGCCGAGAGGTCGTGGCATGCACAGTTTGCGACTGGACCGAAAACGTTGAAGAAACCCCGGAATCTTCAGATGAGATGACTCCAGTTGGCGGCTAAGATATTCCATGGAGGGAACCTTGGGGCCCAGCTATAGATCCTATAGCCCAGGACATGTCTAATGTCGCCGGTAAGCGGGACTGGACCCCTGGACGAAACTACTCCCCGTGGAACCGAGCCCGGTTCTATTCCTAGTGGGGTAGCCCAGTTTGACTTATACCTCGAGCGTTATCCAGCATATCTGAGAGGTCAGCGTGGGCTTTCAGAAAATACCCTGCGGGTCTACCTAGCGGACCTGGCCACATTTCGCAAGTACCTAGGTCTCGAACAGTCGAGCCTGGCGGACATGAACGGGGGAATGCTCCGAGGATACCTGGCATGGCTGGCCACAATTTCCAATCGCCCATATCACAAAAGCGGGTCAGTGAGTCGACACCGCGACGGCCGGACTTCTGGAGAGGGATATGCCAGGGTCAGCATCGCCAGAAAGCTTACGGTACTTCGTGCTTTCTATCGTTTTTTGGTTCAAGAAGGACTTTTCGGTATCAGCCCAATGCCCTCCGCACACGGTTTCAGGGTCAAGGTCGAAAAACCTCTGCCCACGTTCTTGGGACAGCAAGAGGCGACCCAGTTGTTGGACGCCCCCGTTGGAGAGTCTCCTTTAGCGAACCGGGACCGGGCGATTCTGGAAGTCCTGTATTCCTGTGGCGTGCGGTTGGCGGAGGTCCAAGAGCTTGACCTGGCCGATGTGGACATAACCCAACGGCAGATACTGGTCAAGGGCAAGGGTTCCAAGGAGCGCTGGGTCGTGTTCGGTGGACCCACGCAATATGCATTGCGCCGCTATCTCCATGAATCGCGGCCCAAATTGGTGTCAGGACGTACCGCCGCGTTGTTTCTGAACCGGTATGGAGAGAGGCTTTCCCGGCGGAGCATCGAGAGGATGGTCAAGGGCTACGCTATGAAAGCGGGCACCCGTGATAGGGTGCATCCCCACACTCTTCGTCATACATTCGCGACCCATATGATGGAAGGTGGCGCAGATTTGAGGGTCATACAAGAACTCCTGGGACATTCCAGCCCGACAACGACCCAGATATACACCCACGTCACCAAACGCGAGGCCAGAGCAGCGTACCTCAAACACCATCCTCTGTCCCGTGCCGCTCCAGCTGGGAACGACGATTCCCAAGAAATAACCCAGGAAGAAGGAGAGTAAGGGGTCATGGCCAGGTTTCTTATTCTGAATGGGCCAAATATCAATATGCTGGGCAAGCGGGACCCAAATATCTATGGTGCGAAAACCATGGATGAAATCAACGGCCAATTGGCCGACTTGGGAGACTCCCTGGGAGTGGAGACGGTTTTTTACCAGTCCAATGTGGAGGGAAACCTGGTAGATTGCATACAGGAGAATTGGGGAAAGATAGACGGGATTATCGTCAATCCTGGTGCCCTAACCCATTATGGATTGACATTGAAAGACACCCTTATCGATTCTAAGGTGCCAGTGATTGAAGTGCATCTGGGAAACCCTCACGCCCGCGAGGAGTGGCGTCGAGTCTCGGTGGTCTCTGACATAGCCATAGGTCAGATTGCGGGCTTCGGGTGGAGAAGCTATACTGCTGCCTTAGAGATTCTAGCCGCGTTGGTCCAGGAAGAATCATAAAGATAAAAGAGAGGGACTAGAAAGGGCCAAATGAACGAGCGGTTAGAACAGTTGGTGGACAGGTTTCCGGAAAGAGAACTGGACGCCGTACTGATTTCCGCGGCAGAAAACCGCCAATATCTTTCGGGATTTACCGGCTCCGCCGGATACCTTTTCATCGCAAAAGGCAAGTCGGTCTTGCTAACGGATTCCCGATATACCGAACAAGCTGCTCACCAAGCACCGGATTTCCAAGTTATCCAGGTAAAGGGAGCTTGGGACTGGCTCCCAGATCTCCTCAAGGAGAACGAAGTCCAACGGTTGGGGTTCGAAAGCCAAGACATGACCGTGGCCACTTACGAACGCCTCATAGGTGCCCTTAATGAAGACCCGTCCCTGGTAAAGATCTCTTTGGTTACCGCTTCTGGTTTGGCCGAAGACCAGCGTATAACCAAAGACAAGGGCGAGCTGTCCTCTTTGCAACGTGCCATAGATGCATCCGACAGAGCCATGGAAACCGTGTGCCCAACCATACAAGAAGGCATGACCGAACGCGAGGTAGCGTGGCGAATGGAGATGGCCATGAGGGATTTCGGAGCTGATGGTATAAGTTTCGACACCATTGTGGCCGCCGGCGCCAACGGTGCCATGGCCCACCATATGCCATCGGACCACGTCATATCCAAAGGTGAGCCCGTCGTCATCGACATGGGGGCGCGGGTTGATGGCTACTGCTCCGACATCACCCGGAGTGTTGTGGTAGGAGAGCCGGACGATACCTTCCGGAAGGTATACGACATCGTACTGGGGGCCCAACTCACTGCGATTAATACCGTACGACCGGGAATGAGCGGCGGCGATTGCGACGAACTCTCCCGGAACGTGATTGCCGAAGCAGGCTACGGAGACAACTTTGGCCATAGTCTGGGACATGGGGTCGGGTTAGCCGTCCACGAAAACCCGAAGGTGGGGCCCAGATCCACCGACCGACTGGAGAGAGATATGGTGTTCACCGTCGAGCCTGGCATCTACATCACCGGCTGGGGCGGCATTCGCATCGAGGATATCATACTACTCGGCGAAGATGGAGCGATCCCATTGAGCAAGGCATCGAAGTGAGATATGTTCACAACTAAGATGCCGGAACATGAATGTGGAGGGAAGAGGGAAGGGGAATGAGCATAAACTTTAGCGATCTGAGCCGTGGACTGGTGATAGAGTTGGATGGCCAGCCTTGGCAGATCATGGATTACGAGCGTCATAAGATGCAGCAGAGGGCACCTGTGACCCGTATCAAGCTTAAAAACTTGATGACCGGAACCGTCGTGGAACGGACCTTCCAAAGGTATGATACTGCATTCTCGGCGGCGGATATGGACAATCGCCAGGCCCAGTACATGTACACTGACGGCACGTTCTATCATTTCCTTGACCAAGAGAATTATGAACAATACGAACTCACCAAAGAATTGCTTGCTGCTTACTTGGATTATCTGAAAGAGCAGATGATTATTGAGTTGGTCTTCTACAAAGGGAACCCTATAGCCCTGAACCTGCCTACCCACGTCGAATTGGAAGTCAAAGACACTCCTCCTGCCTTTCGTGGCGACACCGCCCAGGGAGGCAACAAACCGGCGACTTTAGAGACCGGGCTGCGTATCAACGTGCCCATGTTCATCACCCCCGGCACCGTGGTGCGGGTGGACACTCGCAGCGGAGAGTATACCGAGCGGGTAAGCTAGGACCGTGGCAGTCTACACCGTTGCCCAGGTTACTGCCTACCTGCGGCAGATGCTGGAAAGCGACCCTGTACTGGCCGACCTCTGGGTTGTGGGCGAGGCTTCCAACTTCCGTGTGTCTTCAGCAGGGCATTCCTACTTCACTCTGAAAGACGAGCAGAGTGTGCTGCGCTGCGTCATGTTCAAAGGGCAGCCGGGCGCGGAATTGCTGGCAGAAGGAGCTGCGCTGTCAGCCCATGGCCACATCTCGTTCTATGAGCGCGGTGGCACCACCGATTTCGTGGTCGACCTGGCCTTACCCGAAGGCCTGGGAGAGCTGCATCTTGAGTTGGAGCGACTGCGGCTCCGGCTGGGCGAAGAGGGGTTGTTCGAGGAAAGCCGGAAGCGGTCTCTGCCTAAATTCCCTGCGGTGATTGGCGTGGTCACTTCTCCGTCGGGAGCTGTTTTCCACGACATCCAAAACGTCATCCAACGCCGATACCCGTTGGTCGAACTGGTTCTATCACCAAGTGTGGTTCAAGGACCCGATGCCGCTCAAGGCGTGGTGGCGGCTTTGGATGCGCTGAACCGAGAAGGCCGATCAGATGTGATAATCGTAGCCCGGGGCGGTGGGTCTTTGGAAGATCTATGGCCGTTCAATGAGGAGCCTGTGGCCAGAGCGGTTTACGCCAGCCGCATTCCAGTGGTCAGCGCGATAGGGCATGAGACGGATTTCACGATAATCGACCAGGTGGCCGACGTGCGAGCGCCTACACCATCGGCCGCGGCTGAGCTTGTGGTGCCTGACCGTTGGACTTTGCGGCGAGAGTTGGACGACTATCTGGGCCGGAATGACAGGGCTATAGGATATCTCATTGATGCCGGACATGCCGAGGTGGCTAGATTGGTCCGAAGGCTCGAAAGCGGACTT
>Ga0310345_10006662_pt1 | contig 10053 bp, 7 predicted proteins | sample HC15DNA20500_MG_FD_204667 | JGI IMG/M metagenome (GOLD analysis project Ga0310345, IMG submission 204667) | Marine microbial communities from station ALOHA, North Pacific Subtropical Gyre - HC15-DNA-20-500_MG | ecosystem: Environmental > Aquatic > Marine > Oceanic | place: Pacific Ocean: North... | reverse complement strand
AATTTGAACTTTTTATGGAGGATGTTCCAAAGTGTAGGATAATCTTTGCCGGGGATAACATTATAAAACCAATTGCAAAAGCTGGTGTGTTCGGACTGTATAGTTAAAATAGTTAATGCGTTTTCTATGGTGCCCTGAATCTTTAGCCGATTTCGTATAATCTCAGTATTCTCGCACATTCTTTCAATTTCTAAATGGCCACATCCAGCGACTTTCTGGATATTCCAATTGTAGAAGGCTAATCTGAATGCATCCCTTCTGTTCAATACCATCTTCCAAGTGAGGCCGGCTTGAAATACTTGTAAACTCATGATTTCAAACAGCGCGTCATCGTCATAAATACGCCTTCCCCATATGGTGTTTACATACCAATCTCTTATAGGGTCAATTGGGGCTAATCGATCATAAGGTTCTTCATGTGGCATATTTCCTCCCGAGATCTTTAATGTATGGTGGCTAGTTTGAATGGGGAATAATTGGTAGGGTGATATATGATGGGAATTCAGCTGTATGTAAAACTTTTTGCAACGCTGGTAGCAGTTTCCTATCTTCTGATATCACGTTTCCGGTATTCGAATTGCGGTCAAACCTGGGGAAATTACTACTGGAAACCTCTATACGTATACGGTGTCCCATCTTAAAACAATTGCTAGTTGCCCAAAGGTCTATTTCATAAGATGTAGGTTCATTAGGTGTAATCAGGGAAGGGTCTGACATAGAGTGACGATAGCGTGCCCGTATTATTCCGTCTGTAAGGTTTCTAGCGGAACCATCCTCACATACATCGACCAATTTGGCTGTAAAATCCGTGTCTCGTGCCGTGGTTGTTGCCCAAATGTTTACTTTGATAGGGCCTGTAACTTCAACATCGGTTTCTAATGGAGTGGTTGTATAAACTAATACATCTGACCTATCTTCGATCTCACCCTGATTAAATGCTCCGTTTTGAACGAAATAGGGGTTACAACAAAGTGGTCCGCCTGCGGTTGGGACAGGGTCATTGGGATTATATAGGTAAGTATCAAAAGGCTCATCTGTAGGTGGGGATGCATTTAAATATCCATCTCCGTGTCGAGTATTAGCTTTTCCATTACTGTGAAGATAATATTTAGTGTCTGTACTTCTTTTTATGGGCCACTCAAACTCATCTCTCCATAGATTGTCACCCATGACGAATATTTTAACCCTGGCCTCATCCATAATCCCGTTATCAATTCCTTTCAACCAGTAGTCATACCAACGGAGATGGATATAATCTAATCCCAGCGCCATAGCGTCTGCTGATATACCGAAATAATAATCCCCTGCCATGCTGCCCCCGCGGGATCCATGCTGCCAGGGACCGATAATTAACTTTTGCCCTTGTCTTGCTACATCGGTCGCACCGTGGTCCTTCATACCTGAATAATTTGAAATGGTTCCCCCTAGAAAAATGTCATACCAACCTCCTATGTTCAATGCTGGCACATCGATATTGACGTGATTGTCCTCAATAGATAATTTCTGCCAGAATTCATCATAGGTGGGATGGTTAAGCCAATCATAGAAATATTCAGCTAATCCAGATTTTAAATGAGGGAATTCTTGCAAAGGTAGCATAGTGAATGCTGAAGTCATATCGTCTATAGCATTTATAAGGTTAGCCCGTTGTTCTGGAGCTATCCCTTGGTTTTTAGATAGAGTCCTGAAATTAGCTAAACTAAGTTGAAGCATTGTCCAACTTACATTGAATCCTAGTTCAAACGCACCTCCTTGGTACGTCCATCCATTGTGATAATTGGAAGCAGTTACATTCGGAACAATTGTTACTAAATGAGGTGGTCGGGCCATGGCGGCTAGCCATTGAGTCGCTCCTACATATGAGGCGCCACACATCCCAATCTTACCAGTTGACCACGGTTGATTCGCGGCCCATTCGATTGTGTCGTATCCGTCGGCCATCTCATCAAGGAACACGTTAAATATTCCTTCCGAGGTATATCTGCCTCTGGTATCTTGTATTACAAACGCATAACCGGCCTTGGCAGCTTTAATAGGATCCAACATTTGATTTGATAATGTGGACGATTTATCGTAGGGAGTACGTTGGAGTATAGTAGGGAATTCTCCTTCCTGATCTGGTCGATATAAATCAGCATATAAGGTGGTACCATCTCTCATTTTGACGGGCAGATCGCTATACATTCTTATAGATGTTGTATTTACCATAAATCATACCTCAAGATAAATTGCTTTTATGTAACAGATATAAAGGTTGCTTTGATCATTGGGTACTATATGGTTCAAAATAGGGATTGTCTACGAGTAAATTTCGCTTAACTGAACTATTAACATGGATATTTTTGTGTTTATTTAGATAGTATAATTCGCTATGTGAATGAGATTATTTTCTGATATGTACTGGAGTGTCAATTGAAAAGATTTTGGCATGGGTGGCTTAAGATAGCTGAAGTCATAGGTAATGTCCAAATGATTGTGATCCTAACCGTCATATATTGGACCATGTTGTTAGTCGTGGCAGTTCCGTTCAAATTGTTTTCTGATCCACTCTTTCTCAAACCCAATAGACCTCCTCAGTGGCATCGAAGAACTCAGAGAAAATATGATGTAGAATCGCTTAGAAAACAAGGGTAGAAGAAGGGAAGATGTATATTCTTGGAATATCTTGTTACTTCCATGATTCAGCAGCCGTGCTGTTGAAAGATGGAGTTTTATTGTCAGCTATAGAAGAAGAACGGTTCAGCCGCAAAAAACACGATTTTGAATTTCCATTTAACTCTATAGGATTTTGCCTAGAGAGTAATGGTATTAAAGGCAGTGATTTGGATTATGTCGTATTTTTTGAGAAGCCGTTTTTGAAGTTTGATAGGTTATTGCGGACGACTTTGCAGGGTTTCCCAAAAACGCATCGGTTGTTTGTTCAGAGTATGCGGACTTGGCTCGTAGATAAATTATGGATTAAAAGCCTGATTTGTAAAGAGATAGGAATATCCCCTAACAATATTCTGTTCTCGGAACATCATGTTTCCCATGCTGCGAGCGCTTTTTTCTGTTCTCCGTTTGAAGAGTCAGCTACCCTAACGTTTGATGGAGTAGGCGAATGGGGTACCACTACCATGGGCGTGGGTAATGGGAATAATCTGTCTCTGACACGAGAATTGCATTTTCCTCATTCGATTGGATTGCTATATAGTGCTTTTACCGCCTTTTTGGGATTTGAAATAAATGAGGGCGAATACAAAGTCATGGGGATGGCTCCTTATGGTGATCCAAAATATGTTGATCACGTTTGGGAAGTGGTTCAACAAGGGTCAGACGGAGCTTTTAGATTAGACCCCACTTACTTTTCTTTCCATTATTCGACTACTAAATCGTATACAAAGAAGTTCATAAAGTTATTTGGTGAGCCTCGAAATGGACGCGTAAACTTTTTTACTAAAGGGACTGGTTATGCTTCTTATTTTGGAGAGAAGCCTAATAATTATGAAGAATTATGTTCCTATAACCAGCGTTACGCTGATATCGCCGCGAGCATTCAATGGGTTACAGAAGAGTTAATCGTGGAATTGGCAAGAGAGTTATATCGAGAAACTGGCTCAAAACGTCTTTGTCTAGCAGGGGGAGTAGCTCTAAATTCCGTAGCCAATACTAGGATTTGGCGTGATACCCCGTTTGAAGAGATCTATATACAGCCCTCTGCAGGTGACGGCGGTGGAGCGTTGGGAGCTGCATTGTTTGCGTGGAATACTGTATTGGGCAATTCTGATCGATTTGTTATGGATAATGCTTATTGGGGGCCTTCTTATAATGAATCTGAGATTAGAGCGGCGTTAAATGATGCTCATTTAACTTACCGTTATATTGATGATGAAGCTAAATTAACCCAATTAACTGTGGATCGGATCATATCAGGTAAAGTGATTGGGTTGTTTCAAGGGAGATCTGAATGGGGCCCTAGAGCCTTGGGCAATAGGAGTATTCTCGCTGACCCACGTAACCCGGACATGAAGGACTTAGTGAATAGCAAAATAAAATTTCGCGAACCATTTCGTCCTTTTGCTCCTGCTGTGACTGTTAATCGTTGCTCGGATTATTTTGATTTGCCCAATCCCGATACTAACTGGCCGGGTAGGTTTATGTTGATGGTCGTACCGGTCTCGGATGGTAAACAGGAAGTAATTCCGGCAGTTAGCCATTTGGGGACTGCTAGGGTCCAGACAGTTCATCAAGAACCTTCACCGTTCTATTATAATCTAATAGATACCTTCGGCGAGGCGACTGGGGTTCCGGTTCTGTTGAATACTTCTTTTAATGTAGCGGGTGAACCTATGGTAAATTCACCGATGGATGCGATTAAAACGTTTCTAGATAGTGGTATTGATAATTTGGTTATAGGAAATTTCTTATTAGATAAATAAATTCTGGGACTCATAAGATGCAAATAATTCGAGACATGATCCTTAGATTAAGTATTGCTAAGGAATTAGTGGGGTTTCTTTGGAAACTTAAAATGTGGTGGATGATCCCCATGGTGATATTGTTGATGATCATGGGATTACTTATCGGATTTGGATCTTCGACAGGAGTTGGACCATTTATTTACACCTTGTTTTAAAATCCATTGTTATATGGATGGAGATGGTCATTACTGGATTTTTATTAACTGTAATTGTGACGATGTTAATACCAATTGCTATAGGTCATTCCTATTAGGCAAGGCTAGGTAGAGCCTTGGTTCCTGTTGCCACAGCATTGGCGAGCCATAGCTTTGGAAAATTCAGAAGACGTCGCTGTACTCCTAGTCAAACTTAGGCTGGAATCCGAAGCCGGCTCCGGATTTCCATCTGTTGGTGAAAGCCTCTGTGCCGAATGATCGGCGAGCCGGAGATGGTCCGCTGCGGATGGGCTTGCGCCCGTTAATGTCCAGTTTTCCTATGCCTAGTCTGACCGGCTGTTTGTTGCCGAGATAGTTAGTCGTTTGCACCGGTTGAAGCGGGTTGCTCTAGGTCGTCATATTTGGGGCTGTGGGTGCCCCTGATATCAGAGTTCCATGTATATAATCGGTCTAAAACGTTGTAATAGGTATAGATAGGAGATCGGCGTATCAGGAGGCGGTCGGTAACCGTCTCATCGTATTCGTATGCTGCCCACCCATCACAATCTTTGCAGGCTGGAATCAATCCCCAGTCGCCTCGTGCGTGAAGCTCTCTATAGGAAGCGAATTTATCTCCGTTCCAAACTTCTTCGAGAGAAGAGGTCCCCACGTTTCCCATGTTGTCCTCACAGAAGGGATCGCGGCAGCACAGGCCAACATCTCCGTTATAAAAAACTGGCATCGAATCGAATAACGATTGGCAAGGCTTACGTTCGGTGGGAACTGGCTTGCGAGGGAAAACGGTGTTGTCTTCCGGAGAGAAAACGCTGTTGATGCGGATAACGTCCACGTAATCAGTCCAGTATTCCACAAAGGCCTGTTCCTCTTCCCAATTCTCTTCCAGGATAGTCATAGATACTTCTATTCTAGGTTTGGGTTTTTCTCCCCTGACCTTCAGCAGGTTGGTGATGTTCTTGTGGATACGTTGAAAGTGTTTATTCTCGCGTATCAACTTGTATGTTTCTTCTTTGAACGCATCTAGGCTGATGCTGACCACGTCTAAGGGACTGTCGACCATGAAATGGGCCATGCTATTGTCCAATAGAATTCCATTGGTGTGAGAGGCTACCTTAAATCCTCTGGATTTCATCATAGAAACCATTTCCCGATAGCTTTTGCCAAATAAGGGTTCACCGTTGAGAGCGGTAAATATCATGGGTTTGGTTTCGTGGCTGGCGTCAATTTCATCTAGCATCTTCTCCAGCAATGTGGTCGGCATATTGCGAAATCGAGCCTGTACGCCATTGAATCTAGCGTCAGCTACTTCAACCTCTTTGCCGTGCACCATACACATGGTGCACTTGAGATTGCAGGCGCCGTTTAGGTCGAGCAAGAGTCGTGGCGGGAACTTTCCGGGCTGTTGGTCTGCCATAATGTTCTCCCGTAGAATTTATGGGGATTTCTTTGGTCGCTTTGTTAAGGTTTAAGTGAATGTTGAACCAGAGCTTCTTTATTATCTTGGAATATGGTTTCTAATCGAGCGTCTAACTCTGGAGGTATTCTGTTTTTGCTCAATGGATGAAGGTCCGAAACCTTATTTTTATCGTCCAGGTTACACATATAATAGTCGAAGTTAGCTTGAAGATCACATTCCATCTCATACGTCCGGTCAGCAACAGTTCGGAGCGTATCTTCGCGATGAATCGGGATCTTAATTTTGTGGAGGAGAATCCCTCGATCTACGTGCTCGTCGATAGCGTGGAGGCTAATCCCAACCGGCTCGGCTTTGAAAATGCTCCATTTGAATGCGTCGAGGCCTCTGTTTTCGGGTAGAAGTCCTGGATGGGCATTCAGAATCGATCTCCCAACTATGAACGAGCCCGGAATTATCTTGGCTATGCAGGTTAAATACACATCAGGTTTTTCACTTGGAGAAGGGTAATCCAGATGGTTCGCAAATTCGTCTTCCCAACCTCCCACTTCTACATAGTTGACACCGAGTTGATTGGTATATTCGTGAACATTGAATTCAGTTAATTGGTAGGGTCGGTCTTGGAAGTTGGACTCCTTCTGAGGTCTCGCCTTGAACGGGAAAGCAAAAATGGTCACTTTGAATGATTTGGTTCGGAGTTTTTGAAGGATTTGCCAAGTCTTGAGATGCCCTGTTTGATATGTAATAAGTCCAACATGCATCTGGGTTACTCTGAGTCAGAGATGCCGTGCTCGAACGCGAATAGAGCTAGAATTGATATAGTGTCTAAGATCCATCCCTCAGAAATCATTTGTATTCGCTATTCGCTGGTCAATTGGGATCGAGCACTGCTCTGTGATTTCTTGCGGGTTAATCCTTCTTCAGTCCATATTTCTTTCGCCCGCTCGATCTTTCGTTGGTTGTGCTGTATTGACATTTTCCCTTGACCATTCGTTTTCGAGTTTCAACCGTAGTTAGTATGCCGTTACAGACTAAATTATAATGATAGTAAGCTTATACCGCAATGATTCCCGAGATGAATTTCTCTCTAAATCGAAGTGAATCTCCAAGTATTAGTTTTACTCAACGGCCAGGCATAGTAACTCAAATTAATTGGCCCGACTCTACTACGAAGATGTTTTAATTAGATCAAAAATACAAATTGGACTTTGAGGATATCCCTGAGAAGAAACCAGATGAGGAGGACGAAGAGTTTGACTCGAGGAATCTCGGGAAGCCAATATTCAATACCTGTACGGCGATATCAATATAATTATCTTAAATCTATAGTTTCCGCCAAAATCCATCATAAGTTGGATGGTTTATCCAATCATAAAAGTACTGAGCTAAACCGGATTTAAAGGACTTGCCTTATTCAACGTGGTCAACTTTAAAGAGGTGTTTTACGAACCACAGTACGAAGGTAGGCCCATATGGACTTTCAAATGGGGGTATTCCCCCATTATATTCATAGGGTTCATTGGATAGTTTAGTTAACGTTACTCCAGAAGTTGTGTAATACTCGTTAGTTTGCAAATACTCTAAATCTTTTAGAGACCAACTGGTGCTAGAGCGATTATAAGAAGGGTTGTCTAATAGAAAATCAACTCTTCTTTTCTTCAAATACCCTATGTGATTTACCGAGTCTCTCTCCGCAAATTTTAGGAGCATTGGATCAACCCTCCCGTCTAAAGATCGTATTATGAACCTGTCATCTAGCCAGTAACGTACTTGGACTTCTTGCAGTGCAAGAGATATAGGTATATCTGTAGGATTTCCTAGTACTTGGTAAAGGGATTCGCTAGTCGATGATCTTTCCGAAGGTGCGCGCATGGTTCTAAATAGGGAGTATTGTGAATCTAACCTCAATCTAAGATTAGTTTCCCAAACAAACACTAGACCCAGCAGCAATGCTGACCCAACTAGGGAACCATGGAGTAGCAGACGGATATGCCATTGTTTAGAAACATTGATCCGTTCCCAGATCCAGCGGGTTCCCATAACTGCAATAATTACCATAGCTGGTAAGGCGAATGTGATGTATCTAGCTATATGTATTGATCCTACAAACGAACTGTATAACATAAACGTAGCTATAAATAGAGCTATTAAAAATATGGAGGGTTTATTAGAGTCAATGGTTTGGATTTTACCCATAATTATTAGGATTGATGATAAAACCCAAATAAATGTCAGTGGGGAGTATGCCAATAACCGACTTGCTAGTCTGGTACTAATATAAAGTGGGCCCAATAGGTGCGTATCGGAGGAGATGTTACTCATGAGAATCCGTGACAATCCCGAATGTGGTACCAAATATCCGGTTTGATTAAAATGAAAGTAGATCAACAATGTGATTAGAGAAATTAATGGGACTAGGAATAGGATAATATGTTTGCTTAATTCTTTGATGGATAGGCCCTTGAAATTCAAGAAGAATACTCGACATATAATGGCGAGTATGGTCACGATGAGGCCTTCAGGTCTGATCCAACAGAGTAAACCCATAACCGTTCCTAGTGCTAATTCGGAACGACCACTGATCTCACCTAGCCTAGTAAACCAATGGACCCTCAGAGACATGTAAAACCATAGGAAAACAAAAAAGGCAAATAATCCATTCTCCATGCCGATGTTTGAGTTGTAAACTGATCCAGGTATCAAGCCCGAAATAATAGTTGAATACCAAGCCCAGATCTTAGATTCTAGCATCCTGTTTGCTGACAAAAATATCATTGCTAATAGCCCGTACCATGCCAGTAGATTCGTTGCCTTTACAGCGACAGGAACTATTTCTGGTGGAACAAGCTTAAATAACACGGCTATGAATAACATAAATCCGGGGCTAGTTACCCCAGCAGATTTCTCGCTGACATTAAACTCGAAAAAGCCTCCTTTAGCAGCATTCTCTCCGTATATGAGGTGTACTTGTGCATCTCCTGCATAATTGCCTGCGTATAACCAGGGAGATGAAAGGACAGCAAATAATGAAAAGATCAATAACATCTGACGCAACTGTCTACTCGAATTGCTGTTATTTCTGAAGATTAATTTTCTTAGGAACATTACTTCAGGGAATCTCCTCGTGGTGGGTATAAATTACTGGGTCCCTGTGACGCCTAGAAGTTCAGTAAAGGCGAGCTAGATGTGCTAAGGGATTTAAGATAGGTTGTCTCCTATAGTCATAGTTCGTACCTCTCACCTTTCCACAAAATAGGAAAACTAGGGATCGATCTATACGTTTCGAGTGAGGTTATTTCCCAAGGGGAGTATTAATGGTGGGCAGTGCAGGACTCGAACCTGCGACCTCCTGCGTGTAAAGCAGGCGCTCTAACCAGCTGAGCTAACCGCCCGTAGGACCATAATTCTATATTGTAGTCCACTACAGTTCAAGACCGTTCATTAGAGTTCATTCAATTGGGTAAAATGGGTAAAACCCTAGTAGCTTCAGATCACACGCCCCGTTCTATAGAATCACATTAGGGAAGTTAGCCATTGAACCTAGTTAGTTAGTGATTTAGGACATGGATATTCTCGGAACATTGGAGAGCCCAGCTATGAGAACTAGTATCCATTTGTGGATAATTAGTCGGATACTCAGCTCTGTGATAATGACATTTCAACTGATTTACCTCTTCACGTAGTGATTGAACCTCACTGACTAGCTTTTGTATCTGCTGTTTAGTCTCAATACTTACAATATCCTCTTCACTGACTAGCTTTTGTATCTGCTGTTTAGTCTCAATACTTACAATATCCTCTTCTTGTGAGGCACACCCTGTAGAGGGTACAAACAGGCTAAAGATAAACAATACTAGTAAAAGCTTCATACCTAATCTCCTAGTCATATAGAGGGGGTGGGATGTGCAAATTATGAAGTGGTTTTGGGAGCCCTACCAGAGGGTTCTCTACGGAGAAAACATTCGAACATTTGGGGGTATTGGGATTGGTGCTAATGGGTGGAGGTTAGCAATATTTCCTGATCAGT
>Ga0310345_10006660_pt1 | contig 10054 bp, 7 predicted proteins | sample HC15DNA20500_MG_FD_204667 | JGI IMG/M metagenome (GOLD analysis project Ga0310345, IMG submission 204667) | Marine microbial communities from station ALOHA, North Pacific Subtropical Gyre - HC15-DNA-20-500_MG | ecosystem: Environmental > Aquatic > Marine > Oceanic | place: Pacific Ocean: North... | reverse complement strand
TTCGAGCAATGCCCGGTGTGCTAGGCGTGGTCTGACTGTCTACAATCCGATTTATGATGCACTGACCTTGTTGCTGGGTTTGTATTCCTTGTGCCACTTGGCAGGTAAAAAAAAGGCTGGCGCATAAGCGTCAGCCTTAATCCACCCGGAGACGGGGAAGGTCCACAATGTATCCAGTGAGGATATAGTGGCACAGCTATGTGCAGGAAAGAATGCGACAAAACAGCGCACCCTCTTTTCTATTTTCAGCTATTCTCCCGAGTTGTCTCCTGTTAGTTTCGATTACATGGTTGGTTTGCGGAATTTCAGGGTCATTCGATCACTTTCACCGATTGCCAGGTATTCATCACGTCCTTCTTCACCCATCTGTAGTGTCGGAGGTAGCGTCCAGACACCGCGGGCATAATCTTTCCGGTCATTCGGATTTGCGTTAATTTCTGAGCTTTCGACGAACTCAAAGCCGGCTTCTTCAGCCAGTTCAATCACATAGTCCTGGGTGACATAGCCGGATGTGCTCATGAATTCCATGCTGCTGCCTTCCGGTGCACGGTGCTCAACCACCCCCAGAATACCGCCGGGTTTGACGGCTTTGTAAAAGGTATCGAAATGCTCGTGCTGGGTGCCAGCCATGATCCAGTTGTGGACATTACGGAAAGTTAATGCCAGGTCCGCTGATTCTGGTGGAGCGATATACGTTGCATAGGGCGGATTCAGGTGAGTGATAGTCGCTTCCCCATATATTTCGGGGCTTGCAGCCAGTTTTTCCTGGAAACGGATTAATGCTGGCGACTGATAGGACAAGGTGCCATTCGGTGAGAAGTGTGCCGCGTAGTATTGTCCATTACCTTTGAGGAATGGAGCCAGGATTTCTGTGTACCAACCGCCACCGGGTAATATCTCAACTACGGTCATGCCTGACTCAAGGCCCAAAAACTCCAGCGTTTCAACAGGGTGGCGGTATTGATTACGGGCAATATTGCCTTCACTTCGGTGCTCAGCGTCAATCAGGGACTGAAGTTTTTCCGAATCATCAGCCATCAGTGTCGATGAGATGCTCATCGTTGCGATTGCGACTGTCAAACCCAGAGAACGAAATTTCATATCTAATAACCTCATCAGGTTGGAATAATTGAAAAAACTCTATCAGAGAACATTTACAACTTCAGTATTTTTCGAGGAATTTTTCGGTAGGCAACGCCGTTACTGATACAATGTGTTCGATTTACTGATCAGGCTGATAAGCTAATCTCATGACCAAACGACGTACCCGTTCGAAAAAACCTGCAAGAAAGACCTCAAGAGCCAAGAAGACGTTTTCCTTCAAGCGCTGGCTGCTCAAGTGGATAGCCCTCCCGGCAATCTTCATCGCTGCGGGCTGGGTGCTTTGGACCGATTACCAGATCCGCAGCAGTTTTGGACAATTGCAATGGGAATTGCCCGCCAGGATTTATGCCAAGGCTCATGAACTGTACCCCGGCATGTCTCTTCCCCCAGAGCGCCTCCAAACCACCCTGATCGACCTGGGCTACCGCCAAAGCGAAGTCCCCAACAACCCCGGTGAATTCAGACAGCTGGGCAACCAGTTTGAGCTTTTTACTCGCGGCTTTCAGTTTTGGGATGGACCGGAACCCGAAAGGTTGGTCAACCTGCAATACAGTGGCAACACCATCAGCCGTCTTACAGACAGTCGTGGTGACCCTGTGCCTTTGATGCGCCTTGAGCCGCTGGAAATCGCCCAGATAAACCCAGAGACAGGTCAGGACCGCCTGCCCATGAGCCTGGAAGATGTGCCCCAGCAACTCATCGATGCTGTCGTAGCTATCGAGGATCGCCGCTTCTATTCTCACTTTGGTATTGACCTGCAGGGTATCGCACGAGCCATGCTCGCCAATATTCGGGCCGGTGGCATTGTCCAGGGCGGCAGCACCCTGACACAGCAGCTGGTGAAAAACCTGTACCTTCACCGGGACCAGACATTAGCTCGCAAGGCTGAAGAAGCTGTCATGGCCATCGCACTGGAAGTGCATTTCAGCAAAGATCAGATCCTGGAAGGTTACATGAACGAAGTCTTTCTGGGACAGCAGGGTAATCGTGCCATTCACGGCTTTTCCCTGGCAGCTGAGTTTTACTTCGGACGCCGGCTGGATCAACTGTCATTATCAGAGTACGCGCTGCTGGCGGGTATGCCGCAGGCACCTTCCTTGTATAACCCACGCAGGAATCCACAGCGCGCTATCGAACGCAGAAATACCGTCCTGTCCCAAATGGCGGCTCAAGGGCTTATCACTGAACGCGAGCGGGAGCTGGCAACGCGTGACTCCCTGGATGTGATCGAACGCCCCCGCTCCCGCAGCAATGCCTACCCTGCTTTCATGGCGCTGGTACAGGATAACCTTGCCCGAGAATATGACATTGAATCTCTGCGCCGTTCAGGACTGCGTATTTTCACCACACTGGATGTCGGCATTCAGGAACAGGTAGAACAACGTATTCAACAAGCCGTTGATGCCGTTGAGATCGATTCAGCCACCTCTGACCAGCTTCAGGCTGCCACAATCATTACCGATGCCAGCACAGGTGAAGTCCGGGCCATCAGCGGTGGACGAGATCCTGATGATCGCGGGTTCAATCGCGCACTTAATGCCAAACGTCAAATAGGCTCGTTGATCAAGCCGTTTGTGTATCTGGCTGCACTCGATTCCGGGCGTTTTTCACTGGCGTCGATTCTGGATGACAGGCCGGTGGAAATCGAGCTGGATAACGGCGATATCTGGTCACCGTCCAACTATAATCGCGAATATGACGGCAACGTCTATTTACACGAAGCACTCTATCGTTCACTTAACCTGGCCACCGTCGACCTGGGCATGGAGCTGGGTGTGGGACGTGTCATTCGGATGCTCGAAAAGGCCGGCTATCAGGGTGATGTCAATCCATTCCCGTCACTGTTACTGGGCGCTGTCGAAATGTCTCCACTTGAAGTCGCCCAGATATATCAGACCCTGACCAGTGGCGGTTATTATTCTCCATTGCGCGCTGTAGTCGCAGTTACCTCCGGCGAGGGAGCCCCTTTACAGCGCTATGGAGTTGAGTCTACTCCAATCACAGATCCCGAAACCATGTTTCTGCTTGAGCATGCCATGCAGTCAGTGTTCTATCAGGGCACTGCCGAAAGTGCCAAACGCACCCTTGGCAACCAATTACCCCTTGCGGGAAAAACGGGCACCACCAACGACTTGAGGGATAGCTGGTTTGTTGGGTATGGTAGTAATCTAATGGGTGTTGTCTGGCTGGGTCACGATGAAAATGTTGACACAGGACTTAGTGGTGCAACAGGTGCCCTTCCGGTCTGGGCAGATCTTATGGCCAGACTGGACATTCAGCCCCGCTACACCACAGCACCCGCAGGTATCGAATGGCACCGTGTGGCGCCAGTGCCAACCCATGACCGTATCAATCAGGACTGCAGCCAGGCACAGTCATTGCCTTTCGCCGCATCAGTACTACCCCAGCCATCAGTGGACTGTGAGTCTTCCGGCTCACTACTCGACCGATTTTTTGGGCAAGTCAGGAGCCTAAACCCGTGACAATCATAAAACCTTTCATACTGGCAACCGTGATCGTAACGCTACCGGCCTGCGCCACTTATAACCGCGTTTATGGGCCCGGCGCTCAACAGGTACCCGCGCCAGTTGAACGAAGTGAGCCGGCTATTGTTCGGGAAAATGGCAATACACGCACAAGTGAACGACAGGAATTCGAGACAACGCGTGACTCAACATCAGGCGCGGTCACTCAAAACCGGCAACAGGATCGCAATTCCTCCCAACCAGGGCAGGACAGCCCAATGGCGGATCCCCGGGATACCTCACCCACAGGCACACTCCTGACTTCTGCCAGGAGTGCGGCACAGGCAGGCGAACTGGAAAGAGCCGCAGCCATCACTGAACGTGCCTTGAGTATTTCCCCACGAGATCCGGTTGTATGGTATGAACTGGCACGCATTCGCAGCCTGCAGGAACGTTACAGCGAAGCGGATGGACTGGCCCGCCGGGCACTTAGCATGGCGGGTTCTGATCAGACCTTGCGCAGGGAAATTGAAGCCCTGATCAACAACATAGCCAGACTCAGGGAATAAGCTTTTCAAGCTCGGTCACGTACAAGGTGCCGGGAATGGACTCTCCTTCGCTGTAAGTTCCTACCCAAATATCGAACCGCCCTTCAGTACTGTCACCCAGAAAGACCTGAGGGTTCAATGTCAGCATGTGAGCGTCATCATTACACACCCACTCTCCGGTCGAAGTGTTGACGATAAGAGTTGTGTCCTCGCTGGCATCTTCAGCAACAAAATACAGACTGAGGTCATCGGTTCGCCCCTCCCAACGCAAAGAGACATCTGGCGCCCGTGAAGCATAACCGGCACACTCATCATTGTAGCCCTGAGCTGAGACATCCACACTACCGCCTGCGCTCACGCTCATCAGGTGAGGGTCTGGTGCAAAGTATGCGCTGAGTTCGATTTCACCGTAATTGGCAGTCGCAGACCAATCAAGACCACTGCTACCAGAGTCGTCACTAAATAATCCTGACAGAAATCCAGAGTCCATTCCGTCAGGTAGCTCGGAGATATACAGTGTCCCAGGCATCAATTCACCCTGTGAGTAACGTCCCACCCAGATATCAAACCGGCCATCGTCCTGACCATCAAGCGAAATGGCAGGGTTCAGTGTGTCACTATTCGCATCATCATTACACAACCACTCCCCATCCGATGAGTTAATGATTAATGTGGCATCCTGCCCCGCGTTATCGGGCTCAAAGTAGATGCGTAATCCATCTGTACTACCGGACCAGTTCAGTTGATAGTCCGGGCTTTGGGAGGCATAGCCAGTGCAACTTGCGCCGTAACCTGCCTCACCCACGTCTACCTGCCCACCTGCCTGAATATCGACAGTGTGTGGATCTGGAATAAAGCCCTCTTCCAATGCTGTTGAACCGTAATGAGGGCTGCCCTGCCAGTCCAAAACAAGGTCAAAGTTGCCTTGACCAATATTTGGGCTTGTTACCACCTCTTCGCCAAACAAATCGCTCCCCTGCCTTGCCAGCAAGGTGCCACCAAACACCGCTCCACTTTGATAGCTCCCTACCCAGACACGATAAGTACCCGTTTCAGAAAGGTCCATTAACAGCGCCGGGTTCATGCTTTCATCATAAGCATCATCATTGCAGTGCCAATTTCCAGAAGGATCATTGAGAATCAGGACAGCATCATCCCCTTCGGTTTCAGCCGCAAATGCCAGCAGCATTTGACCAAGTGACTCTTTCACCTCAAACTGAAAGTCTGGTTCTGCTGCTGCCTGGCCGACACATTCACCGCCCAGGTAGCTGACATCACGATTACCGCCAGCATACAAATAAGTCTCAAAATTCTCGGCAAAAGAGCTTTCATCCAGATCATGACTGCCATAAGCCGCCGTTGCTGATGCGAGGAGTCCATTACCATTCTCATAGTCTGACCAGGCTGTCAGCAACTCGTTTTCATTTGCCAGTGTGTGTCTGAGCAAGGGGGTTGCAAGAATACTGCCGAGTCGGCCGCCAGTGGTTTGCTCCATGTAAACAGCCGTAGGAATACCAATGATATCGCCATCCTGATTCACGGCGACACCACCACTGTTTCCGGGAGACATTTCAGCATTCGTCCGGTACCAGCCGACAACCCGTGCCCCGCTTGCACTGTTAACTTCCTGCATTTGCACAGAAGAAATAATGCCGGTGGTATACACCAGTTCATCATCTGCCAGGCCCGGATAACCAAGGATGGCAATACTTTCACCCCGGCTCAGCGTTTCCTGCTCAGCCGCCAGATTGATGCGGGGCAATGTAAAGCCGGATGGGTGATTACCCGACAGTAACTCGGCAGCGCCAACCGGCCTGCCGTCAAGATCTTCATAAACCTGATATAATGCCATATCGTAATCAGGTGAAAACGATAATAAACGCGCTTTAAATGTTGGTACAGCTGGTTCATTGACATCCAGCAACACAGCGACTTCGACCTCTTCATAACCAATCACCACATGCCGATTGGTTAGCAGCGTCACTCTGTCTCCCTCAACAATCAGCGACCCTGACCCGGTGCCTGTGGGTGTGCGTACCTGTGCAATAGCGGGTGCCAACACATCAACATCAAATGCCTGAGCGACAATGGATTGACTAACGCTCATGCCTAACAGTAACGAGAATACCGCTGTAACAGCTGAGATTTTATGAAAGATGTCCGAACCCATGGTGAAGCTTCCTTTGCCTGCCTTTTCGCTGATTATACTCAAGATCCCCTGGACGTGCCCGATAGCTCTACTGATCTGTTTCAAGAGTTGTCTCGTATTGCACCCGTTTTGTAGACACACCCAAAATTCACCCTACCGCACAGGATTGCAGTATCACACTCGGAACATGTTGTTAGATGAATGCTAGTACTCTGATCAATCTCTTTAAATCACTCACACTGTTATTGCTTCTCTCACTCCAACACGTTCAGGCAATAGAACTCACAGACCATCAAGACACTTCGCCAGAGAGAGAGTATGCGCGCGCACTCGGCATCTATGACTCTTTTGGGCGATGGAACCAGACTGTTAAACTCGGCTATAACCCGGCCAACGCCCCATCCAGCCAGGGTAATTCCTTCCGCTTTCTTGGGATGCTGAAGGAAGCTGCTGCCAGATGGCAGAAAGTGAGTGGCATACGCGTTGAAGTACTGACGCCTGCGAACTTTCAGGATGACATGAGCGGTGCAGTCAGCAACCTGGATCAGATCGTTAGTGTCACCTGGGTCAGCTCTGCAGAAAACTTCTCAGGTCGAGTGGCACCCCGGCGTGGAAACTATGATGCCCGTCTTGGGTACTACCCCTATCTGGATGGGGCCATTACGCTTAACAGCCGTTCCAACACTTGGGAAAATCACACCAGGGCCATGAGAACGCTGACACATGAAATCGGTCATCTCCTTGGTCTGGGGCACTCGGACAACCCAGGCTCAATGATGTTTGCCAACCCCTATAATACCCTGCAATATCCGACTGAGGATGATATTCGTGCAGTTCAGACATTGTATGGGCAACCCACAGATCGCATTGACCCATCTTCAGCGCAGCGTGAGTGGGTATATCGCGCATTACCCAAAGCTTCGACATCTTATCTCGCTACCAGCTCAATCACAGCAGAAGACTCCACTCTGACCAATAGTATTGTCGATGCATCAACTCGGGAAGACGGATGGCTAAGGCTGGAAACGCCGGTCAATAATCGTCGTAGTGAACAACCACTAAACCGGGACGTCGAATTGGTGCTGATTGATCCTTATGGTTATGTCTACAGCCGCCGAGTGCGCTCATTATCCTGCCCAGCTGAGAAATATTGTCGGCCTTGGACCGGTGTCATCCAGATGGATGTACTGAAACAGTTACCGGGAAACTGGCAAGTTCACATTAATGATATAGCCAGTCACCAGTTACTGCAGTCACTGAATTTTACGGTGAATACACAGCCCGTGTTTAATTTACCACCAAGCGCCAGAGTGGTTGTAGCCAGAACCGGTTCAGATAGTCGTATTCAGATAAAAGTGGTTGCAGAAGATGCTGAGAACGACCAAATCAGTGTCAAGTGGAACTCTACAGAGTCACCTGAAATTCTGGGAAGTGATGGAATCTCAGCCTGGAGAACCTTGCATCTCAATTATTCTGGTATTAATACTTTCTTTATCGAAGTCAATGACGATGCAAAAAGGTATGCCGGATCAGCGTCGACAACCGCATCAGGTAGTGGCTTCCGTACTTTGCTTCGTCTTGATATCAAGTTGCCGTTTAGTGGGACAGACGCTATTCAGGTAGCCTCCTCGGATTTGTATTCTTATGAAGAGGATGCGTCAAAGCTTTTAACTTATTATCGTCTCAATGGACCGGTTTATCAGCCAAGCCGAACGTGGCCGGCTCCTTACAATGGCATCACACCCCCCCTCAATAGCGGCATTGATCTGAATAACATAGGGGTTCTCGACGATATGAGCTCGACCCTTTTTTCTTGTGTCAATATAGTCAACAATGGTTCTATAAGTCACCTTGATGGCATTGAGCAGTTTGACATTATTTTTAACTTGTTAAACTTTTCTGCTGGCACCATTCGCGTTACCAATACTCGAAAATTTAACGAAACTGGTGCTTTAAACGAGTCTTTCGAATCGCCAGATTGTAGTGGATTCTATGACCTGTCCTCGCAAATATTCTCTGACACTATTCTGGTCGATCAACAGATCTATAACGTTGAATTTGTGTTAAGCGATCCAGACAATCTCACGTTTACATTGACAGCGGCCGAGCGGTTACGTTGAACGTTTGCGACCAACCATCTATGAACTTCCTGGGAATATTGTGTAGCCTGAGTTCGTCTGAATTAATGTAGGACGCTTAAGTTGTTTTAACGCCAAACAGGGAGGCTAGGACTATGAGTACTAGAGATGCCTATATCGAGAAAGCTCAGGCGAAGATCGATGAATATTCTGCAAAGCTTGACCAGCTGAAAGCACAAGCTAAAAGCAAACAGGCTGATGAAAAAATTGAAGCCCAGCGCAATGCAGATAAGCTGGAGGCTGAGCTTCAAGTCGCCAAGCAAAGAGTTAATGAGTGGGCTAATTCAACGGAAGATGACCCCAAGGACGTTTCCAGCCGTTTCAAAACACTGGGGGATGATCTTGAGCATTCATTTCGGAAGTTTTTTAACTAGCTCTGTGTCGGGTTTAAACGCCGTTTCGGACAAGAAAATTTAACCATGGCGCTGTCCCAGCTAAATGACTGACGTCACGATTATCAAAATTGAAAGGAGTTTATTATGAAAAGCAACCGTAAATTACTCCCTATCATTTGCTCATTTGCCTTTATTCCACTGACAGGTATGGCAGCTGAGCCATCACATACAAACAGCACATCGGGTCATAACAGCGAATACGCCGAAGGGGACCTGCATGACGCATGGATGGAAGGCAAGTTGGAAACAGCGTTCCTTCTGAACAGACATCTCAACAACTTCACCATCGACGTCGAAGTCAACGATCAGACTGCGATACTTGAAGGTACGGTCTCCTCCGCGATTGACCGCGATCTTGCTGAACAAATCAGCATGAATACCGACGGCATCGAGATGGTTCGCAATAACTTACAGATTGATCGTGAGATAGACATTGATGAGCCTGGTGCGGAACGGAGCTTTGGCGACAGAGTTTCAGATGCGACGTTGACAGCTGAGGTCAAGGTCAAACTACTCGCTAACAATGACACTGAAGGTCTCAGCATTAATGTGGATACCGTTGATAACGTCGTCACACTTAAAGGAGATGTCTCGAGCAATGCTGAAAAAGAGCTTTCTGCCCGGATTGCCCGTGAGGTTGAAGGTGTAACGTCGGTAAACAACCAGCTCATGGTAAGAAATTAGCGTAGAGACAGTTGTCCTTGCTCTCACCTCTGTTAAAGAGGATTCTTAGAGATGGAAATTTTCCATCTCTTTTTTTTGGGGCTGACTGATCTATGCCGAACTACGTTCTCATCGTGCCGGGGAAAGTCTGAGGTATAAAAAAGCCCGCTTGCAGCGGGCTTTTTAGAATAAGGTTGGCGCACCCGGCACGATTCGAACGTGCGACCACCTGATTCGTAGTCAGGTACTCTATCCAGCTGAGCTACGGGTGCTGCGTTAAGAGGTGCGTATTATATAGAAGTCTGTGTATTTTCAAAGTGTTTTTTGTAAATTTCTGCGTAAAAAAGGAGAATATTTGGGGTTGACAGGTGCCAGGCCTTGCCGGGCTGCATCACCACTGCCACTCGGCCAGATGCCGTGCTAAACTGCCAAATGGCCTATCAAGCGGCCTGATTGAATTGAATACATTATAATAATCTTCTTTTTAGACGTTGTTTTAGCAGGTAACCCTATGAAAGCTGTATTTTCCGCATTGGCGGCCCCTTCCCGCATCCTTTCAATGGCTGTGTTGATGTCTTTGGCTGGCACCGCA
>Ga0310345_10006658_pt1 | contig 10057 bp, 4 predicted proteins | sample HC15DNA20500_MG_FD_204667 | JGI IMG/M metagenome (GOLD analysis project Ga0310345, IMG submission 204667) | Marine microbial communities from station ALOHA, North Pacific Subtropical Gyre - HC15-DNA-20-500_MG | ecosystem: Environmental > Aquatic > Marine > Oceanic | place: Pacific Ocean: North... | reverse complement strand
AGTAGATCACCCGCATGTTTGTTATTCAGCTGAAACCCTAAGCCCTTCAAGCGAAACGTATGGCCGGGTTGTGTACCCCTTGGGATCGAAAACATCGCAGACTCATCCAGCGTTGGTATTTTCACTTTCCCTCCGAGTGTCGCTTTAGCAAAACTGATCGGAATCTGGCAGCGCAGGTCGCCATCGTCACGCTGAAACAGAGGGTCAGGTGTAATCTGAATATCAACCAGTAAGTCCCCTTTATCCCCACCTAACAAGCCAGTGTTTCCCTGACCTGCTAACCGCAACGATTTACCTTCCTCGATCAAGGACGGGATTTTGACTTTTAGCGTTCGCTCTCTTCCTGAAACACCTGACCCTTCACAAGTGCGACAGGGCTGGTGGATAATAATACCCGTACCTCGACACCGGGAACAGGTTTCACCCACCTTCGCTTTCCCAGATCCAATACATCTGGGGCAAGCAGCCTTCACAGAGCCGGGGCAGGTTCCTCGACCCTGGCAAGTCTGACAAGGTTCATCTCGCAAAATCTGGAAGGCTGTTTCTCCACCTAGCACCGACTCACGGAAGGTGATGATGAGCTTTCGGCGTATGTCCGTTCCTCTTAATTTATGGTGAGATGGATCGGTTCGGTTTGTCTGCTGCCGAGACTGAGTGGATGTCCGCCTATCTGCATCCGCTTCCTTCCGAGTCGGTCGTGCTTTGAACAGATCGTTGAAAACATCGTTGAAAGTCGCGTTGGAGGAAGTTGATTTGCGACGATTATCCGTGCCAACAGCGGAGAATCCTTCGGAACGATCGTATTCTCTACGCTTGTCTGGATTTCCCAAAACACTGTAGGCTTCAGAAATTTCCTTGAACTTATCTTCGGCTTTCTGATCATTCGGATTCTTATCCGGGTGGTAGCGAATGGCAATCTTTCGGTAGGCGTGTTTAATTTCCTCCAACGTTGCGTTGGGTGGAACACCCAAAGTCCGGTAATAATTCCTTTTTATCAAGTTTGCCACCTGTAATTTTACCCTTCAGAAAGGCTTCTTGATCTGCAACCCTGATCTAGGCGATGTCCAGTATGGGTATAAGAAGAAACGGTTTGGTTGGTTGTCCCGATAAAACTGGGATGACATGTGATTCTGATTGGTAAAGAATGCTTGATAGCCAGAATACCCCAATAAACCTGCTGAGATAATACCGTAAATCACCCGATTTCTATCAAATTTTTTTTTCTCTTCTGCTGAAGTCCCCATTAGCTGAGGGTTTCCCTCATTCATTGCATCCATATATGTCTCAATAGATTTGTTCATCAACTGATGTGATTTGATCGAAAGGTAAGCACTGACCAATCCGACACCAGTCAGACTCCACCTTTTCAAATTGATGGACAAGCGAGGTAGACGAGGCGCTAATCTTGGTTCGTGTGTGTTCGGCTGATTTGCTGTTTGTGGGACTTGCCTTGTTGACTGGGAAATCGACGAGTTATCAGCGCCGTTTGTTGTTTTACTTGATAGTTGTAGCTGAAATACGACGATATCTCCAACCTCCGGTAATGCTCCGCTGATTTCTTGCAATTCGCCTTGTGAGACATCAGCATAAGTTTGGCTAACAATTAACCAACCCTTTTTCGTCGGCTGGGTACTTTCATCTATAATGGGACTAAGAATATCGAATCGCATTCCCGTTTTTACTCCTTGTTCAAATCCAAGATTGAAATAAATGGATTGTCCCACTATATCAATAACAATGAAATCGGCCGATGAAGATTTCTGTCCATTGGCTTGGCTAATAGCAATTCGCCCAAAATTGACCAGTAAAATGAACAAAAGTAGATATATGAGCCCGCTAACTGAAGGTCGGATCATCGGATGGCTCAGAAAAGCAGAAAAACATCGGCTCGGCATCTATTGTCTTTCCAGTTCTTTCAATATTTTGCTCGGTTCGTCATCGAGTTGCCAACTAAACTTTGGGTTTAGAACCTGGATTTTCTCCACAGATTTTTCATAATCACTGATATGAAAATAGCAAATTGCCAAAAGCAGGGTTAGCTCTTTACTGCCAAAGTCAGGTTGGCCTCGGGTAAATCGGTAATTCGGGTCGACGATCAGTTCGGCATATCTAATAGCTTCCTGATACCGCTCTAGGGACAGGTTCACTCCTGCTAAACCGGCGCGTGCATCATCAAGTAGGTCAGTGTTGCCATCTTGCTTGGCCAACAAAACGGCTTTCTCGAATTCACCTTTCGCCATTTCCATTGTTTGAGGATCCCCCGACTGCCGAAAAAAAATCCAACCCAGACCTACAGCGGCGTCAACACTATCCTGGTCCAGTTTTTGAGCCAATTCAAAGTTTTTTTGTGCCTCTTCGTACAAACCCGTTTGATACTGTTGCCAACCCTGTTTAGCGTAGAAATCGGCTGATGGTTCAGGTAAGTCACCACTACAGGCTGGAAACACCAGCAACAAAGCGGCTAAAAAATAGATCCGATCAAACTTCATCATTTTTTAGCGTGGAGAAAACACTATAAAAACTGTAAAAAGTGCTGATTTGTCAACCAGGAGATAGATTTTAAAACGAACAACTAGGGGACTGTGAGTCCTTTGCGACGTTGTTCATCTTCTTCCGAAGCAACTCGGCGTCCTTCGTTAACATCTACAAATTTCAAGACCAGGGTACCTACTAGAATAATTGCCAGAATAGCTAAGATACCAACCCGGCGATCAAATATCCGTGCCGTAAAACCGAACAAAAGCGGTCCAATGACGGATGCAGCCTTGCCAATAAATCCAAAGAACCCGAAAAACTCCCCGCTACGAGTTTCGGGCATAATAGTGGCAAATAGGCTTCGGGCAAGTGCTTGGCTGCCGCCCATCACGAAGCCCACAAATATACCGAGTAAGAGAAACTGTAGGCTGGAAGAAAATCGCCCGTTGGTTCCTATCCACAAAGGAACCCGCAGTGGCTTCCAAACATAGGTACGTAGAGTGGTTGGAATAAAATCAATCCATCCATCTCCGATTTGACTGGGGTGACCACTTCCTATGGTTGATTCAACAAGTTCACCATCCGTAATGTGGATAGAAAACCGTGATTGTGCGGTGGACTCCTTCAAAAGTTGAGCTTGACTGATTGTCAAGGTATCATCTGTATTCCATTTACCGACTTGTTCTTGCCAGTCTGCATCTGAGCCTTCATTCTTAAGACTCGGGACTTTAACGATAGCGTAACTTGTTTCTCTCCACTCCAATCGATAATCGTGTTCAGCTGGATCGACGGGCTCCAGTGCCGACATGCCAATGGCAAGTAGAACGACCAACATCCAGACAAACAAAGTAATAAATAATGCTGACTTAGTTCCAATTTTTTTGGCAATTTTACTGAATACGATTGCGCCAGGTGCACCCACGAACTGTAATATGAGTATCGTTCCCATCTGAAAAGTTAGGGAGACCCCCAATGTTATAGCGGCATAAACCCCTGCCACAGAGAGTACGGTTTGAATTCCATCGTTAAATAAAAGGAAAGCTAAAAGATAGGTAAAAAGTACTTTGAATTTCTGAATATCCTGCGCCGTTTGCCAAAGTTTACCGAAAGCCATCTTAATGGTTGATCTTGTGCTGAGTTTGCTAGCAGGATTGATAAGATTCGGTTCAGGAACCATTGTAAAGGTCACCAATCCCCAACCAAACCACCAGATACCTACCGAAGCGAGTGAAAGACGAATCACTAGCGGGTTGCTGTCGGACGCGGTAATAACAATGAGATGAATAAGCAACAATAACCCACCACCAATGTAGCCGTAAGCAAACCCTTTGCTGCTGACATCATCGTATTGATCTTCGTCAACAATCGATGTCAGAAGTGAGTTATAAAAGACATTTCCACCTGCGAATCCAATATTGGCAAGCATGTAGAAACCAAGTAACCACATCCAGTCGTCTCCTGGAAGCCAAACGGCGGTAAACAGGAGAATGGTACAAAGAGATCCGGCGAAGGCATATATCTTGAGGAACTTCATCTTTAATGATAGGTAATCGGCTATCACACCCAACGGGGGACTTGATAAGGCGACAATTGCTGTGGCAAAGCTTACACCAAATGCCCATAGGGATTCTCCCGACCACCCTTTCCATCCAGCTGATCCGTGGCTTGCGATAAACAGGGCCCCAAAATAGGCAGGAAGAATTGCCGTGGTAATACTTGTAGCAAAGGCAGAATTTGCCCAATCATACATACACCAACCGAAGATCGTCTTTTTATCGTTTTTGAGCGTTACCATTTTCCTATTTGAGAATCACCATTTTTCGTGTCGATTCAAAGTCGTTGGTTTTCAAGGTGTAAAAGTAGATCCCGCTGGCGGTTAATTCGCCGTTTTCGGTCCGACCATCCCAGTGATAGGTATAAGATCCCGCTGTTTGGTGCCCCATTTCGATTTTACGAATCAGAGACCCGTTAACATTGTAGATCTTGATTTCAGTCTGAGTCGGAGCGGCTAAGTTGTACGGAATCCAAGTTTCGGGATTAAAAGGATTAGGATAGTTAGCAAAAAGATGGGTTTTTGATGGGGGAGCTTCGACTGGTCTAAGCTGACCAAGATCGATATACCGATTTAGTGTCTCAGTTGCAGTCACTGTATGTTTTATCGTAAAGGCAGAAAGATCTGCATATTGGACTGAAATTTCCAGGACATCACCGACCTGAGTAGGTTTATGATCTGCGCCGGTACTTAGACTGGCAAGTGTCAGTGCAAAGGGGTATTGACCACGAAGAGAACGATCTGCTGTACCTACCGATGTTTGGGCTAACGTCTGACTCGTCTGATCTAGAGAGTCCAATGAACTGGGTGAGTCAAGTGCATTTTTCAGTTCAGACTTCTCTTCCCACTGAGGTGACCACCTTAGCCAAAAGCGAGAATTATCGTCTAAACCGCTGGATTCGTTGGCAACACGGATTTGGATAGGCGTCTGACCGAAGTCGGCGTCGACACTACCACATAGCATAAGTAGATCTATTACAGGTAGCATGGCAATAGTGCTCGGGGCAGCTATCGGCGTTGGAAGGGGAACCGGATCTAGCTTGGCTGGCCAAGGGTTACCTTTTGTGACAATTGTCCCTGTACTTTGAGTCATAACGACGATTCCCCTACCGGCAGTAACTGGTTCCTGTCTCGCTAAGGTGACTATACCATCAGCATTTGGGAAAGCCACGGCCAAGAAACGTCGATAGTTTTTCCCTTTCAGTGGATCGGCTGAATCAACCTGATTTGATTGCACAATCAAGTGAGTAATTGATTCTCCAACCGAATCCAATTGCAGTAGGTCTCCTACCTCAACTAGTCGCGGATCTTGACGTGGTAGACCGATCACGTTGAGACCGGTTTGTAACTCAAGCCGATGATCGAGAGGACGTCCTTCTAAATTAAGGGTGACAGCCTGTCGCATAACAGAGATAATTCCTGTTACATTACTGATTGGAACATCTGCCCGAAAACTTGCAGGATAGTGGCCAAAGTAGCTGACCCAATCACCGGTTTCCGGCTGATAGGTGACCAGAAATTTGACGGTCTGATCACCACCTAAGGCTCTATATAGATCCGATATTCTATCGATGCTTCTCTCTTGTCCATTGACACGCTTTACCGCCAACGGGAGGTAAATTAAACTAACATCCTCTGGGACATCCAAAGTAAAAGAAATCGCATTTTGCAGATCGATACTGACCTTTAGGGGAGTGGCAACATCGCCATGAGGATCATCCGCTGTGAACCGAATAACTTTAGTGCCATCGGTGGCCGTATTTTGGTAGCTGATCTCATGGGTGGTCGAATAGACCTCAACTTCACCTTCAGCGCTGTTGGAGGCTGATTCCTGATCGTCGCTCGCGGTCGTCTCTTTCACCGATTGGGGGGCGGCGGGAACTGTCGAGGACACGCTTTCACCGATTGGGGATCGGTGAGAACTGTCGAGGATATGTTTAAGTTGGATCGGTTCAGTCTCCGTGGTGTCCACTTCTGATATATCTGCCATGATGATCAAACCGGGTCGGTTGGCACCGATTGAGAGATAGATTTTATCGCCATTCCGTGCAACAATCGATTGACCAGTATTAGCGTTTTCGTCCAACTCAGCTTTATCGACAGTAGGAATTGACAATTGCGGAGTTGTCACCAATTGAATGACATCCCTCAGCGTTTTTTGACTGTGTCCAATTGTGCCAGTTAGATCGTAAACTCCTTTTAGATGCTGGTCTAAGATGGGGGTGAAGTAACCAACGTAACGAGTTGGATCTTCCGCTGAGGCATAGGCCTTCTGAGATTCAACCAAACCAGGAATTGAGAAGGTTGCAGTTGCGGCATCAAAAGAATCGGCATCTGCTGATTTACCGATCAGAGTAATGGTTGCAGCTTGCCCAATATCGATAGGGCTACCACTAACTTTAATTTCGTCCAAGGCCGTAATAACAGTTAGATCGTGAGCAGCGGAAGCAACCTCTGGATTCACCATATCAGAAGCCGAGCTCGAGGCAGACAAAGTTTCAGTACTTTGACGGTGGCGAACGTCGATTCTTGTTTGGCCCAATTGGTGGGTTTGGAAAAAGGCGGTGGTGGAGGTTTGGTCAGTGGGAATGGTAATCGCAGTAACTGGTGGCTGTTTTTGATGGTTAGCTGAAGTGAAGAATTTCCCTGTACTTCCCTCGAGAGAGAGGTCAACCGTAATTGGGGTCAGAGGAACTGTTGGCTCTTGACGGACATTTAAGAGGGTTAACTCAATTTCAATAGCTTCTCCCTGATAGGTTTGCGACACAACCCGGATCTGAAATGCAACTGGATAGCTGATAAACTTGGCTTCAATGGTATGGTTGGATTTGACACGTTGAAAGTTATAGTCTGTTACAGGGCCAATAGATTCCCCATCGACGAGTATGTCCGTTAGCAGATGCCCTGTTTGCACCAAAATCTGGAAGGATTGATCCGACATACGAAGTACTGAGATGTCTCCAGCAGGTTCAATCGCACCACCTAGATCTGCAATGGTTTGAATCACATGTTTGGCTGCGATGTATCGACCAATTTCGTAGGCTCCAATGGTCGGTGTTTGACTTCTGGGATTGCCTTCAAAATCAAAAGCTGGAGCTAGATCAGGGGTTCCACCGCCAATACAGTCACTTTGGTTGGAGACATAGTATTCGTATTTTTCAATATCGGCGAAGACCGGATTAGTATCTATATTACCCAGGTTTGGGAACCCGCCTTCTACTGAGGAATACCGGATTTGCAAAATGTCCCCGTGATATTCGATCGGATTTTCCCCATTGAGCCATAAGATCGAGTTGACAAGGCGAGGTGAGGCAGTTTGTTGGGCGTAAATAGCACCACTTGCCTGTTTTATGGGAGGTTTCTGTGATTGAGAATGAACCTGATTCGATACGATAGTACAATTGATCAGCAGTGGAGAGGCATAAAACTCAGCACCAATTGCACCGCCTTTGATAGCACTATTCTGATCTAGAATGCAATTAACCAGTTTCGGCCGAGCGTCCCGGCAATGCAGACCACCACCATAGTAATCAGCACGATTGCGCCGGATAATAGTTTGCTGAATGTCAGGAGATGAGGTCTGACAGTAAATCCCACCTCCGCTAGAAATAGTAGTATTGTCCTCGATCAAGCAACCAGTGATTTGCGGGGACGAATTCAGACAGTAAATCCCACCTCCACGGTTCTGACGAATCATACAGTTTTCCAGTACCGGGTTAGCGTTTCGGCAGTAGAGTCCACCACCATATCCAAACTGGCCGGCTATATTATCTACCAGTAAGCAGTTTCGAATTGTCGGCGATGCCTCGAGACAGGCGATGCCACCGCCGTCAGCACGACCGTTAATGATGGTAAACCCGTCGATGATAGTCTCAGTGGTTTCTCCCGTTTGGCAAACGATACCTCGACCATTCTCTTTACTATCGAGGATACAGTTTTCTGCCCCGTTTGCTGATCTTAAAAGAATGGCTTTGCCTCGTAAATTCAGATTCCCAGCGTAAGTGCCGTCACTAACAATGATTTGGTAACCGTTTTGCACTGCGTCAATGGCGGCCTGAATACTTCGATAGTCATCAGGAACCTTAACGATGGGTTGCCCTAAAATCAAGATTTGATCCTGGCCGTAACTGCGCCCCCCCTCGTAGATTACAACCAAACGGAAATGATAAGTTGCGTTTGGACGAAGATCGGTTACCAAATACTTGATTGTTGTTTGATCGGGAGGTAGATTTTGTACTGGCGTCGTTGATCCGTAAGCCAAATTCTCACCATATTCAAAAAAGTATCTGCCAGGTGACGTAGTACCTGCTGACATCTCTAGTTTTGAATCCAGGTAGCCACAGAACCAAATCTGTCCGTCTTCGGTAGATTCACTAGGCAGGGTGGTTACGACAGGAATTGATCTCCATTCGTAAGCACCGATATCGGTACCAGACCGGCGAAAGTTCGTCAGGTCAGTCGGTGGTGCATTCAGTTCGCCACCCCGGTCGATACAAGGTGAACCTTCGGCCAAGCGAAAATCATTCTCCGCCGCAGCCAAAAATAGCGGGTCTGTAGCGATGTTGTGGTGGATACTTGTCCCATTCGGGAGACAAGAGTAGGTAGGTTGAGAACTATTGTAGATTTGGGGGGAGATCATAGCCTCATTTGCCCATAGGATACAATTTTGGATAACACCTGAACAGTTACTAACACCACCACCATGCGCGTAACCGGCTAAGGCGGAAAGTGAGACAGTATGGTTGTAGACAATTGTGTTATTAATGATTTCATCAGCCTGGCATGAGGATAATCCCCCACCGCTTGCTTTCCAAAGTACCTCCACACGGTTACGAGCGATGACGTTATTTAGAATTGTACCGTTGGCCTGGTAAATTCCACCGCCACTACCGCTTGCCAACCTGGCATCCACCTGGTTTTCAAGAATGGCGTTACCAATGATTTGGCCGTGACACTGTGCCAAGCCCGCGCCGTGTGCGCTTGTTTGATCAACAGAAATAGCTCGATTACCAACAATCCGGTTGAGGGCGATAGTGGCTTTCGATCCGTTGCCCAAAATTCCCGCTCCCACTTTATTTCGTCCATTGGTCAAGGTCAATCCAACGATCTGACAGGATGGGTTCTCCGTTCCATCCAAGGTAATTACTGAGTCGATACCACTACCGTCAACAATCGTCTGGCTCACTATTACTGCATCATTTGGGTTCGTCGAGCGAAGAATGACATTTTGCCCCGCAAACTGAAGATTTTCTTGGTAGTACCCAGGAGCAACGATGATCTGGTCTTGATCTTGACGTGTCTGAATTGCTTCTTGTATGCTTTGATAATCCTGTGGCACATAGACGGTTTCAGCCAAGCTGACAAAGTGGGGACCTAAAAGAGAGAGAAAGAGAAGCAAAAAATAAAAATACTGTAGAGCTTTAAATCGAAGCAACACGTCGATAATCCTAAATAACACCTCGGATTATATCAAACCCCATCAATTCAATCAATCCAAAACTTTCGACATTGACAGTGAATCTACAAACCTTTTAAGATAACTCCAACCGGAGACCGAACGGGATAATGAACCTATCCCGATAATCGGGAGGATCTTATTATACTCTCCTCACATAAAGATGAAATGGTCGCTTGATTTAAAAGTTTAAGTGACATGGAATGGAAATTGTTTAGTAATCTGTTTTCTACTTCGGGCAAACGAGGGAAAGGAAAACCCGCAACCAATCCCAAACACCTTCTCAACAGGCTATTGTATCTTCTATCCACCGCTTGTTGCTGGTATGATGTGCCCAAAGGGCCTGATGGTTCTGCAAAAGTGTAGCTTACTAGTTGGCTTCAACGCTGATACCAGGATGGAACCGTGGTTCTGCTCCAGCCTGGATTCTAGGGCTGAGCCTAAATCATGGCATTATCAAATGGAGCAGCGACGTCGTGGAGGCCTATTTCCCCCAGCCGAAACCTCCCAATCATCTGTATCAAAGATGCCGTCTGTTAAGTGATTGACCTTTTATACCGGCGGGCGAAGGTTTG
>Ga0310345_10006656_pt1 | contig 10059 bp, 9 predicted proteins | sample HC15DNA20500_MG_FD_204667 | JGI IMG/M metagenome (GOLD analysis project Ga0310345, IMG submission 204667) | Marine microbial communities from station ALOHA, North Pacific Subtropical Gyre - HC15-DNA-20-500_MG | ecosystem: Environmental > Aquatic > Marine > Oceanic | place: Pacific Ocean: North... | reverse complement strand
ACATATGGCATGACAAGGTATTAATATCTGTGGTAGGCACCGGTTTCCATTTTTCATTTACAAGAAAATCAGGATCATAGCTGGACATAGTTGAGAGAGAGCCTAGGAACAGAAATTTTTCTACTTTATGCTCCACGGCCGCCCATAACAGGTTATATGTCTGTCTCATAGCTTCATCAAGTCTCTCCACTTCTCCTACAGAATTATCTTCCTTGAGAGAATGGATGATGACATTTTTCCCTCGAACCAAGGCATCAGTCGGTTCCTCGTGACCAAATGGCCCTGCTGAAAGTTCAACTTCATGACTTGAGCCTAGATGTTGGGCCAATTCCCGGCTTAATCTTGAAGAAGGGTTGGTGAGTAATATATTCATCAATAAGTTCCTCTCAGATAAAAGATTACGGTCTCTTTACCCAATCCTAACAGAGTAAATATCTATATTCATATATTCGGAAAATTAAAGCATTTGTAACGTCAAAGCTGATCGATCTTAGCAGTAGGGCGCCCAGGCCTGCGTGATAACGCAAACACAGTTGCTGCAATCAACATCAATATAACGCCGGACCACCACGCTGGATCATACGATCCAGTCTGATCAAGAACATACCCTGCTGCAGGGGCGCCCAGGCCGCCAATAAAAAGATTGATCGGCATGACGAACCCTCGAATACTCCCCAAGTGTTCTCGACCAAAGTATTCTGCCCATATATAGCTTTGAGTAAACATATTGGTTCCTATTCCCAGACCAAATAAAGCCATTGACCAGAACATTAACCAGAAATCGTGAGCATATATGGTCATTACACTGGCTAACGCTAAAAACAAAAACCCCATTGTTCCTATGATTTTAGATTGGACTCTTTTTACCAACATTCCGGCACCAAAACTGGCGAGGCCCGCACAAACTGCATCAAATGCGGTTGCAATGGAGACTAGACTGGCATCAAGGCCTCTGTCCATAAACGCTGGAATCCGATGAAGCGCTAGAGTTAATATGGCCAAAGACAAGAGAGAAAATGCCAGCGTCAGCGTCCACATAGAAGGGGTTCTTAGGGCCTGTGAAAGGGTCCAAGAATATTCATGGCTTGGATTTTCACCAATGCTATGATCGGGCTCCTCCACAATTCCATCAGGCACAAGGCCCATATCCTCAGGTTCTTTTCTGACAAAGAAGATAGACAGTGGAGTAACGACACTCATACCTATTACCGCGAGAATTATCCAAGCTCCTTGCCAATCATATAGGTCAATAAATATTTGAGTTAAAGGAACAAAGACAACTGCGCCTGCGGAGATACCCACAGCGGAGAATGCAAGCGCTTTGCCACGATCTCTGATGAACCACTTTGTAATTGGTACTGAGGTTACTAGGGATCCCGGGCCGTTCATACCAACCAATCCCATTACAGCAAAAGCAAATATCAAATGCCACTCCGTTTGGGCATTAGCCAGACCAATCATGCATACTCCGGTTACTATGACGGTAACGGAAAGTAACCATCGAGCCCCAAACCTATCCAACAACCGACCTATTATAGGACCCGTGACGGCACCTGAAGCACCCCTAGCCGTTGAGGCCCACCCAAAAGCCGCTCTCCCAATACTTAAATCCTCTCCCATTGGCTTTATGTAAAGGCCAAAGTTGAGTGATCCCATTCCCATGCTTACAGCACTAGACACAGCCATTACAAATACTATCGCCCAACCGTAGTAAATTCTGTTATCTGCTAAGATTTTTTGTATCAATATACCCACGATTCTTTTTGAAATAGACAATCTTTCAGAAGTATACGTCAATTAGTAGCAGCCCCATTGACCAAAAAAGCGGGCCTATGTAACCTACAGGCTCTAAGGGATTGCGTTATGGTGATTGAACAGCAATTACATGGAGGAACAACATGTCTATTTCTAATGAAATGATAGAGCGGTACAAGAAGGTCGCAGTAGCAACAGTTTATTCTGCATTATCTTTGTTAGATTATGGGCCCTGCTTTATGAAAGGCGTAAAGGCTTTCACCCCTGGCAGTCACGTTGTCGGCCCTGCTAAAACATTACGATTTATTCCTCCAAGAAAGGACATTCAAACCAACACCAGAATCGGTGAGGACTCCCCCGAATATATAGCGATGGGATCCTGCGAACCAGGAGATGTACTTGTGGCCGATGGATTGGGGAAAAAATATGGGGCTGTAGGAGGAGATGTAAAACTGACTCAACTCAAAATGAAGAAGGCGGCAGGACTTGTTACAGATGGAGCCATACGTGACCTAGATGTAGTGAACTCTTATGGGTTCGCGATTTTTGCCAGTGGTCGAACTCCAACGGGAGGGGGTCCAGACATTGACCCTTTCGAGCCTAATGTGACCATCCAGTGTGGAGGAGTAGCAGTAGTACCAGGAGACCTGATTGTAGGAGACGATGATGGAATAGTCGTTGTACCAGAAAAATTAATCGAAGAGGTCATTGACTGGGTTGAAGAGCACGAGACCATTGAAGAATGGGTCAAAACAAAGATAGAAAAAGAGAACGTTTCCCCTGGAAAATATTACCCCATAACAGCCAAGACAATAGAAGATTACCACCGGTCTCAGGGCACCCAGAAATAACCACCTATAGATTCTAAGGGAGCAAACTAAGGGAGCAAAAATGGAATTAGGCCTTTTTCTTATGCCGTCACACCCACCAGAGAGGACACTCTATGAAGCTCAACAGTGGGATCTTGCATGTATACAAATGGCAGACAAACTAGGGTTGAAAGAAGCCTGGATAGGGGAACATTTTACAGCGCCCTGGGAACCCATACCTTCTCCAGACATATTAATTGCCCAGGCATTGATGCAAACCGAGAGAATCAAATTAGGAACTGGTGCCCATCTTTTACCATTTCACCACCCGGTTGAATTGGCATCCAGAGTCGCTTATTTGGACCATTTGGCACAGGGTAGATATATGTTCGGCATTGGATCGGGGGGGCTACAATCCGACCACGAACTTTTTGGGGTCGACATGGAAAGTGGTCAGCACAGGGAGATGACAAGAGAATCATTAGACATAATCCTGAATCTGTGGGAACACGTTGACGGACCTTTCAAATACGAGGGGAAATTCTGGTCAATCAATATTCCAAACCCTGAAGACTATGCATTTGCAAACCTACGAGCTCACATCACACCCTACCAAAAGCCTCATCCCCCCATTGGAGTAGCCGGAGCCAGCCCCGGGTCTGATACCTTAAAATTGGCGGGCGAAAGAGGGTACATCCCGATGAGTCTTGGATTGAATGAAGTCTACGTGGCCAGTCACTGGGATGCAGTGATAGAGGGGGCACAGGCCGGAGGGAAAGCACCACCGTCAAGAAGGGAATGGCGGATTGTTAGGGACATTTGGGTGGCTGAAACCGATGAGGAGGCAAGAGAAGGCGCAATCAACGGAATGCTTGGAAGAGCCTGGGAAGAATATCTTTTGCCCTTGTTCTCAAACGGTGCCTATCCCTTCTTAACTTTCATGAAACATGACCAATCCCTTAAAGATGAAGATGTCACACTTGACTACATGCTTGATAATCTCTGGGTAGTTGGATCCCCAGATACCGTAACTGAGAAACTTCAATCTCTTTACCACACCGTTGGGGGCTTTGGGCATCTTTTATGGTTAACCTACGACCATTCAGAACAGAGCGAAGCCTACGAAACTTCCATGAGGTTATTGGCGGACGAGGTGATGCCCAGACTGTCGAACTTAACCGGAGAATAAACCCCTGAAGGATATCCAACCAAGGATGCCTAACTACCCCAGCGTCTATCTTGCAGAAGCAGGAAATCGGTGAGGACTCCCCCGATCAAAAATAGACGCTGGACCCTGATTGTACCTAAAGGAAAACTTCCCTTCATCTATGCTAAATGACAGAATGCTTGCGAATACAAGTGTCGCTCCTGCTATCCCAAAGGGAATAACATAAGAGCCTGTAATGCCCTGAAGTTCTCCGGCCAATAACACCGATAATGCTCCACCTATCTGGTGTGACATATTGGACATCCCGTTAAGCGTTCCCAGGTTTTTTATTCCATAAATATCTGCGGTCAACGAGGATGTCATTGAAGCCGTTGCAATCCAGGACATACCGGCCAACACAGCAAACACCCACATGCCAGTTACACCACCAACAGTAAGCAAAGTCGCATATGCCACCCCTCTCAGAGCATATGTGGTACCCAAAAGTTTCTTTTGGCTATATTTCTGGGATAGCGCTCCGGCTGTTAAGACACCTATTGCATTTAATCCCATCATTACACCAAATATGGTGGCAGCTGTAAGCTTTGGAACCCCTTGATCCTCAGCAAATGGTACGAAGTGAATACTTATTACATTTGTGGTGATACCACATACTAAATAGGCGGCTGACAATTGCCAAAATGGTGAAGTTGATAACGCCTGTCTCCAATTGCTTGTAAACAGAGGACCAACAAGTTCCTTGGCATCGTTCTGCTTGTTCTGTTTGTCATCCTGAATTTGTGGCATCTGGTTCTCAGGATGTTCCTTCGAGGGTTCATTTCTAAGAAAAAAAGCAGCTAAAGGCGCACTTGCTACAAGTACTATTGCCCCCAACACAATAAATGCGGTTCTCCAATCAAATTCTTGGATCAAATAGGCGGAAAATATCGCGAAAAATGATGGGCCAATTGATCCGCCGGCAGCGGAAATACTCATCACCAAGCCCCTCCGTTTAAAAAACCAACGGGCGAGAAGAGAATGAATAGTTACAAAAGAAACTCCACTTGAAAAAAAGCTTCCTAAAAAGGCATATATGAAAATAAACGCAGGTAATGAATTTACCGTGCTTAACGTTGCTATGGAGATCCCCACCATAACCAGAGCAACTGATATAACCAACCTGCCGCCATATTTATCATGTAAATATCCGATCACTACATATGACAAAGCACCCACAAGAATACCAAGCGATAAGACCCTGGATATCGTTGACCGACTCCATTCTAAATCACTTTCCATAGGTGTAATAAACACACCCATAGATGCACGAGAACCGGAGCTACAGATCGTAATAAAGAAACATACAGCGAGAATCAACCACCCGTAATAAAGGTTATCTGGAAGCATTTTCTTCATCTATAAATCCTGCTTCATTAGGGGGCTAGACTTTCATTTATCGGTTAATAAAAATGCCAGCATAATAAGAACGGCGTCGCTAATATTATTACAAATGGTAGCATAGGCACACCAAGACATAGAGGAATCCTAAAATATCACATTATCAATAAATGGGCTCCTTACGAGGACAAACACCTTAATTAATAGGAGGTATCACAATGATTAACAGAAGACTAGATAGAAACTGGGAAGTCGACAACGTCCCTTACCCAGACCCTGTAACGGAAGTTATTGACGACAGTTTCAGCAAATACGTGATTTTCAATACCCCCATGGAGCGCATATTTACCGGGTGTCGGTGGGCCGAGGGGCCAGCCTGGTTTGGAGACGGAAAATATCTGATATTCAGTGATATCCCCAACAACCGAATCCTCAGATGGACTGAGGATGACAACAGAGTGAGCGAATATAGAATCAATTCGAACAATGCCAACGGTAATGCCCGTGATAATGAGGGTAGACTCATCACCTGTGAGCATCTATCCCGAACCATTACCAGAACCGAGAGGAATGGTTCCGTAACCACTTTAGCCTCCGCATTTGATGGCATCCAACTAAACGCACCTAACGACCTCGTAGTTCATCAAGATGGGGCTATCTGGTTCACAGATCCAGGATATGGCATTCTAAACAACTACGAGGGTGACAGATCTGATCCATTATTGCCGACCGCAGTTTACAGGATCGACCCTGTGACCGGTTCAGTAGAAATAAAAGCCACCGGGATGGTACGTCCGAACGGACTCTGTTTTTCCCCAAATTACAAACGTCTCTACATTGCGGATTCCGCATCAGAAAACCCAAAGGCGATCTTTGTCCACGACGTAGTTGAAGACGGTAAATCATTATCTCAAGGAAGAATATTCACTGAAACCGGTGAGGACTCTACGGATGGGATAAGGTGCGATACAGATGGAAATCTGTGGGCCTCGGCACAACGCGGCACCAATTCGATATCAGTATACAACCCCGATTCAAAATTGATCGGACGAATTTACGTCCCAGAAGTTCCGTCAAACCTTACTTTTGGCGGCCAAAAAAGAAACCGTCTTTTTATAACGGCCAGCAAGTCAGTTTATACAATTTATACGGATGCGACAGGAGCATCATTAAGCTGATCAAGACACGAATTTCCTCGATGTTTACGTAGGTAGCAAATTATGTTTATGGGGAAGACATTGGATGGGAATCAACTACGGTGTCTGCTAATCTCTGCCCATTACAATTTTTATAATCTCATCCTCATAGTTTTCATATTGATCATAAGCTTCATTAACTGCCTCAAAGGCAGCTTCATGAGTTTTCATTTCTCCAGGGTTCCACCATCCCCTTTCTTTGAGCTCAATCATCCTGTCAATATGACCAATGGGATCACCACTCCCGGCACCTGAAGTCGGAATGATTGTAGGTGCATTTCTGAGGAAGTATTGAGTATCAATTTCTGTAAATTTACCTCTTGGGCCTGCCTGGATTCCAAATATTATGACCTTGCCGTGCTTGGTCGCCGACCTCAACGCTGCATTTAACCCTTCGGGGAATCCGGAAGCTTCGACTGATATATCTGCAAGTTTGCCATCAGTAATTTCTGCTAGAGCCTCTTCCACATCATGTCTATTGGGATTAATGGTGTGAGTTGCTCCAAATTTAAGACCCCATTCAAGTCTGTAATCCAGCGGGTCTACTGCTATAACCCTTCTTGCCCCGGCCCGAGCCGTGATAGCTGTAAAAGACAAACCAATACTGCCTTGGCCCATGATCACCACATCCTTACCCAAAATAGTACCCATTTGTTGGCAGGAATATAGAACAGTCCCAGAGGGTTGGCATAATATCCATTCGCCAAGATCACCGTGATCCGGAAGCAACGCCATTCTTCCTTCATCACCTGGATAATATTCAACAAGCCCACCTGGACCATCAGCACCTGGTAAAACTATTACTCTCTGCCCAATTTTAAATTTATCGGACCTACTCTCAACGATTGTTCCAGCACACTCATGGCATGCGCCACCATGACGCATGGGATATTCTTGTTCAGGATGAACAGGACCATAAGAATGTCGAATATCACTACCGCACACTGACCATTTTTCCAATTTTATTAAGCATTGCCCATTATTAATCGAGGGGATTGGAATATCTTCTATTTCGATTTTTTTGGGACTGGTAATTCTGGCGGCAAACATTTTCTCAGGCATTTATATTAAACCTCTTTGCGTAAGTACATATTATGTCTACAAGAGTAACTTGCTGTTTAAAGATAATTGACACGATTTAACCGCCCATGTCAAGAGAACATTTAGCCTAAAGAAGTGTAAAATGCGTCCAACATGAAGAATATTTTTGAATTTCCAAATCCTGTGAATGAATATGCAGCTCGTTTGGTTGCTTCTATGGTAGTGTTCCTAACCCTAACTTTTCAGATATCAGGAAATGAATTCCTACTCGTTTTCATAGCATACGGATTCATTGCACGTACGGCCACAGGTCCGACACTTAGTCCAGTCGGAATAATAGCAACTAAGGGACTTGTGCCATTGCTCGGAAATCCAACCAAGCTGGTTCCTGGCCCTCCAAAGAGGTTTGCCCAGCTTATTGGACTTGTACTTACTTCCTCAGCATTAATTTCTTATTTCGCTTTTGACTCTATTACAGTGACCAGATATTTGATCGGTACAGTTGGTTTTTTTGCCTCTCTAGAAGCCTTTTTAGGTTTTTGTGCGGGGTGCTATGTTTTCGGGTGGCTCATGCGTTTCGGGGTTATTCCCCAATCCATATGCCAAAGTTGCACTGTAGATTATTAGTGTTTATCTTGATTACCTAGTTACCTTTTCCAGGAAATATTTCAGTTTCGCTATCGGGACGAGTCAAGGATATATGAGAAAAAGCACTGCCATCTTCAGCGCCATGCCAGTGTTTTTCGCCAGCAGGAATGAAGGCAGTATCACCAGGTCTCATCTGTAGCTCTGTAGATTCGTTAGCAACTATTCCCGTTCCTTCAGTGGCAAACAAGATTTGATCGCTGGTATGTGTGTGAAAATGATTCTTAGCACCGTCATAAAAAGACACCATGGCAAAGTTATACTCATCAGTTGTAGGTGACCCTACCAGAGGTTGTCGAGTAACTTTACCTCCATAAAATATAGGGTTGTCCGTTCCATCCTGAGGCTCTATTTCGTTCTGTTTGATAACTTTCAATCTAGTCATCTCCCTCAAATACTTTTATCTGCTCATTGCAAATTTAAATCGCTTCGCCAAACCTACTGTCTCTGCCTCTAACATTATCATTGTATAGGTGGGATTTGGGAACTCCAATAACCTGATTTTTCAAAAGCAGATGAAGCAGCAATTACCATCTCTTCTGCCCCAAAAGGGCCAATGATTTGCAATCCGACGGGTAGGCCGGCTTGAGTTAATCCTACCGGAATACTGGATGCAGGATTACCCGCAAGATTTATCGGGTAAGTAAACGGCAGACATGCCCAGGAACCGTCCGTATCAATATCATTAATAACTCTTGGCGGAATTCCACAATCAAATGGTTGCACAGCCATCGTTGGAGATAACAATAAGTCATATTTATCAAAGTGATCTCTGAGTTTATCTCTGATGAGATCCACTCGCCCAAGAGCTCTAGAAAAGTCTGCTGCGGTTACATGTTGTGCATATTTGTATGCCTGCTTGGTGTATTCAGTCATCTCATCACCTCTAGTGGGCCATATATCATGGTTGGATGCCATGCTCTTAACGCTGAAAAGGGCATACCATTGCTCAAAGGGATCATCAATACAAAAATCAGAATCATCTACGGTTGCCCCCAAACTCTTGTAAAAACTAGCAGCTTCACGGCAAATCTGTAATACCTCGGGTTCTACATTGGCATAACCAAAATCTGAGGACCAACCCAACCTTAACCCATCTATGTCCGATTCAATTGATGACATAAAATCAGGCACTTTTGACCTAATAGAAGAAGCATCCCTGCTGTCGTAACCAGCTATAACTTGCATTAACAAAGCACAATCCGCCATGGATCTTCCTATTGGGCCAGGTTGGCTGGTCTGGTTTGAGAGGGAAGGGATAGCATCTGGATATCGAGGCACTCGCCCTTGAGTTGGCTTAATTCCATAGGTACCCGTGAAACTTGCGGGGATCCTTATGGATCCTCCTCCATCCGACCCAGTTGCTAGTGAGCACATACCCGAGGCAACAGCAGCAGCAGATCCACCACTAGAACCCCCGGAGGTCTTAACAATATTCCAGGGATTCCTACAATCATCCCCAAGATTATTCCTAGTCTCTCCTAGCAATCCAAACTCAGGGGTATTCGTTTTACCAAGGATGACCGCCCCAGCCGATTTTATTCTCTCAACGACCACAGAATCCTGCCTGGGCACCCTGTCTCTATAGACAGTTGAACCCGAAGTAGTTCTAATTCCTTTTGTCATTTCAAGGTCTTTGATCGCTATAGGCACACCGTGTAGCAGGCCGGCATTGCGCCCAGACATAATCTCCTTTTCCGCCTTGGCTGCAGAACGCCGTGCCTCATCGAAAGTACAGGTCAAAAAGGCATTTAGAGTCCCGTTAAGATTTTCTATTCTCTGGATATATAAGTCTGTTATCTCAATAGGAGAAATCTTCTTTCCAAGGATTAGCTTTCGAAGGTCAGCCGTTGACATAAACGCTGTACTTTCATCAAGCATGGTAAAAATTACCTCCACAACTTACTAATCGGCAGAAATGATAGTCGGGCTTTTTAGCAGTATCATAAAAACACCAAATTATTCAATCAGTAGTTAATATGTCGAAACCAGTGTAGGGTTTCAAAACTTCAGGAACAAGCACCGAACCATCCTCTTGTTGATAATGTTCTAATATCGCTATCATCAC
>Ga0310345_10006655_pt1 | contig 10059 bp, 9 predicted proteins | sample HC15DNA20500_MG_FD_204667 | JGI IMG/M metagenome (GOLD analysis project Ga0310345, IMG submission 204667) | Marine microbial communities from station ALOHA, North Pacific Subtropical Gyre - HC15-DNA-20-500_MG | ecosystem: Environmental > Aquatic > Marine > Oceanic | place: Pacific Ocean: North... | reverse complement strand
CGCTTCAGAAATTATGCAGCTGCTTAAGAGACTAAATAAAGAAAGTCAACAAACGTTTGTATTGGTTACCCATTCCGAGGAAATTGGAAAGCTCACTGATCGAATAATGCGTATGAGCGACGGAGTGATTGTAGATAAAGGAACAGGTTAACGTACTTTGAAGGTATTTGGACTACGCCTAATATTCAGGATGTCCTAGGTGGAAAAATTATTTGGAATTGAAATGGACGTGTTGGCTATTGCACTCTTTAGTGGAATGCTGGTCATCATTTTGGTTACTATCTTTTTAGCCTCTCGTAATCGTGTTTTAATCAAGCTTGCCCTTAGAAATATACCTCGTCGCAAGGCACAGACACTATTAATCATTACAGGATTGATGTTAAGTACAACTATTATTATGGCTGCATTGGCTATTGGGGATTCAATTAACAGTGGTATTCGTTTAGGTGCATTGTATTCACTAGGTGGGACTGATGTTCGTTTAAGTTCCCCCGTATTTTCACGCTTTGGAGATAATTACCTCGATGAGACAGTAGTGGATGAGGTGAGATCTGCATTACAGGGTGACACGCGGGTAGATGGAATACTTCCTTTAATCCGCGAAAAAATGCCGGTGATAAATGAAACAAGTGGCAAAACTGTTTCTGACGTTGTGATTGTTGGTGCGGATCTTAACTCCATGAATGGATTTACAGATGTTCTTGGAACAGAAGAAAATGGACCGATCAAAATTGATATAAGAAATCTCCAAGAAGGTGAAACTGTCATCAATAAACCTTTATCAGATAAACTTGACCTTCGCATTGACGATCTACTTACTTTAGTATCAGCGACTGGCCGTACTCAACATAAAGTTGTCGCTATTGTTGATCCAGTTGGGCTTATTGGTGGCACAGAATCTTCTAGGTCATCTGCATTATTTCCGGTTAAAACGGTTCAAAGATTGTTTAATCGAGATGCCAAATACAACATTATAGAAGTATCCGTTACAGGGGACTATGTTGTAGAGGGGGTAACTTATGATGAGACTAAATCGGAAGAAGTCGCAAAAAAACTAAGTTTAGCCTTTATAAATAATCAGGCTGTTAATGAGTTGTTTAATCTTTTGAAAACGCCAAAGGTTGTGAAGGCAATAAAATCAGAACTTACGGAAAGAGAAAATGATTCATCTAATCCTATTTTCAGTGATAAGCTAGCGGATTTATTACCCGAATTAGACAAAGATCTCCCATCTGATGAGTTAAAGATGGCCATCGCTGACAGTTTGACTCAAGCCAAAATTTTGGGTTTAATCGAGAAACTTGAAGATGAAAATTTGACTCAGGCACTATTTTTTGCGATGTCGGAACTAGTGGAATTGAACGTAGATTCTATCAAGACTCGCAGTCTCGAATTTGCTGAAATTATTAGTTCCGGAATAGTTTTGTTTTTTACTATTTTCGGTTCTTTTTCTATTATCGTCGGATTGATGTTGATATTTCTTGTATTTGTTATGCTTGCCGCTTCCAGAACTACAGAGATGGGTATTTTACGTGCAATTGGGACCAAACGACGGCATTTGGTTCAGATGTTTACATATGAAGGCTTGCTCTACTCATTGGGGGCATCTATTGCCGGTACTGTTTTGGGATTGCTGGCAAGTGTTCTTTTAATGCAACTCATGATTCGGGGATTTGCTGATGAAGATGAAATTACATTCTATTATTCTGTTACTTTTCAGTCCATAATTATTGCTTTTTCGGCAGGTTTTGTATTGACAGCGCTAACCGTTACTATTTCAGCTTACCGCGTCAGCAAGTTAAACATAGTAGTCGCTATCAGGGGTTTGAGCGAGGAGTTTGTAACAGACGAGATACCAAATGCAAAGCAACGAGCCATTACAATTTTAAAGTGGATTTTTGGCCCGTTTACATTTGCCTATGAAACATGGTTTATTTGGAGATCAGGTCAGGGGATAGTTATTAGAATTCTTACTATTATGGGACTTTTATTGATTTTCCCGTGGTTCTTGATAATCATTTGGAAGATTTTTAAATTTTTTCAACCTTGGTTACTTACAGGATGGCCCTTACTTCCGATCGGGTTAATAATGACTGTGTATGGATTGGACCCGGAAAAAGGAATAGAAGGTTTTGGATTAGGGAACGCTGCCCTGGTGTCAGTCGGGATAAGTTTTGTAATTGTTTCTTTAGGCTTAATTATTCGAAGTTTTCTTGGTCGCCGTGGATATAGGGGTGAACTGCAACGGCGTGTATCTATGACATTTATTGGGTTAGGAATGCTCACGTTCTATGCTCTTCCTTTTGACGCATTAGAAGACATTACAGGTGAATTAGACGGTGGCCCAGAGATGTTTGTCCTATCAGGGGTGTCACTTGTCGCTGCTTCCGTCTGGGTGATTATGCATAATGCCGATGTAATTGTGTGGATTATCTCAAAATTGATAGGCCGGTGGGGAGGTCTGAGACCTGTCGTAAAATTGGCCATTGCATATCCTATGGCTGCTCGCCTCCGTACAGGCCTCACACTCGCTATGTTTTCTCTTGTTATATTCACAATGATGATATTCGCCATTCTGATAAACCTTGGCAATGTATTGGTAGATGAACCTGATCGAGCGTCTGGAGGATTCGATATTAGGGCGACCATAAGGCCCGAATTACCGATTGATGACCCATATGAGGTTATTGCCTTAGGTACAGGAAAATTATCAACAACAGATTTTAAAGTAATTACTTCGCAGGCTAGAGTGAGGGTTGAAGTACGCCAAGATGGTGGTGAAGAAATGCAATATAAAAACGCTCGTATTCGTGCTTCTGATGAATCTTGGTTACAAAATAACACATATCAACTTACGCATTGGGACTCCGAATATGGTGGAACTTCAGCTGAAATTTGGGAGGCAGTTGCAACAAATCCTGAACTAGCAGTTGTTGCTGGAAACATTATTTCGACTGATGACGGTTTTGGACCTCCCGTCGATCCTTCCTCGTTCAAAATTGAAGGGATTGACCCAGCCGAGAAGGGGCAAATGAAAAGTGTAAGTATTACCTTGCGTCCTCCAATCGGCCAAGGAAGTCTTGATACTGCCGTTAAACGTAAGGTGATTGGTGTTCTCGATAGTTTTGCAGATAGTTTTGAAAACAGTGGAAATGATATTTATATGCATCATTCCGTGCTTCAGCAAGTTTCTGATAAATTTGTACCCTTCACTGAATATAAGTTCAAGCTAAGTGACCCGCTACGAGCTGATGAAGTAGCTCTACTTCTAGATACAGTGTTTATCGAACATGGGATGAAATCTAGATCCATCAAAAGTTACATAGACGAAAATCAAACGCAAAGCAATGCGTTCAACCAATTGTTCCAAGGTTTTATGGGACTTGGTTTGCTGGTAGGCGTAGCATCCATAGGAGTAATTGCCTTCCGAGCAGTTGTCGAACGTCGTCAATCGATAGGAATGATGAGGGCTATTGGATTCAAAGAGCGGATGGTGCAACTTCAATTTCTTATGGAATCAGGGATTGTAGCAGTACTTGGTTCAGTTCTTGGAATAGGTCTGGGGACTTTGATTGCATGGAACATATTCAAAACTATAAGCCAGGAATCTGAAGGTGTTACCTTTGCAATTCCTTGGGGAAACGTAGGAATGGTGGTTTTAGTTACATTAATTTTCTCGCTAGTGACCACGTTTTTACCTGCTCGACAGGCGTCGAAAATTAGTCCGTCAGAAGCACTTCGGTATGAATAATAGAATTACTTGTTCCGCCTTGGTTGACCGTACAATTTTTTGTGGTCTGCTATTTTACGGCACTTCATTAATGATTCCTGGTTATTTATATCCATTAAACTCATAAACATTGGATCGATTAATTCCATTTCTTCATCCGTAATTAGTTGAACCGGGGGATACTCACTCTTTATAGCATTTTTTATAACTTGCGATATTGAAGAAATACCCTGAGATAAATTCTCTATAATGAAGTCACTCCAACCGATTTTTGTGTATATAGAGTGTAATGGATATAGATAACCTCCGTGCCGGGGCACTATTGAGGTGGCGGTTTGTTTTGTTCCTGTGGACATCGACATATTAATCATCGTTTCAATTAATTTTCTTGAAAGAAACGGATGATCCGCTCCTACAACAAATGACAAAGGTGTTACAGACGCAGATAAACCTGCATGTAAACCCGCCAATGGACCCGAAAATGGGTTGGTGTCTGTTACCACGTGCGTTCCAAGTGCTATACCTAAATCTGGTATATCGCCTTCTTGGTTTGGTTTGACTACTAAAATTAATTCATCGCATATCGGCTTAAGGGTGTCAACGACCCTAGCTAATAGTAATTTACCGCCGACCTGTATTAAAGGTTTGGATCTCCCTTTCCCAAGTCTTTTAGATTTTCCACCTGCTAGAACAATACCTGTTAATAAGCCATTAAATCCCATGAATATTTTTTTTATTCTCTCTGTTCTATTAACATTTAAGTACCTATACTTAAATATACTTATCAACTCCAGTTATTCAATTGCCCAATGGGAAAAAAAATGGAACCCTTTTCTCTTGTATCGCAAGATTTAGTCGAAAAATTTCGAAACATATCTAATGCCACAGTTCTTGGACAACTTTTAAAACTAGGGTATAACAAAACATATATGGAAGGAGTTAAATCTTTACAGAATGGAAGACGACTATGTGGTCCTGCTGTAACACTAAGATATCTGCCGTCTAGACCAGACTTACAGGATTACATAGCAAAAGGAGAACACGGTGAAGGTTTTAATGAAACTCCTCGATGGGACGCTCTTGAAACTCTTTCGAGAGGTAGTGTTTTAGTTGCTGATGCAATGGGTTTGAAAAGAACGAGTATAGGGGGAGATGTAGTCTTTTCAAGAATTTTAACAAGAGAAGGCGAAGGATTAGTTACTGATGGGGCAGTGCGCGATGGGCACAAAGTGATTAAATACGGTTATCCTGTATTTGCTGGGGGGAGTACACCTACTGTTGGAGAACCAAATATTCTACCTTATGAAGTTAACAGACCAATACAATGTGGAGGTGTTTTAGTTTGGCCGGGTGACTTAATTCTTGGTGATGATGATGGGGTCGTGGTTCTCCCATCAGGAATGGCAGAAGATATTTACAGTGACTGTCTGAAACATGACGAAATTGAAAAGGCGATAATTGATTACACCCAAAGGGAGAAGATTTCGCCTAAGAAATTTTACCCCTTCAATGATGAAACAACAAAAATGTTTTCTAAATGGACGAAGGGTGAATAAATGGGTGAAAAGAAAGTCAAGTTCACTATAGACCAAGTGACCTTAGAGGGGGATATGAATTCTACTGAACTCGCTCAACATGTATTGAAATTATTACCAATTAATTCGAATATTCAAACGTGGGGTGATGAATTGTATTTTCCTATTCCCAGTTGTGGAGAAACAACAGATATTTCAGTAGAAACGGTCAATAAAGGAGATATTGCTTATTGGCCACCAGGGAATTCAGTTTGCCTTTTTTGGGGACCGACTCCGATTAGTGAAGAAGGAGAAATTAGACCAGCATCACCAGTTACTGTAATAGGTAAAGTGGAAGGTGATGCAACCATACTTTCAAACGTTAAAAATGGAAAATCAATTACTGTAGATTTGATCAGAGACTATTAAGTATGGTTTCATTTTCGGAGGATTTAAAAAAATCATGTTTGGATGTATGGGAATTAGCTCACGAACATCATCCGTTTGTTAAATCTATGGGTGACGGCACGCTTTCTCTGGACAGATTTACTTACTTTATGAAACAAGATTATTTGTTTTTGATTGACTACTGTAGAGTAGTGGCTTTAGCTACAGCTAAAAGTGACAGGATTTCTACAATGGGTAAATGGTCAAAATTATTGGATGAAACTTTGAACATTGAAATGGATTTACATCGAGGGTTTTGTAAGGATATAGGTATTAATATTTTGGATTTAAATGAGACCATTCCGAGCGCTGCCACCATCAACTATACAAACCATCTTGTCCGAACAGCTTATGAAGGGGACGTTAATGATATAGCGGTATCATTGTTACCTTGTCAGTGGGGCTATGATGAGATTGGGAGAAGATTTTATAGTCTTGACGGTTTAAATCCTGCCTCCTTTCACGCCAGATGGATATTAGGTTATAATAATCCTGCGTATCAAGAAATGACGATTTGGTTAAGGGAATATGTCGATTCACTAGGTAACATTTCTAGTGAAATTTCCCGTAAAAAAATGAAGAATATTTTTCACAAAAGTACCCAACATGAACTAACATTTTGGGAAGATGCCTGGAATGCTGGATCCACAGATTAGTGGAACAACTGTGCAGATCTATAAAAAATTAGCAGTAGTATTTTATTAAATTGAAGGAATTAAAATTATGGGTATAACGATAAGATCCAAACAACAACAAATCGAACCGTTTAAAGGAGCTAATATTTTGGTCGTAACTGGCCCATCTACTGGATCCACCATGATGACCGTATCAGATTTAACGGTCAAATCTAATGTAGCATCCGCTTACCACTGCCATCCAAATACAGAAGAGTCTATTTTTGTTGTTTCCGGAGAAGCGGAATTTAGGGTGGGCAATCATAAATTTCAAGTGTCTGCGGGTGATTGTGTTCTGGCTCCAAGAGGAGTTGGACATGGTTTGAAAAATATAGGTGATTCGGACGCGAGATTCGTATGTGCTTATCCAGTACCGACTCCGGATCGTCAAGAAATTGACGAACCAGATTTTGTTTTATCTGAACCGAAACAGGGAGTTTTTTTCAGAGGAAGGGCTGAAAGCTATGAGTTTTTCCCAGGTATTTCACGATACGATATGGTTGGAAATTTTCTAGGAGCCGAATCAACATATTTCAGTGAATTAACATTTCAACCAGGTTCAGTAGCTCCGAACCATTTTCATCCATCTCATGAAGAATCAATGTTCTGTCTTGAAGGTAACCTGACTGCCGTTTACGATAAAGAAAATTCAATCGAGCTCCATTCTGGAGATATATTCACTTGTGAAATTGGAGTGAGACACGGAATATTTAATCAGTCAAAATCCCTAGGTAAACTGTTAGCAATCCATCCAGTTCTAAATCCTCCTCCTAGAGTAGATGTCGAATGACGGCAGTATAATTTACAAACACGTTGTGAATAGACAAACTCGTCAACAATTCGATTCCCAAGCAGAACATTATGTTACAAGTGTGGCTCACTCCTCAAGTTCAAGTCTTGATTTGATTATTGAACTTGCCAAAGATTCGAAATTTCAAACAGCAGCAGATATAGGTACAGGTCCAGGATTTACTGCCTTTGCCCTGGCCGAGTTTTGCGATGATATGATAGCCACGGATATAACTTCTAACATGCTACATGCTGCTGCTAATTCCATAGAAAAAAAGTCCATTGACAATATATCGGTTGGATACGTGGACGCAATGCAGATGTCGTTTATTGACAATAGTTTGGACTTAATTTCCTGTAGAACCGCTGCACATCATTTTTCTTCTGTCCACTTATTTTTAGGTGAAGTTTATAGAGTATTAAAAACAGATGGTGTTTTTCTTCTATCGGATACTACCACTAGTGAAAATCCTTTCATAAGGAATTGGCACCAGGAAATGGAGTTTCGCCGAGATAACACTCACATTCGAGCCCCATCTCCTAGTGAATGGAGAAAAGAAATATCTCAAACTGGATTTGTGGTACAAGACGAACGATTTACTACTGTTGATATGACGTTCCGTGAATGGGTTAAAAGGTCAGGTACACCTACAGATGAAGTAAAAAAAATGTGGGATGAGTGGCTTTTGTTACCTGAACAAATAAAGTCGGAGTTTAACGTTTGTAAGACAGGCAAAGATTTTTCATTTTCTTGGCCGGTTTATCTTGCGCGATGCGTAAAAACCTAGAAAAGGAATTTAAATGGATAAGATTATATATTTGATGGTTGCCGGATCTTTGGGAACCCTAGCCCGTTATGGTATTTCTATCTTTTTTAATAAATATGCAGTTGTAAATTTTCCTATAGGCGTTTTTGTCGCCAACATGTTAGGGTCCTTCTTATTTGGATTAATTTGGGCGTTGTCTGAAGACAAGGGAATAGTTAACTCGAATATGCGCCTAATCATACTTGTTGGATTCATGGGTTCTTTCACGACATTTAGTACTTTCGCATTCGACAATACTATCTACATAACGCAACTTGATTGGGCCAAGCTTGTGTTAAATATTTTAGCAAATAACATTGTTGGGATATTTTTAATATACCTTGGATTCAAACTGTCGAAACTTGCTTAATTAAAAAGAATGTATGTGTTTTTAGGTTGCTAGTTTATTAAGGCATTGAATTGTATTAATTTAGTAATATTTCCGACAGTGACTTTAATAGTGATTTGGTGGACTCCTACTGTGGAATAAACGTGGAAGGCATTAATTTTGCCGTCCTCTGCCACTATAGGTAAACTCTCCCAATTCCCTCCATCAACCCACCTAACTTCGGCATCAAAATCAGCGTAATCACTAACATTATCTGATCGAACGACTCTTGTATTCACAAGAGTTAAATTAGCTCCAGCGGTCGATTTAGGGGTTTGACCTGGATTGATTGTGAATTCAGGGGTTGGAGTAGATGTGGGCAAAGGAGTACTGGTCGGAGTGGGCGTGTATGTAGGTGTTGGCAGAGGGGTAGGATATTGGGTCGGAGTAGGGGTAGGTGTGTTTTCGGGCGTGGGTGTAATGGTTGGTGTAGCAGTTATTATCACAGAAACAGGAACTTCAACGAATTTTTCTATAACAACGGTTTTTTCTATAGTTTTTTCTACTATTTTTTCTACAATAACTGTTTTTATAATTTCAACTGGCTCAGGAATAGGTCTTGCAGTGACAGTTTGTTCAACATATGCAGATATTGTGGCTTTTAAGTACTTCTCTGGCAAAGGTTCTGGCGAAGGATCTTTTGGTTCTGTTGATTCTGAAGAAAGACCAGTAGAAATTGGTGTTTCTGGTGGAGACTCAGACTCACAGGCGATAAATAACGCCAGTATCAATATTGATAGAGATAAAAATATTGTTGGATATTTAATTGGCAATGTGTTTTAAACTTCGTTTTATCGTCAAGTTGAAAAGTGTTTCACGATAATTATTTACTTAACGCCCATGGTTAATCTGCATTGATTTGTTACCGCTTTTGAAATTTATTACCATCTGTTATATGTGTTATTTACAAATAATAATAAAAATATATGGTGAAATTGGCTAGAATAGTGTGGCGAAATACCTGAAGTATTTTTGATGGATTAATATTAAACACGTTGCCGGTAACTAGATCATAAGAAGTTAAGTTTTTGTATTATCCAAGTATTGCAAAAAAGATAGGAGAGACACATTGAGAGAAAAAACAATTCTTCTGAACGAAAAACAGATTTCGGAAATAAAAAAGCTCGATGTGCCAACGATTGCCAACTGTCTAGAACTTGTTGAAGGATTAAGACCATGGACGGAAGGGTTTACTAAACCAGAAATCAAGTGTTGCTATCCAGAATTTGGGACAAGTGTAGGATATGCTGCTACGGTCGAGATAGCTGCAGTAAATCGTGGAAAAAAACCTGTTCCAAGAGATGAATATTGGGAATACATAATGACAATACCTGAACCGCGCATGATCGTTGTTAAAGATCGAGATTACCCCAACGTCATTGGATCTTTTTGGGGTGAGGTTAACGGTAACATTGCGAAAGGTTTGGGCGCTGTAGGAGTTGTTACTGATGGTGGAGTTAGAGACATAAACGAAGTTAGAAAACTTGGATTTCAATTTTTAGCTAAAGAAATTTTGGTTTCTCATGCATATGTACACATTGAAGCACTGAATACAACCGTTGATATTTGTGGAATGTCAGTTTCACCTGGGGATTTAATAGCATCCGATCAGCATGGAGCCATACAAATACCAATTGAAGTCGCTAGGATTCTCCCAAAATTAGCAAGAGAAATGGAAAACTACGAGCGTCCAATGATCAAAGCTGCGAGT
>Ga0310345_10006654_pt1 | contig 10059 bp, 19 predicted proteins | sample HC15DNA20500_MG_FD_204667 | JGI IMG/M metagenome (GOLD analysis project Ga0310345, IMG submission 204667) | Marine microbial communities from station ALOHA, North Pacific Subtropical Gyre - HC15-DNA-20-500_MG | ecosystem: Environmental > Aquatic > Marine > Oceanic | place: Pacific Ocean: North... | reverse complement strand
AATCTTCTTATTTTTAAGCAACCTATCTACAATCCATGTTATTCCCATACTTTCTTGACCTCTATTACTACAATCATTTGGTTTTGTATATGTTATATTGTTCTTAAATTCTTCCATACTATTACCAGCTCCCTTAGATTCATCTTTTAATACTAACCTACTACCACCACCACAAATAATATATGTATCATCATGTTCATAATCCGTACTTTCTGTGCATATCTCCCCACAATTATGACATATATGATTAGCAAATTGATCAATGACACTCTTTACATCATCATCATCTGGTATGTTAATGTATATCATAGCCAATCCCTCTAATGCTTTTAACCTTTGTTCTCCTGTCATATTATGAGATAATAACATACTAGCTAACCCATTATTAACTTGTTCTTCTTGTTGTTCTCTAATGTCATACCATGTAGGGTTACCTTTAGGTCTAGGTTGCTTCTCATCTCTATCATAAGCTTCATCTACTGTCATCATGCTAACCAATCCTCACAATGACTACACCCTATATCAAAGACACCATATCTATTATTAGCAGTTATCCTTATAAATCTACCACAACCTGCACATTTATTATAACCTTGTAGACCTGTCATTCAAATCTCTCCCTGTGGTTGTCCGATCTATGTGCGTTATGAACAACGTCTATATGTCCATTGTCTAATGCTATTTTAAATAACTCACGAATAGCATGAGCAGGTGTCATATTAGGAAAATAATTCCTCAATCTGTTCGCTGTTATGTTTGTTATTTCTATTGTTTCTGTCATTTTAATATCAACCCCTCAACACCTAATATATGTCCTGATAATTTCAATGGGTATTTAATCACATCTATATTTTTATCCCAACACTTTCTACAAGCACCACACTTACCCTTATCTTCTCCTGTATGTAATTTAGCTGTGCATATATTATCATTCATAAATGTAGTCATCTCTTTTCTAAATGTCCTATCATCTGCAATAACTACACTAGCTTGAACACCTAATTTTTTATTCGGCATTGATCTAGAATTAATAAATGGTGTTGAAGCTCTTACACATAAGTTTCTTATCCTATCTATACTTCCATATTTCTGAACGAATTGAGCTATATGTGTTCCTGCTTCTAGTGTAGGCAACCAATGAGCCACAAGTGGTGTACAAATACAAGCAACTATTATCTGTTCTATATGATCAAGTGATTGTATATCGCCACTATCATGCCATCTGAAATATTCATACCCTTTAGTTCTTTCATGCTCAATCATATATACTAATGCTTCTGTCCATAGTGGATTGGTAATTGATTCTAATCTCTTATGTAATGAACTCATAACACTTGGGTAATTATAATTACCCCTGTCATCACAATAACATAATGCACAAGTGGGAATAAGCTTACCATCTTTTAATGCTATTTGAATATCATGTGTGCAAGTGATATGTAATTTGTCTTGGTTTAATTGTTTCATAGCTGTTCCTGTTTGACAAGCCTTAGCAGTTATACCATACGATCTACATGGCATTTTACTTGTCTTACTAAGTGTTCCTGCTATTGAGTTAGCTTCCTTTAAAGTTTTTATTTTCTTCTGAACTAATGGTATATAAAAGTCAAGAACATTTTTATTATTATTAAAATAATTATTTATAATTGTTTCGATAAGTTTTTTATCCATGCTGGACTCCTAGTTTTTTTTTGGTTTTATAAATGTTTCCCTGATCGCTATCCTTTATTTTAAAATGTTTATTTAATTTCTTTTCTTTTAATATTTTATTTAATTTCTTTTTTATTATATTATTCTCATCTCCTATTATTATTATATCATGCTTCATTCTTTCTCATCTCTTGTTCATGAAGTAATGAATCTAACATCTTAGTTCTTTCTAATGTTTGTAATAGTTTATTACTCATCTCTTTAATTAAATCAATAGCACATGGCACATGATAGCTATGAAAATTAACTGACTTACCATTCCTTATTATAAGATCACCAACTACTATTGGTTTTAATTTACTTGTTAGTTGTGGTCTAATGCCACAAGTATAGCATTGATCTCTTACATCTGTTGGTGTTGCTATTATATATTTCATGCATTGCCAATCATATTCATGCTTAGGATAACTACCACCTTGTATTAAATCCTGTTCATCTGAATAAGGATATTCATTAAAGGCTAAATTTATAAAATTTAATTCTTCTAATTTTAATTTCTTTTTTTGAATTAATACTTTTGTTATCTTATTCATATTCCTCATCTATTTTTTTCTTATGAAGTATTTTATTTTTTCTTTTACTTGCCCAGAACTTAATACGCCATTCAAGATTAAAGTTGTCCATATCATAACTCGTAGCTAGGCACTCTCATAGCTTCTTCCTTTCTTCTTTGGTTAGCTTCATCTCTTATAACTCGCTGTAATTTATTAGGTAATTGTTGCATGAATACTATATCCTTATCATCAGGTTTAAGACAAAACCCTATCTTAGCTAAGATAGTTTGTAATGTTCTTGACATATTTACTCTACCTATTGCTGTATCTATTTGTTTATCTCTAATATATCCATCAGCTACCAAGCATAAGCTCTTCCATTTACTACCATATATCTTGACATGAGCTGACCCATCATAACCTACTTTAAATATCTTATCAATTATAATTCCTCTCTTAGTATAATCTATTCTATTATTATAGATACACAATAGTTTCTTAACTATCTCTTGACAGTTAATAACTTGGTATCTACTATGACAGTATTCTAAGTAGTAATCTATATCATCATTAAGTATGAACTTACATACCTTGTTAGCTTCTTCTTGTCTTGATTGAATGACAACATCATTAAACATTAAATTAAATATCTTATTGTTATATGTTTCATGTATCTTGTCAGATATATCATTAAACTCATGGTATATCCTACCCGTTTCATCTCTCTTATCTACATTAACCATATCATATTTAAGATGATAGTAATCATCATTAGCAACTGTTATTACTTTACCATCATCTGTCTTTAATGTAATGTGATTAGTATTCTCATCTAATATCTTAGTCATTGAACATTTCCCTTATCCTTTTAATGTTAGTTGTTAGTTCTTGGTAATCATTACAGTATGTTAATGACCTCATCATATCTTCGTAGTATTCAGTTGGTATCTTATCTACTAGATCAATCATACCTAATACCATGCAACCTCTATGTTCTGCACTTGACCATCTAGATACAAACTTCTTATCACTTAATAAACTATACACATCTTTATTCATACTTGCTCTTAGTTTCTTAGTTAGTTCTATCTCATCATCATATCCAAATTCTGCCATGCTCTTATCATCATAACTAACCGACCAATTTTTATCATTAAGATAACCATCAGTTATAAATGCTAATGATAAACCAACTAACTCATCATTATTCTTCCCACATATATATAATACTTTACTATCTACATTGAAACACTTGTTAAGTATAACCTCAGGGTATGGATAATATACTAACTTAATAGATACATCATTCATTGTTCTATACTTCTCTAACATATCTGACATGGGTATAACACCTTGACTTGTATTAACCTTACGATTTAATACACCTTTGATATAATCATCAACACTATGAGCATTAAGATCGGTATCTGCCTTACAAAACATAATGTTAGTTGGTATTGTTTCTAACACTCTTACTATATCAGCAATAGACAATCTGTATTTCCCCCATCTCTTTTCTGTAAGTTGTAATCTGATCTTCTTTTTTTTTACATACTCTTGCATACCATAACCATCATGTCTACCTTTAGTATAAACTATTGTACTATTGATCTCGTTAGACCATGAGTTATTATTTAGGTAATTTAAATGCCATACTATACTACCTTTAGGTCTTGGAACTCTATTGATCTTTATCTTTACCTTTCTCATCTTCAACCATTGTTTAGTGTCAATTATATAACTATCATTAACACCTTGTCTTAGTTTCATAAAGTCTAATAGATATTCAAGTGTTTCTTTATTACCATTTGTTGAATCACTTAACTTAATGTAAGTGCAAGTTTCATCTAACTCTTTATCAATACCAACTATCTTATCAGTATAAAAGTTAGTCATGAAGAACATCTTATCATAGTTCAATCCATTATGATTATGAGATAGTATATCGAAGAATGATATATGATTATGTCTTTTGTTTCCCTCTTTATAAATCATAAATGATAAATCCATACAAGATTTTAATTGTTCTTGTTGTTGTGTCTTTTTCTTACTTCTACTTTCTCTTTCATACTTGCGTAAGAATGACCATGCCATACGATCATCATGTGCCATGTTAAACATATCTTCTAGATCATTTACTTGGTGTTCATCAAACCATTCACAAGCTAAATCATATATATCTTTCTTCATACTATCTAACAACCAACCATCAATTAACTGATCTCTACTTGCAACAGGTGGAAACATCTTCTCATCTTTAAGGTTAATTAATATACCTGCAAACTCAGGCATTTCAGTTAATGATCCTGATAGATATGTTCTCATATCATTTATCCTACCACATAATTGACTACCTGTTAATTCATTATCGATAGGCACATCTATTAACGTAGTATATAAATGCATATCTTCATTGACATCTCCTTTTATTCCATTGTTTCTACCAACTAATAGTGTTATATCATAATCATCACATGACATACTAAATGCTTTGGTTGTACTAGGGTCAAGTGTGCTGTATCTATACCTATCTTCTTCTTCTTCTTTATGTATTTTATTAAGTAAATAATGTTGCTTGTCTAATAATTCTACCTCATTCTTACCCATAGCCCACTTATCATCATCATCATCTATCTCATCTATCAACTCAATGCTAGTAGGTATGTCATGTAATGACATAACTTCTTCAATTCTATAATGTAATTCTTTAAAGAATTTTGTATCGCCTAACTCTTTATTTAATGTTAATGTTAGTCTAGTTCCATAAGGTATGTTGCTATTCTCATCTAACTCTAACCATGTCATACCCTGCCTACCTAATACTGAGTATGGTATGTTAGTTTCTCTTGGATTAGTTTCTATCTTTAATGTATCACTTAATGTTGTGTATGCTTCAATTCCCATACCAAACATACCAATACTACCTCTATCTTTATTGTGAGTTCTACCTAACCATCTAACTACTTCGCCAAACTTCTTCGCAGTTATACCTAATGAATCAAAGCCCTGAATAACTAATGATCTTTCAGTTGGATTAATTGATACTACAATATGAGGGTGTGCATTGAACTTATCCCTTGCTAATTGACAAGCCTTTAGTTCATTAGTTAGTAATTCTCTAACACCTGATGTCCAATTAGTATAAATTTCTTTTGCTACTCTCTTAACTATGACATCATGTTCTAACTTAACACCTATCGATCCATCTTCTTGATCTGCATACTCATCTAACACACCTTTGAAATTAATATCATCTGATAAATCTTTAGGCTTATCTATGTCAGGTGTGAAGTAATCCTTATCTTTATCTGTCATAAGTCATAACACTCCTGTCTACTTGTATCATATTCTTCTGCCATTTCACTAGCTCTTTCTTGTATCTCATCAGCATAGTTATCCTCTATATGTCTAATACATTCTTCGTCAATATAATTTACCCAATGTTTCTTAATTATACTATGCCATGTTATGTATGTAAATGGTAATGTAATGTATTTAATCGTTAGTTTCTTTAAAGGCTTCGCCTTTACATTAGACATTATAAATGCCGAGTATCTTTTATACATTAAGATAGATAATCTTTGTTTAGAAAAAAAGAGGGAGATCATATTGATCCACCCGATACTTGTGGCATGACATCTATCATATCGCTACCCTTAACGATAGTATTCATTCCATCAGTTGAATACTCGATTGACTTGCCATTGAGCATGACATGAAGAAATGTATTTGGATCACCTCTATGATCAAACAATTTCTTTCTCAATTCAGGATCACTTACTTGTTGCAATACATCTAGCATAGTAGTTTGTTCATCTACTACAACTGTTTGCACTAAGCTTTCCTTACCTGTCATGACTGAGGGTATTTTTAATGTAGCTTCTTGCTTCATTACTGTAATTTTTTTCTTCATCATCTCGGCTATGTTTAAACCTTTTATAAATGTTTGCATGATTTATATTCTCCTCTCATTTATTAACCAATCCTTAACTAATATCTCATACATTATACCATTACTTGCCATAACATTTATCTTTTTATTATTTAATATCATCTTGGTTATCTTCATCTTAACATACCTTGCACTATACATATCAGGATAATATAATACAATACACTCGCCACATAATTGTTTATTCCAACACTTATATATCTCAGTTGTGCTATTTCTAACACATTTATATGACAATGCACATGATAAACATCTAACCATTTAATACACCCTCTATCTTATGAACTCTTAATCTTAACTTACTAATGCTATCTTTGATAGTTAATAATTCATCTTGTAATTCTTTAACTGTATTTATTACATCTACTTTAGGTGTGCCACTTCTTGCTATTGTAAGACAACTCTCACACTTACAACTCTCATCAGGGTGTGGTATGGTATTCATTGTGATCTACCTCTTATATATATCCTTAATCTATTAATTAATTTTCTTTCATCTAGTACCTTAAATATTCTAGTTGCTGTTTCATAAGATGGTTTAGTTATACCTGATTCAATTTGATTTATCATAGATGGACTAACATTACTCATAATTGCTAGTTGTCTTTGACTAATACCATATCCTATTCTCATCTTCTTTATCTCATAAAGTTTAGGTAATAAACTCATTCTTTATTACCCTCAGTATAATCATAAAATGTTTTATAAATATATCTTTCTGCCTCTTGACATATAAACTCATCATAACATTTAATACATGATTCATGTGCCAATATATTACCTGCCTTATTAATTAATATCATATTATTATCTTGATCATAAGCATTAACTTTCTCTCTACCATTATTTAATGTGATATCTAAGAAAGGTGTTAGGCACATAACACATGAACTAAGCTCAGAAATCAATGAATAAACTTCTGTTATGTGCCAACACATTTCCCTATGCTTATAACCCATACATTCACACTCACATACTACCTTAGGATTTGATATGAGCTGGTCATCATCTACTATCTTGCAGGTTATAGTATATACAGTATCAGCAACTGATCTTGATTGTATTTGATAGAGATAACAAGTTTCGTTATCTATAATGACCTTATCAATATACTTTGCTTTGCTTTCACTTGCTAATTCTATATGTTCGGGTGTCATATTGTGCCAAAATCTGTATCTTTGTAGCCTAATATAAACCTACACTCCTCTAAGAGAAGAAGATACGTTTATATTACCCCCCCATATAGTAATTGATTTAATAATTGGTAGGTTTTTCTTAATTCGTTTAATAGATTTGTGGATAAATGTCAGTTGGCTACCCAATATATACCTTTGCAATTCAGCGTTTTGATACAAGTCAGATAGGTTAGTATTAAGCCTAATATAAACGTATGCCTGATCGCTAGTGATCGCAACATATATATAACCCAGCAGAATAGCCTTCCCTAATATAAGTGTTCCGAATGGGTATGTATTATACCTAATATAAACGTTTCGATCCGTGCACAAGTTTTTTTAAAAACGCATTGTATTATACCTAATATAAACGTTTGGTTGATCGCAAAACATGACCAGAAACCACAGGGTTGTTTACCTAATATAAATGTTTGGATTCGTTCTGACCATATCACTAGTGATACATACGTTTATATTACCCGTTGCATATACTGACACATGGACAAACAACAAGAGAAAGAGTTTAACGAACTAGACGACAGCATTAAATTGCAAATGTTAGCAAACGTTAAGAAACATAAAGCCATGTTAGAAGCAAACAAGAACGCTAAGACAGTGAGAGATCATATACTTAGTAATTGCTTAAACCGTAAATGGTATGATGAGAAAAACTCAGAGAAAGTCTTAACAGGTAGAAAGCTAGAAAGCAATAAGGTAAACGTTGAAAAGGTCTGCGAACTCTTTAACAACTGTGATCCAGAAAGCCCAATAATGTTTAAATGGCATTTTAAGGGTGGGTGGTTCGTTGATGGTCTTGACCCATTACCACCGATTGATGACAGTTGTGTAAGTAGATCAACATAAGCCTACATTAAACCGTAGGAATGGTATGACATACCATTACCCTTATTTTTTGTAGGAACAATTCCACAGTATTCAGATTTTTCGTCTCGGCGTTCAGGTGCTCATAGCGAAAAAGCAATTTTTGAACCTTTTATAAATACAAGTCGGGGGCGTGTTTGATACAAATCATTATCATAAATAACTATAACTCTCTTAAGGTAGCCAAATGCCTTGTCGGGTAAGTTCCGTGTTACAGACTATTTACACTCTAACTTCATTTTATAACACCAGTCATAATAAGCATTATCTAACCTGTCTTCTGATTGAGTTATTTCGGGTGAAATTTCCACTCCTTGTGTCAGATTCAGATCAAACTCGCCTGATGCTACAGTAGAGAATCCTAGCATACAGCCTACTACAATCACTGTCATACATATACCTAATTTCTCGTAATTCATATAATATCTAAAATATAGTCATTTATAAAGGTTGGGGTTTTAATCTCTTTTTTTGGAATACATTTGGTATCTTTTCCAACATCTATCACAGACTTGGGCATTATTCCACCATTTGATATTCTTGTCATCTTCCTTTTTGAAACAAGTTGTGCAGATAAATTCAACCACTTCCTTAGTTAAACCTCGTATCATAGAGATTCATCAGCATCCATCTCACATTCTTTTATCTTGTCATCTGTAAGAAACTTTAATTTCCAAAACGTATTCTTGGCTTGTGATGTTAGTTTTAACTTCTTCTTCTTACCAAAACATAGGGTAAACCAATCAAATATTTCACTGTAATCCTCTATCTCTAGTTCCACCATGTAATGACATTTCCTCTAACGACTTTAAAAGTTTGTTGTATAACTTCTTATCTTTGTCTTTCATTACCATTCCCCATCCTGCTATAATACCAGATAGTGTTCCCAAGAACACTTCCAAACACTCTTGCGTGTTAATAGCATCAATCGGGGGCACTATTTTGTTCCTAATACTAAGCAGTGCAAATTCGCAGGCTTGACCCATTGCATCAGCATCTGTGGTATTATTCATCATGAGTTTAGTTCACACCACCATTATATAATGTTTATAACATAAGGTTTATATTATGTAAAACAGTATTAATAGAATGAAAAAAGATTCAAGAAAAAAATCGGCTATAGAAGTATCGATTGACGTAGTTTTGGGGTGTGGTGTTGCTACAGCATTAAATTATATCGTTCTACCTCATTATATAGACACAATAGAAAGTGGGGAGCCATTAGGAATGCTCACAATATCATTCTGGTATGTTGCAGCTAGCTTTATAAGGAAGTACACTGTGAGACGGTGGTTCGTAAACAAAAACGTAACAAAATCCTTACAGAACTTGACAAAGTTTATAAGATAGGAGATGAAGTAAAAGTATGGGATTTGTAGACTCAATCAAAGGCGTTTTTAAAATGGGTGGAGGAGTAAGTAAGGCATATACTGAAACCACAACAAGACCAAGCATTGCTCAGCCTTATATGAGTACCGATACAGGTGCAAAGCTTCCAATATTTCCATTTCCTCTTATAATGATTTATGAGTTAGCAGATAATATAGACGCACTCAGAATACCAATAGAAACCATAAATAGAGAGATGTTTAAGAATGGATTTGAAGTAGTAGAGAAATGGAAGTATAAATGTGCAAATTGTTCAAAGGAATTTCAATATGAGCCAGCAGTAGGCGATAAACCTGATGATCAACCATTTGAGAGTAATGATGACTCTGTACCCTTTAATGCACTACCAAAAAAGAAACAAGCGAAACAGGCAGAATTAAAATGTGATACTTGTGGCTCACAAGACCTCAAAAGACCTGTTCCTGAACATAGGTCAAAATTAGAAGAATTATTGAAT
>Ga0310345_10006653_pt1 | contig 10062 bp, 9 predicted proteins | sample HC15DNA20500_MG_FD_204667 | JGI IMG/M metagenome (GOLD analysis project Ga0310345, IMG submission 204667) | Marine microbial communities from station ALOHA, North Pacific Subtropical Gyre - HC15-DNA-20-500_MG | ecosystem: Environmental > Aquatic > Marine > Oceanic | place: Pacific Ocean: North... | reverse complement strand
CGGTGGGCTCCTTGCCCCCCTCACCGTAGTTGTAGAACCCCTGACCCGATTTTCGACCCAGGTATCCGGCCCGTACCATCTGGCGATTCAGGGGGCACGGCCTGTATTTTGGTTCACCGGTCTCGTCACGGATGGCGGAGATGGCGTGGAGACAAACATCGAGGCCCACCAGATCGGCTAATCCCAAGGGACCGATAGGCATATTCCCACCCAGCAGCATAGCTTTGTCGATATCTTCGATCCGCCCTACCCCTTCGTGAACGGCCCACATGGCCTCATTGAGATAAGGTAAGATGAGACGATTGAAGAGAAAACCGGGTGTGTCCTTAGTTTCCACCGGACTTTTTCCGCACTTTTCCGCCAGTTCCCAGACCGCCTTGAAGGTCTCGTCCGAGGTGAAGGGAGTGCGAACCACCTCTACCAATTTCATAACCGGTACGGGGTTAAAAAAGTGCATTCCCGCTACCCTCGGCCTTCTCTCCGGCGCCGTACTGTTAGCCATCTCCGTGACCGAGAGGGAAGAGGTGTTGGTGAGGAGCAGGGTATGAGCGGGACACTCTTTATCCAAACGTTCGAAGAGATCTTGCTTGGCTTCCATCTTCTCGATGATCACTTCGACGACCACATCGGCCTCGGCCAAGCCCGACAACTCCTCCACCGCTTCTACCCTGGAGAGTACGGTCTCCACCTCCTCGGAAAGCTTCCCCTTACCGTGGAGTTTGGTTAAGCTCTTTTCGATTCCGGCGCGAGCCTTTTGGCAAGCCTCGGCGTTGAGATCGTACAACTTCACCGAGAGACCGGCGGTAGCCAGGGCCTGAGCGATGCCCGAACCCATGGTTCCGGCACCCACGACGACGGCGTTCTGAAGTTTCATGTTGGAATATACCCCTTCGAATGAATCTGCTAGGTCAAGTCGCTTCTCAGTAAGACGGAGGGAAACCTTTCTTGATTTTGTCGGTGTGGAGAGGTGGAAATCTGGGTACGCGTAAATCTGACGAGAAGGAGAGACTACGGAATTGCAACTCAGTGAATATCTGGCTACCTGGCATCCCGTGTTCGTGCACTTCCCCATCGCACTGCTCTTTGTGGCCGTGGGATTGGACCTGTACGGTTACTGGCGAAAGGATGAAAAGGCTCTTTGGGCGGGTAACGCTGTCCTTATTCTGGGTACCGTTGGCGTGCTCTTCACCTTCATCACCGGAAACTTCGCAGAAATCTGGGCGGCTCGCGCCTATATTCCCCAAGGGCCGCTGAAGCGTCACGAGAGTTTTGCCACGATCGCTTCTTGGGGTTTTATCGCCCTGGTGGCCGTGCGGTCGTTTCTCCAAACCAACCCCAATCCCAAAATGTTTAAAGTTTACCTGGTGGCCGCCGCGGGTGCACTCTTTGCTCTCTATAAGACGGGGGCCCAGGGTGGTGAGTTGGTGTACAAATACGCGGCCGGGGTTAAGGGGGTCGAGCCTCCTTACATGGCTACCGGACTAGAGTTGGCTAATCTGACTCTGGAAAATACACCGGACGAACTCGCCTACTCGGAGATGATGCACCATATTTTCGGATGGTTGGTTCTCGGTTTGGCTATCTGGCTCACCTATCAGATGCTGGAACTGCCCGGGGTGGAAAGGGTGAGAGCCATGGGGCCTATCCTCCTCTCCGCGGGCGGTCTGTTCCTCATGATCTTCAGCGATTTCGACGCCTGGCCCCTGTCCTCCGAGAAGCCGATCACCGACCCGGAAGTGTTGGCTCACAAAATCATCGCCACCCTCATGATCGTGATCGGTCTGGGTACCAACCTCGTGAGAAAGCGTAAGGGAGCCGATATCTCCAGTTTGCAGGCGCATCTGGTGGCGGTTCTCGCTCTCGCCGGCGGGGGGATCCTTTTTACTCACGTTCACACCGGTGCCCCCTACTCCGAGACGGCGGTTGGAGTATATCTCCACCACTTTGCCCTAGGTCTCTTAGCTCTTATGTGCGGGGCGGTGAAACTTCTGGAACTTTCCCTGCCCAGCCGGGTGAGAGTGTGGAATGTGGCTTGGGTGATTCTTCTCTTCCTGGTTTCCGGAGCCCTGATCACCTATAATGAGGGCATACCGTGGTTTATCACCTCCTAGAAACCTTCCTCGCCCACCCCGACCCGAGTCTCTTTATGCTCTTCGGTCACGGCTCCGACCCCACACCTTTAGCGTGGGACGAGGCTCTGGCAAACCTGGTCAAATTCGGCGTCACCTTCATACTGATCGCCTTTCTCAGCTATCCGGTACTGGCTCCCCTTCTCACTGAAACCGAGGTTGAAGACACGGAGGAAGGGACCGGGGATGCAGAAGGCCCGAGCGCCCCCGATAAAACTCGTTCGGATATTGTAGGCTGGATTGCGGTAGCCCTGATCACGGTGCTGGCGGTCGGATGGTGGCTGGCACGTACCTCCTTTGTTGAAGTGATGACGGAGGAACAGCGGATAGAGGAAGACCACGCTCACACCCAAGAGAAGGGCGGCCAGGTGGCTATGTGGGGTGATTTCCACGCGGAAGTGGTACGGATCGAATCGGGCGAAGTCCGAGTGTATTTGAGAGATGCCTACAATCGAGATATCGCCGCCCGATACTTCGAGGCGGAAATTCAGCCCATACCGGAAGAGCTGGATCCCGAAAAGGCCAAGGAGGGTGAGTTCCTTCCTACCAAGCCCGCTCTCAACGACGCTTACCGGTTTAGCCGTCTCTCCCGAGAACTGGAGGAGTACCGGGTGAAGGTGACCACTCCAGGTTGGTCCACTACGTTAAAAATGGATTTTGACGGTGGCAAGGGTCGACGCTCTCTGCCCATCTGGTGCGCTCCGCCCGGTCGTTAATATCCTGTTTACAATTTCGTTACCTGGTTGAGAAATAATAGTCGTGCGAGGCACCCATGAACATCTCAAAACCAGGCTTTCACTTTCAGCCGCTCCAAGATAAAGAAATCACCCACACCGATAACGCACCGCTGCTGTTTACCAGCCGGCCCCTGGACAGAAAGGGTCGAGTGACCGTGTTTATGAAAACGCGGCGAACTCTCAGGCGACGTCTCGGAGTCCACGATATCGGACAGATCGAGGGCGTGTTGCAAGAGTCGGACAGGGAAGTTGGTCACGACGAGATGAAAAAGGCGCTCTGCAAAATGACTCAGTGGCGCTACCTTTTTCCGCCGGAGGTTATGGAGCCACCATCTGGCGGCAATGTGGATTGTCAGGAATTCAGTAGCCTGGTTCAACAGGAGATCGGCTAAAGATCTATTTGGCCAACTCTTTCTGTACGGAATCCACTTTCTTTTGAGCAAGCTTCTTGTATTTTTCGTCCGGAGCGTACTCCGCCGCCGATCTGTAATCTGCTAAAGCATCTTCCTTGTCGCCTCGAACATAGTGAAGTTCCCCTCTGGCGAAATACCCACTGGCGAATCGTGGGGCCAGAGTAAGGGAGCGATCGAGATCCCCCAGCGCATCCGCCCACTGTTTGAGTTGAACCTTAGAGGAGGCTCTAGCCGAAAATGTGTAGGGTGAACGAGGAGCGAGTTCAATAGCTTTATCGTACGCTTCCACCGCCTTTTCGTGCTCTCCCTGGGCCTGATAAACATTGCCCATTCCGTTGTAAGCCTCGGCTAAGGTGGGTTCGATCTCCAAGGCCCGTTCATAAGAAGCGATCGCCTTATCGTATTCTTTCTGCTCGGTGTGCAACCAGGCCCGAGCAGAGTGCGCGGAGGCCGATTTTGCCACCAGAGCCACCCCTTTGTCGAAGTCCGCCGAGGCTTTCGCTTTTTTTCCCAAGTCGTTGTAGATCCGACCGCGAGAGAAGTAAGCCAGGTGATAAGCAGGGTTTATCTCAATAGCCTTGTCGGCGTCGGCCAACGCTTTCTGCAACTCACCCACCTCACGATAAGCGTCGGCTCTGGCTACATAGGCGTAGAAATGATTCTCCTTCGTACCGAGACCTTCCGACTGCTCTTGGTCCAGCCGGATGGAAGTGGTGTAATCCTCAATGCCGGCGGGGTAGTCGCCGAGAGCTCGAATTCTTGCATACCCTCGAGTGAGTTACGCCGCACCGAGATGAGGATCGAGGGTCACGGCCTTATCGGCGTCGGAGAGAGCTTTCTCATACTCCCCCTTCTTCAGGTAGGCGTACCCACGTCCGGCCCAGGCCAGTGCATCCTTCGGGGCCAGGCTGATGGCGTCGTTGTAGCTTGAGATCGACTCGTCGATTCTGCCTAGTTCCAACAGAGCGTTTCCTCGACTGCTGTAAGGCACGACCTCTTTAGGATTGAGACGAATCGCCTTGTTGTAATCTTCTACCGCTTCCTCAAAGTGGAGGAGCTTCAATCTCACATTACCCCTGGCCGCATAGACGAAGGCATCCTTGGGGCTCAACTCGATGGCCTTGTCGAAGTCGGCCAAGGCAGCCTGGCGATGATCTCCCATCTCATCGAACAGGAGGCCTCGTTGATAGTAGGCGGTAGGGTCGCCGGGAGCTAAACTGATAGCTTTGCGGTAGTCGTCCTGTGACTTTTCGTACTCCCCCAGACGGTGGTACGCCTCCCCGCGCCGTAGGTAAGCGAGGGCAAACTTGGGGGCGTTCTTCAAACTCTCGGAGAAGTCGCGGACCGCTTGTTCGTACCGCTTGGCTTCCAGTTGATTCACACCTCGTTCATAGGCGATCTGGGCGGGAACAGCGCATCCCACCAGCAGAACCAGTACTAGGAGGGAAAGCATACCTCTGACGGTCTTCATGCCAGGGAACGACCTTCCAACATGGCGATCACCAGGTTCTCCAGGGCCCCCAGTTGCTCGTTGGTCATCTCCACAAACTGAAGGGAAATGAGGTGGCACCCCTCTTCTACGTCGGTTCTGCTGTTGATCACCTTGGCTCGAATGGAAAGGGTGGGAGAATTGACCGAAGGGCCGATCAGGGCCAATACCCTCCGACCTCTTTTCATGCTAAAAGCACTCTCCACCAGAGCTCCGCCGACGGAAAGATTGTTGACTCGACCTTCCAAAATGTGGCGCCCGGTAGACTCATCTCGGAGGAAAACTTTCTGAGTGGTTGCCAGTCTCACGTGCTTACGCTTCTGGTAGACGGTGGATCCGGTGAGACCGATCTCCGTAAGAAGTGTGTAGACCCAGGTGCCTTTGAGGTCCTCTCCGGTTTGTCTATACCTCACGCCCGCACTCAACTGTTCGGTAGTGGGATCCGGTCTACACCACATGACCTCCACCTCAAAGGCAGCCTCCTCGGTAAAATTTTCTTGCAATGGGAAACTTATTTCGAGAATTTCTCCCTTGCTCACCTTGGGCACTCCGTCTAGCCGCATTCCGGTGGTACCGATGTCCACTATAGAGGCCCGGGTTTCATTGTCCCCGGACTTAATATTCACGCGATACTGGCACAAGATTCGAGGCGAGTCTCGACTCTCTTCAGGACTAACCGGGTCCCCTCCGAGCACCAGACTCCGGAACCCCTCCAACAGCTTGGCCAAAAATGACATGTCTTAGTTCCCCGCTCCAGATGAGGCCTTTTCTCTGAGTTGAGCCACAAGTTGGGCGTTGTATAGAGAGTCCGCAGCCCACCTTGCAACCACCCCGAGAATTTTAGTAGAGGCCCCGTGAAATTTTGAAAAAGGCATGTTATTAACGCAGATGACTCCTCTCACCTCGTTCGACTGCTCATCAAGGATCGGCGCTGCAATCAAAATGGGATGGGCCCCTTCTTTCAGACCCGTGGTACTACCGCCCGATTCCTTGAGAAGATCCAGAGCAGAGTGGGGTGCCCGCTTCTCCACCGCTTTCCAAGCCAGACTGCTTTTGTTATCGATCTGTTTGAGCTCCTCGGGAACCATAACGAACCCTTTGGCGGCCCTCAACTCCAGTCTCTCTCCGACTCGTTCGTAAACCGTACTTCGGGTAGCGGAGAGATAATCGTTGATCAGGTCACAGATGGCGGGATACAGGTCTCGATGGTCCAACACCGAGAGCCGACGGGCGATCTCTGAAAAGGAGCTCACGGTCTTCACTTCTCCAAGGATCCGTTCGTTGAGTTCATTGTTGGCCTCGGTGAGGATCTGAATACGTTGCCGGAGCCGATCCTGTTCGGTCCGTGCCCGGTCCAACTCTTGCCGAGCTTTTCTTAGCTGCTTATTTCGAGCTTCTTGGACCATACCGAGAAGAATCCCCGTAGCCAGCATAGCCAGGATCGGCAGAGTGTCCTTCCCGCTCAATCCTCCGGACCCGAAAATATAGAGGCCCAAGCCCACAAACGAAGACAGGATGGCCGGTCGTAAACCGTACTGGCTGGCCTCCAGAGCGATGACCAGGAGAAAAGGGTGAAGGGCCACCCCTGGAAAGCTCCACTCTCCGTTGTTGAAGATATAGCCGATGATCGCCACTATGGCGTAAAAGATAGCTATCTCGTAGACGAATGAAAGCGAGCGCTTCATGATTTGTCTCCTTTGGACCGGTCGGGTACATCCAACCGCTTCCCGTCCTTGATGTAATAGGTACCGAAGTTGCCCGACTTAGTTAGCATCCTCGGCTCAAAAGGCACCTCTTCAGCCATGGGTTGCGAACTGAAGGTACGGTATTCCAGTTGAGAAATTCGAGTGAAGAGCAGATAAAATCCCACCGCTAACCCGAGCAGGGTCCCTCCTAGCAATCCCAGCCCGTAGGTGTTCTCCCCCAGGTAGAGAGTCCACGCTCCCACTCCGAGGCAGCCGATGAGCGCGACGCCGGCGGTAATGGCCGACTCCACGTACAGCTGAAAGTAGAACATGATAACCATGACGAAGAGCAAGATCGCTTGTGGAAATGCGCCGAGGGTCATATTGACGAACAGTTGTCGCTCCAGATCACTCATGTCGAGAGCCTGCTGGATGGTAGACGCGAAACATACCGTTGCGAATGTGACAACCGCCTGGATCAAGGTGAGGTTCACCAGCGCGTCCTTCAGATTCTCGGTGAGAATCGACTTCTGCTTTTCAATGACGTTGAGACTCTTACGAGCCATCACGGCGTTATAAAATCCCCGATAATCCTCGTAGAAATTGGTCTCGTTGTGAACGTAGAAGATAATGACCGCGGGTAGAATGGTCATCTGAGCGTAGAATGAAGCCAGGTCCAAAGGCTCGTACGCGTACAGCACGTGAGGTTGGATGGGATCTCCAATGGTGAACCAGTAGATCATAATGGAGGACCAGATGGCCAGATAATACACCGCACCTGCGATGGCAAGCGCCGGGGTTTTCTTAAAAAAGTGCAGCCACTCAAAATTGAAGGATACCGCCGAGTCGAACTCCCGAGCCAGAGCCACCAGACCTATCACCACGATGATGCTGTTACCCACCAGCATCCCCAGAATATATCCCACATCCTGGTAGTGCATACCGAGATAGTATGCGCTCAGAATACTCACCAGGGTGCCGGAAGCGAATGAGGTGGCTACCAGGTGGAAAGCTCGCACGGCCCCCACGAAGGCCAACAGGAGCCAAACCAGGCTGACCATGGCGAACAGGGCCGAGGATACCATCGTGTACACCCAGCCCATTTCTACATAGGAGAAGAAAAGAAATCCGAGGGTGTAGTGAAAAAGACCGGAGACCAGTCCCACCGACAAAAACGAGGGGATGTGCGCCGTCAGTTTCTGGGCGTCCAGTTGATCGGCCAGATATCTGGTCACTATCAACTGGAAAGGGGCCGTGGTGATCAGGCTAAAGGCGTAGATGTAAATAATGGTTTCAAGGAAAAGTTCCGTGCGGGCAGAGGTCTGGCGCATCAGATAACCGATGGTGATCAGGCTGATGACGGTGAGTACCCACGGACCGGCAGCCACCAGCGCGGCGTTGTAGTACCCCTTGAGAAAGCCTTTGAGGGTACCCTCTTGAGTAAAGCGTCTGAGTTGAAATCCTATTCCGGCCATCTTTAGCTCACCACCTCTCGCTCGGCTGAAGCGCCGGTGTAGGAGTGGTAGATCGACCGATAGGACTGCAACATCTGATCCCGTCGATAGTATCGGAAGACTCGCTCTCGCCCCGCTTCCCCACGTCGTTTGCGCTCTTCCGGATTCTTGTAGAGTGCGATGACCGCTTCAGCGGTTTGGCGGGCGTTACCGACCCAGGTCACCGTTCCCGCCGGGCCCAACTCCCGGTCCTCGGCGGAACGTCCGTGGATGATTTCCCGACAGGCACCCACGTCTGTCGCCACTGCCGGCAAAGCGCTGCAGAAACCCTCCAGTAGAACAAGGGGCTGCCCCTCGGAAATACTGGTGAGTACCTGAACATCCAAACAGGGGTACCACGATCTTACGTCGACCCGCTCCGTAAAAGTGATCACATCCCCCAGGCCCAGAGCCTCCACCATGGTGTTACACTCGTTAAAATAGTTCTCATCTTCGTCCGTGGGCCCAAGTATGTAGACTTCCAGCCGATCGATGTTGGCGTTCATGAATCGGACCGACTTGATGAAAGTCTTGATATCCTTGATGGGCACAACCCGGCCGACCAAACCCACCCGAAACACTTTCGGGTCCTTGGGTAAGGCCCGTTCCGGATGTTCCGTAAAACGAGTGACATCAACGCCGTTTGGAATGATCTCGATCTTCTCTTCCGGGGCACCGAATTCCACTTCCTTCTGCAGGTTGCCTTGAAAGAGGGTGTAGATCCGGTCGGTGTGCTGATAACACAGTTTCCCCAAGGCCAAAAAGAGGTTGATCCAGATCTCCTTGAAGGTCCCCAGGCCCACTTCCAACGCTCCGCGCCGGGGGGCGTCCACGTAGATCCAATCGGCTTGAGAGATTTCGATACGGCGCTCATTCACGTAGAGTCCGTGTTCGGTGGTGATGAAAGGCACTTTGTAACGCATGGAGGCCACCGTTGCCAAAAGACCGGACCACCCGGTAGTGACGGTGTGATACAGCCGAGCCTTGGGAATCTCCGCCAGACACAGTTTAAAGAGGGGGAGAAAAGCATAACGCCAGGACCAGAAAAAGTCGTTAAAGGAGGCCTTTGGAAAGTAGGAGCGGTACGCATCGGTGAGCACTTCCCAGGCTTGGTAGCTGTTGGCTAACTCTCGCACGGTGAGGGTGGGCTCCCGGTCGCCGTCCGGGCTCAGGTGGCGAAAGGCTTGTTTGAACCCTACCGCTTCCCCTCGCAGCACGCCTTTCACGAAGGGCGTCACCTCCTGCCAGGCAGCCGCTTGAAAAGGGGTACGACTCTGAGGCTTAAACACGATGTCGTAAAGGGGCACGACCACCAGATCAAGGACATTTTCCGGCATCTCATAGCGAAACTTCATGGCGTCTTTCTCGCTTGGCGCCAAGTAAACGATCCCAAACTTAAGCTCCGGCATTCCCACAATCAAACTGTGAATCCAACTGGATACACCACCCGGCACAAACGGGTAGGTCCCCTCGCACAGAAAAACGACATCAAGCACTCTCGTTACCTCCGAACCAGAAGTGAGATAGGTCGAAGACCGGCCCGTGGGCTGAAGTACGTTTGCGAGGCAGGTGCACGGCCCATGAATTTTCCAAGGCTGTTTTGCGGGCTTCTTGGAGCGCCGCCACCTCTCCATCGAGAGCCTTTTCGTACAGACTGTGGAGTACCAGCAGCTGAGCCTGCAGTAAAGAAGGTTCCTTTTTCAAGACCTGGCGAGCCACCGCTCCGGCGTGCTGTACCAGATCTTGTTTGGCCAGGAGTTGGGCGAAATCTGACCCGAGTTCCGCGTTGTTCGGATAACTGAGCATGGCCTCGAAGAGATGGCTGAGGGTGAGTTCCCAGTAATAATCGGTCAAACTTTCGTCCAGCAGTCCGCTCTCGATGTAGTCGATATGGAGCTGCGCCATCTGCACTCGCAGTTGAGGGTCGTTGGGAGATTCTTTGATTTCCTGAGCTAGCCCGAAAACCTCTCCGGCGAACTTTTTCTCCATCTTGTCCAGGATGGAGAGTGCGTACTGATAAACCTCCGGGCGAGGGTCGGCGGACACTTCACGAATCATCTGAATATCCGACTTGGCTCCTCGCTCCCGTAACCGGTTTACGATGGCGATGGCGGTG
>Ga0310345_10006652_pt1 | contig 10062 bp, 5 predicted proteins | sample HC15DNA20500_MG_FD_204667 | JGI IMG/M metagenome (GOLD analysis project Ga0310345, IMG submission 204667) | Marine microbial communities from station ALOHA, North Pacific Subtropical Gyre - HC15-DNA-20-500_MG | ecosystem: Environmental > Aquatic > Marine > Oceanic | place: Pacific Ocean: North... | reverse complement strand
TTTTCCTTTCGTCGCAGGGTAGGTTTTTTCAATAAACGGCAGGACGATCCTGGTGAGATAGGATTCCTGGCGGATGCGTGGATCGTCCGGGTGGTCGGCGTACCAGGGTAGATGCGAAAAGGTCGGAGCAACGCAGATCAGCCCGTACTGGTCGTGCAGTCCTGCCCGGCGGACGGTCTCCAGGCCGTTTCCCCAGCGCTCTCCGTCGAGCGCCTCGACCGGAAGAACATAGAGGACCCTGTAGAGGCGGCTTTTCTCGATCTTCGATGGAAGGAGAATCCTGATCTTCGTGGTGCCCGCCTGGTAGGCGGACTTCACCGTGTGAAGAATGAAAGGGCCATCGCGTCCGGCGGCTGAGAATTCCGGTCGATCCCGGTCAGCTCCAGAGCCCGGGATCTGCTGGAGGAGGAATAGGGCCAGTGGGAGGATGTAGCGCAGCGACATGGTTCTCGATCATGGTTGGGGCGGCAGGTCAATTCTCCGACCGACACCGGGCCTTTGCTCGAGGAAAACCCGCATAAACACGTTGTTTCAGGTACCCTGTCGGTTCGTTTTCAGTGTAGCCCAAATTGAGTCGGGGCCTTACTATTGTATTGGGGCAAATCAATACACACATTGGCGAATGACCGCGGAGTTTCAATTGGCTGGTCAAAGAAGCGAAGGTAAGCTCGGAAGTGGCCGCTCAAGCCGTTTTTTCGGTTTCTTGACGGTCCTGTTCCTGGGCCTGTGGACCCAGGCCGCGGGGTACTGCTCGGTAGTCATCAACGAGGTTCATTACAATCCCCCGGCTCCGGATGGAAGAGATCTCGAGTTCATCGAGCTTTACAATTCCGGGCCCGTGGCGGTTTCGCTCGAGGGCTGGAAGCTCGAGGGGGGTGTCTATTTTGAATTCCCCGCCGGTTCAGCCATCGAGGCCTCCGGCTTCGTCGTTATTTGCCGTGACAGGAATTACTTCGCCGGCAGCTTCAACCTGGAGGAATCCGATCTCCTCGGTGACTTTGACGGGACCCTCGACAATGACGGGGACAACGTGCTGCTGCTCGATGGGATGAATGCCGTCGTCGATGTCTTGAAGTACGATGACAGGCTCCCCTGGCCGGCGGGATCGGGCTCGGTCGATGGGGGAGGAGCCTCGCTCGAGCGTGTGTGTGTGTCGGCCGCGTCGAATCTTCCCACCAATTGGTCCGTCGCGACGGCGAATACCCCGACGCCTCTGGCCGCCAATTCCAGGCTCGAATGTCCTCCGACTCCAGTGTCCGTGGCGGATGTCGTCATCAACGAGATTCACTACCATCCCGCGGGCGACTCCGAGCACCTCGAGGAGTTCGTCGAGCTCTACAATCATGGCCAGCAGGCGGTTGACCTGGGAGGTTGGAGCTTCACCGGAATAGAATTCGTTATTCCTCAGGGAACGATTCTCGGAGCGGGAGATTACGTGGTGGTCTGCCGTAACGCTGAGCATATCAGCAACGCCTACGGCGTGGCGAACGTCCTGGGTGACTTCGCCGGACAACTTTCCAACAGCGGAGAGAGAATCTCGCTGCTGGACGGTGATGGCGTGTTCGTGGACGCGGTACGCTACTCCGACGGTGGAGAGTGGCCCTGGGAAGCCGATGGAGAGGGGCGCAGTCTCGAGAAGTTCACGGCCGGCGCCGACAGCGGGGATCCTGCCAGCTGGACCAGCAGCGCGATCAGCCCTGGTGATTTCACCACGGTATCCATGGTCGGCCCGCTTGGCAGGCTGGTTATCCAGCGGCTTCTTATCGCGATTAACGGTGGTGGAGAGTTCGTTATCGACAATGTCCGCCTGCGTTCGATCGCGAATCCGGACCTGGACCTGATCGTGAATGGTGATTTCGAGGCCGGAGCCGAGGGGTGGGATATTCGCGGCAACGCGGAGGCCTCCATCGTGGTGGACGGACTTGGTGTCGATGGCAGCCGCGGGCTTCGCCTGTTGACCCAGGCCTCCTGCGGCGAGGGATGCTTCTCCTGTTCTTCGAGAGACACCGTCGCCCAGTCTTTCAGGCCGGACAGCGAACTGGACCGCGAGGCGGATTACAGGCTCTCCTTCGATTTCAAGTACATCGAGGGTGACTCCAACCTGTCTCTGAGGCTCCTGCGCGGAGTGGAAATCTGTCTCAACGAGAAGCTCGTGAGCCCCGGGGTGGCTAATTCAGCCCGGGTGGATACGCTTCCTCCCTTCATCTCGAATCACGGGAGGTATCCCCGGGAGCCCACCTCGGAGGATCACACCTGGATTTCCGCCAGGGTGCGCACCCCCGGCGATCTGGCCCTCGAGTCGGTCGAATTGAATTACATGGCGGGCGAGAATGATCCAGTCACCCTGCAGATGTTCGATGATGGACAGCATGGCGATGGTTTCGCCCTTGACGGCGTCTACGGGGTGGAGATTCCCTCCCTCTTTGAGCACAACACCGAGGTCTATTACCGGGTTGTGGCCAGGGCCGCGGATGGAAGTGTCGGGGCCGGGCCCCGCTCCCATAGCGGAACCCGTATGGTCAAGCGGGAGTTGCACGGGTTCTACGTCAATGATGAGCAGCCTGACACCGGCCTTCCGGTCTATCACATCCTGATACCGGGGGTGAATGCCGCCAATCCCCGGGCCATCAACGCCGTGCTGAATTGCGATAATCTGCGACCGGGTTCGTTTGTCTATCGCGGCGACATCTATCCCGAGGTGGGAATGCGATTCCGGGGCAATACCGCCTGCATACTCGATAAGAGAAACCTCAAGTTCCGGTTCAACAGGGGGCGGTATTTCAAGGGCCTGAGAAAGCTCAATCTCCAGGGTCTGTGGACCGACAAGTCGTTGATCCGCGAACACCTCGCCTGGGACTTCATTCGCCAGCTCGGTATTCCCTACTGCGAGACAGAGTATGTCAGGGTTCATTTCAATGGCCGCTATCACGGGCTTTTCCTTTCGCTCGAGCATCCTGACAGCAGGTTCCTCGAGAGAAACGGCTTCGAGGGAGACGACTGCCTCTACAAGGCCAAGCAGCCGCCGCGCGATGGCGGGACACCGATCGGGGTCGCTTCCCATAGCCGGGTTTCGGATTACGCGGCCTATTGGGAGCAGGAGACCTGCGAAAACGAGGACTTCACCGCCCTGGCCGATTTCGTCGGTGATATGCATCTCGACGGGGTGGGGGGATCCTCGGCGGCGTTCTTCCAGGAGCGCAGCATGCCGGAGCAACTCATCGGCTACCAGTTGAGCCAGACGGTGCTCAACAATATCGACAGCTTCGCAAAGAACCACTTCCTGTGCTGGAACAGGGAGTCCGACAAGTGGACGCTTCTCACCTGGGATATGGATCTGGTGTTCGGAAAGAATTTTGATCCGGATGTTCGCCCGGTGGGAACCATCAACGATTGTATGCTCAGTCCGGGCCGCGATCTGAACCCCTGGTTTTCGACCTCGGTTCGGGGCAATTCCCGCCTGCACCACTTCATGGAATTCTTTTTCAGCGCATCGGATGGCTATTACCAGCGTGCCTATCTCATCAGGCTTTGGGACCTTCTGCAGGAGAAGTACACCACTGAAGAATACGATTCGGTTATCGAGGACCTCGAGTTGCTGCTTGCCCGGGAGCAGAGCCTCGATTTCGGTCGATGGGGCCGTTCCACGGTCAATTGCGCCGCCGATTGCGGGACCAGGTGCGCCAATCTGCAGACCATGGTCGGTAATACGGCCGAGGTGAGGACCCAGCTGCGATTGCACAGGAATTACCTCGGCCAGTATATCTCGCGCTGGCATGCGGACGTCCGCAATCACGACCGGTTGAAGATAACCGAGATCATGTACCGTCCCTACAGCATCGGCTCCGAGCTGGAGTACATCGAGCTGCTGAACACCAGCGCCAGGGAGATCGACATCTCCGAGTGGGTCATCACCGGCGGTGTGAACTTCGTTTTCCCCCGTGGAACCACGGTGCCGCAGGATGGGATGGTGGTGGTGGTCCGGGACAGGGATGCGTTTCTCGAGCGGTATCCGGGTGTCCTGAACTCAGCCCAGGTTTTCGGTGATTACCAGGGTGCGCTCGACAACGGAGGCGATGAGCTTCGGCTTATGGATGCGGGTCCCGGCTATCCCGCGACGATAGATTACGTGAAATACGGGGATGGAGGCTCCTGGCCCGAGGTCAGGGCGGGCCATTCTATCGAGATGATCGAGGTGCTGGCCGATCTCGACAATGATCACGGCGAGCGCTGGAGAGCTTCGCAGCGGCGTGGAGGCTCACCAGGAACGGAGGGTGACGAGCCGCTGTTCATCCGTGGCGATACCAATGGCGACACCAGCGTCAATCTCTCCGATGCGGTCGGGATCCTGCTCTACCTGTTCCTTGGAGAGGAGGCTCCGGTCTGCCTGGACTCGGCGGATGCCGATGACGACTCGAACGTCAACCTCACCGATGCGACCTTTATCCTCAATTATCTTTTCCTTGGCGGGCCTGCGCTGCCCGAGCCCTTCCCGCTTTCCGGGGTGGATCCGACCGAGGACAATCTCTCCTGCGGTTTATAGGAGAGGAGACCCCTGTTGAAGCGAGCCCGGACCTATTCGTCGCGACAGACCGGGAAGGGCGCTGATGGCGTTCCCCGCCTGCTGGTGAGCGTGAGATCGGCAGAGGAGGCGCTCGAGGCGCTCGAGGGCGGCGCCGACATCATCGATATCAAGGAGCCTGGAGCGGGCTCTCTCGGTGAGGCGGACGCGCATGCGCGGCAGGCCGTGGTTCGCTCGGTGGCTGGCGCGGCGCCCATCAGCGCGGCCCTGGGTGAGCTGCGGACCCGGGGCCGGGACTGGACGCTGGAGCATCAGCGCGGGATCTCGCTCTACAAGCTGGGACTCAGCCATATCCGGGAAGAGGACTGGAGAGGGATGCTCGAGCGGGCGCGCGGTCTTGTCCGCGCGGCGAGCGGGGAGGAGGCGGATCTCGTGGCCGTGGCCTACGCTGACTGGGAGCGGGCCTCTTCTCCTGAGCCGGAGAGCCTGCTGGAGTACGCCATCGAGAGAGGGTTCTCTCATTTTCTCATCGACACCTGGGACAAGGAGGCGGGGGCTCTCCCGGTCCATGTCGGCTGGAGTGAAATCGCTGTCCTCGCAGGAAGGGCCAGGTGCAGAGATGTCCGTTTCGTGGTCGCCGGCAAGCTCACGGCCGAACAGCTCCCGGCGGCGGCCGCCGCCGGCGTCGATGTCATTGCCGTACGCGGCGCAGCGACAGCCGGCGCGCGTACCGCGAGCGTCGAGCGGCGGGCGGTCAGGAAGCTGCGCCGCTGTCTTCGCGAAGTCCTCAGGACTGGGTAGAGAGGCTGTAGAGGATGCTTTCCTCAAGGTTATCTGCCCGCAGGTTGACCGCTACGACCCGTTGGACGTCCCTGGCCGCGGTCGGGAAGTACTCGTCAACCATGCCGAGCTCCGCGGCTTCGGTCATGGACATGCGCTCAGGGAAGGTGGTCGATTTCAGCAGGATGAGCTCCCGGGCCCTGAAGACCCTCGCCATGCGGGCGGCGATCGAGTCGCTGGTGACCCTCCAGCGCCGCGGCAGGGAGTCGATGCTTCCTTCGTCGAGCTCGGTGATGAACTGGTAGGGGTCGAAGACAGGTAGCTTGCCCGCCTTCCACAGGGGCTCGATGGATTCCACCGAATCGGCGAGCTCCAGTCCGGGCACCGCCTTCTCGACGACCCGCGCGGTGATGGAGAGCGTGCGCAGGGCGAGCCAATGGGATCTCGCCTCCCCGAGATTGTAGATGTGGTCCCATTTCCTGACCTGGTCCACCATCCCGCCGCCGCCGCAGATCAGGATTGAGCAGCTCCTGCTGAAGTCGCCGATGAAATTCGTCAGGCGGCTGCGGAGATCCGGGAGCCCAAGCAGGCTGCCGCCCAGCTTGATAATCGATTCAGGTGTGGGTAGGTTTTCAGTGAGCATTTCAGTGAGGCGGCAATTTTCGGTTTTCTTTTCGGATAATTCAATTTTCATTAATCGCTTTCCGTTAAAAGAAGAATCGGATTCTACAGGTATGCAGATAATTCCAGTCCTGGATCTCAAGGGAGGCCTCGTTGTGCGGGGTGTCGCCGGCAAGAGAGACCTCTACAAGCCGGTCGAAAGCGAGCTGTGCTCATCGGCTGAACCCGCCGAGGTGGCCGTCTCCCTGCGGAGTGAGCTGGGTCTCGGACGCATGTACCTCGCCGACCTCGACGCGATCACCGGGGGGGAGGCGGACCTGGAGACCTGCGCCTCGCTGGAGGAGCTCGGCTTCGAGCTCATGATCGATGCAGGCATCCGTTCCATCGCCGGGGCCCGGCAGCTTACCCGGCGGCTCGATGGCGAGGTCATCGCCGCGCTTGAGACGCTTCCCGGTCCCCGCCTCCTCTCGGAGCTGGTTGGGGAGCTCGGCGCGCAGAGGGTGATCTTCAGCCTGGACCTGGCGGCCGGAAAGCCGCTGAGTGGAGGGGGAGACTGGCCCGCCACCGTTGATGAGATCGCTTCCGCGGCGGTCTCAGCGGGAATCGAGCGCATGATCCTGCTCGATCTCGCCGCCGTGGGGATCGGTGGGGGGCCGGCGCACCTCGACAGGTGCCTCGCCTGGAAGGACCGCTTTGAAGGGCTCGAGCTGGTCACGGGCGGGGGAGTGAGAGACCTCGATGACCTGCTGTCGTTGCGGGCGGCGGGAGTCGATGGCGTCCTGATCGCCTCAGCTCTCCATGATGGCCGCATAGGCCCGGGAGAGCTCGGCCGGCTTGCTGTGGACTGAGCTTGGGGCGGAGTTCAGAAGCCGGTCGAGAGGCCGATGAAGATTCCGCTGCCGTCCCCGGCGCTGCCATCACCCCGGCCCAGGGGAAAACTGCCCTCGAAAAAGAGCTCGGTATCGTTTCCGAGGTGCAGCGAGAAGCCGGGGCGCAGGGCGAGCTCCCAGGAGCTCGCGGCAAGGTCGGCGGCCGTGAGTCCGCTGTCCCTGCGGTCGGCAAGCCAGAGGGTCGCTCCCGCCCGCAGGTGAAGCGAGACGCAGCCATGCCTCTCGCTATAGCCTAGCAGGCTCTCCCAGCGGTCTCCGGGGCGTCGGCCGAGGTGGTCATCGAGCGTCGTGGTATAGAGCGTCTGCGCGCTGAGCGTCCTGGCGGTATTCCAGGTGAACTCGATGGCTCCACCCGCCCCGGGCCGCCAGACGCCGGAGCCGGAGGCGAAGGCGAAGGGCTCGTCGTCGGAGGCATTCGCGCTCGGGGCCTGGAATTCGAGCCGGGGAATCAGCCGCAGGGCATTTCCCTCGAGCCTGTCGGAGTTCAGCGTAAAGATCTTTTCGACACCCAGCTTCAGGTCGAGGGGGTCCTCTTTCCTGTGTCGCTCACCATCGAGCTCCCACGATACGCTCCTGTATCCAAGCTGGAGGTCGAGCCGCAGGTCACCCGGGATTTCCGCGCTCAGCCGGGCGCCGCTGTCCTGGAGGTCTCCGCGCGCTCGGGAAGCTCCTCTCACCCGGTCGCGCCAGGCGGTGTAGACATCGATCCGCAGGCTCTCGCGGATGGAATTGCCGACCAGGGCCTGGAAGCTTCGGCTCTGCGGCAGCGTCGGATCGAGGGAGAGCCCGAGCGCCACCTCTTCAGCCGTGGAGGCCTCCTGGAGCAGTTGTTTCCTCTCTTCCTCCCCGAGCTCGCGGCCCGGCCAGCTGATACGGTGCAGGGCCGCGGGAGACAGTGGCGGGCCGGTACGAGCCTTTTCTTCCCCATCCCAGAGCGCGTCCAGCAGAGCGGCTGAGCTCTCGACGAGATGCGGTCCGTGGGAGGAGCCGCCGAGGGCGACGATCGAGCTGGCATCGAGCTTGCTGCGGGCATGGTAGGCCTGGGCCAGGGCATAGCCGGCGTAATCACCGCAATGCGAGGCCACCAGGGTGAAGGGGGCCGGGCTGTTCCTCTTGACCTGGAGCCCGAGCCGGCCAGAGAGTTCGCTGGCGGTGGCGAGGATCGCCGCATCGCCGATACGAACTCCCTGCAGTGGAAACCTTCCCGGCCAGTCGATGAGTGAGTTGAATAACCAGTCGATGGGGAAGAGCAGGTCGGGAACCAGGTTGAAATTGATATCGGGAAGTTTAAAGGAGGCGGTCAGGGAGGCGAGCCGGATCTCGGCCTCCACCGGGATGCTGTCGTAGACCCCGGCGATGGCCCGGTGAAGGCGTCCGGCGATTTTTTCGGCGAGCTCCTCCCGTTTCCACTCGGGGTCGCGCCGGTCGAATCCGGCGTTGAGATCTCCGAGCGCTCCCTGCAGGAAGAAGCCGAAGCCGTAGTCGGTGTCGAGCTTTCCGGCGAGCAGGCCGGGGTAATCCGGCGACAGCATCGCGTCGTTGGGTTCGAGGATCGGGTGGCCGGCGAAGTTCACCAGCAGCGCCAGGGGTTTTCCCGCCGGGCCGGTGATCTTGATGAGGGCGAGCTCGGGATCGGTCGTTTCGCCGTGGCGGCGGTTGTAGTTGGCGTCCTCAACGAAGGTCCGTCCGCAGCCCAGCCTGGCGTCCCGCAGCGAGCTGTCGGCTTTTGAGATGGCCCCGGCGATCCGGGCGGCGAGATGATCGGCCCACTCCGGATCGTATTCACCAAGCATGTAGAACTCAAAGAGGGGATCATCCACGAAGCCTCCGACGCTGGTGTGGGTGTGGGTGGCGGAGAGCATCACCCCATCGAAGCGCGAGCCGCTGCCGGAGAGCTTGCCCAGCACTGCCTCTCTCAATCCCCTGTGCATGATGAGAAGATCGCAGGAGACGAGGGCGAGCCGGGTCGCGCCGTTGTCGAGTACCAGCGCCCGGGCGTATACCGGCTGGCGTACTCCCCGGGCCCTGGGCGGGGATGGCCCGTAGCTCGCCATCTGAACGGGGCCGCTCCAACCCTCGAGCAGATCCATGCGCGCGGTTCCGGCGCGCAGGGGGCCCCTGGTCAGTACGCGGTTGCCCGCGAGCAGGGGATAGTCCAGCAGGAAATTTTTCTCCAGGCCGAGGATACGGGACTCATCGCGAAGGAGTGGAGGGTTGTCGATGAAGTCCCGGAAGAGCTCGGGACGGAAGACCTCGATATACCTGTGGACGTTGGGCCAGGCCGGGGGAATATGGCGGTACATCAGGGTCTCACGCGTCAGGGTCTCCCGGTCCCGGGCTCCCTGGAAGAGCATGCGCCAGGCCCCGACCATCATCCCCGTCCTGTCCGCTCCGGCCATGCAGTGGATGAGTATGGAGGCGCCCTCCCTCCGCGCCTGCTGGGTGATCCTGATCATCTCGAGAACCTGCCTGGGCGTGGGGGGGCGGCTGGCCGACATGGGTAGGCTGATGAGCTCGCCGCCGATCGATTTCATGAAGGCTGCGTTTTCAGGATTGGCGGTGCCGCGAAGGTTGAGAACGTATTTCAGGTCGACCCGTTTCACCAGGAACTTCAACAGCGTCCGGCTCGGATTTGCGGAGCGGTAGAGAAGGCCGGGCTCGACCTCGCCGAGGTTTTCTATCGCGAAGCGCAGACGCTCTAATCCGGAGAGTGACGCCGGCGGGTCATCGTGGAGTGTTTTCCGCCCGGGGGGGGCCTTCACGAGGGCGTTGCAGGCCGTCAGCGTGATGGTGATCAGCACCGGTGCCAGGCAGCGAGTGAGCCGGGCGGCGGACCCCGGCGTTCTGGAGGTCGATTTCGGGAATGATTCTGTTCTCATTATCGAGGTTCGGGATCCTTGCGCTCGAGGTGTTATCGGGGATACGATCCCGTCTTCCCGGGGCTCGGACGGTTCTCAGCGACCGCACCACGAGCGCCGCTTGTCTGTGTGAATCGAAAACAGGATAAAGGAAAGTTCATGAAATTAGTATGGAAGGCATTTTCCGCGATGACCCGTGGAATTCCCGTTCTGCTGACCTGCCTGGCTCCCCTCATCTGCTCCGCCGATGAGGGGATGTGGCTTTTCAGCCGGCTTCCTCTCGATCAGCTCGAAAAAAAATACGGTTTCAAGCCCGATGGGAAGTGGGCACGTCACGTCATGCGTTCCTCCACGAGGATCTCCACCGGCGGCTCCGGCTCCGTGGTGTCGGCGA
>Ga0310345_10006651_pt1 | contig 10063 bp, 7 predicted proteins | sample HC15DNA20500_MG_FD_204667 | JGI IMG/M metagenome (GOLD analysis project Ga0310345, IMG submission 204667) | Marine microbial communities from station ALOHA, North Pacific Subtropical Gyre - HC15-DNA-20-500_MG | ecosystem: Environmental > Aquatic > Marine > Oceanic | place: Pacific Ocean: North... | reverse complement strand
ACTGTCACGCAGCACCCATAGCAGCGGCGTCGAGGAATCGATGTCCTCTACCACCTGCTCCTTACCGTTGACTGAAAGTCGAAGCGTAGGCATGGTTTCAACCTCCTGAGGGCTAGAGATTAGGTTCCGCTCTCAAACAGGTCATCCGCCTTGAGAGGTATTTCTATTCTAGCGTCGTTTACTCAAACAGGAAAGTAAAGAGTCCGACAAAATGTTCTCTGTTGCCATCGGCCTTCACCACCAAGACACAGAGAAGAAATTTTTTCCTTGTTTTGTCTCTCCAAATATAAGCCGACACAATTAGGAGCTGTGAAGTTAAGCAGGGCGCACAGTCGTGCGCCTCTACTAGCCATCATTCGGCCTACGTCCGGTTTCGTGGGTTGTTTGCCTGAGCGGCTTCCGGAATCGGCGCGGGAATTCATTCTTCTTTTCGTGAAACCTGAAACGTAGAACGTGAAACGCGCTGGTCGAAGACCAGCGGTTCCGGCCCCTGCTTCCCTATCCTTTTTATCGGTCTGTCCAGGTTTTCTTTGCCGCCACGAAAATCATCGCCAGGCCGAGTAAAGAAACACACCCAAAGACGATTCTGGAAACAATGACGTTGGTGCCCCGGGAGATGAAGGGCCAGTCGCCGGAGAACTGCTCGCTAGCTCCAAACACGGCTATCCAGGCGCTGATGACGGTCATGGAAATGACCAGAGTTCCGGCGGACCAGGTTGCGATGGTGCCTTTTGGGCTGGCGTTGATGGCCAGACCGCCGCTCAAAAAGAGCAGGCCGCACAGCACCAGGATCCAATCGGGAGAGTGAATCAGGTCTTCGTCGATCGGGATAACGTCCATGACGATCAACTCGATTACGCTACCTGCAAAAATCGAAAGTATGCCGCCCAACCTGCGTCCCGTAGAGTGTTTCATGTGGATCCCGTGGCCTCAGCGCCACTGGTTGCTTTCCGGTTCATGATCGTACCCTGGTGATCAAAACCTGCACTCGCAACAAGAGAAACGACCACAGGAAACTTCCCCCAACGACTACTCCACTGGTGAGTAGCGCGCTGCCCCAGGACGTGCGAGTGGTCGCCTGCTGCCCGGCCAATCAGCAGCTGGTAGAAGACCAGGCCGCCAACCAAGAACAGGGGCGGGACAATCAGGAGCAAGATCATTTACCTATTATCCCATGGAGGGGAGGTGGGGAATGAGCTGACCGCTGACCAACAGACCAGAAGAATTTAGAATTCAGAAGGTTGAGTCCGGAGTGTGGGAGGCGCCTCAGTGCGCCGATTCCGAATGCCGCTCAAGCCTGATTTTCTCACACCAGGTCGTGACGAAGCGGCGGCAGGGCCGGTCAGACAAGGCGCACGAGAGGAGGCCCCCGGAGGCGTACGGTACGGTACGCTTAGGAGGCCGAACGAATGCAACACAGTCAGGGCGGATCATGGCGACGATGCAGTAGAGCGGGTGTGAGAGAGTCGGGCCAAAAAGCGGCCGCTAACAAGACCGTGCCAACGGACCGAAGGGCACACGAAGGCACGAGCGCACGAAAACACACAAGCGCGATTGCACGAGTCAGCGAAGCGGACTGCGGCCCTACTGAATGGACGTTTCGTCGAAGAGGATCTTGCCGCTTAGACCCGTCATGACGGCCTTGAGCCGGAGAATTTCATCCACCGGGATGGTGAAAAAATCCTGATCCAGAACGGTGAAGTCGGCGAATTTTCCCGGCTCAAGAGTTCCGATGGTGTCTTCCGCCAGCATGTACTCCGAGGCCCAGGTGGTGGCCATCTTCAGCGCTGTCACCCGGTCGACGGCTTCTTCGGGAAGGAGGGTGACCGACTCGGGATAGTTCCTGTTGATGGCCGTTCGGCGAGTCACCAGGACGTGAATCGGGGCCCAGAAGTCCATTCCGGCACTCTCGAAGGTCACGCGAATCCCCTGATCAATCCAGCTCTTGATGGGCATGGCGAACGGTCTCAGTTGCTCCCCGTAGTCACCGATCAGCTTGGGAACCTCCGAGAGGTAGGAAGTGTTGACGTTCAGGATGATTCCATACTTCTTGATGCCCGCCATCACCTCGGGAAGGTTGCCAAGAACCTGGTTGTGTTCCAGTGTGGGCCGCAGGCTCCTGATGTACTCGACCGAATAATTTCCCTCTCGAGCCGCTTCCTCCAGCATCTGCAGGTACAGGCGGCCGCCGTGGCTGGAGGTTGCGTGCACCCCCACCGGCCGCCAGCCGTTGATGATGGCGGCTTTCAGCGAAATCCAGGTCTTCAGCCCCGGGTCCGGGCATCGTTCCCGGGCCTTGATGTCCGGCGGAGCCGGCACATCATCCCCCAGACAGACGTTGTTCTGGGTCGAGTCCCATTGCTCATGGCACATCCCGTTGAGCCACATCATCTCTCCGCCGTTCTTGTGATTGGTCCAGGGAGCGCCGTAAGCCCGATAGAACTCCTGGATCGACTTGCGACCGAAGAGGTTTCCCCGCTGGGATTCGATGTAGTAGGCCAGGCGGTGGGGAAGCCGGTTCTCCCGATTCAACAGACTGAAGGCGGCAATGGTCCTGGGGTAGAGCAGGCGGGTGGCCACGGTGGTGATGCCGTTCTGGATGATATCAAGCCCCTGCAGGCGCATCACTTCCGCCAGATCTGCCAGGGGTTTGTCCTTCCACCAGTACTCGAAAGTGAGGGCGCCCTGTTCCGGTACCGCAAAGTAGCCGTTCATTGCCGCGCCCGGTCCGGTCTCCAGATTGGTACTCTCCTCCCAGTCCTCGAACTCCTGTTTGAATTCTTCGATGGCCGGCTGGTTGAAATATCCACCGATGCCGCCCGAGACCATCATGGGATGATCGGGCGTGACAGCATCCAGCTGGCGGCGGTTGAGTTTTCCCATGAACAACCAGGAACGAACCGTGCCCGGCGGGCTTTCCGGATTCTGATCCACAAAAACACTCACCCATTTTCCTTTTGGGATGTCCTGGGTTCGAAGGGCGTTCACCACGGTATCTCGAAGTTTTTTGGCGGTGGCCTCCGCAGTGGTGTCAGCCAGGACGTTGAGCTTGATACTGGGGTCGGTGAGGCCGAACTGAGGTCCATACCTGCGGGCGGCGGAGGTGAACATATGGTAATGGGTGGCGATCAGACCCGGGATGAGGGTCCGGTTCCCCAGGTCCACGATCCGGGTCCGGGGCCCCGCCAGTTCCCGCATCTCATCGACGCTGCCCAGGGCCATGATCCTGCTGTTCTTGATGGCCATGGCGGCATAGACGTTCCCGGGAGTGTTGGGAACACTGCTGCGATCATCCATGCTCACGATCTTCCCGTTGACCAGGACGGTGTCCGCCCAACCCATCTGGTCCACCAGTTCGGGACGACTCTGGGCCAGCCCGGAACCGGATAGCAACAAGCCCAGTACCACAAAGGTGGTCAGGGTTACGGATCTGTATTTTTCTGGTGATGTCATTTTGCCTCCCCCTGTTCAGTCGGTAAACCGGAATGTGAATTGAGTATAACCAAGGGTCGATCGAGAAAAAAGGGTGGGGGGACTTTCCGGAGGCCGCTCATTCCATGGCGTGGCCGGGGATTCGAAAGACGTTCACTCCCACCCATTTTGTAAAGCTGGTTGTTGGCCTGACACACTCGAATTTCAGTGGAGCCGTAAAATTTGTCAAACCTTGGGAGATAAGGTGTTTACAGCGATCTTGACTTCTGGGTGAGGCCCTCATATACTCCCGCCGAAAATCGAATCGAGACACTTAGGAAAGGTAATCTTATGAAAACATACAACACCGTAAAAATCGAAAAAGAGGGCGGCATTACCTGGGTGATTTTAAACCGTCCGGAGAAGCGCAACTGCATGAGTCCGGAACTTCACTTCGAGATGGTGGATGTCCTGATCGAACTGGAGTCTGACCCCGAAACGCGGGTTCTGATCCTGACCGGAGAGGGGGAGAGCTGGTGTGCCGGCCAGGACCTGAAGGCCTTCTTTCGCGAACTGGATGGCAAGCCTGCCGAACGGCGCCGTGCCGAGTGGGCCACCCACGAGTGGCGCTGGCGTCACCTGTTGACCTTCCCCGTGCCCACCATTGCCATGGTCAATGGATACTGTTTTGGAGGCGGGTTCACCCAGTTGGTTGCCTGTGATATCGCCATTGCTGCTGAAGAGGCCACCTTCGGCCTGAGTGAGATCAATTTCGGCATCTTCCCGGGTGGAATTGTCAGTCGCGTGATAGCAGATGCCATGAGCTATCGGGATGCCCTTTACTACTCCCTGACGGGTGACACCTTTGACGGCAAACAGGCGGCCGAGATGAGGCTGGTCAACTACGCGGTTCCCCTGGACAAACTGCGCGATGAAACCGTGAAGCTGGCCAACAAGTTGATCGACAAGAATCCGGCGGCGCTGCGGGCTACCAAGGAAGTTTTCAAAACCTGCCGCAATATGGATTACACACATGCCGAGGAGTACATCGGCGCCAAGCTGGTCGCTTTGCGGGCCACCGATCCCGAGAAAGGTCGGGACGAGGGAATCAAGCAGTTCATTGACGATAAGACCTACCGTCCCGGTTTAGAAAGCTACCAGCGCAAGGAATAGCCCGATGGACTTCCACCTGTCTGAAGAACTGGAGTTGCTGAAGGAGACGGTTCGCCGCTTCGTGGACGAGGAATTGATTCCCCGGGAGGCGGAGTTCCATCCCGAAGCCGATCCCATGCCGGAGGAGATGCTTCGAACTTTGCAGGAAAAGGCCAGGTCGATCGACCTATGGCTCCTGGATGTCCCCAAGGAATATGGGGGCATGGACCTGGATCTGCTGACCCGTTGTGTGATTTTCGAGGAAGTGGGCCGGACCATCGTGATTCCCTACCGCATGAATGAGGTTTTCGGTCCTGAAGTAAGGCCTCCGCTTTTTTACTGCAACGATGAGCAGAAGGAGAGATACCTTTACCCGGTGCTCAAGGGCGAGAAGCGAATGTGCTTTGCCCTGACCGAACCCGATGCGGGATCCGATCCGGCCGGCATGCAAACCCGTGCCGTCCAGGATGGGGATGACTACATTATCAATGGCACCAAGCGCTTCATCAGTGGCGCCGGATACTCGGACTTCATCCAGGTCATGGCCCTGACCGATGCGGAGAAACGAGCCCGGGGAGGCATCACCTCCTTTTTGGTGGACGTGGATACCCCGGGAGTCACCCTATCGCGGCGGCAGCCCACCATGATGGGAGATTCTCCCTGGGAAATTGTCTTTGAAGATGTCCGGGTTTCCGAAACCAATGTACTGGGCAATGTGGGCGATGGGTTCAAGCTGGCTCAGGAGTGGCTCACCGATGGCCGAGTGCGCTGCCATGGAGCTCAGAGCGTCGGAATGGCTCAGCGCGCGCTGGATCTCATGATGGACTATGCCCTGGATCGTATGACCTTCGGCAAGCCGCTGGCGGAGAGACAGGCGATTCAGTTCATGATTGCCGACTCCATCATGGATATCCACCAGGCTCGATTGATGGTCTACGATTGTGCCTGGCGCCATGATCAGGGGGAAAATGTGCGCAATGCTTCCTACGGGGTGAAAATCGTGTGCACAGAGATGGCCGGCCGAGTGGTGGATCGGGCCATCCAGGTCTTCGGAGGGATGGGGCTGACCAAGGAGCTGCCTCTGGAGTGGATGTATCGCCAGCTCAGAAGTATTCGAATCACCGAGGGAGCCACCGAGGTCCTGCGCTGGCGGATGGCACAGAACGTTCTTCGAAATCGCAGCAAAAATTAATGAAAATTCCGGTCGGGTCGCTTTTGTCCGGCTACCGGGTTCTGGATATCAGTACCGAGGTGGGGTCCTTCTGCGGGAAGTTCCTGCGCGATCTTGGACTGGAAGTGATCAAGATCGAACCCCCGAGCGGAGATCCGCTGCGCAGCCAACCCCCTTTTGCCGAGGGACACAACAACTCTGAGGGGAGTCTCCGTTTTGCCTATCTGAATTCCGGAAAACAGAGCATTACACTGGATCTGGCAAAGCCTGGAGGCCGGGATCTGCTGCTCAAGCTGGTTGACCAGGCGGACGTGGTTTTGGAAAGCTATCCTCCCGGTTATCTCAAGAGCCTCGAATTAGACTATCCCGTCCTGAAGGAAAGACAGGAGAAGCTCATCGTGGTCGGCCTCTCCGGCTTTGGTCAGACCGGACCCTATGCTCACTTCCAGGCGCCCGACATCGTCACCACGGCCATGAGTGGGCTGTTGTATGTCAGTGGGACGCCGGAACTTCCTCCCTGCATGCCGCCCGAGACCCAGTCCTACTATTATGCCAGTATCTATGCGGCTTTCGGGGCGATGCTGGCGCTGTGGCGGCGCGAGGAAACGGGACAGGGTGTGTCTATTGACGCCTCGGTTCAAGCCAGCATGGCCATTCATGAGCATGTGGCCTTTACCTATTCCGCCGAAGGGAAGCTGGTCAAACGAGCGGGGAGCCAGCATCAGCATGTGGCTCCAGCCAATCTCTTCCGCTGCAAGGATGGATACATTGCCATTTTTGCCACCCACCGCCACTGGCCCATTTTACTCGAGGTGTGGGAGGATCACCCTGAGGAACTGGACGATCCTTGCTGGAAAACAGATATGGAGCGCCGCAAGCATGCCGATCGGCTCAACCCAATGATCGAGTCCTTCACTTCCAGATATGAAAAGGAAGAGCTGTCCGACCTGCTGCAAAAGCGCGGCATTCCTGGTTTGCCGGTCAACGCTCCGTCGGATTTCAGGCGGGATCCTCATATCCAGGAACGAGGATTTTTCGGTCCGGTGGATCATCCCGAGATCGGCAGCTTCGAGCAGTTAGGGGTGCCCTTCACCGTGGATGAAAACCGGGCCGGGCCCTCTCCGGCACCGACGCTGGGCCAGCATAATGAAGAAGTATACGGGCAGATTTTAGGCCTGAATCAGAAGGAGATGGAAGCTCTTGTTTCGGAGGGTGTGATTGGAAGAGGGAACCCAGAATCCAGAATCCAGAATCCAGAATTCCAGACAACGTGGAACCCGCTGGTCGAAGACCAGCGGCCTGCGGAGCAAACCATGTCGAGTACCAATGACATTCTAAAGGGCATCCGCGTGATCGCTTTCACTAACGCCTATGCCGGTCCTTACGCGGGGCGTCTGATGGCCCAGTACGGTGCCGAGGTGATCAAGGTGGAATCGGCCACCGGCGGACTGGACACCTTTCGCCATTTCGGCAAGGATGTGGATTCCTCCCCTCGCTTCATCGAATGCAACCTGGGAGTTCGATCGATCACCCTCAATCTCAAGCACCCGGCTGGAGTGCAGGCAATCAAGGACCTGACGGTGCACGCGGATGTCATCCTGGAGAACTTTCGTCCCGGAGTGCTCAACCGGCTGGGACTGGGCGAGGAGGTGCTCAGGGAAATCAATCCGGGCCTTGTCATTCTCCGGATGCCGGGCCTGGGAGATAAGGGCCCCAAGAGCGGCTACGGAACCTGGGGCTTCAATCTGACCGCCTACTCCGGCATGACCTATCTTTGGAACCATCCCGACCAGGAGCGCCCCATCGGCAGCCAGGGGGTCTATCCGGATCATCTGAGCTTCATTCTGGCACCCACCCTGCTGGTGGCGGCTCTGTTGCGCCGCCGGGTCACGGGTACCGGCGTCACCATGGATCTGGCTCAGGCCGAGGCGGCCGCCTATGCCCTGGGTGTGAGTTATCTCGAAACCACCGTCAACGGCAAGGATCCCGAGCCGCAGGGGAACCAGGATCCGATGGCCTGCCCACAAGGCTGCTATCCCTGCCAGGGAGAGGACCGCTGGTGCGTGATTTCCGTGAGAGGCGAGGACCAGTGGAATCAGTTGTGCTCGATCATGGGGCAGGAGGAACTGGCAGGGGATCCCAGATTCGCGGACCAGGAGGCACGTTCCCGGCATGTTTCCGACCTGGACGATATTCTGAAGGAATGGACTCAATCCCGAACCCCCGAGGAGATAATGAACCGGCTGCAATCAGAGGGAATCGCGGCCGGGGTGGTCGAAAACGGAGCGGACCTCATGGAAGATCCCCAGCTTCGCCACCGCGATTATTTTCTGGACTATCCCGAGTCGACGGTGGGCGCGATGGAGATCCCTCGCAGTGGACTGCAGTTCAGCGAGATGACGGATGACCCGGTCTCCTTTCCCCCCCGTCTGGGTCACGATACCGAAGAGATTTTACGGGATCTGCTAGGATACGATGAGGAGACTATCAATCGATTGAAGTCCGAAGGTGTTTTGAGCTAGCCCTCGACAGAAAAGGTTTTCTCGATTGAGGAGTGGCGATCTTGGTGACAAAAAGGGTCTAGAGCCCCGAAGGGGCGATGTCCAATAGCCTGGGGCGTAAGCCCTAGGATTAAAATTGTTGTCCGTGAAGGAGCCCTTACAGGGCTCCGGACCATGAGACTCAAACTAGACGGAATCGGCGCCTGAGGCCCCTCCCACATCCTCTTCCGGGAGGCTTCCCACGATGAATACGTAGGAGAAAGCCCCGAAGCACATCACCGCTCCTGCGGTCACCAGAGCGCCTGTAAAGGAACCGGTGGCGGCCAGGATATAACCGGTGACAATCGGCGCCGCCAGGCCTCCGAGGTTGCCCCCGAAATTTTGAATCGAAACCAGCGAGGCGACTGAAGCCGATGGGGCCAGATCAATGGGCATGGCGTTCGCCGATCCCGTGGTAGCCCTCAGGGCCCCCATGCAAAACGTGAGCAGGGTGATGGCTAACCAGGTCTGGGTCGAATAGGCGGCACTGACCACCATGATGGTGGCGGCCATCATCCCGACTCCCACCACCATCTTGCGCGATGTGGTGTGCCCGAAACCTCTGCGGATGAGAGCGTCTCCCAGCCAGCCCCCGCCGATGGTTCCCAAAATTCCCATCAGGAAGGGCAGGCCGGCAAAGATTCCCGTCAAGGCCACGCTCATGTTGCGTTCCATTATCAGATAACTGGGCAGCCAGCTGAGGAAAACGTGGTAGGCGTACAGGTATCCCATCTGCCCAAAGGCCAGCCCCCAAGCGGAACGGTAGCGCAGCAGGGAAATGACCGATACCCGTTGGGTTTTCTCTGTTTTGGCCTGGTGATCCAACTTCACCTGCGGCCCGATTTTCTTCTCCGGGTGGAAAAGGATCCAGATCAAGGCGAAGACCAGGTTGGCTCCACCTATCCAGTAAAAAATCGATTGCCAGCCGAAACGGGACAGGATGAAGGCGCAAACGGCCGCACCGACGAAACTTCCAACCTGGCTCCCGGAGAAGGCGAATCCCAGGGCGGTGGAGCGTTGTTCGGACTGGAACCACCGTGAAATCGAGGATCCTTGAGCCGGAATCAGCATGCTGTGCCCGATTCCAAACAAGGCTCGGAACATGAACAGACCAAAAGCCGAGGCGGCAAGAGGCAGGGCGATGGTGGAAAGGCTCCACACGCCGGCTCCAACGCCCAGCACCATCCAGGCTCCGAACTGGTCCACCAGAGGGCCCACGAAGAGCTGGAGAGCGGTGTAGGCCCAGTTCCAACCCGACAGGACATAGCCCATGGTCGAGGGGGAGATGTCGAATTCCTTCATCAAGGTGGGGGCGGCGATACCCAGGGAGATCCGGATCATACTGGTCATCACCAGCGCTCCCCAGCAAAGCGCCACTATGCGCCATTTGAGTCGACCTTCTTCCTTATCCCGCATTTCTCACACCCCCTCTACTACATCGGCGCCATGATCCGTCCTGACTGTGTTCCGCTCGTTCGGCCTCCTCAACGTACTCTACGGTATGTTTGCGGGGGCCTCGGTCGCGCGCCTTGTCAGGTCCGCCCTTCCGCCGCTTCGTGACGAGAAGGTGTGAGAAATGCGGGTTAGGGTTTTCCATGTTTCGATGCCCCCCCGAAGGGTGGGTGGATTGTAAGGTTCCTGGTTGGAAGATTCAAGAGAGAATTCAGGAGCCAGGAGAAGCGTGCTTCGCACGTAGAGAAACGCGTCGCTCAGGCTCCGCGTGGAGAAGCGCGCGTCGCGCGCCGACGAGACGAGACAAGAACATAATTTTCTGTCAGACGGCAGGGAT
>Ga0310345_10006648_pt1 | contig 10065 bp, 7 predicted proteins | sample HC15DNA20500_MG_FD_204667 | JGI IMG/M metagenome (GOLD analysis project Ga0310345, IMG submission 204667) | Marine microbial communities from station ALOHA, North Pacific Subtropical Gyre - HC15-DNA-20-500_MG | ecosystem: Environmental > Aquatic > Marine > Oceanic | place: Pacific Ocean: North... | reverse complement strand
TATGAAAACCATGATCCGTATGGGAATTGAGAAGAACGTGAATGTTGGCGCACACCCCAGCTATCCAGACAAAGAAAACTTTGGCAGGAAAATAATTCCTATGAAGCCACCGGATATAACTGAAACTGTCATGAAACAGATAGAGGAATTACTTGAGATTGCAACATTAGAAAAAACAATATTAAAACATGTGAAACCTCATGGCGCACTGTACAATCAAGCGGCAAAAAGCAGCACCATTGCGCACGCCATTGGTTTAGCGGTAAAGAAAATTGATCCACAATTAACTATTGTTGGTTTATCAGATTCAATAATGATTGATACCTGGATGGATATGGGTTTAATTGTAGCAGGAGAAGCATTTGCAGATAGAACTTACGAAACGGATGGATCACTCAGGGATCGGAAATTTAACAATGCACTGATAACAAATCCTGCTCAGGCAGCAAAGCAGGTAAAGATGATCATAAAAAGGGGGGAAATTATTTCTGTGGATGGCAATACCATATCAATTAATGCGCAAACAATTTGCATTCATAGTGACACAACAAATGCTTTAGCAATTGCTAAAGCTGTAAAAAATATAAAAGACTAGAATATGCGGAAAATCATATTAGGAAAAACAGGTGCCGAGGTGTCAGCAATAAGTTTAGGAACCTGGTCATATGGTGGTGCCAATAAACAAGGAGAAACACCCGTGGGCTGGGAAGGGCAAAATGATGATGATTCTATTAATGCGTTGCTACGTTGTCATGAAATTGGAATTAATCACTGGGATACAGCAGATGTTTATGGTAACGGGCGATCAGAAAAAGTGATCGGTTCTTTATGGGGGCAGATTCCGCGAACCGATATTTTTTTGGCTACAAAAGTTGGTTGGGATATTGGTGATTATGGGCATCTTTACCATCCAGTTCATATGCGTAAACAAATGGAACAATCATTGATTAACCTGCAGACTGATTGTGTTGACCTGCTGTACTTGCATCACTGCAATTTTGGAAAACAAGCCGAATACTTTAATGATGCCTTAGAAACGGTTCGTCGCTTTCAGGAAGAAGGTAAAACACGTTTTGTGGGTTTATCTGATTGGGACCTGTTCAAAGTCATGAAGTATATCGATGCTGCACAACCAGACGTAGTGCAACCTTATCGTAATGTTATGGATGATACATATGGCCCATCAGGCCTAAAAGATTGGATCGATGAACATAATGCTGGCGTATGTTTCTTTTCACCAATTAAGCACGGATTATTGACAGGTAAATACATAGAGCCCGTAACATTTGGTGCTGGGGATTTTCGCGCCAATGTAGATGATTTTACTAAAATAAATGTAATTGAAAAAATGCAGGAAAATAAGATCTTACTTGAGGAGAGATTTTCTGATCATCCATATCCAGTGATGCGCGGAATAATTGATGCACTATTAACAGACGTATCATCAGGCTGTGTCCTACTTGGTCAGCGTAATCTAGACCAGGTTACCACCGCAGCTACATTAGGTGAAAAAATGTCTAAACAAGATGCAGGTTGGGTTAAATCATTGTATTTTAATCCTTAATCAGTTTTAGGATAACACATAAAAGTAAAATACCATTTTTAATGTAAAAATGTTTTATTGGAGTTTAATCTAAACATATAGTCTTATCCATGTCTCTATTTTCAACCTTGCTGTTCGCTGTGACTCGGGAAGACCATCTTGTCGAAGCCCATATCATAGAACAATTTAGGCCTGAGCGTATGCTCACCATATGCAGTGGTGGGTGTGTTCCACTATCATTAAAAGCCCTCTATTCCTATCTATCTATCACAGCATTTGATCTGAACCCATACCAATTCAGTCACGTCAAAAAAAAAATAATGGCAGTAAACGTATCTGATTTTGATGCATTGAATATCGGGAAACAAAACGACACCAGTCTGAACCAGGCTGGAGAATTCGAACAGATGTTCCAACGTTTACGGGAATCTTTTATACAAAAGGTATCAGGTAACGATAACCTGGAAATATTTTTTAACAATACCACGTCCAATAAAAAAAGAAGGTTTCTGACACAGGCTTGGCAAAAGCACGTGAATATTCGTAAGCCCTTTGCGGATGTTTTTAATGACACGTCCATCGAAGAAGTATTTAGCGATCAGGCTACCAAGCAGGGAATCCCCGGAACATATATAAAATATTTTCAAAAAAAGATCATGGATGAGTTTCAAAAAACAGATTCCTATTTAAATCCTTTTTTACAGCATGTTTTTCAGGGTTATTATTCATCTGAAGCCGCATTCCCATATATGACTCCTGGCTTTAATCAAGAATTGGAATTCATTGAGGGCACTCTATACGATGTACCAGATATTTCATCATATAATTTTGTGAGTCTATCCAATTTATTTGACTGGAGTGAAATCGAATTTGTAGAGAAATGCGCCGACTATCTCTCACAGTTAAAGGCGGGGTCGCCTGTTCTGCTCCGGCAATTAAACAATCATAAAGATTGGATAGATATATTCAAAACCCATTTTAAAGAAGATAAATCATTTGACTCATATTGGCAAACCCATGATAGAAGTATGTTCTATGACCATTTTCGACTATACATCAAAAAATGAATTTGCAGTATCATATAGTTGATGAAACAGGTATCGAACCATTTGTTCCTGAGCTACGTGCTTTGGAAAAGCAAATCGAATATCCTCTAGAGGATGGAGTGGGTGGTTTTACTATTGACCATGGGGATACCTATTACTCCTTTTTTTTACAACAAGGAATCAAAGTAAGGTTTTTAATTATTACTAATAATAATACGGTTGTAGGAAGCATCGCTGGAGTATGGAAACAAATTACCTTTGGTGAAAAAGATTATACGGGACTCTATGCTGCTGATTTAAAGTTAAGCCCTGATTTTCGAAAAAAGGGGATTCATCAAAAGGCCCTTTGGTATCTCTTTATTCGCTGGCCTCTAGTAAAGGATTTTCAAGGGTGGGATTTTGTATATTACTGCACCATGCAACGCGGTGGACAAGGCGTAAATACCGCATTCAAGGGACCGCATCTAGGTAAATTGGCCAACGGAGTCGCAGAAATGAACATATACATAGTGGACCCGAAAAAAATTTCTAGATTGAAATTTGACGATTTTCCAGATCAAGACTTAGAACAAATAAATCTTAGCCCTCACAGACACGAAGATTTACTTTGGAACGATGGTATAAAAAATATTATTTCAACCACAGATAATTCTCTACTTCCACTAGGCCATTTACATCCAAATTTACTAACAAGGATGAGGGAGGGATCCTTGAAGAAAGCACTTGAAAAGATAATGAATAGAACAAATGGGCTAGCTTGTTTTTCAATAGATGTTCGAGATGAAAAAAAAATTCTATGGCTCCAAGACCATGGAATACAGACTAACACCCGATGCAAAATATTTTCTTTTTCTCCGTTTGCCCCTAACTTACGCAAATCAGGTATATTATGTATCTCAACTGGAGAAATTTAAGTGAATAAATATATAGAAAAACTGAAATTAGAAACCCCTATTAATAAACAGCCATTTTTTGAAATGCTCGTAGATGGCAGATTATCCCTAGAAAAATTTCAGGAAACCCAAATTAGGTTTTTAGATGCCGTACTATTTTTTTCACTGCCCATGTTTATATTGGCTAGTAAGATCGATTCTTATGAACAAAGACAAATCGTCATCAATAATATTTTAGACGAGCACGGCAACGGAGATTTGAAAAACGCCCATGGAAATACATTCAAAGAGTATTTATACGATCTAGGTATTGAAAAATCTGAATTGCTTCAACGAAAACCTCACGATGCCGTAATTAATTTTAATCAGACAATAATGAAAACGGTAAAAAACAGAGATATACTTGTTAGTATTGCAATGTTTGGTATGATTGAAGATCGTTATGCACAGATGTCAAAACTACTAGCACAGTCGGTTTTAGGTCGGGGCTGGCTCCAAAAAGAAAATCTGTCTCATTACACACTCCACAGGGAATTGGATATTCATCATGCGCAGTCGTTTTACAATATTATACGATCAAATTGGGAACAGCCAAAATCCTATGAAAAAATAAAGAAAGGTTTACTACTTGGGAACGCCCTGATTATTAATCTATATAATAGCCTTCTATAAAATCGATGGTTTAGAATCCTATGGCATCAAAGAAAGTAGCCGTCTATCACCAATCACCACTGGCTGTACGGCTGTATAACCATATACTTATATTTCTACAAAAAATTCGTTTTCTTAGCCGTATTCTAGATGTTAACTCGCTCATTGCGGAATCAGAAAAGCACTATGAACATGGGCATTTGTCAAATGGTATTTATAAACAAGGTCTGCAGCGTTTGGTTAATAATATAAACTCAAATAACCTTAATTCTGCAACCCGAATTTTTTTGAAGGGAGAAATTCATCGCAGTTTAACAAATAGGTTGAGAATAGCCGAATTCGTTAATAAAAACCCAGATGTTAATAATACTGATCTAAATGATCCCATCTTCATTTTAGGTCTGCCAAGAAGCGGTACTACTGCGCTTCAGGCCATGTTTGCATGTATAGACGTCTGTCGTGTTTTGAAATTATGGGAACTACATTATCCAACAGCCTTTGGTGAAGGTGAACAAGCCATAAAAAGGGCAAAAAACAAATCACGACACTACGCTTTTCTTCAAAACTTCTCTAAACCAGAGCAAAAATATATTCACCCGGTCGACGCTGAACTTCCTGATGAATGTTTCAGATTGTTATTTAATTCATTTACATCATTAGCGATGTCTTCTGCGGTCGGTTTAGATTCTTATGAAGACTGGGTCCTTCAATGTGATATGATTCCATCATATAACGAATATAAACAACAACTACAAATATTGTACCTGTCACTACCAGATAAACAACTGGTTCTCAAAGCTCCGGAACACCTTTGGCACCTAGATACATTATTTGAAACGTTTCCAACTGCTCGTGTAATTTGGACCCACAGAGATCCTTTCAAAGCTATTGTTTCTTATGCCAGTATGATATCAATGTTCAGGCGAACGGCCTACGCCAATTGTGATTTCAAAAAAATTGGTCCTTATTTAATTGAAATTTTTGAAAAAGGACTCAAAAAAGCAGTATTATTTAGAAAAAAAATAAATCGTGAAGAACAATTTATTGATGTTCATTGTAATGAAATAAATCGTATGCCGACTCCAACAATGGAAAAGATTTGTAACCATTTTAGTATAGAGGTAAACAAACAGGATAAAGTCGCACTTCAGGGTTGGCTTGAAGCAAAAAGAGATGATTTACCCGGTGTTCATATATATGATAGTGATCGGTACGGTATTAGTGCTAATCAGGTTAAGGATACTTTTCAGTTTTATAATGATGAATTATATATTACTTCCTAGGCTGATATCCTTGTCTTGGATGTCCGCACGAATTGACCAATAAACTCAGAAAAAGAATAAATGATTGTTGACCCTTTTGCTTTTAGTTCAGGCTTAAGTATATGATGAACTTTTTGCAGGTTATACCACGGAATACCAGGGTAAACGTGGTGTTCAATGTGGTAATTCTCATTACATAAAAAAAACGTGACCACCGGGTGCGGTATAATCGTCCGCGTTCCTTTGAACGGGTCATGATGGTCCTCAAGCATTAAATGCTGGCTCATGCCACGAATATTCATCATAAAATGCACATATACTAAAGGAATTAGCCACCCATGAATGACCCAGTTGATAGGTAAAAACCAGAAGATAAAGATAACCATTAGGGTAATACACAACATATCACAAACAATCAGTATCTTATCTTTGTTGCCGCCCTGACAAAATCCCTGGAAAGGGATAATGGAAAGAAATGAAATATAACCAAAGATGAAATATCCCCATTCCATAGCAGCTATGACATATTTGTTAGTATAATAATTTTCCAAAAGCCCCGGGTCACCATCAATATTAAGATATTTATGATGTTTTAGATGAAGGACTCGATACCCAGCCAAGGTTTGCAGAACAGGATAGCCTGTGAGGCTGCCAATCAAATTATTGATCCATGGAATTTCATGGAGGGTGCCGTGAACTCCTTCATGGGTAAAAAGACAGATTCCGTGTAATGAAGCGCCAGCCAATATATAAAATGGTATTGCAACCAGAAATCCATAATTAACGATGAAATCATTACAATATATGGCCGTTGCACTTGAGCTCAGATACAAAAATAAAAATATAAAAATTCGTAATAAATAGCGGTGATTTAAAATATGGAGTTCCTTAAAAATGTCAGAATTGACAAAGAATTTTTTTTTAGCCGCGTAGGGCATCAAAAAACAGTCCAGGTAAATGAAACGGTCCTGGATTTGCCTGAAAATAAGTGAAGCGCCTAGAGACATTATGCGCTTGTTTGTTTGTAACAAACCAAGGTGGTTTGGGAAACATATGAAACTCTCCCTTTAAAATATTTCGCGGAAATGGGGTAAAGGGTGCATATACTACCGTCTTTTCCGGCTTTTCAAACAAACGGGTATTATGTACCACACCATTACCACTTTGAATATCAGTACTTGTATGGCCAGGGAAAGCTCCCCAAGTGCATTCAGCAGTTAAGAAAGCTAATGCGCACCAAGTGTTCACGCCAATAGATCCATAACGCAAGTCCGCAATGGCATTTTCGAAATCAGGCCCTAGTTCCTTTATTGTTTTTGGGTGTATAAGAATATTCGCACCGAGCGTTCCCCACAGATTTTCATTGCAAAATTGTACGGCATTTTTCAGGTATTCACTTGGATTACTTCCGGGCAAAGATGTCTGCCCCAATGCACCAACAAACACCTCCTGATTAAACAAATATTCATTCGCATTATCATTATCAAGATTGGTAATCAAAAGCCTAGGCAATTCACAGGCATCGGAATCATCCAGATCTTCGCAATTCTGGTATACTTGTTTTACGCTCTCATGCCGATCATGTGCGCCAGGGTAATAGGGTTTTCTAGGTGTGGCAGTTGATATTGTTGATTTAACTACAGCAAGCAAATCATCTACTGAATCCCAGATTTCTGGTAAAACAAGAATTTGGCTGGCGATGCAATTGAAGCTACCATTATGAAGTTTTTGAGTAGCAATATTTTCAGCCTGGTATTTTAAATCAGCTTTTGACCAAGGGCCTGGAACCACTATTGTCGGTGTTACACAACCAAGTTCTGCTGTTATAGATTTATCCAATTGCGCTTCGCCGCGTTTCTTTCTTTCCTGACCTTCCGATCCTGAACCAAAAACAATGGACTCATAGGTCTTCGCACCTCCAGTAATATGGATATGATCTATATCTTCATGTTGACAAAGATATTTCCCTACATCTGCCCCTCCTGAAACTATCTGTAAATACCCGGCAGATACAAAATCTTCAAAAATGATATCAAAAATTTCTTTAAGATAATTATTGACAGGGTGAACCTTCAAAATACAAACGGATAAATGAGCAAATAGCCTATCCAAAACATCCAGTGGAGGGATGGACGCTATATTTCCAGCCCCTAGTACTAGCGATACATGGCCACTTTGATCATCAGTTTTATAAACTTTCGCTACATTTTCAGAAAAATTATCCTCTATAACATCATTCTGCATCCATACTTCTGCTCTAATACCGCTAAGCAATAATCTATGGTAAATGTTATATGGGAAAATATCTGCTATTAATTGACCACCTGTGCTTGTTCGTACTTTCCCGATTGGAGGATTCTTACCTTTCTCAAGAGACTGTAAAGTGCCAATCATGCTCTCAATACCATAGATCAGCGCCCAAGGTCCCGAAGCCCATTCTTCACCTACTAGTGGTGAATTTTCTGGGATTGATTTTGCCTTTACTGCTGTTGCAACCCAATTATCAGCTACTTCAGCAGTTTTTTTAGTTGCACCTTGGAAAAGAGGAATTCTCTCGGCTATAGGAAGTCTAGCCCATTCATCTTTTCTGGTATTTAATGTAGCGATTGATATGTCTAAAATTGATTTATCCAAAACCGGCGTTTACACCTCCTAATCAGTAAAATTAACTAGTCTTTGATACAATAGGAAGTTATTGTACCAATAGCGAAAAATTATTTCAAGTACAGCATTTTTCGCGTTTGGGAATAATTAGCGGACTGTATACGATAAAAATATACCCCAGTTGAAACGGGGTTATGCTGGGTATCAGTAGCGTCCCAATGCACGATATGATCTCCAGGCTGCGTTTTTTGGCTATAGATAACATCAATCAAACGACCAAGCATATCGAAAATTTCTATAGTAACCATGTTTTCCTCAGGGATAGAAAAACGAATAGCTGTTGACGGATTAAATGGATTCGGGAAATTTTGAGATAAGTTGAAATCAAGTGGTAAACCTACTTCATTATTACTGGCTAAGACGATACTTGTGTCAACCAAAAGATGAATATCATCAATATACCAACCACTAGATACCCCAGAAGCGTCCGTTACAATGTGAAATCTCAGGTAAACACCTGAATCAAGATAATCGGTAACATCTACAATTACGGTGTCAGTTACATTAATACCTGTCATAGAATAAATAGGCTGCCAATTTGATGCATTACCGGAAATCTCTACTGTGCCAATATCATTCTCACGTAGAAAACTGCCGGTCCAGAATTTTAAGTAAGCAGATTGGTAGGTTGATAAATCAAATGGCTCTATAAGAGTAAGATAATCAGATTTATTATTTTCATACCTTGCCCACGGAGAATCATTCATACCATACTTAATATCAGCATTAATAAAGAGTAAGCCCCAACTTTGTCCAGTATCCCATTGTCCAATAATTTGTTCATCCCAGCTTGTAAGGACAGTTTTATTAATTATTTGAAAATTTAAAGTATCAGAATACCCAACATTAGCATTTGATGCACTATCTACCGCACTTGCAAAATAATACACCCTGTCATTTCCTGATAAGTCATTCCACTCAATATCCCCTTTCCAATGATAACCGTCAAGTGCCATTGGAATACTAACTATCTCAGCTGGATCGAAAGAATAATACCAATGTAAATAAACACTATCTACACCAATATTATCAGATGCTAAAACTGAAACGGAAGCAATACCTGAACGATCAATAATACTTGGTAAACTGACCAGTTCTGATAATTCTGGTGGTATAAGATCCCTACCAATACTAAAAATGAATGTATCATCCGTATTGATTGGATTTGTCCAGTTATAATAACTGTTATACACTGAAAAATAATATTCAACGATAACTGACTGATTTGGGGGGTCCAAAGTATAGTAAAAACCATCAGTTGTGTCGTTCATTTCGACGGTGTTGAACTGTCCACTGTTCAACCTATAATGTAAATACGGTCCATTAAAATCTGCACCGCCATTGAAAATGCTAACGAAAAAATAAACACTAGCAGTAGAATCCTCATTATCGGTTAAAGGTGTGTGGTTAATGAAATTCAAATAATTTAATGTTCGTTCTAAAAATACAGTTTGGTGTTCATTGACATCTCCAGGGGCGGTTGAACTTGAATTGCTACCAAATGTCTCCAGTCCAGTGCCCGTATATACTACCCTGTAGTTGCCTTTATAGCTTAGTCCCATATGTAAACCATTATTGTATGAAAAAATAAGAGTCGCATCATCATGTGGAGTAAAATAATCTGGATACTGATTAGCGGATGGATATCCAGGTTGATATATATCAAAATTAAGTCCATCAGATATTGGATTTCCCGGCATTCCTACAACTGAAGAAACATTAGCGTCATCCCCTCCCCAGTCTGCATGTAAATAATTCAAAAAAAATGCAGTTTGGGATGAATCACCTGGGTTTTCATTAAGATCCCAGCCTAAATCTTGGCCAGAAAGATATAAATTACCCCCATTATCCAAATACTCAGTCAATACAGTTCTATCATCAAAATCCAAGGAAGGGAAAGCCCACTCAGTTAACCAAATAATAATTGGACTATTTTGAACCATTGCATAGGATAGGGGGCCATTCATTCTATCCCATATTGAATAAGGAACATACATGCTATCTAG
>Ga0310345_10006647_pt1 | contig 10067 bp, 8 predicted proteins | sample HC15DNA20500_MG_FD_204667 | JGI IMG/M metagenome (GOLD analysis project Ga0310345, IMG submission 204667) | Marine microbial communities from station ALOHA, North Pacific Subtropical Gyre - HC15-DNA-20-500_MG | ecosystem: Environmental > Aquatic > Marine > Oceanic | place: Pacific Ocean: North... | reverse complement strand
CGTTGCTGAGGCCGACGCCGTAGACGGCCCCGCCGGGGGCGAGGCCGGCGCCGGTGTCCTCGACGACGACCTCCACCCGGTCGGCCGCGCGGCGGGCGCGGACGGTCACGGACCCGCCGCCGCGTTTCCGCTCGACGCCGTGCTTGACGGCGTTCTCAACGAGGGTCTGAACGGCAAACGCCGGCACGGCCGTATCCACGACCCCCTCGTCCACTTCGATGTCGACCTCGAGCGCCTCGCCGAACCGGGCCACCTCGACGTGGAGGTACCGGCGGACGAGGCGGAGTTCGTCGCGAAGCGGGACGAGCGCCTGGCCGCTCGCGTTGAGGACATCGCGGAAGAGGGCCGCGAGGTGCTCCACGGTCTCCTCGGCCTGGCCCGGCTTGTCGCGAATCAGTGCGGCGACGGTGTTGAGCGCGTTGAACAGGAAGTGCGGGTTGATCTGTGCCCGAAGCGCGGCCATCTCGGCCTCGGACGTCTGGCGGACGAGGGCGCGCTCGCGCTCGATCAGCCGGAGCCGCTCGACCGCGAGCGCGAGCTGGCCCGCCAGCGCCCGAAGCTCGGCGACGTCCTCGGTGTTGTAGACGGCGAACCGCCGCGCCTTCCGCCCGAGCACGAGGAGGCCGACCGGGGCCCCGCGGCCGGTCGTGACGGGGACGGCGAGCGCGGCACCGAGGCGGGCGAGGCGATCCGACAGCCCACGCGGGAGGTCGGCCTCGTTGAGCTCTTCATTGCGGGACCACACGCGGCCCTCGGTTCGGAGTCGGACCCACACGCGATCGAGTTCGGCCTCCGTAAACGACGGCGGCTCGGGCTGGAACGTCGCCCGGACCCACCGCTCGTCGGGCGTCCCGCGCGCTGCGTGGAGGAAGACGACGGCCGAGCGGACGCCGAGCGCCTCGCCAATCGCCTCCGCCGCCCCGGCCGCGAGTGCGTCGACGTCCAGGTGGGCGCCCAATTCGTCTCCGAACCGATCGAGCCGCTGCCGCGCGCGCTGCCGGCGCGTCCGGAACGCCCGCTGGATCGTGTCCCGATAGGGGAGCGCCACGCGCTCGGCGAGCAGCAGGAGGGCCACGACGAGAAGCCCAAGGGCAAGGGGGTGCGACCCCCCGGGCAGCACGGCGTCGAGAAGCGCCGACCCGAGGACGATGACCGCAAAGGCGACGCCGAGCATGGACACCGTCGTGAGCCCCTTGAGGAGGAGGGCGTCGAACGGCCCGTAGCGGAGCGACGCATACGACACCAGCGCGACGGGGAGCAGCGACAACAGCTGAAAGGCGACTACGAACCAGGCCGTGACCACCTCCGCCTCCCGAGGTCCTGGGCCAAGACGGGTCAACACGAGGGCAGCCCCGAGGACGGCGACGCCGCACACGACCGCGCTCCCGACCCGGCTCCAGCGCTGTGGCGTGGGGCCTGGCTCGGCCAGAGCCCCCGGCGGCTGGAGGGCCACGAGCCCCGTCGCGGCGGCGACGTAGACGCAGACGTAGAACAGGATCGGGACCGCGAACCCGTCGGCCGGCAGCGGGCCGGCGTGGCCGGCGAGGGTGGCGGTGAACACCCCGAGGCCGAGAATCACGGCCGGAACCGCGAGCAGCCAGCGGCTCCGACCGAGCGCCACTACCGCGTCTCGGGTCCGGAGGCTCTGGTCGAGCAGGAGCGCTGGGTAGGTGATCCACCCCGCCAGCGCGGCCAGCGTGAGCACGTCGAAGGCCACGCGCTCGAGCGTCGCGTCGGCCGGGGGCGCGCCGAACAGGGACACCCAGACCCAGCGCACGAGGTTGACGCCAACCCAGAGGAACGCCGCGCCGATCAGGCGGCGGGACCGCCGCGCGCGCGGGCTCCGGGGCGCCAACGGGGCGACCGTCAGGTACGCCAGGAGGTGAAGAAACGCGACGACCCCGAAGCCCCACCCCGTCGCCACCCAGAGGGTCGTCCCGAGCGGGTAGAGGAACGTCGGGTACCGGTCGACGCGGACTTCGATGGCCCGCTCGACCCCCTCGCGGTCGAGGACGTACGTCAGCACGGTCCCCGTGGCCCGTTCGATTTGGGTCCGCGCGGCGGATGAGGTTTCGACCTCGAGGTAGTCGATGGCCCGGAGCCGGTCGCCCTCGCGGACGCCCGCCCGGCTGGCCGACGCGCGGGGTAACACGTACGCGGCCTCGACGCCCGCGTCGGTGTCGGCCCAGCGGACGCCGTCGTACCCGGGAGCGGTCGTCTGCGTGAGCGGGAGGCCAACGTCGCGGAGGTATTCGGCCCAACTCAGGGCGAGCGACGCGAGCGGGAGCAGGGCCAGCCCGGCGAGCGCCACGGCCAGCCCGCGAGCGAGCCACTGGCGCGACGGTCGGGTCATGCTCGGAATCTAGACCGGCCCCGGAGCGTGGCAGGGGCATGACTCCTTTCCTCGTCGACACCCACGTCCACCTCTACGCCGACGCCTACGACGCCGACCGCGACGCCGTGGTCGCTCGCGCTCGCAGCGCCGGGGTCACCCAACTCATCCTTCCCGCCGTCGACCTCGACTCGATTGAGGACGTCCTCGAGCTCTGCGACCGCCACGACGGCGTGTTCGGGATGGCCGGCATTCATCCGACCTACGTCGCCGACGCGCCAGCGAATGCGGCCATCCAGATCGAACCGGTATTGCAAACAGAAAAAATCGTAGCCGTCGGCGAGACCGGACTCGACTACTATTGGAGCCGCGAGCACGAGGAGCGTCAACGCGACTCGCTCGCCGCCCACGCCCGTCTGGCCGCCGCGCACCGGCTCCCATTGTCGCTCCACAACCGGGACAAGAAGGGGAGTGAGGACTCTTCTCGGGACTTGGTGGCCATCCTCCGCGACGTCAAGGCCGATGCCGGTGACGCACTGACGGGGGTGTTCCACTGCTTTGGGGGGCCCAAGTGGTTGGCCGATGAGGTTCTCGACCTCGGCTTCGTGGTCGGCCTGGGGGGGACGCTCACGTTCAAGAACGCCGGCGTGCCGGAGGCCATCGCCGATGTCCCGATCGACCGGATCGTGCTCGAGACCGACGGCCCGTACCTCGCCCCGACGCCCCACCGCGGGTCTCGGAACGAACCGGCGTACGTCCCGCTCGTCGCGGAGACGCTCGCGGCGGTTCGGGGGATGTCGGTCGAGGACGTTGCCGAGATCACCACGAGAACGGCGCGGACGCTATTCGGGTTGCCTGTCACGTAACTCGGGCTGACGCGACGAGCCAGCGTTCACCCCCGACCTCCAGCCGGCCTACCTCTCCGTGGAAGGACCCGGACTACCGCGGTCCGAGCCGGAGCGAATGGATGCGGTGGCAGGCTGGCGCGTCGACGGGCCCCACGTCACACCCGAAGGTCAGCGGCTTCTGGTCGCATCGAACAGACTCCACGCGGGGCCCCACCGCTACCCCGACGGCGTCTTTCGGGAAGCGGCTTCCGAGCGCTAGTCGAAGTCGCTGCAGGACATGAAATACCCGCAGCGCGGGTCGGGGCAGCGGAGCTTGCACCGTTGGTTGTGGAGCCGGCTGCCGCAGTTTGGACAGTGGTTCCAGTGGTCACCGGGAGGAACTGGCTGCTTTGATCCGTTATTGCATTCCAAAGAATCCCTCCCCTCAACCTCGGGAAAGGGAAGGGAGGGCTCCGGCAGCTTTGGACGGCGCGACGGGTTCATGGCTCAGCGGTCTCCAAAAGTCGGTGCCCCTCCGCCGCGGACGCACGAAACGCAGCCACGAGTGCGTCGAAGTCGGGCCAGTCGCTCGGCTCGAACGTGACGACGGTGTCGCCGAGGCCGACGGTCAGTTCACCGTGCTGGAGCCGCGCCGACGACACGGGCGCAAGGGCACCTTCGGGCGGCGTCGCCGCGGCCTGCCACACCGAGTGGACGGCCGCGAACGGGCCGCGGACGTCCACCTGCGCATGCGTCGAAAGCAGCCGGCCCTGGCCGACGATCACGGCGACGGCGTAGGCTATGGCCGTCCCGCCGACGAACGGCCACAGGATGTCCTCCCCCTGCATCGCTGCGGCCAGCCCGACCGTCATCACGGCCAGGAGGGCGAGGGCGACGGGCCGCGCCTGGGCCTGGAGGGCCAGCCACGGACGCGACACGTTGCCGGGGTGGTGGACGCTCTTGAACGTCATCGGCAGGGGGCGGGGCGCTCCAGGTTACGTGTCGTCGTCGGAGCCGAGGAACGGGTACGCAAAGTGGGTCGCGGGGACGAACGTCTCCTTCAGCGAGCGGAGGCTGGCCCAGCGGAGAAGGTTCAGCTTGGAGCCAGCTTTGTCGTTCGTGCCGGACCCGCGGGCGCCCCCGAACGGCTGCTGCCCGACGACGGCCCCAGTCGGCTTGTCGTTGAGGTAGAAGTTGCCGGCCGCGTCGGCCAGCCGGTCGGTCGCGTGGGCGAGGACGGCCCGGTCGCGGGCGAAGACGGCGCCCGTGAGGGCGTAGGGGCTCGTCGCGTCGACCAGGTCGAGGAGGTCGTCGAACGACCGGTCCGAGACGAACACCGAGGCGACGGGGCCGAAGATCTCCTCCTCCATCGTCTCGTAGCTCGGGTCGTCCGTGAGGAGGACCGTCGGGTCGACAAAGTAGCCGGCCTCCTTCGAGTAGGTCCCCCCGTGGATCACGTCGACGCTGTCCGCCTCGGCGGCGCGGTCGATGTAGCCGGCGATCTTATCGAACGACGTCTCGTCGATGACGGCGTTGACGAAGTTGGAGAAGTCCTCGACCGGCCCGACCGTGATCTCGGCGAGCTGGGCCTCGAGCGACTCGCGGACGGCCGGCCACAGCGCCTTCTCGACGTACACGCGGCTGGCGGCCGAGCACTTCTGGCCCTGGTACTCGAACGCACCGCGGACGATGGCCGTCGCGACCGCGTCCGGGTCGGCGCTCTCGTGGGCCACGATAAAGTCCTTCCCGCCCGTCTCGCCGACGATCCGCGGGTAGGCGCGGTAGTGGTCGAGGTTCTGTCCGATCGAGTGCCAGAGGTGGTTGAAGGTCTGGGTCGAGCCGGTAAAGTGGAGCCCGGCGAGGTGCTCGCTGGCGAGGACCGGGTCGCCCACATCGGCGCCGTCGCCCGGGAGGAACTGGATGACGCCCGGCGGGAGGCCGGCGGCCTCCAGGAGCTCGACGATCACCTGTGCCGAGTACATCTGCGTCGGCGCCGGCTTCCAGAGGACGGTGTTCCCGAGAAGCGCGGGCGCCGTCGGGAGGTTCGCCGCGATGGCCGTGAAGTTGAACGGCGTGACGGCGAACACGAAGCCCTCGAGGGGCCGGTACTCGGTTCGGTTCCAGATGCCCGGCGAGCTCTGGGGCTGCTCCTCCATCATCTCGCGGTAGAACGCGACGTTGAACCGGAGGAAATCGACCAGCTCGCACGCCGAGTCGATCTCGGCCTGGTAGGCGTTCTTCGACTGGCCGAGCATCGTGGCCGCGTTCATCCGGTCGCGGAACGGGCCCGCCAGCAGCTCGGCGGCCTTGAGGAAGATGGCCGCGCGGTCGGACCAGTCCATCCGGCTCCAGTCGTGGCGCGCGTCGAGGGCGCCCTGGATGGCCCGCTCGACATCCTCCGTCCGGGCCTTGTGGAACGTGCCGAGCGTGTGACTCAGGTCGTGCGGCGGCCGCATCGTCGCCGTCCGCCCCGTCTCGACGCGGTCACCGTTGACGACGGGCAGGACAGTCACCTCCGTGCCGCGCATCGAGGTGAGCGCCTCCCGGAGCGACGTGCGCTCGGGGCTCCCCGGCGCGTAGTCGCGGACGGGCTCGTTGCGGGGCGGGGGCGGGCTGGCGATCGCGTTGTGCATGAGTGGAGTGGGTCCGGAGATCGGGGGTGGAGATCGGGCTGAGGGTGCCGTCGGAAAGCTAGGGAGGCATCGGCAGCCGGTCGGAGCGCTTCCGGTCAACTTCCCGCAGGGCCCGGGCGAACGGAGCGACCTTCCGCGTTGGCCACGCTCCGCTGCCGGCCCCGCTTGCCTCGGCGCCGAGGCGGACGGAGCCCGCCGCTTTCCGACTCTCGTTTCCCATGATCGGTCCCTTCGAACGCACGCTCGCGCTCCGCTACCTCCGCGGCGCCGAGGGCCGCGACGAACGGCGCGGGTTCCTGCGGTTCGTCGTGGTCGCCGCGATCGGCGGGGTGGCGGTCGGGACGGGGGCGCTCCTGCTGGCGCTCATGATCGTCCGCGGCTTCAGCCGGGAGATCGAGGCCAAGATCGTTGGGTTCGGGCAGCACGTGCAGGTCGAGACCTACCTCGGCGAGCCCATCCAGAACGTCGACAGCGTGGCGGCAGCGGTCGCGGGCCTGGACCACGTCGAGCGCGTGGCGCCCGCCGTCGTCGACTTCGCACTCCTCAGCAGCCGGGGGTCGGGGAACGAGAACGTCGAGGGGGTGCTCCTGTGGGGGACGGAGGCTGAACACCAGCCGTTCGTCGCTGAGCGGACCGAGGCGGGGGCCTTCGATCTGGGCGAGGACGCCGAGGGGCGCCCGGGGGTCGTCCTCGGGCGCCGGCTCGCGGAGCGGCTCGGACTGTCCGTCGGGGACCGGATCACGGCGTACTCGACGCGTGGGCTCGGCGCCGGGCAGATCCGGTCGCGGCCCCGCGTCCGGCAGTACCACGTCGCGGGCGTGTTCGAGACCGGGCTGGGCGACTTCGACGAGCGGTTCGCCTTCGTCGACCTCGGTGCGGCGGCGCAGTTGTTCGCGTACCCGCCTGGCCAGGTCTCCCGCCTCGACGTCACGCTCGACGACCGGACGAACGCGCGCGCCGTGTCGGACGCCGTGACCGACGAGATCGGGCCGCCCCTGTTCGCGCGACCCATCGAGGAGGTCTACCGCGGTCTCTTCGCGTGGGTCGAGCTGCAGCAGAGCATCGTCCCGCTCGTGATCTCCATCTTGGTCATCGTCGCCGCCTTCAACATCGTCGGCGCCCTGCTGATGGTGGTTTTGGAGAAAGCGCGCGAGATCGGGACGGTCCTGGCGATGGGCGCGAGCCGAGCGTCGGTGCGCCGACTGTTCCTGGTGTTCGGGCTGATGGTGGGCGTGATCGGAGCCGCCATCGGGACCGGGGTGGCGCTCGCGTTCGGGGCGCTCCAGGCGCGGTTCGCCCTCATCCGGCTGCCGCAGGACGCGTACTACCTCGACCGGGCCCCCGTCGAGATGAGTGGCGTCGATGTGCTTGTTACCGTTATTGCAACCGTGATCATCTGCACTCTCGCAGCCTACCTCCCCGCCCGGGCCGCGGCCAGAGTGGAGCCCGTACGGACGATCCGGTTTGGGGGGTAGGGGACAGGGGGGCCCGCGAACCGCGCACGGGGATGGACGTAGCCCAACGCCCCTCTGCCCCCGAACCCCATGGCCCTCTCCGTCGGCGACACCGCCCCCGACTTTTCCCTCTACGACGACGCCACCAACCACTTTACGCTCGCGGAGGCGCGCGAGGACGGCCCGGTCGTCCTGCTCTTCTTCCCGGGCGCGTTCACCAGCGTCTGCACGACCGAGCTCAACACGGTCGGCAACGACTACGACCGGTACACCGACCTCGGCGCGCAGGTCGTCGGGATCTCGACCGACTCGCCGTTCGCCCTCGCCGAGTTCAAAAGCGTCAACGGGTTCCCGTTTCGGCTCCTCTCGGACCACGACGGCGACGTTTCGGCTGCCTACGGCGCGAAGTACGACAACGACTTCACCCCGATGGGCCTCGACCGGATCTCGAAGCGCGCCGCGTTCGTGGTCCGGCCCGACGGGACGCTGGCCTACGCCGAGGTCCTCGACAACGCCGGCGAGCAGCCGAACTTCGACGCGATCCTCGACGCCCTCGATGGAGCCTCCGAGTGACCGCGACTGGTGGTCGGCGCTGTCCGAGGCCCCCCTCGACCTCGGCGCCGTCCACGCCTTTCTGGCCGACGAGCGCGCGGGCGGGACCTGCGTGTTCGTCGGCACCAGCCGGCGGTGGACCGACGGCGTCGAGACCGCGCTCCTGACGTACGAGGCCTACCCCGCGATGGCCGAGGCCGAACTGGCCCGTCTCGCGCTCGCCGCCTCGGAGCGCTGGGAGGCCGTCAAGGTGGCCGTCCTGCACCGGACCGGTGACGTGCCGCCGCCCGAGGCGAGCGTCGTCGTGGGCGTCGCCTGCCCTCACCGGGCCGAGGCGTTCGAGGCCGCCCGCTGGCTGATCGACACGCTCAAAGAGTCCGTCCCCATTTGGAAGACCGAACACGCCGCCCCCGATGCCTGACCGTTTTTCGTTTTCCGACCTCCACGCCCGCGCTCGCGACCTCGACAAGCGGATCGCGCTGCCCGAGGGCGAGGACCCGCGCACGATCCGCGCCGCGGCGTGGCTCGTCGAGCACCGCGTCGTCCGCCCGCTCCTCATCGGTCGGGAGGCCGAGATCCGCGCCGAGGCCGAGCAGGTCGGCGTCTCGCTGCCGCACTCCGTCCCGATCGTCGACCCCGCCAAGAGCGAGCGCGCGCAGGCTTATGCGCAGGCGCTGTTCCAGAAGCGGAAGCACAAGGGGCTGACCTACGAGCAGGCCGGCGAGTGGACGCGGGACGTCCTCTACTTCGGCGACCTCATGGTGGACGCCGGCGACGCTGACGGCTGCGTGGCCGGGGCGGCCCACCCGTCGCCCGACGTGATCCGCGCGGCGATCCACGTGCTGGGCGTTGCGGAAGGCTCGGCGCTCGTGTCGTCGTTCTTCCTGATGGTGCTCCCGGACGGCCGGCCGCTGACCTACGCCGACTGCGGGGTCAACGCGGACCCGTCGGCCGAGCAGTTGGCCTCGATCGGGATCGACGCGGCGGCGAACCACCGGTTCTTGACCGGCCAGGAGCCCGTTGTCGCCTTCCTCTCGTTCTCGACCCAGGGGTCGGCCGACCACCCGGACGTGGACAAGGTCCGGGAGGCGGTCGAGATCGCACGCCAGAAGAAGCCCGACCTCACGCTCGACGGCGAGTTCCAGTTCGACGCGGCGTTCGACGCCGGCGTCGGGGAGCGGAAGGCGCCCGGCAGCCCGGTCGCGGGGAAGGCCAACGTGTACGTCTTTCCGGACCTGGGGGCGGGCAACATCGGCTACAAGATCACGCAGCGCGTCGGGGGGGCCGAGGCGTTTGGGCCGGTCCTCCAGGGCCTCCGGCTGCCTGCGAACGACCTCTCGCGCGGCTCCGACTGGGAGGACATCGCGAACGTGGCGACGATCACGGCGATTCAGGCCGGCGCTGTATAGCTGTTATTGCAATGATCATTTCGTGTCTCCAAACCCACCCAGCCAAAGGGGAAACAGAACCGAACCTCGACCGGGTGGAGGAAGCCGCCTTGATGGCCGACGCCGACCTCGTGGTCCTGCCAGAGCTGTTCGCGTCCGGCTACTTTTTCGACTCGACCGAGCAGGCGGCTGCGCTGGCCGAGCCGGTCCCCGACGGCCCGACCACTCAGCGCTTGCATCAATGGGCCGCGGCGACGGGCGCCACGTTCGTCGCGGGCCTCCCGGAGCGGGATGGCGACGCGTTCTACAACGCCGCCGTGGTCGTAACCCCGAACGGCTGGCTCGGGACGTACCGCAAGGCCCACCTGTTCTACGAGGAGAACGACCACTTTGCGGCCGGCGCCGACGGCTTCCAGGTCTGGACCGTATCGGACCGCCGCCGCCGGAGCTACCGCCTCGGCGTGATGGTCTGCTTTGACTGGTTTTTCCCGGAGTCCGCCCGAACGCTCGCCCTGAACGGGGCCGACGTGATCGCGCATCCCTCGAACCTCGTCCTCCCGCACTGTCCGAGCGCGATGCCCGTCCGCGCGCTCGAGAACGGCGTGTTCACGGCCACGGCGAACCGCGTCGGCACGGAGTCGAACGGGACGCAAGAGCTGACGTTTATCGGCCGGAGCGTGATCTGCTCGCCCTCGGCCGAGGTGCTCGCCTCGGCCCCCGAGGCGGAGGAGGCCGTGATCCGTGCCGAGATCGACCCGCACGCGGCACGCGACACGGCGCTCAACCCGTACAACGACCGGCACGGCGACCGCCGTCCGGAGCTGTACGCTCGATGACGCGACGCGCTAGCTGATCTGCTCGAGCGCGTGGCGGACGCGGGC